>Ga0247757_10000839_pt1 | contig 23401 bp, 20 predicted proteins | sample UWRJL126311R4_FD_180929 | JGI IMG/M metagenome (GOLD analysis project Ga0247757, IMG submission 180929) | Plant litter microbial communities from Arlington Agricultural Research Station in Wisconsin, United States - UWRJ-L126-311R-4 | ecosystem: Environmental > Terrestrial > Plant litter >...
CGGAGGCGATCATGCTCGGCCTCCTCGCCCACAAGTGGTCGTGGCGGGCCCGGCGCCAGGCGGCCGGCCTGCCGTACGACAAGCCCAACGTGGTCTACAGCGGCCTGGTCCACACCTGCTGGGAGAAGGCGGCGAAGTACTTCGACCTGGAGGCGCGCGTCGTTCCGGTGGACCCGGACCGCACCTACCTGCACGGCGACGACATCGCGCCCTACGTGGATGAGAACACCGTCGCGGTCGGCGCCATCGTCGGCAACACGTTCACCGGCCAGGTCGACGACGTGCAGTCGATCGACGCGGCGCTCCAGCAGATCCAGGCGGACAAGGGCTGGTTCGTGCCGATCCACGTGGACGGCGCCAGCGGCGGCTTCGTCGCGCCGTTCCTCGCCCCCGACGTGGTGTGGGACTTCCGCCTGGAGCACGTGCGGTCGATCAACCTCTCCAACCACAAGTTCGGCCTGGTCTACGCGGGCATGGGCACGGTCGTCTTCCGCGACCGCTCCGACGTGCCCGACGAGCTCGTCTTCGACATCACCTACCTCGGCGGCAGCGCGCCGACGTACTCGCTCAACTTCTCGCAGTCGAGCGTCGGCACCGTGCTCCAGTACTTCCAGTTCCTGCGCCTCGGGCGCCAGGGCTACGAGACGGTGATGCGCGCGGCGAGCGACAACGCGGCGTACCTGCAGGAGAAGCTGGAGGCCTTCGGGCGCTTCACGTTCCTCAACGAGGGCAGCTTCATGCCGGTGCTGGCGTTCAAGATCACCGACCCCGAGTCGGCCGGGCACACCGTCTACGACATCTCCGACGCGCTGCGTGCCGAGGGCTGGATCGTCCCCGCCTACCCGCTGCCGCCCCACGGGGAGGAGACCCACGTGCTGCGGATCGTCGTCAAGGACGACTTCTCGCGCTCGCTGATCGACCTCTTCCTGGAGAGCGCGGAGAACGTGCTGAAGAAGCTCGGCGGCCAGCTCGAGCCGCCGCCGGCCGCGGTGACGGCCAAGAAGGCCCGCCCGATCTGCTGAGGCGGCTCAGACGGTGGCGGCGAGCTCCGGCTCGCGCGCCGGAGCGGCCGGTGCCGCCGCGACGGCCTCGCTGCCCGCGAGCCCGCCCGGGTAGGCCGGGCTGTCGAGGGCGAACGACGGCGGGGCCAGGCTCAGGTACTTGTTGAACATGTACCGGATCATCCGCGGGTGGCCGAGCACCTCGAACGCGGTGGTGATCGCCGGGTAGGGGATCATGCGGCCGGCCAGCCACTGCACGCGCAGCAGGGCGCGGAAGGCCCAGCGGTCCTGCTCGCAGAACGCCGCGTACCGCTCCAGCGCCTGGGCGCGGACCTCATCGCCCTCGTACACCCGTCGCAGCTCGCGGCCCAGGGCGAGCCCGTAGTAGATGGCCGGGCGGATGCCCTCGGCGGTCGTCGGGTAGCAGTGGCCGGCGCTGTCGCCGACCATGAAGATCTCGCCGTCCACGGCGTCGCGCATCTGGTGGGGGATCCAGTTGCCCTGGTAGGCCCCGGCGCTCTCGTCGTCCACCGGACGGCCCACGTCGGCGGCCAGCGCCTTCGTGGGGCGCTTGACGTGGTGGCGCGGGTTGAACGAGCCCATGCCGACGCGGACCTCATCGCGCGCGGGGAACGACCAGCCGTACCCGTCGGTGAGGTACCGCTTGTCGAGCCACAGCTCCAGGTCGGTGTCGCTGCCGGGCGGGTGGATCTCCAGACCGCGGGACATGCGGGCGTTCGGCGGCTTGATCGCCTTGCTGCCCAGGAGGCGGCGCCAGCCCAGCGCGTCGACCACGAGATGCGAGGTGAGGTCGCCGCGGTCGGTGTGCACGGTGATGTCGCCGCGCTCGTCCACGGTGTGGCCCTCGACCTTGGCCGTCTCGAACGTGGCGTCGGTCTGCGCGAACAGGGCGGCGCACAGCGCGCGGTAGTCGAACGTCGAGAACGTCCACGGGAGCGTCCAGCGGAAGTCGCGCTCGGCCGTGTGGATCACCAGGTCCGGGAAGGTCTGGAGGATCGGCCCGGTCAGCCCCAGGTTCTCCAGCCACGTGGTCGGGATCGCGCAGGCGGACGTCTGGCGCTCGCCGATCTCGTAGCGGTCGATCAGCAGCACGCGGGCGCCGGATCCGTGCAGCTCGCGGGCCACCGAGAGGCCCGCGAAGCTGGCCCCGCAGATGATCACGTCCCAGTCGCCGGAGAGGGGTGTGCGGTCGTCGCCGCGTTTCGTTGCTCGTACGGTCATCTCGGGCGGGATTCTAGGCAGGATCGACTGCGCTACCCTCCCTCCCACAAATGACCACCATCACGACAAACCCCATTACGGGTGACGCGAAGATCGTCGAGGGCTCAGACGGCCTGCTCCTCGAGATCGACGGCAAGATCGTCCCCAACTACGACGCGACCTTCAGCCAGATCGAGGAGGGCGAAGTCGTATCCGGCCTCGTCGTCCGCATCGACAAGGACGAAGTCCTGGTCGACATCGGATACAAGTCCGAAGGCGTCATCCCCTCCAACGAGCTTTCGATCCGCAAGAACGTGGATCCGAACGAGGAGGTGTCGATCGGTGAGGAGGTCGACGCCCTCGTTCTCACCAAGGAGGATCAGGACGGCCGCCTGATCATGTCCAAGAAGCGCGCGCGCTTCGAGAAGGCATGGCGCCGCATCGAAGCCGCGGCCGAGAGCGGCGAGCCCGTCGAGGGCTCCGTCATCGAGGTCGTCAAGGGCGGCCTCATCATCGACCTCGGCGTTCGTGGCTTCCTGCCCGCATCGCTCGTCGACATCCGGCGCGTGCCGAACCTCGACGAGTACATGGGCACGATGATCGAGTGCAAGGTTATAGAGCTCAATCGGTCGCGCAACAACGTCGTCCTCTCGCGCCGCGCGGTGCTGGAGGAGGAGCGCAAGGAGCAGCGTCAGGAGATCCTCGATCGCCTGCAGCCGGGCCTCATCGTCGAGGGTCAGATCTCGAACATCGTCGACTTCGGCGCGTTCGTGGACCTCAACGGCATCGACGGCCTGATCCACATCTCCGAGCTGTCCTGGTCGCACGTCAACCACCCGAGCGAGATCCTCAACATCGGGGACACCGTGCAGGTCAAGGTGCTCGACATCGACCGCGACCGCCAGCGCATCTCCCTGGGTCTCAAGCAGACGCAGGAGGATCCGTGGCAGCGGGTCGTCGACACGTACCACGTGGGCGACGACCTCGAGGGCAACGTGACGAAGGTCGTCACGTTCGGCGCCTTCGTCGAGATCCTCGACGGCGTCGAGGGCCTCGTGCACATCTCCGAGCTGGCCAACCACCACGTGGAGAACCCGCGTGAGGTCGTCCACCCGGGCGATCCCGTCCGCGTCAAGATCCTGGAGATCGACTCCGAGCGCCGCCGGCTCTCGCTGTCGGTCAAGCGGGTCGAGGGCCAGGTCCTCCCGCAACGCTCGGCCGAGGGCTACGGCGACGCCGGCGACCTCGACCACGTTCCGGAGCTCGGCCTGAGCGACGACGTGTTCGCGCCGCCGATCATCGATCCCGCCATCGAGGCGCTCGCCACGGCCGAGGTGGCCGGGGAGGTCGCCGACGAGGCCGCCTTCACCGTGGGTGAGGAAGTGGCCGCCGTCGAGGCGCTCGAGGAGGCCGCCGCCGACATCGTCGCGGAGGACCTCGAGGTCGCCGCGGCCATCGAGGCCGAGGCCGAGGCCGGCATCGCGTCCGAGGACGCCGCCGTCGAGGCCGCGCGCCTCGCCGAGGTCGTCGAGATCACCGAGGAGGTCGCCGAGATCGAGGCGGCCGTCGACGCCGACGTCGCCGCGGCCGCTGAGGCCGAGGTCGTCGCGGAGGAGGCCGCTGAGGTCGCCGCCGAGGTCGTCGCCGAGGAGATCGTGGCCGACGAGGTCGCCGACGAGATCGTCGCCGAGCAGATCGAGGAGGAGGCGGCCGCCGCCGAGGCGCCCGCCGAGGCCGAGGCCGAGACCGAGACGAAGCCGGAAGAGCCGCAGGCCTGACCGCCGCACCGCGAATCCCGTTCGTCGGCTTGACCGGCGGACTGGGCGCGGGGAAGTCCACCGCGCTCGCCGCCCTCGAAGGACTGGGGGCGGCGACGCTGTCGACGGACCGGGTCGTCCACGAGCTGTACGAGGACCCGGAGGTCGTCGACCTCGTCGTCACGCGCTGGGGCGCCGAAGTGGCCCCCGGCGGCGTGGTCGACCGGGCCGCCGTGGCCCGCCGCGCGTTCGGCGATCCGGACGAGCGCCGCTGGCTGGAGGAGCTGCTGTGGCCCCGCGTCGGCGCCCGCGTCGCCGCGTTCCGCGCCGAGGCGCCCACCCGCGTCCCGCCGCCCGTCGCCGTGGTGGTGGAGACGCCGCTGCTGTTCGAGGCGGGGATGGAGGGGCTGTACGACGCCACGATCGCCGTCGTGGCCGACGAGGCCGTGCGGGCCGAGCGCGCCGCCGCCCGCGGCCATCACGCCGTCGACGAGCGCAACGCGCGCCAACTCACGCAGGACGAGAAGGCCCGCCGCGCGAAGTACGCGGTGATCAACGACGGGTCGATCGACGACCTGACGGCCGCTCTGGCCGACGCCCTCGTCAAGATGGGCGTCGACCCCCTCTCACGATGAGCACCCACTCCTCCACCGCCGCCGGCCGCCGACGCGCCGGGCCGACCGCCGCGCAGCGCCGCGCGCGGGAGCAGCGCCGCACCACGCGGCGCCGCCGGGCGTTCGGGCTGCTGTGCGTGCTGCTCGTCGGGGCGGTGGCCGTCATCGCCGTGTCCGGCCGGGCCGACGACGCGATGCGCAGCATCACGCTGCCGCTGGAGCACCAGGACATCATCCGCGAGCAGGCCGACGCCAAGGGCCTGGATCCCGCGCTGATCGCCGCCGTCATCTACCGCGAGACGCACTTCCGCCCGCGCACGTCGTCCGCGGGCGCCGAGGGCCTCATGCAGCTCACGCCCGACACCGCGAAGTTCATCGCCGGGAAGTCCGGTGGCACCGCGTTCACGGTCGAGGACCTCGCCACCCCGAGGGTGAACATCGCCTACGGGGCGTGGTACCTGCGCTACGTCATGCAGCGCTATGACGGCAACGCCCGGAAGGCGCTGGCGGCGTACAACGCGGGGGAGGGCAACGTCGACAAGTGGGTCGCCGCGGCCGCGGCCGCCGGGCACGACTTCGGCCTCGACGACATCCCGTTCCCCGAGACGCGGGCCTACGTCGAGAACGTGCTGGCCTCGCAGTCCGAGTACCGGGCCAGCTACGCCAAGGAACTGGGGCTCGACTAGCGGCCCGGCCGGTGCTCGCGCGGAAGCGTGAGCGCGAGGGCCAGGCCGATCAGCGGGAAGACCGCCACCACGAGCAGCACGGTGGTGAGGCTGGTGGCGTCGGCGAGGATCCCCAGCAGCGCGACGGCGACGCCGCCGATGCCGATCGCGGCGCCCAGCGTCACCCCGGAGGCCAGGCCGATGCGGCTGGGCAGGTACAGCTGCCCGAGGACGACCGTGGTCGAGAAGTTGCCCACGGTGAAGAAGCCGAGCAGGGCCATCAGCGCGAACGAGGCGGCCAGGCCCGACACGGTCAGGAGCAGGACGAGCGGCGTCAGCACCGCCATGCAGCCCACGAGGATCGGGCGGTTGCCGATGCGCTCGGCCACGCGCCCGCCGACCAGGGTGCCGGCGGCCCCGGCGACGAGCAGCACGGTGAGCGCCGCGCCCGCCGTCCCGGTCGACACGTCGAGCTGGGCGATGAGGAACAGCGGCGCGAACGTCTGCACCCCGAAGTAGACGACCGAGCGGGCCCCCGCGACGCCGGCCACCCGGCTGAACGGGCCCCAGCGATCCTGGGCGCGCAGCGCGGCCGTGTCGCCGGCGGTGGCGGGCGCGGCGGGCCGGAAGCCCTGCAGGCGCGGCGTGTCGCGCAGCAGCCAGACCGTGGCGACGACCGGCAGGACGAGCAGGCCCAGCGTGCCGTGCAGCCCGAACAGGAGCACGAGCGGGGTGACGAGGAGCGGGCCGAGCGCGAAGCCGCAGTTGCCGCCGACCGAGTAGAGGCTCATCCCGGTGGCCCGCCGGCGGCCCGAGACGTAGTTGGCCCAGCGCGCGCCCTCCGGGTGGTAGGCGCCGACGCCGAGGCCCGAGATCGCCACCGCGACGAACGTGACGACCGGCGACGTGGTGAAGCCGACGGCCGCGATCCCCAGGGCGCCGACCACGATCCCGCCGGGGAGCAGGACGGTGAGCGAGCGCCGGTCGGCGAGGTGGCCGAACAGCGGCTGCAGCAGCGACGACGTGAACGTCATCGCCAGGATCAGCGCGGACGCCTCGGCGTAGCTGTACCCGCGAAGGTGGACGAGGAAGGGGATGATCGCGGGGACCGCGCCCTGGCAGGTGTCCACGCAGGCGTGCCCGAAGGCCAGGGCGGTGATGCCGCGGCGGTCGATCCGGTCGGGCCAGACGGCGGCCGCGCCGGCGGGGACGGCGGGCGTGGTCGTCGCGGCGCTCACGGCCCCGTCGTCCTCACGCCGGCTGGGCGGTCTCGGCGAGCTGCGCGGCGAGCAGGGCGTCGAGCAGCCCGGGGAAGCGCGCGGCCAGCTCGTCGCGGCGCAGCGACACGAAGCGGCGGGTGCCGTCGACGCGGGTGTGGGTGACGCCGGCCTCGCGCAGCACCTTGAAGTGGTGGGAGCGGGTGGCCTTGGAGACGCCGAGGTCGAGCGTGCCGCATTGCGTCTCGCCCTGGACGTCGAGCGCGTGGAGGATCCGCAGGCGCACGTCGTCGCCGAGCGCCGACATCACGGTCGCGAGGGGGACGGCCTGCAGGTCGGGTTCGTCGAGGTCCACGCCACGATGGTAACGGAGGTTCGAGGAAGGTCGAACTCTTCGGTGCCCCCCCGTCGAGCCCCACCTCGATCCCGCTCAGCGGGACCGAGGTGGGGCTCGACGGGGGAGGGGGCGAGGAAGAGGCACCGGGAAGAGGTACCGTCCCGCGCCGATGCCCGAGACGCCGCACGGCCGCGACCGGCCCCATCTCGGGTACCGCCCCGCCCTGGACGGCCTCCGCGCGGTGGCGATCGTCCTCGTGCTGCTCCACCACACCGGCGCCTTCCTCGTGCCCGGCATGCCGCGCTGGCTGTCGACCGGCGGGTTCCTGGGCGTCGACCTGTTCTTCGTCCTCAGCGGCTTCCTCATCACCACGCTGCTGCTCGAGCGCCGCGGCCGCGAGTCCCATCCGATCTGGCGGTTCTACGGCCGGCGCGCGCTGCGCCTGTTCCCGGCGGTCGCGGTCGTGCTGCTCGTGGTCGTCGCCTACTCCGCGCTGGCCGGCCATCAGGTCGGCCGCCTGCCGGAGACGGCGCTCTTCACCGTCGGCTACGCGATGAACTGGGCGGCGATCGCCGGGGTCGAGGTGTCGTCGTACATCAGCCAGCTGTGGTCGCTGTCGGTGGAGGAGCAGTTCTACCTCGTGTGGCCGCTCCTGCTGTTCGGCGGCCTGCGCGTCCTGGGCTCGACGACCCGCGTGGCGCTGTGCGCGGTGCTGCTCGCGGCGGCGATCGCCGTGTGGCGCGGCGCGCTGTGGGAGGACGGGTTCAACTGGCTGGAGCTGTACCTGCGCACGGATACCCACGCGGACGGGCTGTTCCTGGGCGCCGCGATGGCGCTGCTGCCGTGGGAGGGCGTGATCGCGCGGGTCTCGCCCCGGGCGGCGACGGCGGTGGGCGCGGTCGCGCTGGGGCTGATCCTCCTGGCCAGCGAGCTGGTCGAGCGCACCTCGTCGTTCCTCTACCTGGGGGGCTTCACGCTGATCGCCCTGCTGACCCTGGTCGTCATCGCGGCGCTGCTGCGGGGCGGGCGGTTGACCGACCTCCTCTCCGGGGCGGCGATCGTCTTCGTCGGCCGGCTCTCCTACTCGCTGTACCTGTGGCACTTCCCGGTCTTCACGGTGCTGGCCGAGCACTCGGCGTCGTGGGGGACCGGGCCGCGGGTGGTCGTCGGCTGGGCGCTGGCCTTCCTCGCCGCGTGGCTGTCGTATCGGTTCGTGGAGCGGCCGGTGCTGGCCTACAAGCGCCGCTTGGGCGCGCCGGCGCTCTAGACACCCGCCGAGGGTCACCTTTTGCCGCCATGCGCGGCAAAAGGTGACCCTCGGCGATTCGGGCGACGAGGTGGATGGCGATTCGGGCCGGTCTGGGCGGGTCGATACCGTGTAGGGCAGTGCCGCCCTTCCGCCTCGACTCCACCTTCAGCCCCGCCGCCGATCAGCCGAAGGCGATCGAGCAGATCACCGCCTCGGTGAACGCGGGGCACCAGTACACGACGCTGCTCGGGGCCACCGGCACCGGCAAGACGATGACGATGGCCGCCTCGATCGAGGCGCTGCAGAAGCCAGCGCTCGTCCTGGCCCACAACAAGACGCTCGCCGCCCAGCTCTGCAACGAGTTCCGCGCGTTCTTCCCCGACAACGCGGTCGAGTACTTCGTCTCCTACTACGACTACTACCAGCCCGAGGCGTACGTCCCCAGCCGGGACCTCTACATCGAGAAGGACTCGGCGATCAACCAGGAGATCGACCGGCTGCGCCACGCGGCCACGGCCGCCCTGTTCGCCCGCCGGGACGTCCTCATCGTCGCCTCCGTCTCGGCGATCTACGGCATGGGCTCGCCCGAGACCTACGACGCGAACCTGACGATCCTGCGCAAGGGCGACGAGGTCGACCGCGACGCGCTGCTGCGCAAGCTCGTCTCCGTCCAGTACACCCGCAACGACACCGCGCTGGGCCGCGGCACGTTCCGCGTCCGGGGCGAGTCGCTGGAGATCTTCCCCGCCTACGCGGAGAGCGCCTACCGGGCCACGCTGTTCGGCGACGAGGTCGAGCGCCTGCAGCACTTCGACCCGCTCACCGGCGAGCTGCTGGAGGACGACCTCGAGCACATCTCGATCTGGCCGGCCAGCCACTACAACGTGGAGGAGGGGTCGCTCGAGCGCGGCATCGAGCGGATGGGCCGGGAGCTGAACGACCGCTGCGCGGTGCTCGAGGCCGAGGGCAAGCTGCTGGAGTCCCACCGCCTGCGCCAGCGCACCCAGTACGACATGGAGATGCTGCGCGAGACCGGCTTCTGCAACGGCATCGAGAACTACTCGGAGATCTTCGACGGCCGCGAGCCCGGCGACCGCCCGTACTGCCTGATCGACTACTTCCCCGAGGACTTCGTCTGCTTCATCGACGAGTCCCACCAGACCGTGCCCCAGCTCGGCGCGATGTTCGAGGGCGACCGCTCGCGCAAGCAGACGCTGGTCGACTACGGCTTCCGCCTGCCGAGCGCGCTGGGCAACCGGCCGCAGAAGTTCGACGAGTTCCTGGCGATCACCCCGCAGATGGTGTTCGTGAGCGCCACGCCCGGCAAGTACGAGCGGGCCAACGCCGGCCAGGTCATCGAGCAGATCGTGCGCCCGACCGGCATCGTCGACCCCGAGGTCGAGGTGCGGGAGACCAAGAACCAGATCGACGACCTCATGAACGAGGTGCGGATCCGGGTCGACAAGCAGGAGCGCACGCTCGTCACCACGCTCACCAAGAAGATGAGCGAGGACCTCACCGACTACCTGCTGGAGATGGGCTTCAAGGTCCGCTACCTGCACAGCGAGGTCGACACGCTGGAGCGCATCCAGATCATCCGCGACCTGCGCCTGGGCGAGTACGACGTGCTCGTCGGGGTCAACCTGCTGCGCGAGGGCCTCGACCTCCCCGAGGTCACGCTGGTCGCCATCCTCGACGCGGACAAGGAGGGGTTCCTGCGCGGGGAGACCTCGCTGATCCAGACGATCGGCCGCGCGGCGCGCAACATCGAGGGCAAGGTCCTCATGTACGCCGACAAGCGCAGCGCCGCGATGGAGGCCGCGATCGAGGAGACCGACCGCCGCCGGGCGATCCAGCTCGCCTACAACAAGGAGCACGGGATCACCGCGGCCTCGATCGTCAAGGGCATCAGCGACATCGCCGAGTTCCTGCAGGCCGAGAGCAAGACGCCGAAGGGCAAGCGCCGCAGCGAGCGCAAGAAGGTCAAGACGGGCGGGATGACGCCCACCGAGCTCGAGAAGACGATCATCGAGCTGGAGGAGGAGATGCTCGCCGCCGCGGACGAGCTGCGCTTCGAGTACGCGGCCCGGCTGCGCGACGAGATCCGCGAGCTGCGCCGCGACCTGACCGGCATGCAGGCCAACGAGGCGCCGGCCTGAGGTGACGTCCTCAGCGGTGCGGGCGCGGGCGGGCGCGCATCGTGGCCAGCGCGGCGCCGGCGTCCATGGGCGGCGGCAGGTCCACCGCGCGGCGCGGATGCGCCTCCGGATGGCGGCGCAGGTTCCGGGTCGTCCCGCAGCCGATCGCGAAGCCCGCCAGGGCGGCGAGGGCGAGCTTGCTGAGCTGGGCCGCATGGATGAGCTGCAGCTGGCACATCGAGACGCGGGCCTCGCACTGCGGGTGGGGGATGGTGAGGAGCGTCCAGAGGAGGCCGAGCGCCGCGCCGACGACCACGCATCCGGCGATCACGTGGGTGCGCCGGCGGTTGGGCGGGGGCTCCGCGTAGCGGGCGTCGACATCGGGCGGTTCGTCGGGCCGGCTGACGGTGAGGAAGGGGCGGGGTTCCATGGCATCAGAGTGTGATCCAGCGCACACAAGGCTGGCATCGGTGCTCGCTACGCGTCGTGGCGGGCAATCGACCGCAGCGCTGCAGCGCGCCGTCCTGGACTGGTACGGAGCGGTGGCGCGGGATCTCCCGTGGCGCCGCACGACGGATCCCTACGCGATCCTCGTCAGCGAGGTGATGCTCCAGCAGACCCAGGTCGCGCGGGTCGTGGAGCGCTACGAGCGGTGGCTGATCCGCTGGCCAGACGTGCACGAGCTGGCCGCCGCGCCGACCGCCGACGTGCTCGCCGAGTGGGTGGGGCTGGGCTACAACTCCCGCGCGCTGCGGCTGCAGCGGGCGGCCGTGGTCGTGGCGCGCGACGGGTGGCCGCGCACGGCGGCGGGGCTGCGGGCGCTGCCGGGCGTCGGCCCGTACACGGCGGCGGCGGTGGCCTCCTTCGCGTTCGGGGAGGTGGTGGCGGCGGTCGACGTCAACACCGCGCGGGTCGCGGGCCGGCTGGGCCGGGGCGAGGCGGCGGGGCTGCTGCCCCGGGAGCCCGGGGCGGCGGCCACCTGGAACCAGGCGATGATGGAGTTGGGCGCGACGGTGTGCGGGGCGCGCGCGGCCGCGTGCGACGGCTGCCCGGCGGCCCCGTGGTGCGCGTCCCGGGACAACGTGGTCGTCCCCGCGCGCCGGCGCGACCCCGCCCGGCCCCCGGTGCGCTTCGAGGACACCAACCGCTGGGTCCGGGGCCGGATCGTCGCGGCGCTCGCGGCCGGGCGGGGCGTCCCGGACGACGTACCGGCGGCTCGCCTGGATCCCGCGCTGGCCGGTCTGGCCCGCGACGGCCTGATCGAGGAGCGGGACGGGGCCTGGCGGCTGCCGGGGGATGTACTAGATTAGGCCGCTCTCTTTCCGACGCAGTCCCACTACAGGAGATCCGGGCGTGCCTCTCGACCGTCAGTCCATCGAAAAGCGCGACTTCCCCATCGGCCGGCGGGGATACGAGCCCGAGGCGGTGGACGCCCACCTCGCCGCGATCGCGGAGCAGGTCGCCCAGCTCCAGCAGGCCCCGGCGGAGAAGCGCAGCGCCGGCGCGTCCTCGCTGGCGTCGACGGCCAGCGATCAGGTCCGCCTGATCGTAGAGGCCGCGGAGTCCAGCGCCACGGAGATCGAACGCGAGGCCCGCGACCAGGCCGCCCAGATCCGCGACGAGGCCGCCGGCGACGCCGAGCGCACCCGTCACGAGGCGATCGAGCGCTCCGGCGCCCACGTCGGTCGCGTCGACGAGGCGACGACGCTCATGCTCCAGCGCGTCGAGGCGATGGAGAGCGAGCTGGGCGCCCTGGCCGAGAGCCTGCGCACCGGTGCCAACCGCCTCAAGGCCGACCTGTCGCTGCTCCAGGGCAACATGGAGGAGCTGTACGACGCGTCCGGCGGCAAGCCGAGCGGCGCGAGCGCCCCCGCCGCTCCCGCCCGCACGACGCCCACGCCGGCGCCGGCGCGCGCCGCGGAGCCCGTGGTCATCGCCGAGGAGGTGCTGGTCGTCGAGGACGAGGAGGGCAACGTCGAGGTCGACGTGGTCGAGATCGTCGCGACGCCCACCGCCGTGGAGTCCGACGACAGCGAGGGCGCCCGCCTGGTCGCCCTGGACATGGCCCTCAGCGGCAAGCCCCGCGAGGAGACGGCCAAGTACCTGGCCGAGCACTACGACCTCAGCGACCGGGACGGCCTCCTGGACGAGGTCTACGCGACCGTCGAGGGCTAGAGCGTCAGTCCGGCCCGCTTGGCCAGCTGCCGGCAGACCGGGGCGTCGGTCGGCAGCACGCGGACCGTGCCGGAGAACGTCCCGAGCGCCGGGGCCTCGGGGTCGCGGCCGGGGACGACCGTCGTCCCCACCGCGCCGTTGGTCGGGCCGACGATCGCGCTCTGCCCGTCGACGGTGACGATGGTCGCCAGCCGGAAGAACAGCGGCTCGATCGAGATCGTCGTCGGCACCGCGCGGCCGGCCGGCACCGCGAGCGTGCGGCCGATCGACCGGTCCCGGCCCGGGACCTGCGTGGCGAACGTCATCGCGGCGCTGGTCCCGCGCACGAGCAGGGTGACCCGGTCGTTCCCCGTCCCGACCGTGGCGACCGGCTCCCACCGCCCGTCCGTGGTCGCCGGGTAGCGCACGAGCAGCGGGTGCAGGCCGGTGCCCGCGGTGCGCTCCACGGCCAGCCACGAGCCGCTCAGCGGCACCGTGTACAGGCCCTCGCACTTCCCGACCACGAACAGGTCGCCGGGGGCGCCGACCACCTCGGCGGGCAGCGTCGGCCCGCTCCGTATCCCGCTCGGCGTGCGGCCGAGGACGTCGTCGACGTCGTCCTGCAGGCGCACGAACGCGGCCCGGTCGGCCATCGGCGTCCCGGGGTGCAGCAGCTGCTGGGACGTGAGCCCGGTGGCGCCGTTGACCACGAAGCCCACGAGCACGAGCGCCGCCACCGCGCCGAGGAGCGCCCACCGCCGGTTGCGGGACGCGGCCTCGCCCTCGCACGCCCGGCCGACCAGGAGCTGCAGCCCGGCGGCGCCGCCGACCACGAGCATCGGCAGCAGGTCGGTGAGGTAGCGGGTCGACACGTAGGCCAGCGTCAGGCTGGCGATGAGGCCGACCGAGGTCGTCACGAGGATCGTCCACAGCGGCCGCCGCCCCGGCGGCCGCAGGAGCAGGACGAGGGCCGCCAGCGACAGCAGGCAGAAGAGCAGCATCGAGCTGGGCGCGCTGAGGCTGGGCTCCAGCGTGTCGAAGTGCACGTCGCCGACCGTGGCGGGCCGGTGGGCGGGCGTCCCCACGAACGGGAAGGCGCGGGAGAGGCCGACCGCGTCGGGCCGCATGTACTGGAGCACCGCGGTCGGCACGAACTGCAGGCCGAACAGGCCGTCGGGGTTGGCCTTCAGCGCGGCGATCCGGCCCGGGTCGATGTGGGAGATGACCTGGCGCTCCAGCGGCAGGCCGAACGGCTGGTCGAACTTCGCCTGGTTGAGGGCCGAGGAGGTGAGGATCGGGACCAGCGCGGCGAGCAGCAGGGCGACCGCGAGCCGGACCCGGCGGCCCGCGGGGACGGTGGGGCCGAACGTCCCCAGGAAGACGGCGGCGCGGGCGAGCCGGCCCCCGCCGCCGGCGACCTCGTCCCCGCCGGCACGCCGCGCCGCCCACGCGCCCACCAGCAGCAGCACCGCGCCCGCGCCCAGCGCCGCGACCGCGGCGGAGCCGACGGACAGCCGCACGTTGACCGCGAGCGTGGCCAGCACGCCGGCCCACACCGCGCCGCGCACCGTCGGCGCTCGCAGGAAGCGCACGAGCACGGCGAGCGCCGCGATGGTCAGCGCCGCGCCCCACAGCTCGACCTCGTGGTAGCTGGCCGCCCAACCCGCGAGGTACAGGGGGATCGCACCGGCGCCGACCGCGACCTGGAGCAGGAAGGCGGCGGCGAGATCCGTGCGGCCCAGCGGGGCGTCGGGCCGCAGGAAGCGGCGCACGCCCCAGTGCAGCGCGGCGGTGGCGGTCAGCAGCACCACGTACGCGGCGACGAGCGAGAGCTGGGTGAGGTGCCCCTGCAGGCCGCCGTCGATGAGCAGGAAGGGGAGGTGCAGGAGGGGGAGCACCGGCCCGAAGTACAGGTAGGTCTTGTCCCCGGTGACGAAGCCCTCGATCCCCGCCTGTCCGGGGTCGACGGCGAGGCTGCCGTGCCGGAAGGCCTGGGCCTGGACGTCGAGCAGCGAGCCTGCCGCGCCGGCCTGGCCGGTGAGGCCGGTGTCCCCGTAGGACAGCAGCAGGACGTCGGCGATCAGGGCGAGCAGCGACCCGAGCGCCGCCGCCCACGCGAACCGTCGCAGGGTCGAGCCGCCTGAACGCATCGTGCGCAGGATACGGCCGGGGCGCGCGCACCGGCGGCTCGTGACTAGTCTCCCGCGTCTATGGACGCTGAGCTGCGCTGCCGGATCTGCACCGGGACGACGACACTGCTGTGGCCCGGGAGCCGGTCGGAGGCCGACGGGAGCGGCTTCGCGCCGTCCTGCCACCGCCCCGGCGAGCACGGGGACCTGTTCCGCTGCGACGAGTGCGGCACGGTCCAGCAGCCCGCGCTGCCCGAGGGCGACGCGCTCCACGAGCTGTACCGCTCGATGCGCGACGACGACTACCTGGCCGAGGACGAGGGGCGCCGGATCACCGCGCGCCGCCTGCTCGACCTGGTGGGGGAGCAGACGCCCACGGGCCGGCTGCTCGACGTCGGCTGCGGCCACGGGCTGCTGCTCGACGAGGCGCGCAGGCGCGGGTACGAGGTGCAGGGCCTGGAGCTGTCGGTCGACGGCGCCGCCTACGCCCGCGACACGCTCGGCCTGCCGGTGCGCGAGACGATCCTCGAGGACCCGGCGCTGGACGACGAGCGCTACGACGCGATCGTCCTGGCCGACGTCATCGAGCACCTCGACGACCCGCTCGGCGCGATCGACCGCTGCATCGAGCTGCTCGTCCCCGGCGGATCGCTGCTCATCGTCACGCCCGATCCGTCGTCGCCGACGGCCCGGCTGGCCGGCAGCCGCTGGTGGGGCTTCCTGCCCGCGCACTTCTGCCTGATCCCGCGGCTGACGCTGCGCGAGCTCGTCTCGGCCCGCGGCCTGGTCATCGCCCGGGACGTGCCGTTCGTGCGCTCGTTCACGCCCGGGTACTGGCTCGCCGGGCTGGGGGAGCGCGGCGGCCGCGTCGGGGACGCGATCGCGGGGATCAGCCGCCGCCTGCCCAAGGACCGTCACCTGTCCGCCTCGCTGCGCGACGAGCGGGTGATCCTCGCCAACAAGACGTTGGTGCAGCAGCCGGACGTGCCGCTCGTGACCGATCGCGGCGGACCGCTCAAGGTCCACGTCGTCCTGCCCGCCTACGGCGCCTCGCGCACCGTGCGGCAGGTCGCCGACGCCCTGCCCGTGGCCGCCGCCGATCGCGCGCTGCTGGTCGACGACGACAGCCCGGACGACACGCCCGCCGCCGCGCTGGCCGCCGGGTTCGAGGTGCTCGTCCATCCCGCCAACCGCGGCTACGGCGCCAACCAGAAGACGTGCTACGTGCGGGCCGCCCTGGACGGGGCGGACATCGTGGTCATGGTCCACGCCGACGACCAGTACGACCCGGGCCTCGTCGCCGAGATGGTGGAGCCGATCGCCGCCGGCCGGGCCGATGTCGTGATCGGGTCGCGTCTGCTCGAGGACGAGGCGATCTCCGGCGGCATGCCGCGCTGGAAGTGGGTCGGCAACCGGGGGCTGACCTGGGCCGAGAACCGGGCCTTCCGCCGTGACTTCTCCGAGTACCACACGGGCTACCGCGCGTTCTCGGTCGACTTCCTGCGCCAGATCGCCTTCCTGCGCAACGACGACGGCTTCGTGTTCGACCAGGAGATCTTCGCGCAGATCGTCGCCGCCGGCGGGCGGGTCGAGGAGATGGCGATCCCCACCCGGTACTTCCTGGAGGCCTCCAGCGTCTCCTTCTGGGCCAGCGTGGAGTACGGGCTGCGGACCCTCGGCGTGCTCGCCCGCTTCCGGGCCGACGAGCGCCGCGGCCGCTGGTCGCTGCTGCGCCGGCCCGCCGTGCGGCTGGGCACCGCGCCGGAGCGCGCGGGCAACGCCCCGGAGTGAGCCGCGTGCGGCGCCGTGACGTCCTGCTGTTCGTCCTCGGCCTGCTCATCGGCGGCTTCACGATCCTGCGGGGCATCGGGCCCCACGACGAGGGGCTGATGCTCCAGGCCGGCGAGCGCATCGCCGCCGGCCAGTGGCCCTACCGCGACTTCTGGACGAACTACGAGCCGGGGCAGGGCGTGGTGCTGGCCGGGCTGTCGACGGTCTTCGGGCCCTCGCTGCTCGCCTGGCGGATCGTCGCGCTGCTGCTCACCGCGCTGACCGGGGTGCTGGCCTACCGCCTGGTGCGGCGGGAGCGGCACGAGGGGATCGCGCTGCTCGCCTGGCTGGCGGCGGTCACCGCGCTGGCCTGGCCGACCGGGCCGGGGCCGAATCCGCCGGCCCTGGCGCTGGGCTTGGGCGCCGTGCTGCTCGCCCGCCGCTCGCCGCTCGGCGCGGGAGCGCTGGCCGGGGCGGCGGTGTGGTTCCGGCCCGAGATCGGCGTGGCCTGCGCGATCGGCGTGTGGCTGTCCTGCGGTGCCGCGACGCGGTGGCGGGCGATGGGCGTCGGCCTCGCGGTCGCCGTCGTGGGGCTGCTGCCGTTCGCGATCGCCGCCCGGGGCGCGATGTGGGACCAGACGATCGGCTTCCTGCTCGACCAGCAGGGGCTGCAGCGGCTGCCGCTCCTGCCCGCCTACACCGGCGGCGCCGATCCCAACCGGCTGCTGGAGTGGGCGTTCCCGGCGCTGCTGCTCGCGGCCACGGCGGTCTGGGTGGTGTGGTGGGTCGTGCGCCGGCCGCCGATGGTCGCGTGGGCCCTGGCGCCGCTGGCGCTGTTCGGGCTGGGCTACCTGCTGGGCCGCACCGACGAGTTCCACTACGTCCCGCTGTCGCTGGCCCTCGCCGTGCTGCTCGGCGTCGCCGCGGCCCGGGAGTGGCCGGGGCCGTGGCGGTGGGTGCTCGTCCTCGCCCTGGCGGTGATCGCCGTGCACGGCGTCGAGCGGCGCGTCGGGCAGCTGCTGCACCCGCCGGCGCTGGCCGCGGTGCCGGGCGGGGTGGGGGACGGCGTGAAGACCGATCCGGCCGACGCCGCGGCGCTGGCCGGCCTGATCCCCCGGGTCCGCGCGCTGACGCCGGGCGGGGAGAGCGTGTTCGTGGTGCCGCCCCGCACCGATCGGGTGACGGTCGGCGATCCGCTGCTCTACGTGCTGCTGCGCCGGCCCAACCCCACGCGGTACGACGTCATGCAACCGGGCGTCGTCACCACGGCGGCGGCCCAGCGGTCGATGATCGCGGACCTCGAGCGGGCGCGGACGCCGGTCGTCATCCGCTGGCTGGACCCCCGCACCGCCCCGGAGGACAACGCGGGCGGCCGCCTGCGGGGCGCCACGCTGCTCGACCGCTACCTGGACCGCACGTACGCGCCCACCGCCCGCTACGGCCCCTACGCGGTGTACACCCGCCAACGATGACGCAGGTATGCGCGCTGTACGCGCATACCTGCGACATCGTCGGAGGGGGAAGGGGCCTTGGCGGCTAGCATGCGCTTCGTGCTGATCCGGATCCTGCTCGTCGCCGTGGCTGCCGTCGTCGCGGCGTACGGCATCGCCTCCGCGCAGAGCGTGGATCGCTGCGACGACGCGGTGCGGACCGCCCTGGCCTGGAAGGCCAAGCCGGCCGACGCCCAGCGGATCGCCGACGAGACGCTGAAGGAGTGCACGGACTCGCGCCAGCGGACCGCGGTCGCCTCCGCGCTGATCCGCCTGAAGGAGGTGCCGATCGCCCAGGCGATGGCGCTTCAGATGACGAAGGACCAGCCGCAGGACTACCGGGGCTGGGTGCTGCGGGAGATCATCGCCGGGCTGAACGACCGCCCCGCGGTCCCGGCGCTCTACGCGAAGGCCCAGGCGCTGAACGCGCGCGGCATACCCCCGCTGCCCGCCTGGATCAAGAAGCAGCAGACGCCCTGAGCGCGAGCGCGATGTCCTCCCGGACCTTCCTGCGCGGGCTCGCGGGCATGGTGGCGCTCGGCGTCGTCGTCCGGATCGCCTACCTCCTGACCTGGGGCCACGACGTCCAGGGGTACGGCGACTGGAACTTCTTCCACTGGCAGGCCAACGCGATCGCCGACGGCCAGGGCTTCCTGGAGCCGTTCCGGCTGCGGCTGGGCCACGAGCTGCGGCCCTCGGCCGCGCACCCGCCCCTCTACCCGCTCCTGCTGTCGGGGCCGTCGGTCCTGGGCCTCGACTCCGTGATGGCCCACCGCGCGGTCGGCGTGCTGTGCGGCGGGGCGACGATCGCCCTGGTCGGGCTGGTCGGCCGCCGGGCGGGCGGCGCCGCGCTGGGGCCCCGGCTCGGCCTGGCCGCCGCGGCGGTCTGCGCGCTGTACCCGCTGATGATCGCCGTGGACGGCGCGCTGATGAGCGAGACGCTGTTCGGCGTGCTGATCGCGGCGATGCTGCTGGCCACCTACCGCTTCCACGAACGACCCGACACGGTGCGGGCGCTCGTCCTCGGCGCCCTGATCGGCCTGGCCACGCTGACCCGGGCCGAGGCGATCCTCTTCCTGCCCTTCCTCGTCCTGCCCCTGGCCTGGCGGGCGGCGAGCCACCGCTGGCGCACCGGGCTGCTGGCGGCGGCCGCCTGCCTGCTCGTGATCGCCCCGTGGACGATCCGCAACGTCGCGGTGTTCGACGACTTCGTGTTCGTGTCCACCAACGACTCCACCGTGGTGGCGGGCGCCAACTGCGAGCGCACCTACTACGGCGACCGCATCGGCGGGTGGGTCGTGCAGTGCCTGCCGCCGCGCACGAAGGACGACGAGGGCGCCCAGGGCGCCGTCACGCGGCAGCAGGGGATGGACTACGCCCTGGACCACGTGGGGCGCTGGCCCGTCGTCGTCGGCGCCCGCTTCCTGCGCGTGTGGGATCTCTACGACCCCGCGCAGGAGCTCGACTTCGCGGAGGGACGGGACCGCGGGACGGAGATCGCCGGCGTCGCCGTCTACTACCTGCTGCTCCTGCTGGCGATCCCCGGCGCCCTCCTGCTCAGGCGGCGCGGCGTGGGCTGGCTGATCCTGCTGTCACCCGTCGCGGTGGTCGTCGTCGCGGCGATCGTCGGCTACGGGACGCCGCGCCTGCGTCACTCGTTCGAGCCGGCGCTGTGCGTGCTCGCCGCGGCCGGCGGCCTGCTCATCTGGGATCGGCTGCGAGGGCGATCGGCGCGAACGCCGGCTCCGGATCGAGGGCCGACTCCGGGTCGTCCTCCCGCGACGCCTGCGCCAGCAGCGCCCCCGCCAGGACCACCGCCGGCAGCGTGACGGCGGGCAGCTGCCAGTCCCAGTCGAAGGAGGCGTGGATGGCCCAGGCGGCGAGGACGGCGATCGCCCCCGACACCGCCGTGGGGTCGCGGCCGTGGGCGCGGCGGGCGGCCAGCGCCAGGCCGGCCACCGCCAGCAGGAGCAGGGCGAGCCCGACGATCCCCAGCTCGGCCAGCGTCTGCAGCCACAGGGAGTGCGGCTGACGGACCGTCTCGTCGATCGTGCGGTGCTTCAGCCAGTCGACGACCCAGCCGCCGGCGCCGATCCCCTCGATCGGGTGGGCCTCGAACGTGTCGAGCGCGACGTGCCAGTAGCGGTAGCGGTTGGACCCGACCTCGGAGAAGCGGCTGCTGGTGGCGCCGAACGCGGCCTGGTCGTCGGAGGAGGCCCGGGCCACGAGCATCGGGGCACCGACCATCACGACGATCAGGGCGATCCCCGCCCACGTCGACCAGCGGGGCAGGGGCAGCGCGCCCAGGCGGACCCGCTCGCTGGCCTCCACCCGGGTGTCCCAGCGGGTCAGGAGCACGGCGCCGAGGACCACCGCGGCCAGCGCGACCAGGGCCAGCGCGCCCTGCGTGGTCGCCGAGCCCTGGCCGGGGTCCAGCGTGCGCACGGCCGGGAAGACGCCGCCGACGAAGGCGCCGAGGACCGCCGCCTCCACCGTGATCGCGGCGGCGCGCAGCTGGCCCCAGGTCGGGGTGAGCATGAGCAGGACGACGACGCCCACCGCCAGCGCGACCAGCGCGCCGCGGGAGAAGCTGAGGTAGATCGCCATGCCCAGCGGCGCGGCGGCCGCGGCGGCGGCGAGGCGGATCCCGTCGGCCCGGGTGCGGTCCCCGGCCAGGCGCGCGGCGATGAGCAGGCCCATCGTGGCCAGCAGCCCCATGCCGTTCCAGTAGGTCAGCGGCTGCTCCAGGCGCCCACCCGCCGTCCTGGAGTGGGCCATCTCGACGATGCCGGGCAGCAGGCGCCCGCTCAGCCCGTAGGCGACGACGACGAGCGCGCCCAGCCCGACCAGCGGCTCCAGGGCTCGCATCGAGGCGCGCGGCACGAACGCGGCGGTCGCGGCGAGCAGCGTCGCGAGGTAGAGCAGGACGAGCTGCGTCTCACCGTTGGCGGGATCGTCCAGCGGCGCCCACGTCTGGGACAGGGCGATCCACCCGGCGAGCAGCGCGAAGGCCAGGAGCGTGAGCCGGGCGGCGCCCAGGCGGGGCAGAGGCCGCGGCGCGGCGACCGCGCAGAGCGCGACGACGGCCCAGGCGACGACCAGCGCGACGAGCCGGGCGGGGGCGAAGTAGCCGCCCGAGGCGAAGGCCAGGGCGACCGGTCCGGCGATGAGCGCCACCCGCGCGATGGTCAGCGAGGCGGAGCGCATGGGCTACAGGGGGCCGAAGCGGAAGCGGATCAGCGCGCGCACCGCGCCGACGCCGTCCCGCCACGTGATCTTCTTGCCCTCTTCGTAGGTGCGGCCGTAGTAGGAGATCGGCACCTCGTACAGGCGCACGTGGCGCCGCAGCACCTTGGCGGTGACCTCCGGCTCGAACGCGAAGTCGTCGCTGACCAGCGTGATCGACCGGATCAGGTCGCCCTTGAACGCCTTGTAGCCGACCTCCATGTCGCTGATCGTCGTGTTGTAGAGCACGTTGGTCAGCAGGGAGAGGAAGCGGTTGCCCGCGTAGTGCCAGAAGAGGTGGGCGCGCTGCGGCTCGCCGCCCCGCAGGCGGGTGCCGAACACGACGTCGGCGACGCCCTTGAACAGCGGCGCGAAGATCCGGGGCAGGTCGGCCGGGTCGTACTCCAGGTCGGCGTCCTGGATCAGCAGGTAGTCGCCGGTCGAGGCGGCGATGCCGGTGCGCACCGCGGCGCCCTTGCCGCGGTTGACCTCGTGGCGCAGCAGCCGGATCTGCGGATGCTCGGCGGCGGCGCGCTCGACGATCGGCACGGTGCCGTCGACGGAGCCGTCGTCGATCACGAGGATCTCCAGTCGCCACGGCAGGGCGAGCAGCAGCTCGAGCACCTGGGCGATCGTCGGCTCCTCGTCCTTGGCCGGGACGACGATGGTGATGAGGGGATCGGTGTCCGGCAAGGCGCGGATCGTAGCGTCGGCGGGGGTCACCCGCCGGGCGCCTCGGGCCGGGGCGCCTTCGCGCGCCTGCGCGGGTCCTTGAAGCGCAGGGCCGGACGCTCGACGAGGTAGTAGCTGGCGGCGGCGACCGGGACGGCCAGCACGAAGGCCACCACGGCCAGTGAGACGAGCCCGGAGCCGGGCAGCCAGTCCTGGGCGCCGTGCTTGGCCGCGTCGGACAGGATCGGCAGGTGCCACAGGTAGAGGCCGTAGGAGATGAGGCCCAGCCAGGCCATCCACCGCAGGGCCAGCAGCCGGCGCGGCCAGCCGCCGGCCCAGTCGCCGAAGATCGCGGGGAGGAGCAGGAGCACCGCGGTCAGCGCGTAGCCGATGTGCTCGGCCAGGTAGTTGGAGTCGGTGAACGGCGTGAGGATGCTGCGCGGCAGGTCGAACAGCACCGCGGTGAGGACGAACACGGCGGCGCCGGCGGCCCACGGCACCCAGGGGCGCCGGGCGATGAGCGTGATCGCGCCGGGCTGGCGCTCCCGGCCGTGGAAGTGGACGCTGACGACCGCGAGGATCATCCCGTAGCCGAACCAGTCGAAGAAGCCGAGCAGCGTGCTCTGCAGGACGTTGTAGTCGCCGCTCATCTGCATGATCTGGCGGAAGACGATCGAGGCCAGGCAGAGCGCGACGATGATCCCGATCTCCCCGCGCGTCCCCGGCCTCAGGCGGGTGATGCCCGCGGCCAGGAAGGGCAGCACGAGGTAGAACGTCACCTCGATGCACAGCGTCCAGGCGGGGGCGATGCCCGACAGCCCGGAGTCGGAGAAGTAGATCTGGGTGAACGTGTAGAGGCGCAGCCAGTGGTCGGAGAAGCCGGGCAGCCCGGGGTAGATCGACAGCACGGTGAGCGCCACCCAGTAGGCGGGCACGATGCGCAGGAAGCGCCGGCGGGCGAAGTCGCGGGCCCGGATCGCGGGGCGGCCCTCGCGGCGGGCGGCGACGAACGGCCGGTAGAGCAGGAAGCCCGACAGCAGGAAGAAGATCGTCACCCCGAAGTCGAGCCGGGCGGTGAGTACGCCGAGCCCGTTCTCCAGGTTGAAGTTCGACGTGGCGGCCGCGTGCGTGACGAGGACGGAGATCGCCGCGACCGCGCGCATCGAGTCGAGCAGCGGGAAGCGGGGATTCCCCGGCGGTGGCCGCAGGGCTGGGGGCGGACTGTCCATGGACCGGGCGACACCATACGCTGCGCCCCGCATGCTTCGCCGGGTCACGTTCCCCCAGTGGTTGGCCGCCGTCGCCGTTCTCGCGCTCGCGGTGCGGGTGATCTACGCGCTCCACGTCCGCGACCTGGCGGTCGTGGGTGACGCGTTGACGTTCCATCGGGTCGGCGCGGGGCTGGCCGACGGCAACGGGTTCGTCGACGCGGTGCGGGCCGGGGAGCCGACGGCCGAGCACCCGCCGCTGATGGAGGTGCTGGTCGCCGCGTTCGACCTCGTGGGCGCCCACGGGTACTTCGCCCACCGCCTGCTGCTCGGCGCGGTCGGCACCGTCACCGTCGTGCTGATCGGCCTGGTCGGCCGCCGCGTGGGCGGCCCGCGACTCGGCCTCACCGCCGCCGTGGTCGCCGCGCTCTACCCGATGCTCTTCACCGCCGACGGGTCGCTGATGAGCGAGACGCTGTACGGCGTCTTCCTCGTCTTCACGCTGCTCGCCGCCCTGCGGCTGCGGGAGGCTCCGTCGGTGGGCCGGGCCGCCG
>Ga0247757_10000840_pt1 | contig 23367 bp, 22 predicted proteins | sample UWRJL126311R4_FD_180929 | JGI IMG/M metagenome (GOLD analysis project Ga0247757, IMG submission 180929) | Plant litter microbial communities from Arlington Agricultural Research Station in Wisconsin, United States - UWRJ-L126-311R-4 | ecosystem: Environmental > Terrestrial > Plant litter >...
TGGATCTCACGCTGCCGTCTCTCGTAAGGCATTGGTATTGGTGTTTGAGGCCCCTCTAGCTCACATGCTCTTTTCAAACACTCTTCAGCTGAATACCGCTGCTTTGGGTTTATGGCCAGCATACCCAGTAAAATATCAAGCAGGCTATCGGGTTCCCGGTCCCTCAAGTCCTCGACAATCTGTTCACACCAGGTTAGTCGCGAGTTCCTACCATGCCCTGGAAGATCATAACCGTACTGGAAAACAACAACGCCAAGAGACCAAATATCAACGGCACACGTGTATCTGGGGCTCCCGGCGGGGTTTGGGCGACAGTATTGAGCAATTTCAGGAGCAGCATAGATGAGCGTGCCGCATCGAGTTTCCAAATAGCTGCCTGCCTTTGCCAGGCCAAAGTCTGATGACGTGGAATGGGCTGCCGGATAAGACGAGAATGTTATCCGGTTTGATGTCTCAATGGACGATAGGTGGCGTCTAATCATGAAGGTATGACAAAGCTGAAGAACTTTGACGGAGCAGGGTCAAAACATCGCGCTTAGAGATGGGTTATAGGTTATGTTGATCCTCAAGGTTTCCGAGCGGAAGATACTCCAGCAATAACTGAGGGGGCGGCCCGTTTAACGTAAAGTAAAGCTTGACAATGTGCTCCTAGCAACACGATAAGTACAATAATTTCTAGAGGTATATTGATACTTACATGCGAAGTATTACGCATTACATCAGCCTCCCTTCTCCAGTCGAATGCATGCGGGTTGCGACACTTCTTGGAAGCATATTCCAATCCGGTGCTGACGTCCCAGACACGACTTACAACCCTGAACGACCCTTCGCCGAGCTTTCCTCGCTTTAGAAGAATGGGCCTTTCGTTGGGGGTGTCTCTGCCGCTGGGAGCAGCTGTCGAAATTGCGCTCTCGAGGCCTAAAGCACCAAATGGCAGCTCATCATTCGTGGCGACCTCTTTGAGAAATTGGTCGACGTTGTCGAAGAACAGATCCGAATATAGATGATCCTTGGAGACAACGATCTAGAATTTGAGTTCTGGATGGATTTCGATGACGATTTCCTCGGTCTTATCAGGGACTTCGTCGCCGCCTATGATGCACTTGAAGTTGCTGCGCCTCTCTCTCCCCTTGTCGTCGTATGTGACAATGGTCCCGTAAGATGAGGTATCTCGCACAATCAGTTGGCGTTCGTCATCGAAAGTGATGTAGCAATGTCGGCGACTGATGCCGGTAGAATGTGGGAGGACAATGTCGCAGCTGTTCCTGTTGGTCTGAACCTCAAGTCCAGCCTGAGATCACAATCTTGGGACGGACTTTTTCGTCCAGCGGAGCGGTTGTTTCCCTGCTTTGCCTGCCCTGCGGCACGGGCGATTCTCGCGACGCACTAACACGCCGTGGGCGGTCTGCCGGGCTGTTGACGGGGTCTTCGATCACCTCGATCGCGTCGCGGCAGTGTTGAAATGGATACAAGCAAACGATCAAGTCTTCCATCGTTGCAGCGAGTCTCCCTGTTAACGACAGAGGAAGTTTGGGAAGTAAGGCTGAGTATGGGAGGTCCGCCTTGAACTATTAGAAGCGGAAAGCAGAGAGCTTCCAACAAAAGAGCCCTCATGTCCAATCAACCTGCAGCCCGGCTGCATCTCGTTCCAGGCAACCAAGGTGTGTCGTGATCCCTTTGGATCTAGTTGAACTGCCATCGCAGCGAGACGCCAGGAAAGTGGGTAGGGTAGCCTAGTTCCGGGGGGCAGGGCTAGCACTAACTTGGGTTAGGCGTCACAGATCGAATGCCGCAATTACAGCCACCACACTGGCACAGACACCGACAACTTCGCTATCAACACTGTCAAAAAAGCGCAAAGGGAAGCGAGGCCGCACTGAAATGGCTAGTCGACGTCGCGCCTCGAAGCCGCGAGGTACATCGAAGAAGGGTTGAACCTATTCGTGACGACAGCACCATGTATTGAAAGGTGATATGGTGGTGGTCTGCTTAAGACGGATAGAAGAAATGAAAGATGAAGTTTTAAAATACTAAATTTAATAGTGGATAGCTAGACTACAACTTGGTCCTTATGCGTAGATTCTCTAGCTAGGGAGAATAAGGATTTATATATTCCCTAGCAGACGCTTTTTATTTTCAGGAGCTGGAGACCTATTTTGACGATAGGTGTCAAGGCCACTATTGTACTTTGGACCCCAGACACAAATTGCCCCATATTCTAGGCACCCAAAATAATGATAAACTTATGTAGAAAAGTTACATATATAGCCTTTAAGCTCTATATTATTTTTAAATGAGTAGGTATAGTTTTAAAACAAACAGGTTGAATACGTATGCATATCACACTGAAGAATTCTCTAGCAATGCGAGGTCATTCCCAACCGCCAGGCTATCCAGACCTTTGAACCCTTCTTCGACGACCCATCTCTGGTTATACTTCATCAGAACGGTGCAAGCATGTCCCACAACCAGCAGACCAGGGGGTCGACTACCTTCCTCTTCGACGGCAGCGCGTACATTCTCCAGCGTTGTCCTTATGACCCTTTGATCCGGACAGCTTGCTCGCTCCAACACAGCGCACGGGGTGTCCACCGGATAGCCCTTGGCGTACAGAGATTCCACCAGAGCGGACAGGCGGTGCAGGGACATCAGGAGAACCAGAGTACGGGATTGTACGTATTCCGGAGGATCCAGCGGGGCGCCCTTGCGGCCGGTTCCCGTGCAGATCAAGACTTGGTCCGCCACGCTGCGATGGGTCAAGGGGATGTCCGCAAACAAAGGCGCACTCAGAGCGCTGGTGATGCCAGGCAGTACGGTCGGAGTATACCCATGAGCCCTGAAGAAGTCGAATTCCTCACCGCCACGGCCGTAGATGTATGGATCTCCTTGTTTTATGCGCACCACCACTTTCCCGGCTCTCACACCATCCAATCCCATCTCGAGCAATTCCTCTTGTGCTCTGTCCGCATTTCCAGGGAACTTCCGAGCAATGTGCACCGTCGCACGGCGGGGTATCAGGTCTAATATAGGACTCGGCACCAGCTTATCGGCTAGCACGAGGTCGGCGGAGAGTATGGCTTTGTGGGCGGCACGGGTGAGAAGATCTGGGTTTCCAGGCCCTGATCCTACGAGAACTATTCTTCCACTGGACGCAGGGGACGGTGTATTACCTCCCTTCTTCATGTGCGAACCAGTGTAGTCTCGCAGCAAGACTTCAACATCGGCATACGAGATGTCAGCAAGTCGACGAAGCGGCCAGTATTCACATATCTGCGAAAGCCATCGCATGCGGCGACTACGAGCTGCCTCAACACTCTCAGCCGTGATAAGTTTATTGAACGAGGCAGGCTGTCCGATATCCTCTTCTTCTGCCTCCAGGTCTTGAGACAACTCGGCTGCATGGTCCTCCTCCCAAATCCGCCGTCGCATGGTACCCAGCCTTTCGACAGCATCACCTAAATGTGCGGGGAGAGAAGCTGCAATTTCCCGTCGGATACGCGCAGAGAGCTTGCAACCCTTACCAGAAGTCGTGACACCAATTTGTAGGGGGCCGTCAGAATGCGTGGATAGGAGTGTGAATGAGCAGAGGTTTGGCGCATCGACAACATTGATCGGGATGCGAAGACGGCGACACAGGTTCGATATCAGGATGGCTAGCCTATTCTTAGTTCAACCCACGAGGTGAATTACTGTAGAACGTACTTGAACTTGCTTTCCCGCCTGCCGTCACGAATACCGCATCCACAACACCATCTACCTCGGGACGACCAAGGGAAGTAAGATCCTCCTCCTTGAAGTTGCGCTTCAACCATTGTACCTCACCATCGTCGATACGCTTGGCTAGACCGTAGTGCAGTGTTGCGTCTTCCGGAGCAAGCAGAATCGGTTTCGCTCCAACCTCGATGGAGCGCGTGCATCTTGCGCCAGCGAGTGGGTTAGATCCAATAACCAGATGGACATGGAAGGTTGAGTCCACGGCAGTGAGGAGCGCCGGCGCCATGGTGAGCAGAAGGTAATCGAACAATGGTCAAAGTGAGGAGTGGTAGAAGAAGAAGAAAGCAACAAGGAGGCGAGCACACGAATACTCATCAGCGGCGGAACGCGCAGCACCAGCGATGATGCGATTCACACTTGCAGGGTTCTTTTTTTGTTCCGATATCGATAACGCTAAACTTCTTTGAGAGTCGAAGGTGGGATGCCGAGGAGAAACCAGCCAACCCCAGCAAAGTCCACTGCGCGGAGATAGTAAATACGCTGTCAATTGAGGTGATCGTTCTCGCCGTGGAGATGAGCGATGTGGCTGTTTTTGTCCATCTCCATCTCATTCCAACAGTTCCTCGCGTCCCATGACAATATGCAACGCCTTGCGACTCAGCAGCACACTATGCTCCAGAGCGTTCAGCTTCGCCATGGCCGATATGAGAGCTGGATCTTGAGTCTCGACGCGTATCTTCTCCTTCACACGTACGTCCTGGCCCCGGAACTTGAAGACACGATCGGCCTCGTCGTGGGCGGGCGGACGAGTGCCACCGAGGGCTACGGCGAGTCTGTCACGAAAACTAAAGCCGGTATATGAATCGTCGCCTGCATTTTGTATCTCGAGGGTGCGGATTTCAAGGAGCAAGGCGGCGTCGAAGACGTAGAGATGAAAGGAGACATTGGACGGTAGCGGAGGATCGAATATCTGCATTTGTGAGCATTCGGGCTTTGGGATAGCGAACCATGACATACCTGTTCGTCTAATGGAGTTTCCCACCATTGCGGCTGGACATCCGAATGTCCCTTGAGCGCTTGTCGAGCCTCCTGGATATGTTCGTAGAGCAGCTGGAGCTGGCCTGCGACAAAATTGGCGTTCGTTGCATCGCCGGTCCAAGTGGTCACGTCAATGACATCCAGGCAGGTGTTTATAGCCGTGCGGATGGCTGTCAGCTGGGGAACAACGAGAGTCGGTGCTTGCGGAGCAGAGGATATGGCTAGGTCGAAGGATGCCGAGCCACGCGGCGGAGGGAGACTCGCCAACCGCAATTTGACATTCTGGATGAATCTTGATTAGACGGATGACGCTGAATGTACTGCTCCAGGGTGTGCCTACGCCTTTGACGATGCGCGTGCCGACGCGGGTAACCAGCCCCTTGAGGCTCTCCGACCGAATGGACGAAAGTACGAGCGTCGAACCGGTCTCAGATGGTGCCAGCAGTGCAGCGCATTCCTCCAGGCCAGCCTTGAGCGAGCGCAACGTGTCGCGGAGCTGGACGAGCAGCCATTCGAGCTCGCGAGCCTGGCCATGGTTAGCACAGACAGTCGAGACAGTCCAGGGGGCCAGACGAGGCCAGGACCGGGCCTACCTGCGATGCAGCCTGCTCGCGGGCAAGCTGGGCGGGCTCTATGGGGGGCCAGACGGCGGTGGACATGATGGGCCGGGACAGTTGGTGCAGAGAGTCGTCGGATGCGGCCATGGCAGCAACAGGCCTGAGGCCTCGACGCGTGGATGCGCCCGCTCGGCTATCGGCTGAGCTGCACAGGGAACACAAAGAACCCCCAGTCCGCCATGACGCCGTAGGGCTATCACTTCCATCGCATCGCATTCTGCTGCAGCCTCACCTCCACCAACTGGTAGCCCTCGCAGCACAGCTCTCCAATCGCACGTCGATGACGCAGCGACGCGTGTGACTTCATAGCGGAGCAGCCAGACGGCTAGTCGCGTTGGCGGGCCTGCCGGAAGCTTCGAAGCTGTCTCGGCTCGTACGTCACTCCTGGGTCGACATGCCGACCCCAAACAAGCTCCACGCCCATCGCTGGCCCGACGATATAATGCTGTCTTCCGCATGCATCCGATCCTGCGTCCTGTGCCCATGCCCACTCCGTCTCTAATTCACCACTCTTAGTTCTTGTAATTCGTTTTCCCGTGCTGCGTGCCCCGCCCTCGTCGCCATGGTATCTCGTGCGTACAACCCCTCGGCTTCTGCCTCTGCCCGCCAGCATAGCACTGTTCCCTAACCACCTACAAAAGGTCCGATCCTGGGCACCGTGTCCCTCATCCTCCTCGCAGGAGGCCTGCTCCTCCAATGGTTCATCATCCTGTCCGGCGCCGTCAACAGCGGCCCCGAGAACCGCTTTTACTTCCTCGAGACCTCGACGAACGGCATTCCCAACGCTCGCAACCCTTCGCGCTGGACCTTCTTCGCCATCTGCGGCGTCGGCGCCAACAACCACAACACCGACTGTGGAAGTGCGGTTCCCGCGCTGCCCTTTGACCCGCCGCGCAACTTCCACACCCAGCAGAACGTGCCTCAGCCCTTCCTCGGAACGCACCACTACTTCTACCTTTCCCGCTTCATGTTCGCCTTCTACCTGATCTCCTTCTTCTTCGCCCACGTCGCCCTCCTCACCGGCCTGCTCGCCCTCTGCAGTCGCCTGGGCGGGTACCTCAGCGCGCTCACCACCTTCGTGGCCCTCTTCTTCCAGATCCTGGCTGCCTCGCTGCAGACGTGAGTGATGTGTCTACCCCTCCCAAGCAAACTTGGCATCTAACCGTAGACAGGGCCTGGGTTGTTCAAGGCCGCGATGCCTTCCGTGGCGCCGGCTTCAATGCGCACGTCGGCGTCAAGCTGATGGCATTCGCATGGGCCACATTCGCCTGCTTCCTCCTCGCTACCGTCTTCTTCTTCGCCGGCGGAGCTGCCGGTCGCGAGTCGTCGGGCATCAGGCGCAAACGGTCCACTCGTTCTACACGTAGCAGGGGCAGCTTCTTAGACACCGAGTCCCAGCGAAGGGTCAAGGACAACTATTCTTAGTCGGCTCCGCGTTGCAAGAGGGAGATAATGATTGTTCGCTGTAATGATAATGTGGTGGATGAATTGGGCAACATACGAACATACCCAGGAGGGGGAAAAGGTAACTCATGAGACTGTACGGTCGGGACTTATAATCAAGCGACCAGATGTAACTGCTGAGCGATGCACATGTAATAAATAATGAGGCAAACAAGCAGATAACTCCTTAATGATGCGTTATGTACGGCGGTACTATGCATGAAGACAATTAACATCATGTAATGAATTCACGTCACCCCTTCATCGAGCTCCACGTTCGGGAACATGAGCTCGCCATCTCCCGAAGGACTCGCCGGTACACTGCCAGACTCTCCCTGTGGCACCTTTACCACGAGCAGCTCCTCCACGCGTGCATCGCTGCCCTTCTCCTGCTTCCCCTTCCTCACTTCTGCGGTAGAAGCCCTCTGCCTCCTTCTCGGCAGAGGCGGCGGCGGCGTCTCTTCACCCGCCCCCGGGCTAGCGCTCGCCTTCTTGCCTACCAGCTCGGCCGCCAGCTGTGCCGCGCCGAGAGCATTCGCATTCGCATGCGCATTCACGCCCGCGTTCTTGGGCGGCGACGGCACTTTGATGGGCACGGGCTTCCGCCGCGTGAGGTTGACCAGCGTCGAAGCCGTCGGCACGCTCCACGTGCTCTTCTTCTCGACCTTGGGCGGGAGCGGGAGCGGCGTTCCCGGCGGAGGAAGGGGCTGGCCGCGGCCAATTACCCGGGGTGATGTTTGCGCGGAGCTGCCGTCCGATGCGACGTGTCCTTCGGTGCTTCTGGCGTTTGCGGTGGATGATGCTTTGGGGCTGGGCTCGCCGCCGCCGCCGCCGCCCACGCCCAACGAGGAGATGGACGTCTGGCGGGAAGCAAGCCATTTCTTGGAGGCCGCCGTGGCCGAGCTCAGGGATTGGTTCAGTGAGAATTTCTCGGCAAGGGTCGGTGTGGAAGAGCTTGAGCCTGGCGCCTCGGTTTTCAGAGATTGGCTTGTCACGCTTCGCGGACGGGTCGGTGGTGGAGTGGCAGGGACGGTAGGGGTAGGATGGGGAGCTGATGAATCGTCCGAGCTCCGGGACTCCAAACTCGTCTCTTCGGCATAGGAGGAAGGAGAGGATTCTTGCCGTCGATCCGACATGGAATGCTGGAAGGCCTCGGTGAGAAGTCCCGGCGGGGATGAAGGTGGTGACCTGGCTACCGTTGTCTTCATGGATATGGCAGCATCATCCTGGCCCTTGCGTTCATCAAATTTGGGTATGGCTGAGTCGGCATTGACTATGGGAGTCGCAGCACTTGCGTAAGAGCTTGACCGCAACGCTCTCGGTTTGACATGGGACCATTGGCTGATGGCGGAAGACGCCCCTACGCTTTCATCGTTGAGATCAACTTCGGATTGTGCAGCTCTTCGATTGCTGAGAGTGGGCGACCGTCCTAAGGTAGGCATGCTTTTGACCGAATCGCTAGACGGTATGGGAACCGTATCGGGCTCTGCTGCTTCATCTAGATCCAGGCGCACAAGTGGCTCAGTGTCAGGTGCGATAGTATTCCCCGAGCTGAAAGTCTCTCCCTCGCCCTTGTCAACTGTCCATAAACCTCCCCGAAATTGATGGGATAATGTATCGCTAAAAGGGATATCATCCCAGTTGGGAAACACCAGAGTCTCGGCCACGGTTTCTCGAATGCGGCTCTCGATAGCTCGGAGAATGACGCCGTATGTTATCTGACGCGAGCTTACAATAGGTTCAAGCGACAGGTCCATAGTTGGAGGGGTTTCAAACGTAACCCAGAGCCTATTGCTGGGAGGAGGTTTGATTCGAATCAGAATGTGTCCGTCGAGTTTCTTCAGCATGGTAGCAAGTATCAGAGTCACCTCTCGAGGCTTGAAGCGCGAGCCCAGCTCTATGCGCGCTACCGCAGCGATTTCGAGACGGAAGTCGCCCTTGTAGCTGACATCGGCTTCCACCGTTAGGTCGCCATCCACTGTCAGTTCCTTCAGCTTTGGGTTGGTGAGGAAAGGTGGTAGATGACCCATGTCAATCTTCTGCACATTAACACTGCTGATGAGACTGGGCTTCGGTACGCGAGCAATCTTTTTCGTGATCTTAGTCCAAATGAATTGCTCAATATCCCTGGTCTTGTACATTGCTAGGAAGAGTCTTCCGATCAAGGCATTGATCCAGCGTGTGTGCAAGTTCTCCTCAGAAGCATGGAGTTGCTGGACCAGTTTGATGAGGTCCGTCGTATTAAACTTTAGGGGAAGCGGTGGGTTCGGAGATGGATCTACGTGGGTCTCCTGGCTGCGGAGCATAGCATGGTAAAAGTCTTCCTTTTCCGAACAGTTATCCGAGAACAAATAGAACGGTTTAGAATCACCAATGTTTTCTGAGGTATCTCTTTGAGCCAGGCGTATACAATTGCGCTTGATCCACAGCTCCCCTTCTGGAATAGGATCTCCCCCGGAATATATGTCCACAAGATAGTGTGCAAGCGATATGACGTGACGTACTTCGAGCTGCTCAGAAGTATCGTAGAGCATCAAGTGTCCCAGCCTGAAATAATTAGAATCTGTCGCAAAAAGTGCTCCGGGGGGTATTGCCAGACCTTAGAACAACGTAAAAGACATTGCGGGCTTTCTTGCTCTTTCCCTGGGTCGCGTTTATCGATGGACTTGTGGTCTTGTTCCGATCGAAAATGCTCCTGTACATGGACTGATAGACACTGGGGCTCTCCATGGCAGTCACTGCACCCGCTGGGGTAGTCCGCTCGGGAGGCTTTCCGTTGATCCCTCCAGGCACGTATTCTCGACACACGGCGAAATAACCGGACGCTACGTCGGGCGTATGCTGTTTGGCTTTCAATTCCTTCAACAGATCCTCCCCTATCCCGAGCCCCCAAGTAGATGATTCCCCATCTTCCTTCCCCAGCAATGCGAGCCCATCACCTTGGACTGCATCTTCACCCGTCTTTTTGGAGCTTGCGGTGGCTGTACCCCATGTCCACAATGTCCATGCCAGCAACGGGACAAATAACACCGCGCCTATGATGAACCCGGTCAGGAATACCAGCACCACGGCCCAACCACCCATCGTCACGCTCCTCGAGCCGGCCCCCTCGGCGCCTGATGCTATTATGTCTCACCAACCCAGCCTGTACCCGTCTTATCCTCAAGTTCAGTAGCGACAGACAATGTCTTGTTGGGCTTTGAACTAGGCCACTATTGTACCCAAGACGAGTGGACTTCCACTCCCAGGACGGCCTCGGCAGCTCGAATGCGCGGCTCGTGTTCGTTTGTGAGATGGGGTTATGAAACGCGTGGGGTCTAGGCGATCCCGAGGATGCGATAGACGGGCGAGGTAAGAGGCCTAGGATTTTTAAGCAGATGCACCGTGCCTCTGGACACGGTCGCAGTCGCGTGTTTACAGAAGCTACGGGGTGGGGGTGGAGCTCGAGGTTGCGGCCTGGGGCAAGGCAAGGCGTCTCCACGTGGAAGCATCGGACCGAAAGTTAAAGCTTAGCGCAACGCATCGGATCAAGCCACAGACATAATAGATCGCCCCCCACATAACCGGTTTACAGTTGATTACATCATGTCAAGCTCTCACATTGCAACTGAATATTAACTTCTGACTTGTGCACACATTGTACTACTTTTTGTACTCTCCGCCGTGACATCTGCCACACTCCTGGTGGCAGAAGCTGAGGCTTAGTGTACAATTATCTAAGGCGCCCAAGGAATACGCGGTATACCGCTCCATCTTTGCCATGCGTCTGCGGGTTATTCATCTGCTTCTGGCTAGCCCCGATCGTGCGGCAATGAAATAGTATTGCTTTATAGACACTATGGATATTGAAGAGAACGATGCGCCCTTCTTACTTTACCCACAGAGCTAATACTTTAACACAAGTTCATGCCTGGTGTTACGGCGACACTAAGAGATAGTATAACTAACATTTAATCAAAACAGGCGAGGATAAGCCGTCCATCGCTTAACGAAAGGCTTCAATTATCCTAGCCCCTAGGGTAGGGTAGCGTATGACTGGTCAGGAACGCGAAAACCCTCTTGGCTGACTTCGGGAGCGGCCTTGGGGAAATTTCCGACTGGGTATCCAGTATTTCAATCCAGATCAGTGCGCAAAAATACTTTATCGAGACCGTTCAATTCTTGTGGGAAAGGAAGTCTCTTCTCGTCCGATGAATTAGCATAAACCTTAAAAAACTATATGACGGAAGGGATGAAAGCAATTCTCGGTGGCAGAGGTTGTAGCAGTTGAGCTTCCAGCGCCCTCGCCGCATTCTCCAGTCCCACCAGTTGCCTTCTTCCTGCATGCGTTCTTTCTCCACGTCGTTTGCTACCTAATTGAATATCGATTGCTTCTTTCACGTCATGCGAACCTCTTCCTGGAATGTACTACCATTCTCTCAACCGAAATTGGATACACATGCCGAAGTTCTCCCCGACAACGACTGGCTATCAACGCGGCATCCCCAAAACAACTCCCCATCCAAGTGCTTTATCGTTTTCCGAACCATTCACCCACGTACAAGTCTAAATTTATATTATAGGCCTATGAGAGATATCGAAGCTCAAAGCGAAAAGTGACAGAGAGTAGCCATGCGGTTGGTGTCACCGGTCGTGCATCATGTGCCAGTAGCCGACAGCCGATACCTTTCCCCAAGCTTATCAAGCTGGAAAGGTGTGTTATTTTTATCGGGTGTTACCATGTTGCGTGGTATAAGAGAGAGAGTGCAGTCAGCTCTTCGTCTCAGCAATTAAGAAAACCATGGAAAGCGATAGGCCGCCACAATAGGCAATAGAGTTGGTGTACGCTCTTTCAAAGGGAAGGGTAGGGGCATACCCTCAGTGAGACTATTTTAAATACTAACTATGCTAGGCGGTTGTCAGCTTTGGGGGAAAGGATGTGTTGCCCGTTCGTATGAGCACAGCGCTGCGCCAGCTATCAGCCGCTTTTACACAGCTTGGTAACCAATGGGTATATCATGATTTGGAGGGAAATTACAAGGTTTCCAGCGCCTCGGCCATAGCGTTCCCAGAAGAGTTACGCCAGCAATTTTCTGCAGCGGTGGTGGATCGCGGGTTCTCGATTCTTTATCGGTCTTCAGAGTGGTACCGCACAACGAAAATCCCAAAATCCTTTGCTGATCTAGGGGGCTCAACTCCGCAACAAAGCATCAACACTACTGTGTGCGAATTCCGGGGCTGGAAACACGTCTTGCTTATCCCTACTAAACGTCGGAGGGACGTCAAGAAGATCACGTTCTCAGATGATTACGTTACGACGGATGTCATGGTTTTTCCGATCCCCTCTGGGCCTGACCTGGAACCTCATTTGTACTGCCTTCTTTTGAGTTTTATTCAGCCCTCATTTGGTCCTGGTGAAAATAGGGAAATTGAGGAGATCGAGGCCACGTTGAAAGAAAAGTACCCCAAACACTACTCTAAGTTCTTTGATGGCGATACTGCCCCTCGCCCTCCTTTCCTGTCACCGCGTATGTAGATTCATTAGTTCAATATCTTGGTAGCTTTAACGAGAATCAAGTATCCTAGGTGCATATGCAGATCGCGGACGGCCTTTCCGAGCGGCAGGATATCTTTTCATATGCATGCTTGTGCGTGGGTCTTGAGTTACCTGACCTCGTTTTAAGGCCTGGGCAAGATGGAAGCAATGCATAAACGAGGCCTTGCTGGTGCCTCGACGCAGTGGTCATGGCTACCAATGGTAGCTCTCCATCACAGCTAAGCAGGGACGACCGGAGACTATCCCTGTACCAAAGTCACCACCACTTCACATCTAGACTAGCGGTGTGCATCTTCGCCTTGGAGTGCATGAGAGAGTGACACCTATCATAGCAGAATTAACCGCAATATTGATGCGGCCTGCATCCCCCTAACCATGGAGTTCTGGTACATTCGAGGCGCAGAAGTTTGCCTTGAGCACTCCCATCAGCCAAGTAATGAAGAGCGCGGTTAGCGCGACTTAGCGTGTTCTATATAGCTTCCTCCAGCATCATAGCGAATTCTACACTCTTACGCCATACTCTTCACAAGCCCAAAGTCATTTTCCCCAAATCTCTGCGCTCACAGCACTGCTCAGCAACGTCCCAAATCGTTAATTATGAACACTCCTCACCTTATCTGCGTGTTCCACAACGGTCGCTTCGAAGTCGCCCAATACGGTCGTTGGGATGGCTTTATGCAAGGAGCGAGGCTTATGACGTTCTTACGCGTGCCGATTAACATCCAGCGCCTTAAGCATGGACTTAACCACACCTATTCAGTGTCGATCCATGAGATAATTGAGGCCAACAGACAAATCAATAGACTACCCCTACCTGAGTTCAATGCCTTCCAGGAATTTGTCAAGGACCTCACAACCGAGTTTCCAAGCAACATCCGCCCTTCGCTCTTCAGCGGTACCGGTGCCGCCGTACTTGAAGTCATCAGCCGCGCCGAAGCCGGAAAAGAGGTTCCAATTGAGCTTGACCTTCTCTCTGTGATGGATGAGGAGTTTTGCGAATTTGCATACGTCGTCGATCTTGACAAAGAGGTGCTCGAAGTCTTCAGTGGCCATGCGAAGAAGACGCCTAATCATCGGTTTGGAAATGTGGGGGGGAAAGACGTTATGGTCCCGATCCATATATCCTCCTTTACCTTCTCCAAGCTACAAAGTATGGAGAGCGGGCAAGAAGTTATCGATCAGGTAACCAGGGACATGGTAAGTGTGTTGGTTATGGCGCAGTCAAGCACGGTGCTAACGAGCCAATTTCGCAGAACCTGATTCGAAGGCGCCTAACGAAGGCCTCAGTCAACTACGGCGCTAACGAGCCAGCTCCACAGAGACGGGCTCGAGGGCGCCCAAGGAAGACCTCAGTCAAGCACGGTGCTGACGAGTCAACTTCGCAGGAGGGGGTTCGGGGGCGCCCAGTGAAGACCTCAGTGCGAAGGAGCGGCAGAATCAAGCGACAGGAGGTGAAGCCAGTGTATAGAGGGTGCTAGAAAGGGTGTTTTCGCCGCAATCCTCTCGGCTGTTGGCTTGGGAAGGTCAAATTGCATTGAGAGGGAGGAGTTTGAAGGATAGCACGCTGGTTAGTTTAAAAACATGGTTTTTTTCTATGTCAACTCATGTGGTATCAAAAAATCAAAAGTATGAACCATCCAAAGCACCGTTTGCAGACCAACAAAAAAGGCATGAAAAAAGATAACTACTCGCACTTGACTCGCAAACCAACAAGTTCAAAATCAAAAAAATAGGACCAGTTAATTGCTAACATGCATACTGGTGCCGCTGCTATACGCAACATAATCCCTTGGACGTGTGCATTTGTACCGTATGAGCCGGAATGGTGAATACTCCCCAGTGAGTTCCCATCCTTTACGCCGGACTGCACGTAATCCTGGCTATCTGAGTCTTGATACTTACCCTGCCATGTGGCTGGACTTCCTTCAGTCTTGGTAGTGTGCCCGGTAAGAATCTTGATCGAAGCTGGCCCGCAAGAAACGACCAGTGACGGTTGGTCTACTCCGCCGTGGCAACAAGAGCGGAGACCCCCCACTCTTGTCTGGATCCGCGCGCTAAGCACCACCCGCGAGGGAGAGCGGTGTGTCAGGTCGTTCAATATTCTGCACCACTGATGACCCTGAGAGCCCGATTCTAACAGGGATCGTGGCGGACAAACCTTAAACCGCTGTAGTGCGACAGGACAAGACAGGCTTGGTAGTGATTTATGCGTCGTGTTCGCGATCGCAAGCACCCTAGACTCCTCGAAAACCGTGCCACCTTTCCGATCGAAGGACAATCGCACGTACCCTTGGGGCTCTATACACGGTTCGGCTCCTCCCGAAGTGCACCATCCAGCTCCGTGTTTTGTTATGACCCCCCTACCTTTGTTGCCCTGGAGTAACGTAACCCTCCGGTCTCAACCAATATGCACACACCGCAGAGCTGAGCTTCCCCTCTTCGCCTTTACCAAATTAAAAGCTGGCTCGACAAGGACGGGAAACAGCACGGTTTCACGGGTCCAGGCTCCCCTGCCCTGAAGCATCGAGGAAGCTCTCGACCTGAGAGACTGTCTGTGACACCACCGCTGTTACCGGGGAATTCGAGTCAAAGGGATGGCTGTGACACGTCACTTTTTTTTCTCCCCGGCGGCTAGGAAGAGTCCGCAGATTGTGCGGGGTCCATTGGAGGGACCTTGTTCCTCCAATACGTCCAGCTCCATCGCGTTGCGTTGCGTTGCGTTCGGGCATGTAAGGCGCGTGTCATCCTGCCTCGCTTGGACACGCCTCAGAAGTGAGAATACTAGTTGAGAAGGTGACGCATCTTCCCGCTCCTCTCTCATCTTTTGCTGAATCGTATCTATTCCCGCCGAATATGTTTGACCATCCGCGTGACTATCAAAGTAGGTCAGTGCGTGCTTATCAAGGGATCATAACTGAGTCAACACAGTGATGGGGAATGAGGACAAAAAGCGGATGCTTTTGGGGCTCACAATTTGTTTGATGATTCTTGTGTTTGTGTTGCATTGGACAATGAAGGTCAGAGATGTTGCATAGAACTGATGGGCAGTTGGATTTGAGGCTTCTGGCATATCACAACACTGTTTAGAAACCTTCTCGAAACGATCAGGTCTGATAGTTGATTGGTTTAATGGAAAGAAACTATCAGTCCTTCGCGATACCACAGCTCTGCTTCAGTACTCCCTACCGCCTGTGTTCACTTGTTGGCGATTGTTCCATTCCGCTGGCAGCACATGGGGTGTATGGTAGGGCGTATGATTGGGTGTATAACGGGGTGTTTGCAGGAGCATGAGGCTCTGCGTGCTCTCGATATGTGATTCCTAAGTCGCAACGTCCGGCACTGGTCCTTTTTTCCAGTTGTTGTAGTTTTTGAATCAGACTGTCCCAAATGTTCGATGAGTCTTGTGTCATGACGACGGATGCTGAGAGTGTGGACTGTTCACACATGAGTGTTAACCACGGCAGTCTCATAAGGAATATTCACCTTATTATGCTAGAGAATCGTGTTGGATGGATGAAAATGAGTGGAGGGGAAGGTTCGAGTCCTCTCGAAGCGTATATGCAATTTGATGAGCCTACACGGCGACGAGAGATGAGAGTCCCACCCGGCACGGTTGACCCGCTACGGCGCCGATCAGGTCTAGGGGAACTGATCAATACAATCCTGCATTGGACTGTGGCTTGCGGGAATAGCAGCACAGATCAGGGATGTTGAGACAAGCCATTCCGCCAGACGCTTAACCGAGCAATTCAGATACCCAGATTTAGACGCCGTCTTCTTCATCAATATAAAATCAGCTTGAGCTAGTCTATGGCGCACAACCTTTCAAAACCCCTAACTCAAAGGAGGTATCACGTATGTGCCAAGCAGTGATTGCTCTGAGCCGGGCTTGCAGAACGGTGATGCATTCATTTACAGGGATAGCTACTCTATGCAAGGCGTGTCGTCTGGAATGCAAGCTTGGCCATGCTGAATCACCAATATGGAAGAAAATTCCTTAGTCGAGGCTCATCCGGAGCGGACTTGGGCATCGGTACCTTACAATGAGAAGGAGAATGCCGTCTTAACCCCAGTCAACACTCGTATTGAAAAATCTAGGCGAGAACAACCGCCACAGACGCAGCTGCCGTGCGACCCACCAGGACTGTTAATTAACCGTCCCTCGTAACCCCCACATGCGTAGAAACGTTTCCATTGCGGGGCGGTCGTGGCCGGCTTTCTTCTGTGCCCCGGCCACCACGGTCCTTGGAGCCATTTTCGAGGCTTTCTGAGTCAAGCCCGAGTCCAGCACTTGCGCGTATCCCAGAAAAAAAAACCGTGGGGTGAGAAGTATGGCACCAGACTTGGGCGCTTGAGACGCGGGAAGCGAGAATTTCCAGATCATGCCTGCACCCGCTGCGCGGTCGTGTACCGGTCACAACGACGAAGAGTACGAATATCGGACGGGAAGGCTGCCATGAGCCGGGCCGGGCGGCGAGAAAGTCGAGCTGTGCTCTCTGTGCTACCTGTGGTACAATGTGAGGTCCTATGCGCGCGCGTCCCCACGCAAGGCCATGTGGTTGGAGCGCGGAACCGGGGTGACGCCCGCCCGCCCAAAGCACGAAAGCCGGTTGCGCAATGTCCGAATGCACGGCCATCATGTTAGTATCGACACCATGACCCTATCAAATGGATCTTGGCGTCGATGAACGTTACACGTTTTCCACCCCTGATACCGTCGTAACCCTGTTCAGCACCACCACACTCGACGCCGAATGTCCCGCATGTTGGGCTTGCGCCGCGGCGTGGGTGTCAAGGGGGGGCAAACATGATCCTTGTCCGTAGGATCCAGCGTACGAGGGGCTCCGTGAAATCAATGGGTAGAATGATCGGATCGTCTGTGCGATATAGTACCTTGTGCAAGCATCCTGTCGCGTCAGCCCTGTAAGGACCCGAAATGGGTAAGCGAGACACGGGGCTGATGTGCATCTCGCACGGCAACAATTCGCCATGCTAGAACGTTCGGAAGCGGTGACGAACCCGAGATCCGTCAGTAAACCCATATTAGTGAGATTTACAAACTTACATAATACCCTCGAGATGGGTTGAGTTGTACATGTTACAGAACTATGGTCGCAGGCTTCTAAGTATTGACGGACGTGCTTTGCGGCTGCGATACAACCTATCCGCCGCCGGCTATCAGAAACCTCTCACTGTCGAAAATGCAACGGTCTTGTTTAAAGTCTTCAATCTGGATTCGCATGCCTCGACAAAAGGCGGTCACGGCGGCAATCATTGTCATGTGACAAACCGAAATGTGTATTAGCGGTCCCAAAGGGCTAGTTTCTCTCATAAGTATAATCTACTTGCGGTACCCAGAAACACTTTTTATATACCTGATATCCATGGAGTCTTTGCTCCTGCCCATGCTCCCTCCCCTGCATAGCTCATGAGGCTTTAACCCGTATCACGTCCACCAGAGGTTTGCCTGTACTTGTTGTGTCGTGGCATCGTAGCGGCGTTGACCAGGGTGTAATATGATCAAATTGGCGAGTATCCAAAATGTCGCTGGAAGAATACCGAAGTAGGCTGCGACTCGAAACAGGGGTACTAAGGCGAATAGACGCTGTCGTGGCATTGTTGGAAACAGGCACGGGGCTGAGCCATGATAATTGGTCAGAAAGAAGGAAAGCATCAATACGGAAGGCCGTCAATCCGGAAGTCGTTGCATATGAAGTAGCAGGATGGATAGCAACAGTTATTACTGGCAGCTGCGATATTGTGTGGAACCACTGGACTATAGCCAGCAAAGCTGTTGGACCCGTATGCGTGATACGGAACCCCTGCCATCCAAGGATACACGGTTTGGGAGTGATAAGGGATCAGACCAGTCCCTTGCAGGTCCCCTTCCTCGATCCGAGTAGGGGTCTGATAGTGTGAGGGGCGGTTAGAGATACCGTATGGTGGCTTGACATCTTCGGTGTGGTCAGAGGTACCGTATGGTGGCATCTTGACATCTTCGGTGTGGTTAAAGGTGCCGTATGGTGAGGGGTGGTTAGAGACATCGTATGGTGAGGGGTGGTTAGGGACATCGTACGGTGGGGGGTGGTCAGAGACATCGTATGGCGAGGGGTGGTTAGAGTTATCGTATGGTGGCATCTTGACATCTCCGGTGCTGCCGAATGCCGATGCCCGTGTCGAGTTTGGCCGAACGGCTTGCTCATCCACCTTCGTCTCGAAAAACGATTTATATCTTCTTGACGAACCATTAAGCTCGAGAACATTAGGCCTCCAGGAGATCTGCGTCCCGCAGCCAGGATCCTTGTTCCCGGTGCCTTCGTATAGCCCGTACCGAGCGATGTAGTCTTCGTGAAGCTTAGCAGTGTTGAACAAGCTAAACACAGTAAGCAGTTGGTAATAGCAGATAGTTGATTTAGTTACCTAGGTGCTATGGAGTCTAAAATGTACTCCCTATAATTTTCATAATACCTTGAAGTTTTGGACGCCGTACTCCTCACTGGCTTGTCGGGGGTAAAGGTCGATTCGAAAAGAACTCTGAGCTGGTCTATCCAAGAACCATTTTTCCGCTTACCTTCATCGACGCGACGGTGGATCAACATCATATCAACCGCAAGGGACTCTAGATCTGCCGACTGTTAGGAAGTGCCGGCATGTCTACCGTCTACCGCAAGCGACACTTACGTTGTCTTTGAAGGTGCGCAGGCTTAATGTATGGTATATCCGGCCACCATGGAGGTCTGACAGTTTCGGTGTTGTCTTCTCCGTATTTGTCGTATTTTCCATAGAGCTTGCTACGTTCCGGTTCCAGTTTCTGCACCCAAAGGGACACTACTTCGCGCAGCGAGGTCGAGTTCAGCTCTTGGAGAAGCGTCGCGTAGAAGATCTTCAGTGATTCAAAGTCTCCAATGCTGAACGTATGGGGTGTTTCATCATCATCCTGGAACCTGAGCGGTCTCCTTCGGTATGGTTTCTTAGGCTGTGTTTCTGCGAAACATGGTAAGCTCCAGTGATACCTGAAGCATCAGGCTTGTGCGATTAACTCACCGTCGAACAAGTCCTCGAAGCCCTGAATAGGTTCGAACACGGGCTCTGAGCGGCCATTGACGATCAGATAGCCCAAGGGCTCGGGCCGCATCTCTTGCGTGTTCTGTGGCTAGTCAATGACTCAGTCAAACGATCGACGGGAATGAAAAAGCACAGCCATTGACCTGCACTCATCTCCAGGTTGGGGTCGTAGGTAAAGTCAAAAACTTACACGATCCATGGAAGTATTCCCTGTCTAGGAGTCGTCGTCACAGTCGCTTCGTGCACCGTTCAACAGGAGTATGGCTTGCTTGGTTGGAAGACCGAGATTCAAGATACTTTAGAGAACATGAATCATAAAGCCTCGTCGTCACTTCAAGTACTGTTTAGCAGGCCGAAGAGGTAGTGGCGATTCAAATGCCCCCTCGAGGGGTGACACCCTGCGGTGGATTACACCGCATTCGTCAAACGTGTTCACGCGCTATCTATAACTCATCATTCTTTACCATCGTGACGGGCGCTAGACGCGGGTTACTGCGTTTCTAAAGGAGCTAAGTCCTCCGATTCGTCAACGTAGCTAGTACCGTAGGGGCCTCCTACCTGATAATCTTGAAAAAAGTGACTAGGATATTCACTGAGAAATCGTGCATCCTCGTGGCAAGGGTGGAGTACAGACCCTGCTGCACTATGATAATGAATCTGACCCGCCTCACCTTGGCAAACCATCTTGGCCTGGTAAAGTTCTACAAGAATGTGAGTAAAATACAACTGCATGACGCTAGCAGGGCATGCTGCATCCTTGACATGCGTCAATCTTTGGGAGTCATACGTACGAAAGATATAGGTCTAGGCTTAGGCTTCGTTTCAAGCATGAATGATAGTGACTTGTGTGTCATCACACAGCCTTTCGGATATGATCCTGGTAGGGAGATTTACACGATTGACCAGAAACGATAAGCAAACAATCTCCATCAGACACTCCGTGCTTGAAAGCGATGTCAAGGCCTCAAGGTAGCGCCACCAGAAGAAGGTCAAGAAAGTGATTGGATGTCTTATCTTTTTGACTTGCTTGACGACAGAAACATTAGCCCAGCCTTTGCTCCTGGGGAGAAAAATGGAGCACAAAGCTTGCGTAGTTGAAATGAAGCTTGACACCGCGTTCGCTTCTAGGCTAATGAGCAGCAGCAGCATGGATCGACGTAGAGATCTTCTCATGGTAATTCAAATCTACGATCCATGCTGCCGACTGGCACATGATTTGCTATGGTCTGCCGATTCTCCCTGGAACCGAAATAGAGCTTCCAGATCGCGTCCTCGTATCCAAGACTTTGCATGGGCCAGCTTCAGCACAGGATTCTGTGGACGGGACGCTAAATTTTTTCTTCTCTTTCGGCTTCGTTTTCGGATCGCTAGAGATGTGCTGCCCCTCATGCGTCTCTTGGGTGTGAAGGTTTGTGCACAAATGGTACCACCTGCCCTCGTCTGAACCTTTGGCGATCGGCCGTAGACCAGGACCTGCTGGTCGGTTACGTGAAACGCTGATCGTGCAGTACGACCGCAATTCTAGTAAAGTGTTGAGATGGGGCGGACCTCAGCCCTTGTCACTCAATGAAGAGATCGGGCGTAAGTACTGGCTGTCATTTCCTCTTGGTCCACATTTTATGCCGTGATCGTATTTCAAGGAGACTCGTTATTTCATGGCAAGATAGGTACAGTATCACATACCGTCGTGTTCCCCACATTGGCCCCCCTCCTTTTCAAGTGCATCGATGCGGGCGCCTGCACGTGTGGTGTCACTACTACTTGTCCACAGGCCACCACCCCATGTCTGTTTCGTATACGACCACCCCAAACGAGAGGCTGCATTGGAACGCATCGAATGGGGCATAGTGTAGCTGCAAATGCACGTTCTAGTCTATCAATGTCGCTCTACGTTTCTTCGCATGACGGACTGTCAACTTGTCGGGCGGGGAAAGCTGGCTATGGTACCGTAGCGCGATGCAGCCAATACTTACTGCATGAGGTCGGAATAATGGTCTCTTCGGAGAGTACAAAAAGCACATGGTTACGCTACGTCTGTTTCTCAAATCAATTTGCTTTCATCTCACTCTAGCCTTCTTGAAGTAATGAATTATCAGATCGTGCCAATCCAGGACGACACGATGAATCAGCATCTCCGAAGCAACACGACAAATCATCAGCAGATTCAACAGTACCATAGCGACACGATCAAGTCGAAGCCTTTACCACCAGTTAGGACTTGGTGCGGAGACAGCACCGGCACCAGGCGGCCTTCGACAAGTTCACTCTCATCTCCGACAAGTTCACTCTCACCTTCGACAAGTTCTTCGACAAGTCCACTCTCATCTTCGTGGACACCGCCTCCAGTGCATCCCGTCGGCAAGCCTGCTTCAAACGAACGAGCCATACCCAGGCCAAGCCAACCGAACGGGCACTATTCCTCGCCTTACCTTGATCCCAGTGATCACGTGATCCAGAGGTCCAAGGCCAAGGCGAAGACCAGGTCCGTAAGGGGAGTGGCCAGCGCTGTGGAGGAAAAGAGGTCCCAGGTCAGACTCCACCACAATCAGTGCTTTGCGAGAGCTTGGCAAGAGTGCCTGATCACCAACCCACACTTCATACGTGAAGGCATGACCGAGGATGGCAGAAGGGGCCTCCGCCGGCTGAGCTCGAACAACCGCGACGGCCGGCTCGACAACCCCAGCCAGATCAGCAAGGACCAGTTGGTAGATCTCCTAACGATCTGCCATAGACAATTCAGAAATATGGTTTTGCGTCAGATCGAGAGGCATCACGAGAACGACCGGCACATCGAGGCCTTGGAGCTTGAGATAGAGCTAAGGCAGGTCGGTACTCATCTCTAATTTCACGCACGAGAGAAGTATGCTGTCTGTCTTTTTCTCGTCTTGCCTGGGTGTGGGGAAATCACTGTAGCGTTACGCAACGGCCGTCAACAGTTTCGGTTTTGTTAGTCGCAACATAATGAACGGCCGTCAATAGTTTCGGTTTTGTTAGTCACATCATGATGGAAAAGTTTGTTCATGGCATCTCCCGTAGACCAGGCCCACAAATGTGAAGCATCGTCATCGGCATGCACGTTGACTCCGGCTTGGAATACTCGACATCAATCCTTGTAGATCCTACATCCACTCTACTCTATCGCAAGCAGCAGTCCAAGGGTGCAACCGCCATGCCTGGGATGCAAGTATTGCTAATGAGCTAGATTTGGGCAAGCGTTTAGCTCGGTCGCGGAGCTTGCTCTCTGGCTTCTGCTCCTTGCAACTCAGCTGAAATCTCCTGAGCTTTTGGCGGGCGATCAGGCAGACACTGTGGTTGAAGATGTGACTGCCGAGTTGACGTGCCGGTGCTGGGCGCGCACAAAGGGTTCACGACATGGAAAAAGCTGCGCACACAAGCCCTCCCTACACCGCTTCAAGATTTGACGTGTCGAATCGGTGTGGTCCGTTATTAGCTTCCTATTTGAGTCCTGCCCTGGAGTGTGTTTTATTGTGGCTGCAGGGAGAGGTTGAGCTGGTGCGCAACAGAGGCGGGGCGAAACAGGGGCAGTAAGGATACCAAGCAACGCAACGCAACGCAAAAGCATCGTTTGCTCGGCTTCATCCCTGCTGGTTGCCTCCAGCCCTGCTGTGCGCTTCCAGATCTGCTGTGCGCCTCCATTCGACTCCATCCCTGCTGGTTACCTCTATCCCTGCTGCGCGCCTTTATCCCCGCTGCACGCTTCAATTCTCGTACACAAAGCAACGCAATGCAATGCAAAAAGAAAAAGCAACGCAGAAGTTGCTGAGAAAGCTGCAAGTATCGGAGAAGGACGCCGCAGCGCCTGAGGTAGGTACGGCTGCGTGATATCTGATGATAAGGTAAACATTGTCTCTGCTTTGAGGCGGATCGACCATGGAGAGCAGGAGTCATCCTCCCGTTCTTGGGCGAGGACTGCAGCCCACCTCTTGTGAGCAT
>Ga0247757_10000841_pt1 | contig 23349 bp, 15 predicted proteins | sample UWRJL126311R4_FD_180929 | JGI IMG/M metagenome (GOLD analysis project Ga0247757, IMG submission 180929) | Plant litter microbial communities from Arlington Agricultural Research Station in Wisconsin, United States - UWRJ-L126-311R-4 | ecosystem: Environmental > Terrestrial > Plant litter >...
CCGGAAAGCCGCGTCGCGCGTCGCAAAGAGCACCGCCAAAAAGCCCAGCGCGCCGAAAAAGTAGGCGAGCGTGATTTTCACCACCGCCCGGCGCTCCCGCTTCGTGCGCGACTGGTCCAGGCTCGCCCGCAACGAAAGGAACGTCGTGGCCAGCCCGGAAGCCCAGGCCACGATCATCGCGAATCCGGTCAACTTCGCGAGCATGCCGCCGTGGACCGCGACCCCGGTGCCCACCACCGCCGCCTTCGCGCTCGTCGGCATCGCCAGCGTCGGCAGCGCGGCGAGGACCGCGATGGTGAAGACCTTGCCCGGCGTGCTGCGCGCGAGCGCGCCTTCGACGAAAGTGAGCACCTGCTCCTGCAAAACCTTGCGGCCGCGGGCCAGGCGTTGCTTCACCGCGTCCTCCGACAACTCGAGCGCCGCCGCCACGTGCTCCACGGACTGGTGTTCGCGGTAATACAGGATGAGCGGTTCCCGGTAGAGTTCCGGCACGCGCTCGAGCGCGCTCCACAACAGGGCCTGTTCCTCCCGCTGGATCGCCTGGTCGGCGACGGCCACGTCGTCCGCCGGCACGTCGCCGGCGGCATCGAGCCCGTCGGCGCGCCGCACCGGCTCGCGTCCGTCCGCGCGCCACTGGCGGCTGACCTTGAAGCGCAGGATCCCGCACAGCCACGGGCGCAGCTTGTCCGGCTCGCGCAGCGTCCCGAGCTGGCGCCACGCTTCGACAAAGGTTTCCTGCGCCACATCCTCGCTCACGCTCAACTCCCCCGTGGCCGAATAAGCCAGCGAGCACAGCAGCCGCTGGTAGCGTTCGACGATCCGGCCGAAAGCGCGGCGATCGCCGGCCAGCGTGGCGGCGACGAGTTCGGCGTCACTGGCGGTGGTATCGAGGGAAGGCATGAAGCGGGGGGTGTTCATAGGATGGCCAATACTCAGGTGCCCGAAAAGCCCGAACCGGTGACAGGATTTTTTCGTTTCGGCGAATATCACGGAAACCGCTGTCACCACGCGCCCGGACCCCGGCACTCATGGGCGAACCCTCAATTCACCCTCATTCGTTCCATCATGAATACCCGCTCCCTCCTCGTTCCCCTTGCCCTCCTAACCACCGGCCTCGCGCTGCTCGGCCTTTCCCCCGTCACCGCCCATGCCGCTGTCCCGGCGCTGGTCGATGACTTTACCGGCACCGACCGCACGGCCACGGGCGCCGGGCGCTTCCTTGTCGACGACAAAAGCGCCGGCAGCCAGTCGCACGCGACCCAGCGCTGCGAAAACGGCATCCTCAAGGTCGAAGGCGAACTCGTCCCCGGTCGGGGTGCGCCGGCGTTCATCTCCGTGCCGCTGCTGCTCACACCCGATGCCCGGCCGCAGGATCTCAGCGCCTACGAGGGCGTCCGTTTGCGCGTGAAGATTGTCCAAGGCGTGCTCTCGCTCCAAGTCGCCAGCGCCGATGTGCAGAACTTCGACTTCCACTCCGGCGTCGTCGCCGCCAAGCGGGGCGACTTCGTCGAAGTGCACCTGCCGTTCAAGGACCTCAAGCGCGCCTGGTCCGAGCAGACGCCGCTCAACGTGAAGAACGTCACGGGCGTGAACCTGGTGTCCTTCGGCATGGCCAAGGGCGCATTCGCCTACGAGGTGGACGAAATCGCCTTCTACTAAACCGCAAACGCGCCTGCCCGCGCCTCCCTTGCATGAACCCGATTGCCGTTCCGTTTGCCGCCGCGCCCGCAGCTGCCGCGCCCGCCGTCGCGCGTCCGGCCGCAGCCGGCGCGCGTCTCGACTACCTCGATGCCACCCGGGCCTTCGCCCTTGTCCTCGGCGTGGTCTTTCACGCGAGCCTGTCGTTCAACCCCTACTTCATGGGCTGGGCGGTGCAGGACATCTCCACGAGCCCGCTCGTCTCGGATTTTATCCAGATCAGCCATTCCTTCCGGATGGAGGCTTTCTTCCTGCTGGCGGGTTTCTTCAGTTACGGCCTGCGGCAGCGTCAGGGTACCCGGCATTTCATCGTGTCCCGGGCGTTGCGGCTCGGCCTGCCTTTTGTCGCCGGCTGGTTCCTGCTCCGCCCGTTGGTCGTCTCGGGCTGGCTGATGGGGGCTGCCAGTCTCCGGGGTGACTACGACTTCTGGGCCGGCGTGCGCGGCGGCTTCGACACGTTACGGACGCTTCCGGACGGCCTCTTCGTCGGCTCGCACTTGTGGTTCCTCTACTACCTGATGCTGGCTACCGCCCTCGCGCTCCTCGCGCGCGCGGCGGTCCGTCTCACGGCTGGAAACGCGTCTGCCCTGCTGCCGCGCGTGGACCGAACGGTCGCGTGGCTCGCCGCTTCGCCATGGGCGCTGCCCGTATTGGTGGCCCCCACCGCCGGGGCCCTGTGGTTCATGCGTTTTTGGGGCATGGATACGCCCGACCAATCCCTGCAGCCGAATCTTCCGGTGATCGCCATCTATGGCGCGTTCTTCGGGCTCGGCTGGCTGTTCGGACGCCAACCCGGGAACATCGTCCGGTTCGGTCGACTGTCCGTCCCCAACGTCATCCTGGCAGTCGGCAGCGGCTGGGCCGTGCTGCGTCTCAGTGTCATCCAAGGCGATCCCAGCCACCCCCACTATGGCGCCGCGCACGTGGGCTTCGTTGTCTGCTACGCCACACTCATGTGGACGCTCGTCGCGCTTTCGCTCGGCATTTGTCGGAAACTGCTGGATCAGCCCCGGCCGGCGGTCCGCTACCTGGCCGACTCGTCCTACTGGATGTATCTGGTCCACCTGCCGGTCGTGGTCTGGCTGCAAGTCGCCGTCGCGGAACTCGACGCTCCGTGGTGGTTGAAGCTCGCCGGTGTCTCCGTAGCGACCATCGCGCTGGCGCTGCTCAGCTACGACCTGCTGGTGCGGTCCACCTGGCTCGGTGCCCTGCTCAACGGCCGGCGCCGGGAACGGGTGTTGTTTCGCCGGCGCGCGCACTGAGTGGCGCGACCATAGGCCCTATAGGACCTATGGGGCTTATGGGACCTATACTCCTACTCCGCCTTCAGCTTCAGGTCCACCATCAGGTCCGCGGCGATCTTCTCGAGGTCGCGGCGGACGTCGTCCAGCTTCGCGGGCGCCGGCACGAGCACGCGGGCCTTCGCCTGGAACAGGTCGCCGCCGCCCATCGGGGCGCTGACGCACTCCGAGGAAAGTTCCTCCACGTTGACGCCGTGCGACGCCAACACGTGCGTCACGGTGCGCAGAATGCCCGGCCGGTCGGTGCCGACGAGTTCGAGGGTCGCGGCCACACCCGTCGCCGGGGCCGGCGTCTCGCCCGACTCGACCACTACGCGCAACCCGTCGGCCTCGAGGCCGTGCAGGGCGCGCTTCAGCTCGGGCAGTTTCTCCGCGGCCACCTCGACCCGCGCGATGCCGGCGAAACGTCCGCCCAGGTGGCTCATGCGGCTCTCGATCCAGTTGCCCCCATGGTCGGCGACGCACGCAGCGATCATTTGCACGAGACCGGGCCGGTCGGCGCCGATGATGGTCATGACGAGACTTTCAATCATGGCGGGAAGGTAGGCGCTCGAACCGCACGGGCAACTGGCTTTTGCGTCAGCAATGGTAGGGCGAATCCTCCGGATGAGCCGCTCCGGAACATTCACCCCGCTGACGGCTCGTCCGGAGGACTCGCCCTACCCGCTCATTCTTCCAGCTCGACGTTCCAGTAGGCGACGTCGAGGAAGTCCTTCCACTTCTCGTGGCTGTGGTTGTTCAGCACGAGGCTGATCACGGGACGCCACTTCGGGCGCACCGGTTTGCGGATGAGGCGCATGTGGGCCTCGTGCGGCAGGCGGTTCGCCTTGCGGGAATTGCACTTGATGCACGAGCACACGATGTTCTCCCACGTCGTCTTGCCGCCGTAGTGGCGCGGAATGACGTGGTCGAGGTTCAGCTCCTCGCGCGGGAAGATGTGGCCGCAGTACTGGCACTTGTCGTCGTCGCGCTCGAAGACGTTGTTGCGCGTCAGCTTCAGCTCCTTGCAGGGCAGCTTGTCGAAAAACGTAAGCAGGATGACGCGCGGCAGCCGAATGTTGCGGTTGATCGTGTGGACGGTCTCAAGGGCCTCGACGGGCGGATTGTAGCTCGAGAAGTCGATCCAATCCATCAGCGAGTAGGTCCGGAAGTTGTCCTCCGTCTGGTGGACCACCTGAGCATGCTCGCGGGCCAGGAGTGCGAAGGCGCGGCGCGCGGCAATGACATTCACCGCCTGCCAGAGGCGGTTAAGCACGAGCACCGGTTGGTCGAGCGCGGCTTCCATAGGCAACGGGCCTTGGAAATAGGCAGCGACCGTCCCCCTGTCAAGTCACGCCCCGCGACGGTTTTGTGAAGTTGTTCGCACCCACCGTCTCGCGTCATTCCGCGGCCGGCGGGACGATCGCGAGCTTGAGCGACTGGTTCTTGACGCGGATGCCGGCCAGCCGGCTGACGACCGTCTCGGCATGCTCGGTCACCACGTCGACCAAGGTGTGGTCCTCGTGGATATCGATCGCTCCGACCGTGCTCGCCGGCAGGCGTGTGACGCCCGCGATCTTGCCGACCAAATCGGCCGGCGTGACCAGATGCGTGCGGCCGACGTTGAACGAAACGGTCGTGAACCCCGGCTCGCGGCCGGTGCGCGGCTTGCGGTCGAAGCTGCGCTTCTGCGCGGCAAATTTGTCGCCGGAAACCGGCGGCGCGGCGTCCCGGCGGGCCGGGTTCGGGAAATCAGCGGGCTTGCGGTCCTCGGCTCGCGGAGGCACGGGCCCGCCCTGGTCGACCCGCGGCTTGGCCGGCGCCTCGTTGGCGGCGATGTGCGCCGCCCGCACCTTCGCGGTCTTCGCCTCGGGTTCTGCCTGCTGGCCATGCATCAGGTGGATCAGCGCCGAGGCGATGTCGGTGCTGGTGTAACCCTGCTCCATGAGCCGGTCGAACATCTGGTCGTGCGAGCGGAATTTCTTCTCGTCGAGTGTCGCGCGCAATTTCTCGAAGAACACGTTGCCCTTGGCCTCCTCGACCTCGTCGAGCGACGGCACACGCTCGCGCCGGATCTTCAGCTTGGCGTAATAAATCATGCTCTGCAGCTTGTAGAGCTCGCGGCCGGCCACGAAGGTGAAGGCCATGCCCTTCTTGCCCGCGCGCCCGGTGCGGCCGATGCGGTGCGTGTAATCCTCGGCGTCGTTCGGCAGGTCGAAATTGAAAACGACCTCGAGGTCGTCGACGTCGAGCCCGCGTGCCGCCACGTCGGTCGCGATCAAAAACTCGAAGCCGCGCCGGCGGAACTTGTCCATCACGCGCGTGCGCTGCGCCTGCGTGATGTCGCCGTGCAGCCGGTCGACCGAGTAGCCGCGCGCGTGCAGGTTCTCGTCGAGCTCGTCGACCATGATCTTGGTACTGCAGAAAATGATGCCGAAGCGGAAGTCGTGCAGGTCGATGAGGCGCGTCAGCAGCTCGATCTTCGAGCGCCGGTCGACCTCGAAGTAAATCTGCTCCACCTGCGGCGCGTTCTGCGCGTGGGCTTCGATCTTCACCCATTCCGGGTCGCGCGTGTAGCGCTTGATCAGCTCCTGGATCGCGCGCGGCATCGTGGCGGAGAAAAACAGGCACTGCCGCTGCTCGGGCACGGCGCTGAGGATGCGCTCGATGTCGTCGCGGAAACCCATGTCGAGCATGCGGTCGGCCTCGTCGAGCACGACGACCTTGAGCGCGTCGAGCCGCAGCGTGCCGCGCTCCATGTGGTCCATGACGCGTCCCGGCGTGCCGATGACGACCTGCGCGCCCGCCGCCAGCGCGCGGAACTGCCGCTCGTAGCTCTGGCCGCCGTAGATCGGCACCTCCATCAGGCCCTTCTTGAAATAGCCCAGCTTGGCGCACTCCTCGGCCACCTGCACCGCCAGCTCGCGCGTCGGGCAGAGCACCAGCACCTGCACCTTCTTCAGCGTCACGTCGACCTTCTCGATCGCCGGGATGGCGAACGCCGCGGTCTTGCCCGAGCCCGTGGCCGACTGGCCCACGACGTCCCGGCCCGCCAATCCGAAGGGGATAACCGCCGTCTGGATGGGCGAAGCCTCCTCGAAGCCCATCTTGTCGACGGCTTTCAAGATTTCCGGCGAGAGGCCGAGTTCGCTGAACGGACGTTTTTCCATGGCCGCAGCGTGACCCGCGTCCGCGAAAAAGAGAGATAAAAGTTCACCTTGGTAAAAAATGCGATCCATCCGGGCCGGCGCGTGCGGGTTACGCGAATCCGGCCAAATACTTCGCTTGAACCCGCGACCGCCGGCCGCATGTTGCGCGCCGTTCTTTCACCGCCTAAGTGCGCGTCCCTTCCTGGACGCGGACACGGGGGAACCAAATTCCGTCGCGCCGGGTGCGACGGACGGGGCGAACGGCCGCGGGCAACCGCGGCCAAGGTCACTTCCTGGGACCGAGCCCGCCAGCTAACCTCGTCGGCTACGGGAAGGGTGATCCACTAGGGCGTCCGCCATCGCGGGTGTCCCCACGGTCTCCCCACATCAATTGCGCCGCTGCGCGCCGCGGGAATACCGCGGCGCCGGCGACGCTCGTCGGAGACAATTCACATGACTGCCTCGACCTTTCTCGGGTCGTTGAAATCCCTCGTCGTCGGCCGCGCCCGCTCGCTGGCCGACCGCGATCTTTTCCACAAGATCTCGCTCGTCGCGATCTTCGCGTGGGTCGGCCTCGGCGCGGACGGCCTGTCCTCGTCCTGCTACGGCCCGGAGGAAACCTTCCGTGCCCTGGGCGCGCACCCGCAGCTCGCCATCTTCGTGGCGCTCGCGTCGGTCGTCACGATCACCGCCATCTGCGCCAGCTACTCGCAGATCATCTCGCTCTTTCCCAGCGGGGGCGGCGGCTACCTCGTCGCGAGCAAGCTGCTCTCCCCCGCCGCCGGCGTGGTCTCGGGCTCCGCGCTGCTGATCGACTATGTGCTGACCATCACGATCTCCGTCGCCAGCGGCGCCGACGCCCTGTTCAGCCTGCTGCCGCCGGCGTGGCTGGCGTGGAAGCTGCCCTTCGCCCTCGCGGGCGTGACCGGGCTCACGCTGCTCAATCTCCGCGGCGTGCGCGAATCGGTGCTGCTCTGGGTGCCGGTGTTCTTCGTGTTCGTCGCAACCCACGCCTTTGCGATCCTGTATGCGATCGGCTCCCACGGCGCCGGTCTCGGCCAGGTTGCCGCCGACACCGTGCAGGCAGTGCGCAGTTCGGGCGCCGAACTCGGCTGGTTCGGCGTGCTGGTTTTGCTGCTGAAAGCCTACAGCATGGGCGCGGGCACCTACACCGGCATCGAGGCGGTGAGCAACGGCCTGCCCATCCTGCGCGAGCCGCGCGTGCAAACCGGCCGGCGCACGATGGTCTACATGGGCGTTTCGCTCGCCGTGACCGTGGCCGGCCTGCTGCTCGCCTACCTGCTGTTCGCGGTCGCCCCGGTCGAGGGCAAGACGCTCAACGCCGTGCTCTTCGAACGCCTGACCGCCACGTGGGGCGCGGGCGGCGTGGCATTTGTCTTCGTGGCCCTCGCCGCCGAGGCCGCGCTGCTCCTGATTGCCGCCCAGGCCGGCTTCCTCGACGGCCCCCGCGTGCTGGCCAACATGGCGCTCGACCGCTGGTTTCCGACGCGCTTCGCCAGCCTCAGCGACCGGTTCGTCACCCAAAACGGCATCCTGCTCATGGGTGCCGCGGCGCTCGCCATGATGATCGTCGCCCGCGGTTCCGTGGCGCTGCTGGTGGTCCTCTACTCGATCAACGTGTTCATCACCTTCTCGCTCTCCCAGCTCGGCATGGTGCGCCACTGGTGGCGCGAACGGACGCATGAGCCGGCGTGGCGCCGCAAGCTCGCCGTCAACGGCTTCGGCCTCGTGCTCACGTCGTTCATCCTCGTCGCCCTGACGGTCGTGAAATTCCACGAGGGCGGCTGGGCCACCCTGCTCGTGACCGGCCTGCTGGTCGGCGTCGCCTTCGCCATCAAGCGCCACTACGCGCAGGTGCACGGTCAGCTGCGCCGGCTCGACGCCATCGTTGGCAGCGCGGCCAGCGAGCCCACGCCCGCGCCAGCCGCCGCGGCCATCGATCCCCGCGCGCGCACCGCCATCCTGCTGGTGAACGGATACAACGGCCTGGGCCTCCACACGGCGCTGCAAATCCCGCGCATGTTCGGCGACAGCTTCCGCAACCTCGTCTTCTTCCAGGTCGGCGCGGTGGACGCCGGGAATTTCAAAGGGGCGGCGGAAATCGACGCCTTGCGCGCGCACACCGCTGCCGAAGCGGAACGCTACGCCGCCTGGGCCCGGCGCCACGGCTATGCCACGGCCACCTACACCGACATCGCCCATGACGTGACCGACAAGGTCATGACGCTGGCGCGGCAGGCCGCGGAGGATTTCCCGCAGCACGTCTTCTTCGCCGGCCAGCTGCTCCTGAGTCGCGACACGCGGTTGAACCGCCTGCTGCACAATCACACCGCGTTCGCCCTGCAGCAGCGTTTTTTCCGGGCGGGCCTGCCCTTTACCGTGCTGCCCATCCGGGTCGACGACGACCCGCCGCCGGTCGCGGCGCCCGTGCCTGCGTAGCGACCGGGCGCGACGCCTTCACTTCATCCCCGGATCGCCTTGCGGCATCCGGGGATTGGGTTGGAGCTCAAGGCTCAGGCTTTGCAGGAGCACGCTGGGGCCGTCACTCGCCGCCGGCGTCGGCTGGCAATCTGGACGCACCACGCGCAGGACAAACTTGTTTTCACCCGGCGCCAGCGCGAGCGGCACAAACCACATTCGGGGCTGGTCCACCGGCTCGCTGAGCAACATTCCCGTCGGCCCAGCCAATTCAATCCTGAGGCCGGCAATGTCTGTCGAACCGGACAGGCCGAACTCCAACACATAGGTTTTCGGTTCCGATGATCCGCCGCCGGTTCGGCGCACCAGCAGGCTCGTCTCACCCTGCAGCACGAATGCCGGCTGGTGGTTGAGGGTAAGCCGCTGGGCCGGCGCCACGATTTCAAGCGTGGGCGACGGCTCGATCTCCTGCACGGGACCGCTGCGACCGGGATCGAGCCAGAGCAGCGGCACGCCCGCCGGAATCTTGCGGAAGGACAAAGCCTCGGATGGAACGCGGCGGTCGGCGATGATCGGCTGGAGATAATAGGCCGGCGAGTTACGGGCGAAATAGGCCAGCCACCCGCCTGTGAAACCATTGTGGCCGCCCACCAGAAAAGCCTGCCCCGGCCCGGCCGACTCAGCCCGCTGGCGGGCGGCCCACAGCACATCGACCGGCTGGCCGAACTCCTCCGCGAGCGCGCGATTCAATTGCAGGGAGCTGGCCGTCGCGCCTCCGGCGAGGGCGAGGGCGGGAACGAGGACCAACCCGCGCGCCGGTCCGCGCAGGCGTCGCCATGTCAGCGCCGCGCCCCCCGTGGCCATCAGGACAATCACCGGGCACATCTGGACGCCCAGCTTGTGGAAGGCATACGCGGGAAATTGCGGACTCAGCCGCAGGTAGAGCCCAAGCACGAGCGCCGGCAGGAGGACACATGCAACCCACCACCGTCGCCGCTTCGGCAGCAGCGCCACGGCGAGTCCCAGCGCACCCAGCACGAGCGCGCCAGCCACCAGACTCACCGCAGGCGGGCCCAGCACAAAGTATCTGCCCCACCCCAGCCAGGTGCCGGCATCGGGGGCGAATCCGTTCAAACCTCCCCTCCGCGTCGCCATCTCCGACTGGGTTATCAGAAAGCTGACAAAATTCGCCACGTAACCGGTCAGCAGGATGAACGCCGTCCCGAAAACCACCGCGATCCGTCCGAATCGGTGGGCGACAGTCCCCGGCCCGGCCAGCATCAGCAATCCGGCCACTGCGGCGCCCAGCGGAAAAAACTCCGTGTAGGCCCCGGCGAGGAACGCGAGCATCGTCGCGGCGAGCGCGCCAGCGACCCGCGGGGCAAACGCGCCGGGCCGCAGAACGGCCCACAGTCCGGGAATGACCCAGAGCGTGACGAGTTGGGAAAAGAAGCCCATGTGCTGGGTGTTCGTGGTCGCGGGGATCACGCCGGCGAGGATGCCCGCAGCGCAGGCCCAGCCGGCCGGCAAGCGCAACGCCACTTGGGCGCTGGCGGCAACCGCCATGCCCAGCAGCACGGTGGCAAAGATCACCGTGGCGGCCCACACGCGCTGGCAATCGGTTCGCGTGATGACCGCCACCTCGCCCAGCCAGACAAATTCCGTGATCCGCTCATGCTTCAAGTCAATCGGCCGGAACAGCCACGGACGCAGCCCGATCGCGTCGAACTCGGTCGAGTACGGGAGGTCGGTCAGGAACTGTGCAGTCGTGACGTAGTTCAGCTGGTCGATCTGCGCGAGCCCGAGGTAACGATCGGACTCCACCCGGCTCAGCACCGTTGCGGGCACGGCGCCGGCGACCAAGCCGGCGAAGACCACGATGCCCACCTGCCGGCGCCGCCGGCGCATCAGGCCAGTGCGCCAAAGCTGCCGGATCAGGAGGACAACCCCAACCACCGCGAGAACGAACATCGCCGGCACGGTCCGGCGCAACGGCAGGTCGAAGTAAATGAACGCCTGCAAGGCCAGCGCCTGAACGCCCAGGCCCGCCAGCCCGAACCACAGCCAGGTGAAAGCCCGCCCGCCCGCGGGCCGCCGGAGCGCCCGCCAGATCCACCAGCCTGGTCCCGCCGCAAAGATAAGCAGGATCAGCAATTGAAGGGGCACCGCCATTCGCCGACGAATGTCCCAACTGAAAACCGGCGTCAATGATTTGGCCCGGCGGTGGGTTGCGTCAGGTAGGTCGGGGTTTATCCCCGACGATCCGCGTTCGGGTCGGGCATAAAGCCCGAGCTACAGGATTTGCCTCGCGTTGCGCACCAATAATCGGGGTAATGACCCGCTATGCCATTTTCCAAGCTCGGGCTGCCGCCCTCCCTCGTCAACGGTGTCAAAGCCATGGGCTATGTCGACCCGACGCCCATCCAGCTCCGCGCCATCCCGGTCGTCCTCGGCGCCGGCGACCTGATCGCCTCGGCCCAGACCGGCACCGGCAAGACCGCGGCCTTCGCGCTCCCCGTCCTCGCCCGCCTCGGCAAGCACGAGCCCCGCGGCCCGCGCGTGCTCGTGCTCGAGCCGACCCGCGAACTCGCCGCGCAGGTGGAGACCGCCTTCCGCGATTTCGGCCGCTTCACGGACATCCGCGCCACCGTCGTCCACGGCGGCGTCGGCTACGGCCGCCAGCGCAGCGAGATCCAGGCGGGCACCGACATCGTCATCGCCACGCCCGGCCGCCTGATGGATTTCCTCAACGAGCGCACGCTGCGTCTCGACAACCTCAAGATCCTCATCCTCGACGAGGTCGACCGGATGCTCGACATGGGCTTCGTGAAGGACGTGAAGAAGATCATCGGCATGTGCCCGAAGGAGCGCCAGACGCTGTTCTTCTCCGCCACCGTGCCGCCGGAGATCGAGGAAGTCGCCCGCTTTGCCCTGCGCAACCCGGCGCGCGTCGAGATCGGCGTGTCCCGCTCGGTCAACAAGTCTGTCACGCACGCGTTCTACCCGGTCCCGCAGCAGAAGAAATTCGACCTGCTCGTCGCCCTGCTCGAGAAGACCGACTTCCAGAGCTGCCTTGTGTTCTCCCGCACCAAGCACGGCGCGGACAAGATCGCCCGCAAGCTCAAGTCCGCCAACCATTCTGTCGCCGTCCTCCACGCCAACCGCTCGCAATCGCAGCGCGTCGAGGCCCTCGAGGGCTTCAAGTCCGGCAAGTACGAGGTGATGGTCGCCACCGACATCGCCGCCCGCGGCATCGACGTGGCCGGCGTCTCGCACGTCATCAACTACGACATCCCCGCCAACCCCGAGGACTACGTCCATCGCATCGGCCGCACCGGCCGCGCCATGGCGGTGGGCGACGCCTACACGCTGACCACGCCGGACCAGCTGGGCGAGATCCGCGACATCGAGCGCTTCATCGGCCAGAAGGTGCCGCAATTGAAGCTCGAGGGCTTCGATTACAGCGCCCCGGCCTTCGTGCCGCAGCAGGCCGCTCAGCCGCAGCGCTTCGGCGACTCCCGCGGCGGCCAGCGTGGCCATCACGGCCAGCGGCAAGGTCATGGCGGTGGCGGTGGTGGCGGCCAGCACGCCCGTCCGGCCCACTCCGGCCAGCCCCGCCCGCAAGGTGGCGGTGGCCAGGGCTCCGGCCAGGGTCACGGCGGCCAAGGCCAGCAGCCCGCCCCGCGCAAATTCGGCGGACTCTCCCGCGGTACTTGGAACCGGCGTTGAGGAATTGCACCGTAGGGCCGGTCTTCGACCGGCCGTTCCGAGCGCGAAGCAGGCCAGTCAGAGACTGGCCCTACCTTGATGTTTTACCGCACCTGTAGCGTGTCGGCCTCGTAGGCGAGGCCGAGCGGCGGGATCGTGACGGCCTTGCGCTTGCCGTCCTTCTTCACCCGACCCGCGACCCAGGCCTCGTGGCCCGCGGCCTTGGCGGCGGCCAGCGTGGCTTCGACGGCGCCCGGCGCCACGTAGGCGGCGAAGCCCACGCCCATGTTGAAAGTCGCGTAGGCCTCGCGCAGTTCGATCGGGCCGGCCTCCATGAGAAACTGGAACAGCGCCGGGATCGCACGCGGCTCGGTGATCTCGTACACGAACGGCTCCTCGAGCCGCATGAGCTTGCGCCAGCCGTGGCCCGTGACGTGCGCCACGTAGTTCAGCTTCACGCCGGCTTGCTGGCACTTCACCACGAAATCCACATAGATCGCCGACGCCGCGAGCAGCGCCTCGCCGTAAGTGCGCGTGTCGCCGTGGCCGATCGGCGTCTGGTAACCCTGCGGCAGCCGGTCCGCGATGAGGCGGCACAGGCTCAGGCCGTTGGTCTGCACGCCCGTCGAAGCCAGAAAGATGATCGCGTCGCCGTCCTGCACCTCACCCGTGATGCGCTGCGCCTTGGGCGAGATTTTCCCGATGGCCGAGCCGGCGAGCACGATGGTGTCCGGATTGACGATGCTCTTGAGCGTCGGCGTCTCACCCCCGCCCCACACCGCGCCGGCGCGGTGGCACCCCTCGGCCCAGCCGGCGACGAGCGCCTGCATGCGCTTGGCATCGGCGAACCAGCCCGAATCCCCCACCGCCGCGTGCATCGCGACGGAAATCGGCCGGGCGCCGCACGTGATGAGGTCGTTGACGATCGTCGCGACCGTATCGATGGCGATCTCGTGGTAAAAACATTTCCCCGTCTGGGCGTACACCGCGTCGGCGACGAGGTTCTTGGTGCCGAGGCCCTCCTCGACGTGAGCCAGCAAATGGTCCGCCCCCTCGATCAGGTAGGCGCTCTCGCCGCGCGTCGTCGCGGGCTCGGCATAGCCGTGGGCCTTGAGCTCGCCCGCCGTGCCCCGCGCCGCCTGCTGGCAGGCGCGCTTGAACGCATCAAGCTGGTCGTAACGGACACCGGAACTTTCGTAGGAGAGACTCATGCAATCAGGTCACCACGAAACACACGAAATACACGAAAAGGAAATCTCTCTTTCGTGTGTTTGGTGTATTTCGTGGGGGTTCATCAGTAGCTTCTGCCCTCGGCCTTCTCGAAATAGTTCACGAAGGCCTGGTTCACGACGCGGTAGCCGCCGGGCGTCGGGTAGTTGCCGGTGAAGTACCAGTCGCCGGTGTGGTTCGGCAGCGCGGCGTGTAGGTTCTCGATCGACTGGAAGATGATCTCGATCTCGCCCTTCCAGCCGTTGGGCGGCGGCGACACCAGCTGGGTGATCTTGCGCGAAATCTCCTCGGCGGTGAACGGCTCGTAGATCTTGCGGACGTGGTTGACCGGGACCGGGCTGGGGTTCTTCAGCTCCTCGCGGCACAGCCGGTAGACCTCCTCGATCAAGCCGGCCTGGCCGCGCTCCTTGAGCAGCGTGATCGCCGCCTCGAAGGCGACGAACTTGCCAATCTCGGACATGTCGATGCCGTAGCAGTCCGGGTAGCGGATTTGCGGCGCGGTCGAGGCGATGATGATCTTCCGCGGGTTGAGCCGCTTCAGGATGCGCAGGATGGAGCGGCGCAGCGTGGTGCCGCGCACAATCGAGTCGTCGACGCACACCAGGTTGTCCTTCGGCTGCACGACGCCGTAGGTGACGTCGTACACGAGCGAAGCGAGGTTGTTGCGGGACTTTTCCTGACTGATGAAGGTGCGAAGCTTCACGTCCTTGCTGACGATCTTCTCGCCGCGCGGCCAGTTGTTGAGGATCAGGTCGTCGACCAGCGCCTCGGTCAGCTTGCCGTTCCTCGCGGCGTCGAGAAGCGTCTGTTTCACCTCGGCGCGGCGGCGGAAGCGCAGCTCGCTCATCAGGCCGAAGTACGCGACCTCCGAGGTATTCGGAATGAAGCTGAAGACGGAGTTCTCGAGGTCGCCGCCGATCGACGACCAGATCTGGCTGGTGAGCCCGGCGCCGAGAGCCTTGCGCTCGCGGTAGATGTCGGCGTCGTTGCCGCGCGAGAAATAGATGCGCTCGAAGGTGCACTGCGTCTTGGGCAGCGCAGGCCGAATTCGCTCCACGATCACCGTGCCGCTCTTTTTCATGACGACGGCACAGCCCGGCTCCACTTCGTGGACGTCCTTGGCCTCGAGATCGAACACCGTGCAAAGCGGCGCGCGCTCGGAGGCGAAGGCCACGACCTCGTCGTTTTCGAACCAGTGGCAGGGGCGGATGCCGGACGGGTCGCGGGCCACGAAAGCGTCGCCGTTGCCGAGGCCGCCGATGAGCGAGTAACCGCCGTCCCAGTTGGCTGCCGCCGTGCGCAGGACGCGCCCCGGGTTGATTTCCTCGTTGATGCGGCGGGAAATCTCGGCGCCCGGCAGGCCTTCGTTGCGCAGGGTGCGGTAAATCTGCTCGTGCTCGTCATCGAGGCAGAAGCCGATGCGCTCGAGGATGGCCTGCGTGTCGGTGGCAAAGATCGGGTGCTGGCCGATCGCGATGAGGCTGCTGTTGAGCTCGGCCGTGTTGGTCAGGTTGAAATTACCCGCCAGCATCAGGTTGCGCGTCGGCCAGGAGCTGCGGCGGAAGAACGGGTGGCAGGCGCTCAGGTTGTAGCCGCCGGAGGTGCCGTAGCGCAGGTGGCCGAGGTAGAGTTCGCCGCAGAAATCGAAGTTCTTTTTAACCGTGTCCGGGAACTCCGGGTGGATCGTCCCCTCGCCCACCAGCGTCGTGTAGCGGGCGGTGAGCGCCTGGAAGATCTTGTCGAGCGGGTTGATCTCCACGTTGCGCTCGCGGAACATGTACGGCTCGCCGGCAGGCACGTCGAACTTCACGCAGGCGACGCCCGCGCCGTCCTGACCGCGGTTGTGCTGCTTTTCCATCAGGAGGAACAGCTGGTAGAAGCCCCAGAGGGACGTCCCGTACTTCTCCTGGTAGTAGGCCAGCGGCTTTTTCAGCCGGACCAGTGCAATGCCGCATTCGTGGGAAATGAATTCACTCATGGCGTACGGGGGTCGGACTCCCGACCGGCGGCCACACTCCTCCCGCACAGTGAGTGGCGGGACTGGAAGGGCCGGGTGATGTGCGTCACAGCATTAAAAACCTTCAATCAGACCAGACACGGGGGTTCGTCAACGGCTTTCTCGGCCCTACCCCTCGGCCCGACCGGAATGACTCGAAAGTCGCCCGGGAATGACACGATTTTACCTGTCATCGCGAGGGGCGCGAAGCGCGCCGTGGCGATCCAGCTGGATTGCTTCGGCATCCGGCCAAGCCGAATGCCTCGCAATGACAAATTAGGACACCGTCATGTCCGTTACCCCGCTTGACGCGCCCGGCAGGTTCGTGAGTATCCCGTTTTTTAGACCATGCTGACGCTGCACGGCTCATCCGCCCTCTCCCAATTTCGCCTGCAAAAGCTCCTCGCGGACCTCGTCGGGGCCGGTCTGCCGATCCAGGCCGTCTATGCGGAATACGTCCACGTGGTCGATCTCGCGGCCGAACTGACCCCGGCGGAGCGGGACGTCCTCGAAAAGCTGCTCACCTACGGCCCGCGCCGGAACGTGACTCCCATCGACGACGGCTTGCTGCAGGTCGTTGCCCCGCGACCGGGCACGATCTCGCCCTGGTCGTCCAAGGCGACGGACATCGCCCGGATTTGCGGCCTGGACAAAGTGCGCCGCATCGAACGCGTTATCGCCTACACCGTCGACGCCGGCTCCCCGGGCACGAAGTACCCGTTCAGCCCGCTCGACGCCGCCCAGCTCCGGAAACTGCAGGTGCGGCTCCACGACCGCATGACGCAGGTGATGTTCGGCGACCTCGCCGCCTGCGCCGCCCTTTTCCGCCAGGGTGCGCCCAAGTCCATGGGCAGCGTGCCCGTGCTCGCCGCCGGCCGGAGCGCCCTCGTCGAGGCGAACAGTTCCCTCGGCCTCGCCCTCGCCGATGACGAGATCGACTACCTCGTGAAGGCGTTCACCGCCCTCGGCCGCGACCCGAACGACGTCGAGCTGATGATGTTCGCGCAGGCCAACTCCGAGCACTGCCGGCACAAGATCTTCAACGCCACCTGGGAAATCGATGGCGCGGCGCAGGACAAGTCGCTGTTCCAGATGATCCGGAACACGCACCAGTTGCACAGCGAGGGCATCCTGTCCGCCTACAAGGACAACGCCGCCGTCATGGTGGGCTCGAAGGGCGGGCGCTTCTACGCGGATCCCTTCACGCACGAATACGCCGCGCACCAGGAGGACATCCACCTGCTGTGCAAGGTCGAGACGCACAACCACCCGACCGCCATCTCGCCCTACCCCGGCGCCGCCACCGGTTCCGGCGGCGAGATCCGCGACGAGGGCGCCACCGGCCGCGGCTCCAAGCCCAAGGCCGGCCTCGTGGGCTTCACCGTTTCCAACCTGCGCCTGCCCGGCGCGGAGCAGCCGTGGGAAAAGAGCTTCGGCAAACCAAACCGCATCGCCTCGGCCCTCGACATCATGATCGAGGGCCCGCTCGGCGGTGCGGCGTTCAACAACGAGTTCGGTCGCCCCGCCATCAACGGCTACTTCCGCACCTTCGAGGCGGAGGTCCCGTCCGCGAACGGCACGGAGCTGCGCGGCTACCACAAGCCCATCATGCTCGCCGGCGGCCTCGGCAACATTCGCGCCGAGCACGTGCAGAAGGGCGCCATCAATCCGGGCGACAAGCTCATTGTCCTTGGTGGCCCTGCGATGCTGATCGGCCTCGGCGGCGGCGCGGCCAGCTCGATCGGGAGCGGCGCCGGCAGCGAGGACCTCGATTTTGCCAGCGTGCAGCGCGACAACGCCGAGATGCAGCGCCGCTGCCAGGAAGTCATCGACTGCTGCTGGGCGCTCGGCGCGGACAATCCCATCAGCTTCATCCACGACGTCGGCGCCGGCGGCGTTTCCAACGCCCTGCCCGAACTCGTCAACGACGCCGGCCGCGGCGGCCGCTTCAACCTGCGCCAGCTGCCCAACGACGAGCCCGGCATGTCGCCGCTCGAGCTCTGGTGCAACGAGTCCCAGGAGCGCTACGTGCTCTCCGTCCCGGCGGCACGCCTCGAGGTCTTCCAGCAGTTCTGCGCGCGCGAGCGCTGCCCCTTCGCCGTCGTGGGCGAGGCCACGGAGGAAAAGCGCCTCGTGGTCGAGGATCCGCATTTCCGGAACCAGCCCATCGACCTGCCGCTCGAGGTCTTGCTCGGCAAGCCGCCGCGCATGCACCGCCAGGACGCGAAGCTGTCGCGCCCGCTGGCGCCGCTCTCGCTCCGCGGCCTCACCCTCGGCGACGCGGTCCGCCGCGTCCTCGCCCACCCCACGGTGGCCGACAAGACCTTCCTCATCACCATCGGCGACCGCTGCGTGACGGGCCTCATTTGCCGCGACCAGATGGTCGGTCCCTGGCAGGTGCCCGTGGCCGACTGCGCCGTCACTGCCGCCACCTTCGACGTCTACACCGGCGAGGCGATGGCCATGGGCGAGCGCACCCCCGTGGCCATCAACAACGCCGCCGCCTCGGCCCGTCTCGCCGTCGGCGAGGCGCTCACCAATCTCGCGGCCGCGCAGGTCGGCGACCTTGGCAAGGTGAACCTCTCCGCCAACTGGATGGCCGCCCCCGCGCTCCCCGGTGACGGCGCCGACCTCTATGCCGCGGTCCGGGCCGTCGGCATGGAACTATGCCCCGCCCTTGGCATTACGATCCCCGTCGGCAAGGACTCGATGAGCATGAGCACCGTCTGGAAGGACGGCCCCGGCCACAAGCGCATGACGGCCCCCGTTTCGCTCATCGTCTCGGCCTTCGCCCCGGTAACGGACATCCGGCAGTCGCTCACGCCGCAGCTGCAACGTGAGCCAGCCCAGAGCCCAGAGCCCAGTGTCCAGAGCTCAAACACGTCTGGCTCTCAGCTCTCAGCTCTTAGCTCTCAGCTGCAGCAGGACACAGTCCTGCTGCTCATTGACTTGGGCCGCGGCAAGCACCGCCTCGGCGGTTCGATCCTTGCCCAGGTGGTCTCGCAGACCGGGGCCGAGCCGCCGGACGTAGATCTGCCGGCCGACCTGAAGAATTTCTGGAATGCGATCCAGCAGCTCGGGCGCGACGGAAAAATCCTCGCCTACCACGACCGTTCCGACGGCGGCCTGCTGGCGACCGTGGTCGAGATGGCCTTCGCCGGACACACGGGCGTCGACCTCGAGATCCCGCACCTGCACGATCCTTTCTCCGCCCTCTTCAACGAGGAACTCGGCGCGGTCATCCAGGTGCGCGAGGCGGACTTCGACGACGTCTACCTCGTGCTGCGCGACCACGGCCTCAAGGCCTGCGTGTCGCGTATCGGCACGCTCAACCCTCATTTTGCCCTGCGGGTGAAGCAATCGGGCAAGGATCTCCTCAACGAGAGCCTCCCCTCCCTCCGCGCCATCTGGTCCGATGTCACCCGCCGCATCCAGGCGATGCGCGACAATCCCACCGGCGCCGAGCAGGAATTCCAGCTCAAGCTCGACCGGGATAATCCGGGCATCCGGCCGGTGATCAACTTCGACATCAAGCCCCGCAAGAAGCACTCGATCGCGCCCAAAGTCGCCATCCTTCGCGAACAAGGCGTGAACAGCCAGGTCGAGATGGCGCATGCCTTCACCCGCGCCGGCTTCAAGGCGATCGACGTGCACATGACCGACATCCTCGGCGGCCGCGTGTCGCTGCAGGATTTCCGGGGCGTCGTGGCCTGCGGCGGGTTCAGCTACGGGGATGTCCTCGGCGCCGGTGAGGGCTGGGCCAAGAGCATCCTTTTCCACGAGAAGACCCGGGCGGAGTTCAAGGCCTTCTTCGCCCGCGAGGACGCCTTCGCCCTCGGCGTGTGCAACGGCTGTCAGATGATGAGCAACCTGAAGTCTATCATCCCCGGCGCCGACCTCTGGCCCCGCTTCGTGCAAAACCAGAGTGAGCGCTACGAGGGCCGCTTCGTTTCGCTCAAGATCGAGAAGAGCCCCAGCGTGCTCTTCGCCGGCATGGAGGGATCCGTCATCCCGATCGTCACGGCCCACGGCGAGGGTTTCGCCGAGTTCCCGGATACCGTCGCCGCACAGCGAATGAGCGAGTCCGGCCTCGTGTCCGCCCGGTACGTGGACAACCGCCACCAGCCGACCGAGCTGTACCCGCTCAACCCGAACGGCTCGCCGCTCGGCATGACCGCGCTCACATCCACGACCGGCCGCGCGACGATCCTGATGCCCCACCCCGAACGCGTGCACCGCACCGTCGCGATGAGCTGGCACCCGCCCGAATGGGGCGAGGATTCCCCTTGGATGAAACTTTTCTACAATGCACGCGACTGGGTCGGCTAAAAACGAAACCTCTCCTTGCCTCGCCGTAGCTTTCAGCGAAGGCGGGTACAACGCCCGCGATTGGGTGGGCTGAGAAGCCATGCGTCCTGTCATTCTCACGATCGACGACGCGAAAGCCGTCCGCCTGCTGGTCGAAAAGGCGCTCGCGCCGTTCGATTGCGAGCCGACCGAGGCCACGAATGGCTTCAACGGTTTGTTCGAGATGGAGAAACGGCGGCCAGACCTGATCCTGCTCGACGTGAGCATGCCCGTCATGAATGGCATCGACATGCTGGAGCGCGTGAAATCGGCGCCCGAGGTCGCGGATATTCCCGTGATCATGATGACGTCCCGGTCCGACCACGCCTATATGGCCGACATCGCGGCCTTGGGCGCCACCACATTGATGAAGCCCTTCAGCGAGGCCCAGCTGCTCGCCAGCATCGGCGCCGTGCTGAAGCTGAAGGCGCGGAAGAAGTAGTTCCGGCGTCTATCTCTTTATTTGGAGCCTTGAGGGTCGAAGGACTTGTGGAGGGTCGGGCTCCCGCCCGACCGGTTGGGCAGGAGCCCAACCCTCCAGCCGCAGAACACCCCGTCGCGCGGCCGGTGCGGGACTGCAGGAAATTGAAATTTGAGATTCGAGCGGCGGGCACCATGGTTTCGCCAAACCCTCAACCCCGTCGCCCCATGGACCGCCGTACCGCCAAGGAATTCCCTCAGGAGCTGCTCGATCTCTACGACTACTATGTGCACGGCCAGGTCGACCGGCGCGGGTTCATGGAACGCGCGGCGAAGTTCGCCGTCGGCGGCCTTACCGCCGCCGCGCTGCTCGAGATGCTGAGCCCGGTGTACGCGTTTGCGGCCCAGGTGCCGAAGGAGGATGCCCGGGTGCATTCGGAGTACCTGAAGTATCCGTCGCCGGAAGGCAGTGGCGAGATGCGCGGCCTCTTCGCCAAGCCCGCCGGCGCCACCGGCAAGCTGCCGGGCGTGCTCGTCGTGCACGAGAACCGGGGGCTCAATCCCTACATCGAGGACGTCGTCCGCCGCGTCGCGCTGGCCGGCTTCGTCGCCTTTGGACCTGACGCGCTGTATCCCGTCGGCGGCTATCCGGGCAACGATGACGAGGGCCGCGCGCTCCAGGCCAAGCTGGACAAGAACAAGGTCACCGAGGATTTCGTCGCGGCCGCGCGCTTCCTGCACGATCATCCCGACTGCAACGGCTCGCTCGGCGTGACCGGTTTCTGCTTCGGCGGTGGCATGGCCAACACCCTGGCCTGGCGCCTGCCTGATCTCGTCAAAGCCGCGGTGCCCTACTACGGCGGCCAGGCCACGGCCGAGAACGCGGCCAAGATCAAGGGCGCGCTGCTGCTGCACTATGCCGAGCTCGACACCCGGGTGAACACCGGCTGGCCCGACTACGAAAAGGCCCTCAAGGCCGCGGGCGTGGAATACACGGCCTACATCTACCCCGGCGTGAACCACGGTTTCCACAACGACACCACGCCCCGCTACGACCAGGCGGCGGCGGAGCTGTCGTGGACGCGGACGATCGAGTTCTTTCGCAAGAAACTCGGGTGAGGTGGAAGGTGGTCACCGATTTCCAAATCGGCGCTCAGCGTCGGTGTGGAAACCGACGCCCAACCATTTTGTCACCTCACCACCGGCATGTGGACTTCACCGCCGTTGATGATACCGAAGCCGTAAAGCAGCCAGAGAACGAGCACGACCACGACGACGACATTCAGGATTTTTTTGACCGTCGCCTGCATCGGAATGTAGGTGTTGATCAGCCAGAGGATCACACCGACGACCACGAGGGTGACGACTACGTTTATGAGGGGCATGGGGCCAATGTAGCCGAAAGCCCGGCAGGCTTGTATGGGGACTAACCCGACCATGCGGCGGGCCGTTCCCCGGTCGGGAAATATCCGGTGACCCCGGCCTCCGACCGCGGTCATAGACTCCAGCATGAATCCCTTTCCACCCCGCAACGGCGGACCGCATCTCGTCGACCATCATTCCGGACAGCCCGCGTGGCGGCGCATCCACCGCAGCCCGTTCTTTTGGGTGGCGGTCGTGCTCAGTCTCGTGGCCATGACCATCTATGTCGCGACGGGCAATCTTGCCACGGTCTCCGACTCGAAGGTGGCGCACCCGGCGCCCTTGGCGGCACCCTGATATACGACTGCCGTCATCCTGAGCGCAGCCTGTCCGCCAGGAGTGGGATCGTTCGTTGGGAGGGTATGCGCGCCCAAAATCTACTGACAGCGGGCTGTCACTCCCGTGTGTTAGGGTAATCGACTCTTATGGCGTCTGATTCCCTTCCTCCAACTCCCGCCGCTGAGGCGGTCCCACTTTCATTCTGGGGCAACGTCTGGTTCGCGTTGAAGGGCGGGCACGCCGACTACACCGCCCTGCCCTTGAACCGGGCCGTCCTGCTGCTGGCGGTGCCGATGGTGCTCGAGATGTCCATGGAATCGCTGTTCGCGGTGGTGGACGTCTTCTGGGTATCCCACCTCGGCTTCAACGCCGTCGCGGTCGTCGGCGTGACCGAATCGGTCATGTCGCTGATCTACGCCGTGGCCATCGGCATTTCCTTCGCCGCCACGGCGATCGTGGCCCGGCGCATCGGCGAGCAAAACCCCACCCTCGCCTCGCAGGCCGCCGGCCAGATCCTTATCCTCGGCGCCACGCTCTCCGTGCTGATGGGCTTCGTCCTCGGCTCGTTCGCGCCTGACATCCTGCGGCTGATGGGCACCACGGACGAGGTCGTGAAGCTCGGCACCGGCTATGCCCGGATCATGCTCGGCGGCAACCTGACGGTGTTCATGATTTTCCTGATCAACGCCGTCTTTCGCGGCGCCGGCGACGCCGTCATCGCCATGCGCACCCTGTGGCTGGCCAACGCGCTGAACATCCTGCTCGGTCCCTGCTTCATTTTCGGTCTCGGGCCGATTCCCGAGATGGGCATCACCGGCGCCGCCGTGGCGACCAACATCGGCCGCGGCATTGGCGTGCTCTACCAGCTCTGGCACCTCACCGGCCGGCCCGGGCGCATCCGACTCCACTGGCCGGACTTCCGGCCGCAATGGGACGTGCTCGGCACAATCCTGAAAACCTCGGGCAACGGCGTTCTGCAGATGTTCATCCACACGACGAGTTGGATCGGTCTCTTCAAGATCCTCGCGCTCTTCGGCAGCCATGTGCTGGCCGGCTACACGATCGCGATCCGCGTGGTCATCTTTGCGCTGATGCCCTCGTGGGGTCTCGCCAATGCCGGCGCCACGCTCGTCGGCCAGAATCTCGGCGCCAAGCAACCCGACCGCGCCGAACAGGCCGTGAAGATTGCCGCCAAATTCAACGTGATGTTTCTCGGGGTCGTCGGCCTGGTGTTCGTCGCGCTCCACGGCCCGATCGCCAGCCTGTTCACCGACGAGCCCGCCGTGCACCGGGAAGCGGCCCGCGCCCTCTGGATCGTCAGCCTGGCTTTCCCCGTCTATGCTGCGGGCATGTGCCTGGAGGGAACTTTCAACGGCGCCGG
>Ga0247757_10000842_pt1 | contig 23346 bp, 21 predicted proteins | sample UWRJL126311R4_FD_180929 | JGI IMG/M metagenome (GOLD analysis project Ga0247757, IMG submission 180929) | Plant litter microbial communities from Arlington Agricultural Research Station in Wisconsin, United States - UWRJ-L126-311R-4 | ecosystem: Environmental > Terrestrial > Plant litter >...
GAATGCACTTCGGCTCGTTGGGGGGACCTCTCTGACGCTGAGCGGGCTCGAATCACGATCGCCCACGCACTGATCAGGGAGCCTCGACTCCTGGTCCTAGATGACCCTACGGCGGGCTTGGACATGATCGAGCGCGATCGTGTCCTGGGGTTGCTTCGGGCAACTGCCGACGAGATGCGTTCAGGCGTCCTGATGGCCGTCCCGGATGTGCCAGCGATGATGCGGTCTGACGACGTTCTCTCGCTTAGCGGCGGCCGGCTCTTGGGACCCGCAGACCACGACACCGGCGAGCACGCCGTCGTGTTGGAGTTTCCGCGTCGTCAGCAGTCCGGCTGATGCTTGAGCTCCGCGATTTGGTGAAGCACTACCCATCGCCAGGCGGGGAGACAGTCCGCGCCGTGGACGGCATCTCTATCGAGATTGATGCGGGAGAACTGGTGGCTCTTTACGGGCCGAGCGGATCAGGTAAGTCAACCCTTCTAATGCTGGTTGCGGCGTTGCTGGCCCCAGACAGCGGAGCCGTCTTGGTCCAAGGACGCGACATTTCACACTTGTCGGCTCGTGACGCGGCGCGGTATCGCCGCCTCGAACTCGGATTCGTACGCCAATCGCTCGACCTCCTGCCGGGGGTAACGGCACTCGACAACGCCACCCTCAAACTCCTTGGGTCTCGAGTTGGATGGAGGGAAGCGCAACGTCGCGTCCTACCGTTGATGGAGGAACTCGGCGTTGACCATCGGGCCGAGCATCGTGCCGAGGATCTCTCCATGGGCGAACGGCAGCGAGTTCTAATCGCGCGGGCACTCTCGACCGAGCCAAAGCTCGTCTTGGCCGACGAGCCGACCGGCAGCCTTGATACCGAGCGGAGCAAGGCGGTGCTCACGCTGCTTACAAAGCTATGCCGCGAACGCGGCGTTGCGATGCTGCTCGTTACGCATGATCCTCAGGCCGCTGGGTTTGCATCGCGGGTGCACACCTTGCGGGACGGTCGGTTGGAGGACGGGGCTTTCGGTGAGGATGCCGTGACGCCTGGGACCCCTTAGCAGACTGTGCTGCGCCCCTCAAATTTGATCTACCTCTATCGGGTCCGGCTTCGGCGGCGCCTGATCTTGGAGTTGCTGGCCCTCATCGGCATCGCCACCGGGGTAGCACTCGTCTTCGCCGCGCTCGTCTCGAACTCAAGCCTCATCGGCTCGGCTGAACAGCTGACCAAGGGCATCACAGGAAATGCACGTCTGCAGCTTTCAAGTCGTGGGGCCGATGGCTTGCCGAGCAACGTGATCAGAGAGATTCAGCAGTTGCCGGGCGTGAAGACCTCCGCTCCAGTGCTGGTCGCGCGGGCGACAATTTGGGGCCCAGGAGGTCGCCGGGCGGTGACGCTACTCGGCGCGGACGGGCGGCTCTCCGCGCTTGGCGGCGTGCACGTGCCGCTGATCCCTGCGCGTGATCTTGTTCGCCAGCGCCTCGTGGGGCTGCCGTCCCGGATGGCGCATGCGATTGGCGTGCGATTTGGCGGAGCGGTACACATAGAGACAGGCGCGACACGCACCAGCGCTCCGTTGGCCGCACAGCTGGACGAGCAGGCGATCGGTGAGTTGGCGTTCAGCCCTGTCCTGATCGCGCCGCTTGAATATGCAGGCGCGCTTGTCGGATCATCGGGCAGGTTCACGCGAGTCCTTGTCGAGCCAAAACCTGGGCAGGACGCCGTGGTCGAGGCCGGCTTAATGCGCATCGCAGGCGGGAGGATGGCGGTTGATTCGACGGATTCGGATGTGGCCATCTTCCGCGAAGCCGCAAAGCCCACGAGTCAATCCACGGCGCTCTTTTCTGTCTTCGCTGCGCTAGTTGGGTTTCTCTTTGCGACGTCGGCCGTGCTGCTCACCGTGCCGCAGCGTCGAAGGTTCATCGTGGACTTGCGGATGTCCGGCCACCCGCCAGCGACGATCGTCCAGGTGATGTTGTTCGACGCTCTTGTCCTAGGGGTGGCGGGATCGACGGTCGGCTTGCTGATGGGCGACGTGCTGTCGCGGGCACTGTTCAGTGGCTCGCCTGGTTACCTCGCGTTGGCGTTCCCGATCGGCGATCATCGTCTTGTCACGTTTTCCAATGCAGCTGTGGCTTTCGCCGCAGGGGTCGTAGCCGCGGCGATCGCCGTTCTTGTACCTATACGCAGCAGCTTGGTTCGTGGTAGTCGGCCCGACGGCAGCGGACATCGAAAGCGCTCCGTGCAGTTGGTGTCCGCAGGGGTCGCGGTGCTCTTGGCCGCCGGCGCTATTCGTTTGCTGGTGCCGAAGGCTGCGGCTTTCGGGATGGGATTGTTGACGGTGTCCCTGTTGTTGCTATTGCCCGCTGCCGTATGGGTAATGGTCGCGATCGTGAGGCGAGTGGGGCGCTACGTCCGCAGCCCAGTACCGGCTCTCGCCGTGATGGAACTCCGGTCGCGAAGTGCTAGCCCTCGAACATTTGCACTCGCTGCGACCGGAGCGATTGCCGTGTTTGCCAGCGTCTCTATTGGAGGCGCGCACGCGGATCTTCAGCGAGGCCTGTTCTCCTCCGCGCATCAGGTGGACGGCAACGCGGATATTTGGGTGAGCCTCCCCGGCTCGGTCAACCTTTTCGCGACCACCCCTCTGGTGCTAGCGAAGGGAACCGAGCAAATGGTGTCGCAGGTTGCGGGCGTCGCGTCGGTCAACGCCTATCGTGGATCGTTCCTGGATATCGGAAATCGGCGGGTATGGGTTCTCGCTCCTCCGAGTGATGTTAGGACGCCTGTCCCTAGCCGTCAGATCACCGTTGGCGCCGCCGCGACCGCCGAACGACGACTGCGCCAAGGTGGGTGGGTGGTCTTGTCGGCCGCAGTTGCTCGAGATCTTCATGTCGGTGTGGGGAGCCGTGTGGTGCTGCCAACCCCCGTACCAATTCCGATGCGTGTCGCGGCGATAACGACGAACCTGGGCTGGCCCCCCGGCGCGATGGTGATGAACGCAACGGACTACGCCCATGCGTGGGGCAGCGAAGCTCCGAGTGCATTGTTCGTGAACCTCGCTCCTGGTGCGGCGCTCGCTGACGCTATCCACGGTGTGCGACAGGCGCTAGGTACCGCCGTTCCGGTGCACGTAGAAGCTAGTGCTGAGCGTGAGGCGAGGCACGCCGAGATCACGAGAGACAGCCTCTCTCGGATGACCCAGATTGGCATCCTCGTGCTCGGAGCAGCGGTCTTGGCGATGGCGACAGCAATGGCGGGCGTGCTGTGGCAAAGGCGCCCTATGATCGCCGGCCTCAAAGTGGATGGCTTCACGCAACTCCAGCTATGGGGAGCGCTGCTGTTGGAGAGCGCTGTGCTGCTCGGGACAGGGTGTCTGCTCGGCGCCGCCTTCGGCCTGGCAGGGCAGATCATGTTGAACGGCGGGTTAGAGGTCATCACCGGCTTTCCGGTGTTCTACGAAGCCGGTTGGGGTGTTGCGGCAAGGACCGTCGCGATCGTGCTTGCGGTCGCGCTAGTGATGCTCTCGGTTCCCGGCTACTTGGCGGTCCGGGTGCGCCCATCGCCCGGGGTTTGATGACGTCGAAATTCTGATCGCGCTTCTGGCCAAGAGTCGGTGAGTCATTGCGATGCAGCTCCTACGCTGCGCCAATGCTTACCAATGTTTGTGATTCCGCCCCCCTGTCTGGAGCTCAGCTCGAGGCGCTCGCACGATCGGCATTTCGAGAGTTGTCGTGGTCGCTGCGCGGTGTATCTCGGCTTGAGACAGGGTGGCATGCTCGCGCGTCCACCATCCCTGATCTCGTTCTCCGTAAGACGGCGGTTCGAGCGCTTGACACCAAACGTGGTCATGCTGATGGCGCGGCACTATTCAGCGTGCTTCCACGGCACCGGAGCCGCGCACTGCTCCATGCCGTCGCGAGCTACCAAGCGATTCTGGACTTCCTCGATTCGGCGCACGAGCTGGCTCCGACGGAGGCCAACGGACGGCAGCTTCATCTGGCCTTAGTCGATGCCGTCGATATCGAACGTTCAGTCTCTGACTGGTACAGGCATCATCCGTGGAAGGACGACGGCGGCTACCTCACTTGGCTGGTCCAGTCTTGTCGGGAAGCATGCCGCGCTCTGCCGTCGTATCAATCGCTGAGATCATTGCTCGTTGACGAAGCGTGGAAGGGGCAAGTACTCGCTCTGAACCATCTTGAGGATCCCCAGGCTCGTGAGGAGGCACTGCGTCGGTGGGGAGCGACTTTCGGCGGCGAGCTAGAAGCGCTCGCATGGTTCGAACTGACCGGTGCGGCGAGCTCCTCACTGACGGTGCATTTGCTTCTTGCGGCTGCCGTCGCGCGAGAAACAGCAGGCGACGCAACGCTCCTGGCTCACACTGCCTACTGGCCCTGGATGTCGCTCGCCGCGACGATGCTCGACAGCTACGTCGACGCCGTAGAGGACGTCCGGAATGGCGACCACAGCTACGTCGCGCACTACCCCAGCATAGAGGCGGCGGTCGAGCGGATCGCGGAGATCATCGGGCGTTCGGCGGCGAACGTCAGGGAGCTGCCGAACGGGCATCGGCACACCGTGATCCTCGCGTGCATGATCGCGTTGTTCCTGTCCAAGGACAGCGCCAACACCGCCGAGTTCCGTGCCTCGACCCGGAAGCTGATCGAAGCGGGTGGGTCGCTGACGCGGGTGCTCGTTCCGGTGCTGCGGCTGTGGCGGATCCGGTACCGGCACCAGTCGGCGTAGGCGGGCGAAGCCGGCGGCGAGAGCCGTGGAGGACGAAGCGCCCCGGTGGTCACCGGGGCGCTTCGCACTGCTGGCGTCCCGGCGTACGTCTAGGCCCCGGGATGCTTTGGTGCTGGTCGGGTGACCAGCGGTGAGACCGACTTCTGCCGTACTGACGCGGTCAGCCTAACGAGGATTTTGTGCGCCCAAGGTTGTCGATCGGTGGGGCGGCAGAGGGCGTCCTCGGCCGGTTCGCAAGATGTTGCAGTTTCGACGCAAACCGGTGCGGAATTGTGACAAACGAGTGCGTTTTCAACGGGTAGGCTGGATGGGTCGACGTAGCTAGCCAACGGCGCTCCGGTTCGGAATCAGGGGTATCGATCGAACTCCAACCGAACAAGGGAGGTGAGACCGATAGAAGCTACGTTGATGATCGCCCTGGTGGTGATCCTGATCAATGAGATCAGGCGCCGGTAGGCGGTAAAAAAGAAGCGCCCCGGAAGGCTCCCGGGGCGCTTCGCATTGCTGGCTGGTGGACCAGCGGTGATTCCAACTTCAGCTACGTTGAGCTTCCAGCCTAACACGGATGTATCCGAGTCCAAGGTTGTCGATTCCGCAGCTTGTGGGAGGCGCGGAAAACTGGCTGCTTCGGCGAACCAGCGTGCACGGTAGAAGGAGCAGGACGAACAAGAAGCGCCCCGGACGATTTCCCAGTCCCCGGGGCGATTCTCGCCCGGATCAGGCCCCAACCCGATGAGCGTCTCAGCGCCCCTGCGCGAGAGCAATCCCGCGCAGGGACTAGGTCAAGACACGCCGCGCAAGTAGCTTGGAATCCACTATGAGGATCACTGCGCCGCACCGCCCGGGGAGGGCGACGAAGACGTGCTGACGGGCTCCTTTCCGGGACCCGAGATGACGCGTCCGCGCGGGGTGCACCGGGGCGTCGGCGACTTCGCGCTGGCGGCGCTGATCGCGGGCCGGGTGATCGGCGACGAGCTCGAGCGGCACCTGCACGCCGCGGGGTACGACGACCTGCGGCCGTCCGATCGCGTGATCCTCCAGCACCTCACGGAAGGGCCATTGACGCTCTCCGTCCTGGTCTCCCGCCTCGGCATCAGCCAGCAGGCCACCGGCAAGGCGTGCACGCGACTCATCGATCGCCAATACCTGCGCCGCGAGGAGCATCCGACGGACGGACGGTGCCGGATCATCGCCCTCGCCGCGCGCGGCCGTGCGGCGGTGGTCACGGACGCGCGACAGCGGGAGGCGATCGAGCACGCCCTGCGGCTGCACGTCGGCGACGCCGAGGTCGATACTGCGCACGACACGCTGGTCGCCGCGCTCGCGCTGCTCGGCAACCACACACCGCCACGCGGGGGCCGGCGCTACCAGTCCCTGGCCGACCCCACAGCCACCGGGGTGAGGGGTTGACCGCCCCGCCGGCGCCGGGCCCGAGCGCGGACGGGGCACGCGCCGGGGAGGACACGGCGGTGGAGGTCGGTCGGCTGATCGCCCGTGCCCGCCAGACGCAGGGGCTCTCCCAGGCCGAGCTCGCCCGGCGCACTGGCCTGCGCCGCGAACTGGTCGGCCGGGTCGAACGCGGCCAGGCCAACCCGACGCTCGTGGTGCTCATCGCGCTCGCCGGCGGGCTCGGCTACGCGATCGAGGAGCTCGTCGGGCGGGAGTGCCGGCCCTAGGCCTCCTTGCCGAACCAGCCCGCCAGGGCTTCCCGCAGCGCGGGCCCCGCGGTGTCAGCCGGCTCGTCGATGGCGGCGGCCCAGGCGACGTGCGCGTCCGGGCGGATCAGGAGGGCGTCGGCCGGCCGGTCGTCCGTCTCCGCCACGAGGACGTCGACGCGCTGCTCCCAGCCCCGGGCGGTCTCGACGAGGTCCGGGCGATCGGCCAGGAGGAGCAGGACGGGGCGCGCGAGGTGCAGCAGCTCCGCCACACTGGTCGTCCCGTCGTCGGTGCGCAGGGTGAGGTCGGGCGCGAAGGTGCCCGCCAGCGCGTGGTGGTCCGCGCCGGGAAGCGGGTAACGGACGTCGGCGCCGGCGATGAGCGCGGCCAGCCGGCGCGCCGGCTGCTCGTCGACGAGCAGCTCGACGAACACCGCTCGCAGTGCGTCGGCCGCCTCGTCGTGGCCGCGGCGCAATGCCACCTGGGCCTGGGTCTGCAGCAGCGCGCGGGCCCCGGCGAAGTGGCGTTCGTCGTGGTACGAGTCGAGCAAGCCGGCGGGCGCCCAGCCGTGGACGTCGGCGGCGAGCTTCCACGCGAGGTTGACCGCGTCGAGCATGCCGACGCTGCGGGCGACGCCGGTCGCCGGGAGCACGTGGGCCGCGTCGCCCGCGAGCAGGATCCGCCCGTTGCGGTACCGGTCGGCCTGCCGGGCGTGATGCTGGTAGCGCGACAGCCGGCGCGGCTCGCCCAGGGGAAGGTCGATGCCCCGCACGCGGCGGATGCTCTCCCCGAGCTCGGCCAGGGTCATCGGCGCCTCGTCGCCGTACTCGGCGCTCGCCTCCTCCTCGATCGTCTGGATCATCAGCACCTCAGGGGTCAGCGACCCGAACGCGAACACCCCGCCGTCGGTGCGCGTGTACCCCGCTGCGACCCGGCCGACCCCGGGGACGTCGAGGTCGCCGTTCTCCAGCACGGTCACCGACGCGGGAAGGGTCACCTCGGCCAGCCGGTTGACCTCCGGGTACGTGGTACCGGGGAACGCGATGCCGGCCATGTCGCGGATCCGGCTGTACGCGCCGTCGCAGCCCACGAGGTACCGGGCCGTCACGCGGTACGGCCCGTCCGGGCCCTCCACGTCCGCGGTCACCGCGGCGTCGTCCTGCTGCACGCCGACCACCCGGTGCCCGAAGCGGATTTCGGCGCCGAGCTCCGTGGCGCGCTCCTCGAGCAGGCGGTCCACCGACGGGTGCTGCAGCTGCATCCCCTTCAGTGGGGGATCGGCCAGCCGCGTGAGGTCCAGGTGCACGCCCCCGAACGGGTAGATCGGGGTGGGGTGCGCGTCGACCGCGGCCGCCTCGAACCGCTCCAGCAGGCCGCGGTAGCGCAGCAGCTCGATGATCTGCCCGCCGAGGCCGTTGGCGTTCGGCGTGTGCCCGAGCTGCGGGTGGCGCTCCAGCACGAGCGGTCGTGCGCCGGCCAGCCGCAGCTCCGCGGCGAGCATCAGGCCGGCCGGGCCCGCACCCACCACGATCACGTCGGCGTCGGTCGCTCGCTCGTCGTCGTGTTCCTCGTGTTCCTGCCCGGTTCGTACCTCATCGACTGCACCCATCTCGTGGCTCCCAATTCGTTCGGCGCCGGCGGCGGCCGGGGGAGTATGGGGCACCCCCGGGGGCTTGAAACAAGCCCCCCACTGGGCTATACATTGGACAAGGAGAGGCCCTGCGGCCTCTCTTTTTCTTTGTCCGCTTCGGGCGGCGAACCCTCCTCGCGGAGCGGTGACGCGGCCGACGCGGCGTCCCGCCCGGCTCGTGCGTCTTGCCACCGTAGAGGTGGTCTATCGCGCGAGCCGCATGTCCGCCGCCGGCGACGTGAGCGCCTGTCGCATTCCGTGTCGAAGTTGATGCAAAGCGGCGCGGAATTTTGACAAACGTGACCGTGTTCAAGAGCTAGGCTCAGGAAGCGACGGCCGCTGGTTGAAGGGCACTCCAGCCGGGATCAGGGGCAGTTCAAGGCCTCCACCCGACAAGAAAGGAGGTGAGACCCATGGAAGCGGCCGTTGCTGTTGTTCTGCTGGTGCTGCTGATCCAGGAGATCAGACGCCGGTAAGGACAAAAAGAAGCGCCCCGGACCAGTTTCAACACCCGGGGCGCTTCATTACTCTTCTCTCGGTGGTGAGACCGATGGAAGCCGCTGTTGCTCGCTCAGCCTACCACGAGAACATCGACGCCCCGGTTGTGAAAAACAGCCCTGACCGGGAACCCGCCGCCCCCGTCGCTACACCCCCGCCGACGCCACCAGGCACTCCGGCGTCAGCTCCTCCACGGAGGTGTGGCCGCTCAGCGCCAGCGCCAGGTCCAGCTCGGCCAAGAAGGAGCGCAGCACGCGCAGCACGCCCTCCTCGCCGCCGGTCGCCAGGCCCCACATGCACGGGCGGCCCAGCAGCACCGCGTCGGCGCCGAGCGCCAGCGCCTTCAGGCCATCGGATCCGCTGCGCACGCCGGAGTCCAGGAGGATCGCCAGGTCGTCGCCCGCGGCGTCCACGATGGGGCCGAGCGCGTCGAGCGTCGCGACCGCGCCGTCCACCTGACGGCCGCCGTGGTTGGACACGATGATCCCGTCGACGCCGGCGTCCACGGCCCGGCGCGCGTCGTCCGCGGACAGCACACCCTTCAGCACGATCGGCAGCGACGTGATCGACCGCAGCCACTCCAGGTCCGTCCACGTCACCGACGGGTTGGAGAACACGCCGACGAACTGGCCGATCGCGCCCTGCATGTTCTCCTCGGGCGGCTCGGCGAGGGTCGAGCGGAAGACCGGGTCCTGCACGTAGTTGGCGATGCCGATCCCCTGCAGGAAGGGCAGGTACGCCTGCTGCAGGTCCCGCGGGCGCCAGCCCAGCAGCCACGTGTCGAGCGTCACCACCAGCGCCTTATACCCGGCGGTCTCCGCCCGGCGCACGATGCTCTCCGCCAGCTCGCGGCCCTTGGGCCAGTACAGCTGGAACCACTGCGGCGCGCCCCCGCCCGCCTCGGCGATCTCCTCCAGCGTGAACGACGACGCGGTGCTCGCGATCGCCGGCACGCCGGCGCGCGCGGCCGCCCGGGCCGACGCCAGCTCCCCCTCGGGATGGAGGATCGACTGCACGCCGATCGGCGCGGTCAGCACGGGCGCGGCCAGCTCGGTCCCCAGGACGGTGCGGCTGAGGTCGCGCACCGAGACGTCGTTGAGCATGTGGGGGACGATGCGGTGACGGCTGAACGCGGCGAGGTTCTCGCGCATCGTGTCCTCGGTGCCCGACCCGCCGAACAGGTACCCGCGGGGCCCCGGCTCCAGGGCGTCGTGCGCGGCCTGCTCCAGGTCCGCCCAACCCACTGGATGGTCTGGGACCTGACCGGCCATCCCGCCGAGATAGATCTCGTACTGGTAGTTGGCGAAGGGGTTGGCGGGCTGTGGATCGGCGCTCATGGGGGGATTCTCTCTCCTCGCGCCGTTCCGGTGGCGCGCAGGGCGTTAACGCGCGGTTACCATCGCCCGATGACGACTCGATCCGTGGTCCGCGCGCTCGTCCCCGCCCTCGTGGCGGTCGGCGTGCTCGCGACGTCCTCCTCCGCTTCCGCCGCCGCCCCGAAGACCTGCAACGGCGAGAAGGCGCTGTGCTCGCGCACGCTCGACAAGGTCGTGCTCGCGACGACGCACAACTCCATGTCGGCCGCGTCGCTGGGATGGGGGATCCCCAACCAGCAGGTCGGCATCCCGGACCAGCTGAAGGCCGGCGTCCACGGACTGCTGTTCGACACGCACTACGGCTACAAGACGGCCGACGGCAAGGTCGCCGACGCCAAGGAGCCGATCCCGGGCGGGGCCAGCAAGGACGTGTACCTCTGCCACGAGTCGTGCGGCATCGGCGCCACGCTGCTCAAGGACGTGCTGTCCGCGATGGCCAAGCACATCAAGAAGAACCCGAACAACGTCTTCGTGATCGTCAACGAGGACTACGTCACGCCGAAGGACTTCGCGACGGTCGTCAAGAGCAGCGGGCTCCTCAAGTACGTCTACCCCGGGAAGGCCACCGGGAAGTGGCCGACGCTGAGCACGATGATCCAGAAGCAGCAGCAGGTCGTGATCCTCTCCGAGGGCCACAGCGGCGTGAAGATCTCCGGCATCCCCTGGTACCACCTGGCCTACGACGGCACCGTGCAGGAGACGCCGTACAGCTGGGACACCGCGCCGCTCATCGTCGACCCCGCCAACTGGGCCGCGAGCTGCGTCCCCAACCGCGGCGGCACCAAGGGCAAGCTCTTCCTCATGAACCACTGGGCGCCGACGTTCGCGCCGACGCCCGCCGGCTCGGAGATCGTCAACGCCACCGCCGCGCTCGTCGGACGGGCCAAGGAGTGCAAGAGCGTCCGGGGCAAGCTGCCCAACCTCGTCGCCGTCGACATGTTCAAGAGCGGCGGCCTGTTCGCCGCGGTGAAGCAGCTCAACGCGCTGAAGTAGCGCGTTGGGCGGGCGGGACCGCCTAGCCCAGGTCGTCGATGAGGTCCGCGACCGAGTCGGCGACGCGGGCCGGGCGGTAGGGGAAGCGCTCGACCTCGTCGGGCTGGGTGACGCCGGTGAGCACGAGGATGGTCTCCAGGCCCGCCTCGATGCCGGAGACCACGTCGGTGTCCATCCGGTCGCCGATCATCGCGGTGGTCTCCGAGTGGGCGTCGATCTTGTTCAGCGCCGAGCGCTTCATCGACGGATTCGGCTTCCCGACGAAGTACGGCTCCACGCCGGTCGCGCGGCTGATCAGCGCGGCGACGGACCCCGTCGCGGGGAGGGCCCCCTCGGGCGTCGGGCCGGTCGCGTCCGGGTTGGTGGCGATGAAGCGCGCGCCGTCGTTGATGAGGCGGATCGCGCGGGTGATCATCTCGAAGCTGTAGGTGCGTGTCTCGCCGAGGACCACGTAGTCGGGCTTGCGCTCGGTCAGCGTGTAGCCGGACTCGTGCAGCGCGGTCGTCAACCCGGACTCGCCGACGACGAAGGCCGAGCCGTTGGGACGCTGGTCGCTGAGGAAGTCGGCGGTGGCCAGCGCGGACGTCCAGATGCGCTCCTCCGGCACCACCAGGCCGCTGGCGCGCAGGCGCGCCGCGAGGTCGCGGCGCGTGTAGATCGAGTTGTTCGTGAGCAGGAGGAACGGCAGCTCCAGCTCGGCGAGGCGGGCCAGGAACCGGTCGGCGCCGGGGATGGCCTGCTCCTCGTGGACGAGCACGCCGTCCATGTCCATGAGCCAGCTGTGGATCTCGCGTCGGGGCACGGGCCGAACCCTACCCGGCGACGTGAGTGTCGCTCAGTGGTTGCCGGGCAACCAACTGGCGACACTCACGCCGGGTGGGGGGAGGGAATGGAGGGTGTGGCTAGCCGGCCTGGCCGAGCAGCGCGCCGTACGGGTCGCTCTGGGCCTGGTCCCCGTAGGGATCGGCCTGCTGGCCGTAGGGATCGCTCTCGCCGTAGGAGCCGGACCCGTCGTCCTGGCCGTACGGATCGGCCTGCTGGCCGTAGGGGTCGGCCTGGGACTGCTCGCCGTACGGGTCGCTCTGCTGGCCGTACGGATCGGCCTGCGACTGATCGCCGTAGGGATCGGCCTGGCCCTGCGACGGGTCCTGCGACTGGTCCGGGACCTGGAGCTGCTGCTGCGACTGGTCGGGCGTCTGCGTCTGGCCCTCGAGCCCCTCGCCCGCTTCGAGCTTGGGGATCGCCGCCTTGACGATCGAGATCGGGATGGCGAAGCCGACGCCGGCGCTGCCGCCCGAGGCGGTCGCGATCTGCGCGTTGACGCCGAGGACCCGGCCCTTGCGGTCCAGCAGCGGGCCGCCCGAGTTGCCGGGGTTGATCGCCGCGTCCGTCTGGATCGCGCCGGAGATCGTCTGGCCGCCCGGCGACTGGATGTCCCGGTTCAGCGCCGACACGATGCCGGACGTGAGCGTGCCCGACAGGCCGTACGGGCTGCCGATGGCGATGACCGACTGGCCGACCTGCACGTCGTCGGAGTCGCCGAGCTCGATGGGATGGAGGGTGCCGGTGTCGGCGGGGTCGACCTTGAGGATGGCGAGGTCGGTGGAGGGGTCGGCGCCGACGAGCGTGGCGTTGACCAGCTTGCCCTTCTCGCCGAGGCGGACCTGGTAGGAGGTGGCGTCAGCGACGACGTGGTCGTTCGTGACGATGTGGCCTTCGGTGTCGATGACGAAGCCCGATCCGCTGGCCTGACCGGCCTGGATGAAGGCGACGCCGTCCTGGACGCTCTTGTACAGCGAGGCGAGCGATCCGGTCTTGGTCGAGGTCTCCGAGACCGGCTGGCCCGCGACGATCGGATCGTCGCTGGTCTTCGCCGGCTCGCCGACCGCGCCGCTGGCGATGACCACGGTGCCGGTGCCGATGACGGCCAGCACGCTCAGTCCGGCCAGAGCGGTCGTTCTCATTCCTGACATCTACGGTTCCTGTCTTCCTGAAATCTTCATTGGCCATGCAGTTGACCGCATGGCACTAAGCCGCTCGTCAAGCGAACCTGAGGCGGAGATCAAGGGACGGGAAGAGTTGTCTTCAGGCTTCGGGACCGTCGGAGGCCGCCGCGTCGAGGCCGAACGCCTCGGCGAGCAGCGCGTACGACCGCTTGCGCGCCTCGTGGTCGAAGGTGATCGTCACCGCGATCGCCTCCTCCGCGCCGTACGCCGAGGCCAGCGCCTCGAGGTCCGCGCGCACCTTCTCCGGGTTGCCGATGATCGCCCGGCGACCGGCCGGCGCGGCGCCCCGCGGCTCGCCCTGCTCCTCCAGGTAGCGCAGCGCCTTCTCCACCGGCGGCACCGGGATCAGCTTGCCCCGCCGCAGCAGGCTCAGGCTCATCCGGCTGCTCGCCGCCAGCTCCTGCGCCTCCTCGGTCGTCTCCGCGCAGATCACCCAGGCGGCGACCGCGGTGCGCGGCGCCTGCAGGTGCGTGGACGGCGCGAAGCGGGCCCGGTAGTCGGCGGCGATCTCCGCGCCGCCCGGGTTGATGAAGTCGGCGAACGCGTAGGAGAGGCCGAGCTCGCCGGCCCAGATCGCGCTCTGGGCGGACGAGCCGAGCAGCCACTGCTGCGGCCGCTGCGGTCCGCCGGGCAGGTCGGCCAGCCGGGCGAACGGGTGGTCCACCGGCATCGTGTCGTCCAGCAGCGCCAGCAGCTCGGCGAGCTGCTGGGCGAAGTCGTCGGGCAGCCGCTTGTTGCGCTCGCGCTGCAGGGCCAGCGCGGTGATCGGGTCGGTGCCGGACGCGCGGCCCAGCCCCAGGTCGATCCGCCCCGGGAACAGGTTGGCCAGGATGCTGAACGCCTCCGCGACCTTGAACGGGCTGTAGTGGGGCAGCATCACGCCGCCGCTGCCCACGCGGATCCGCCGCGTCGCGGCGGCCACCGGGCCGATCAGCACCTCGGGCGCGGCCCCGGCCAGCATCGGGCCGCCGTGGTGCTCGGCCAGCCAGTAGCGGTGGAAGCCCAGGCCGTCGGCGTGGCGGGCCAGGTCCAGCGTGTTGGCGAGCGCGACCGTCCCCGTCGACCCCTCGGAGATCGGCGACTGGTCCAGGACGCTGAGCCGCAGCGAGCCGCTCAACGCAGGCCCTCCAGCCAGGCCAGCAGTGCGGCGTTGACCTCGTCGGGCCGCTCCTGCTGGACCCAGTGGCCGGCGCCCTCGACGACCAGCACCTCGCGCAGGTCCGTCACCTGGCCGTCCATCGCCTGATGGGGCATGAACTGCGTGACCGGGTCGCGCGAGCCGGTGAGGAAGAACGCGGGCTGGTCGATCGTGCGCCCGTCGAACGCGGCGAGCTGCTCCCAGTTGCGGTCGATGTTGCGGTACAGGTTGAGGCCGCCCGTGAAGCCGGTGCGGGTGTACGCGTCGACGTAGACGCTCAGCTCCTCCTCGGTCAGCCAGGCGGGGCGGGGCGGCTCCTCGTCGCCGTCCGCGGCCCAGCCGGCCGTCCACACCGAGGTGGTGCACAGCGTGCGGCGCGGATCGGCGTCCAGCGCGGCGTCGGCGACACCCGGCTCCTGGATCCACACGATGTAGAAGTCCTCGCCGATGTTCTGGCGCAGGATGTCGATCGGCGGCGCGGGCGCGCGAGGGACGTAGGGCACGCTGAGCCCGGCGACGGCGCTGATGCGCTCCGGGTGGAGCAGCGCGGTCTTCCACGCGACGTCGGCGCCCCAGTCGTGCCCGATCAGGATCGCCCGCTCGAGGTCCAGGGCGTCCAGCAGCCCGACCACGTCGCCGGTGAGCGTGATCGCGTCGGACTCCTCGACGGCGGTCGGTTGCCCGTCGCGGCGGACCGTCTGGCCGAAGCCGCGCAGGTCGGGCGCCAGCACGCGGTAGCCGGCGGCGGCCAGCACCGGCAGCTGGTGGCGCCACGAGTAGGCCAGCTCGGGGAAGCCGTGCAGCAGGACGACGGGGATGCCGTCCTGCGGGCCATCGGCGAGGACGTGGACGTCGAGGTCTCCCACGGGGATCATGGGCGACACATTAGAGGCGCGCGTATGGCAACTCTTGCGGCGGCTTGAGCCGGTCTTCAGGTTGACCCGGTGTGATTCACGTATGACGACCACCCTGGACTCGACCCGCATGGACAGCACGCCGCAGCTTGCTGCGGATCTGGGGCACCTGCTGGATCGGATCCTGAGCGGGGGTGAGCAGGACCTCCTGCGCGTCATGGCGGTGCACGAGATGACTCCGCTCCACGTGCGCGTGCTGCGGGAGCTCGCCTGCTGCCCGATGCCGCTGACCGTCGACGAGCTGGCCGATCGCATCGACCTCGACGTCGACGATGTGCAGGCCGCGACGGCCGAGCTGCGCCGCCGCCGGCTCGTCATGCGCCGCGACGCCGGCACCGCGATGCTCGTCCTCACCCCGGAGGGCCGGCGGATCGTCAGCGACGTCGACGAGGCGCACCGCGCCGACCTCAGCGCCTACGTCGGGGACCTGGATCGCACGGGTCGCCGGCGCCTGGAGGCCGCGCTGTCGCTGCTCGACGAGCGGTAGTCGGGCGGCCGGCCTCCGGCCGTCAGGCCGCGGCGGCGGGTGCGAGCGCGTCGACCCACCGCTGCGAGTCGGTGATCTGGATCAGGTCGACGACCTTGCCGTCCCGGAAGCGCAGGACGTGGACGAAGACGGCATCGAGGTCGCGGCCGCTGGAGCGCGCCGTGCCCCGGTAGCGGCCGAGCGCGACGACACGGCCGTCCTCGGTGAGGAGCAGCTCGTCCGGGTAGGGCGCGACGTCGAGCGCGGCGAACACCGGTCCCCAGCAGTCGGCGAACATCGCCCGCGGTCCGTGGTGCTCGCCCGCGCCGAAGGGCAGGCCGGGCGTGACCTCGCCGCGGAAGTCGTCGTGCAGCGCGGCGAGGATGCCCGCGCCGTCGTGGGCGGCGAACGCGGCGTAGAGGGCGTGGGCGGCGTCGAGGTCGGCGGTCATGGCGTCTCCTGGTCGTCGGTGAGGGCGGCCCGCACCGCGCGGGCCAGGGGCGCACGCAGCGCGGGGGAGGGCGTCTGGCCGGCGATGAGGGTCCGGCGGATCGCCCCGTAGGGCAGGTCGACGCAGGCCAGCGCGGTGCGCTCCAGGTGGGGCTTGGTCGCCCGGCCGTACCGGCGCTGGGTGAGCGTCTTCAGCGCGGCGCGCAGCGGGTCGTTGAGCGTCTCGAGCTGGTGCAGCACGTTCGGGTCGCGCGGCGCGGCGGCCAGATCCTCCCGGCGCAGCGCGGTGAGCAGGCGGGCGTCCCCGGGGTGCTCGCGGGCGAAGTCGAAGAGGGTGAGCGCGGCGGCGACGCCGGCGTCCACCGGGTCGCCGGGCGCCGCGAGCGCGGCGAGGAAGCGCTGCTGGGAGCGGTGGACGGCCCGCAGCCACAGCCGCGCCACGAGGTCGTCCCGGGAGCCGAAGCGGTGGTAGAGCGTCCCGACGGGCGCGCCGCTCGCGCCCGCGATCGCCTTGATCGTCACCGCGCCCGCCCCGCCGTCGAACAGCACGGTGCGGGTGGCGTCGAGGATCGCGTCGGTGTCGTGGGTGGTTCGTCGTCCCATGTCGGCGCCAAATAGTAGTGCAAACGTTCTAGAACGCCATGAAGGTGGCGCGTTTTGCCACCAAATAGGTGGCAAAACACGCCAACCTCGGGAGAGGGGGCTTGGAGGGCGGCCGAGCTTCCGACCGCGCCGGCGACTCGGCGCGGTTCGCCGCCCGACGACTAGGCTCCGCCGCCGTGCTCGTCCTGCTGCCGCCGTCCGAGGGGAAGTCCGCGCCCGCGGCCGACGCCGCGCACCCGCCCGTCGACCTCGACGCGCTGATCCACCCGGAGCTCACCGACCGCCGCGTGAAGCTGATCGGCCTGCTCGACCGGCTCGCCCGCGGCCCGCGCAAGAAGGCGCTGACCGCGCTCGGCCTCAGCGCCGGCCAGTCCGCCGAGGTCGACAAGGACCTCGACCTGCTCGCCGCGCCGGCGGCCCCCGCGGCCGAGGTCTACACCGGTGTGCTCTACCAGCACCTCGACCTCGCCTCGCTCGCTCCCGGCGCGCGGGCCCGCGCCGCCGAGCGGCTCCTGATCGGCAGCGCGCTGTGGGGCGTCGTCCGGCTCGAGGACCGCATCCCCGCCTACCGCCTGAGCATGAACGGGCGGCTGCCGCGCATCGGGCCGCTCGCCACCTGGTGGCGGCCCACGCTGACGAAGGTCCTGCCGCCCGACGGCCTCGTCGTCGACCTGCGCTCGCAGACCTACGCGGCCGCGTGGCGGCCGCCGCACGGCACCACCGTCGAGGTGCGCGTGTTCGCCGAGGACGCACGCACGACGCCGCCCAAGCGCACGGTCGTCAGCCACATGGCCAAGGCGACGCGCGGCGACGTCGCCCGGATCCTCGTCCAGGCCCGGGCGATGCCGCGGACGCCCGCCGCCGTGGCGACGCTGATCGAGCAGGCGGGCCACCGCGTCGAGCTGGTCGAGCCGCCGGAACGCAAGGGCGGCCGGCCGGCACCGTGGTCGATCGACGTCATCGGCTCCGCCTGAGGGGCGACCCGAACACGCGGCTCATTCCGGACACCGGGCGGCGCCTGAGCGGCCTGACGCCTGATCCCCGGATAGCCTGCGGGCCAATGCGTGCACGGCTCTCGGCCACCCAGCGGCTTCCCTGGGCCCTCGCCGTCGCCGCGCTCGCGCTCCTCGTCCGCATCCCGCTGCTCGGCGACGGCACCGGCTGGGTCGACACCCCGCTGTACGAGCGGCTCGCCTCCTCGCTGCTGCGCGGCGACGGCTTCTCCTCCAACGGGCACGTGTTCGGCGACAGCTACCGCACGCCCGGCTACCCGATCCTCCTCGCCGCGTTCCGGCTGCTGCCCGGCAGCACGGCCGCGGTCACCGGGACGATGCAGCACCTGATCGGGGCGGCGTTCGCGGTCGCGGTGCTGCTCGTCGCCTGGCGCTTCTTCGGCCGCGCGGCGGGGGTCATCGCCGGGGCGCTCCTGGCCATCGCGCCGCTGCAGCTGTTCGTCGAGCACGCCGTGCTGCCCGACCTGGCGTTCGGCGTGGTGGCGGGCGTCGTCGTCGCGCTCGTCGCGGAGGCGGCGGCGCGCGACCGGGCGCCGACCGGCTTCCTGATCGGGGCCGGCCTGCTCGTCGCGGTCGCCACCTACATCAAGCCCAACGGGCTGATCCTCGTCCCGCTCGTCCCCCTCGTCTTCCTGCTCGCCCGGCTGGGCTGGAGACCGGGCCTGCGGGCGACCGGCATCTTCGCCGCGACCGCGCTCGTCGCCGTCTCCCCGTGGGTGGTGCGCAACTGGATCCGGGAGGACACGCCGCTGCTCACCACGCAGGGCGGCGCGGCGCTGTGGGTGGTCGCGTTCGACTCCGACCGGATGCCGTTCCCGTCCACCGAAGGGCGGCCCGCCGACGAGCGGGTGGCGATCCAGGCCGCTCAGCGGGCCCGGGTCTACAAGCTGCGCGCGGGCCTCACGCCGCTGACCTACGCGCAGGTGTTCTCGGCGCTGCGGGCCGGCGGGGACTCCGCCACCGAGGCGGCGAACACGATGACCGCCGTCGCGCTGCGGGCCATCGAGGACCATCCGGGCACGTACCTGGACGGCGCCCGGCACGTGCTGAACATGGAGTGGACGCGGTCGGGCGACGCCAGCTGGGCGTCCATGCGGCTGGACCAGTCGCTGCGCCGCACCGGGGCGGGCATCCCCGCCGTCACCGATGTGGTCACCGACGTCGCCGAGATCGTGTTCGACGTGTGGTGGATCCTCACGCTCGGCGGCATCACCGCGATCGCGCTGCTCTTCGCCCCGGGCCGGCGCGTGCGGGCCGGCGGCGCCACGCTGGTCGGCGCGTGGCTGCTGCTATCCGTGGGCACCGCCATGACCAACACCTTCGACCTGCGCTACGTCGCCCAGGTGGCGCCGCTGGCCTGGATCGGGGGCACCGCCGGCACCGTGCTGCTGGTCGGCCTGGCCCGGGAGCGCCTGCGCGGGCGCCCAGCCGGGGCCGTGGAAGACGTACCCGAGCCGGTCGCGGAATGAGCGCGCGTGGCGGATGTCCCGCCACAGCGCCGCGTACTCGTGGAAGGCGACCCGCACCGGGTTGAACGTCTCGATGTTCGTGGTGAGGCCGTAGACGACCCGCTCGCCCTCGCCCTCGAAGGTGCCGAACATCCGGTCCCAGATGATGAGGATCCCGCCGTAGTTCTTGTCCAGGTACTGGTCGTTGACGCCGTGGTGGCAGCGGTGGTGCGACGGCGTGTTGAACACGAACTCGACGGGGCGCGGCAGCCGGTTGATGCGCTCGGTGTGCAGGCCGAACTGGTACATCAGGCTCACCGACTGCATCGCGAAGATCATCCACGGCTGGAAGCCCAGCAGCGCGAGCGGCGCCCAGAACGGCAGCTGCGTCATCGGCACCCAGCTCTGGCGCAGCGCGGTCGACAGGTTGTAGTGCTGGCTGGAGTGGTGGGTGACGTGGCTGGCCCAGAACACCCGCACCTCGTGGCTGACCCGGTGGTACCAGTAGTAGGCGAAGTCGTCCGCGAAGAACAGCAGCACGTACGTGTACCACTGGTCCGACGGCATCCGCAGCGGCGTGAGGGTGTAGAGCCCGGCGTAGACGAAGATCGACGCGAAGCCCCACACGGCGCCGATGACCACGCTGCCCGAGCCCATGGTCAGGCTGGTCGCGGTGTCCTTCGTCTCGTAGCCGACCATGTCGTGGTCGTGGGCGGCGACCCGGAACGAGACGATCTCCAGGACCAGGAAGACGATGAAGAACGGGAAGGCGTAGAAGACGAGGTCATGCATGGCTGCGCACCTCGTCGGTCGCGCCGAACGCGGTGACCAGCGTGCGGCGCAGCAGGTCGTCGGCGCGCTCGGCGGCCAGCGCGGGCTCGCCGGCGGCGATCGCCTCGATCAGCGCGGCGTGCGCGGCGACATCGCTGGCCTCGGCGTGGAAGACGCTGCTCGCCAGCTCGGCGACCTCCTCGGTCCCGGACAGCAGGCTGTTGTAGGCCAGCGTGTAGGCGATGTTGTCGCTGGCCGAGACGAGGGCGCGCCACAGCTCCTCGTAGCGATCGCCGAGGGCGGCGGGATCGTCGGTGGGGGTCGCGCCGTCGGCGGCGAACGCGCGGAGCTGGCGGACGGCGGCGCCGGTCGCGCGGGTGGCGGCCAGGCGGGAGACGTCCACGCCGATCGACCGCCGCATCTCCAGGATCGAGCGCAGCCGCTCGGCCGCGCCCTCGTCGTCGAGCGTGAAGACGAGGTGGGGGAGGAGGTCCATCCCGCCGGTGCGGCGCCAGTCGAGCACGCGGGTCGCGCCGCCGTGGTTGACCTCCACGAGCCCCGCCTGCTGCATGCGCTTGAGCGCCTCGCGCACCGCGTGGCGGTTGACGGCGAACGACGCGCTGAGCTCGCGCTCGGCGGGCAGGGCGTCCCCGGCGGCGTACCGGCCGGAGAGGATCGCGGCGCGCAGCTCCTCGAACACGACGTCGGAGACCGGACGCTTGGGGACGGCGGCGAACGCTGACATGGCCACAGAGTAACTGATTGGACCAGTTAGGTGGGAGTGGGGACGCGCCCAACCGAAGAACTCCCCGAACCCGTCAATCTGAGCGTCGCTCAGCGGGTCTCAGATTGACTGGTTCGTGCGGAGCGGCCAGCTCAGGCGGGCAGGGCGATGCGGAGCACCGTCGCGGCCGCGTCGGCCGGGGCGTGGAGGACCGGGTCGGTCGCGTCGGCGGGGACGAGGGCCAGCGTGCCGGGGGCGACGGAGACGCCGCCCACGGTCACCGCGCCGTCCAGGGCGGTGACGATCGCGCACTCGCCGTCGTCGGTCGCGCGGCGCGCCTGCCCCGCCGCCAGCGTCCACCGGTCGACCGCGAAGACGTCCGCGTGCACCAGGTGGTCACCGTCGGGCCGGACGAGGCCGGGCTCCACGTCGTCCCAGTCGATGGCCACCAGCGACTGGTCGACGTGCAGCTCCCGCGGCTTCCCGTCCAGGCCGGGCCGGTCGAAGTCGTAGACGCGGTAGGTGGTGTCGGAGTTCTGCTGGATCTCCACGATGAGGTTGCCGCCGCCGATCGCGTGCACGCGCCCGCTGGGCAGGAACATCACGTCGCCGGCCTCGCTGTCGATGCGCTGCAGCAGCGCCGACACGTCCTCGCCGCCGCGCAACGCGGTCTCGAACGCCTCGCGCGTGACGCCGGCGCGTAGCCCCGCGAACAGGTGCGCGCCCGGGCTGGCCGCGAGGATCACCCACATCTCGGTCTTGGGCTCGCCGCCCAGCGACGCGGCCACCGCGGCGGGGGGATGGACCTGCACCGACAGCGTGTCCTCGCAGTCGAGGATCTTGATCAGCAGCGGGAAGCGGTCGCCCCACGCGGCCGCGCGCGTGCCGAACAGCGCGGCGCGGTCCGGGCCGGCCCACAGGTCGTGCAGCGTCTCCCCGGCCTGCGGTCCGGCGCTGACGACGCTCTGCGCCTCGGGCCGGTCGACGATCTCCCACGCCTCGCCGATCACGGCGCCGGCGGGCAGGGCCTTCCCGAGCACGGTCTCGAGGCGGCGACCGCCCCAGACGCGCTCCATGAAGAGGGGCTCGAAGGTCAGGGTGTCGCTCACGGCCGAGATCCTTCCACGCGCAGCCGATCCGCGGGTGAAAACCCGGTCAATCGTCCTCGACGGCGTCGCGGTCGGCCATCACCGCGGCGTGCAGCGCCTGCGCGTCGGCCGAGTCCAGGACGATTCGCTCGAGCTCGACGTTCTCGGCCTGGATCCGCTGCAGCCGCAGGCGGTCGTGGCCCTCGGGGCCGAAGGGCATCAGCCCGGCGTAGAAGAAGCCACGGTCGTGCAGCACGGCCAGCGCCTCGTCCAGCGCGTCGGCGCCGAGCGCGTGCAGGTCCAGGTCGACGTAGACGACGTCCTCGTGGCGCCGGTTCATCTCCCGGATCTCGTGGACCAGGCGCCGCCCGGCGCCGGGCCGCCAGCGCCGCACGAGCAGGATGCCGGTGGCCCGGCTCCGGTCGTCCCGGGCGACGATCTCCGGCCCGTCGTCCGCGTCGGCGAACGCCCCGACCGGCGCGATCTCCAGCCCGAGCAGCGCGTACGCGGCGCGCAGCGGCTCGGCGTACCGCGCCGCCAGCGTGACCGCGCGCGGGCCGGTGGCGCCGAGCGCGTGGTAGGTGACGAGCGTCGCGCTGCGCCGGGCGACCTCGACGTCCGCGTCGCCGATCCCCCGCATCGCCATGCTCGCCGGCACGGCGCCGAGCAGCAGCGCCGTCTCGCGGTAGCCGTGGGCGCGCTCGGCCCGCTGGCTGAACGGGTGGACGGTGACGGCGCGGCCGAACACGGCGTCGAGGCCCTGGGCCTGCGCGCGCTCGACGGTGTGGGCGAACAGCCGGCTGAAGACGCCGAGCCCGCGGTAGGCGGAGTGGACGACGGCGACGCCGGTCTCGCCCGCCGTCTCGTCCTCCTCGCGGAGCAGTGCGTGATGGCCGACGACCTCGCCCTCGAACACCGCGACGGTCGAGAGCACGCGGCCCTCGGCGAGCTGCTCGGCGAACCAGTCGGGGCGGTAGAAGTCGGGGTGGCCGTAGCTGAGGCCGTAGTTGGAGTAGAGGAGGCGGGAGACGTCGGCGACCTCGTCGTCCTCGACCGGCCGGATCTCGATCTCGTCGGCGGTCGCGGTGGTCGTCGCGGGGGCGCTGGCGGGCGGCACCCCGAACGCGTGGCCGGTGGGATCGGCCGCGACGACCGCGGGCGCGGGCAGCAGCGCGGTGAGCAGCTTGCCCTCGCTGCCCAGGTTGACCAGGCGCAGGTCGTCGACCTGCAGGTCCACCTCGGTCAGCTCGGCGGGGACGGGGCGCCCGGCGCCGCCGAAGCTGGGGATCGGCTCGCCCCAGTCCTGCAGCGTCACGCGGATCGCGCCGGCTTCGCACTCGAAGACGAGCTCCACCTCGCCGGCCTCCTCGCCGGGGTAGGCCTGCGCGAAGACGAAGCGCACGAGGGCCTGGGTGGCGCCGTCGAGCGCGATGTCGACCTCCGGCGTCAGGCCGACCGCGGCGCCGAACTCGGCGACCACGGCGCTGACGATGGGGAGGGATCGCTCGTCGCTGGGGACGGTCAGGCGGACGCGGCTCGGCACCGCCGGAGTGTACGTCGACTGTGTGCACCCGCACAGAAACGGAGCGACCGATCCGTTTTGCTACCGTGAAACGGATCGACCACTCCACTTACTCCCCTGGGGAATCTTCGCATGAGCGCCGTATCAACCATCGCCGACCCGCCGGCACCCAAAGTCAAGACCAAGGAGCCGCGGGCGGAAGGGCCCCGGGGCCACTCCACCAACCGCTGGCTCGTCCTCGTCCTCGTCTGCCTCGCGCAGTTCATGGTCGTGCTCGACGCGACGATCGTGAACGTCGCGCTGCCCGCCATCCAGACC
>Ga0247757_10000843_pt1 | contig 23331 bp, 25 predicted proteins | sample UWRJL126311R4_FD_180929 | JGI IMG/M metagenome (GOLD analysis project Ga0247757, IMG submission 180929) | Plant litter microbial communities from Arlington Agricultural Research Station in Wisconsin, United States - UWRJ-L126-311R-4 | ecosystem: Environmental > Terrestrial > Plant litter >...
GCCCGCCATCCGCCAGCAGATCTGGACGCTGATGCGCGCGGCCAAGATGGACCACGACCTCGGTCTGGCGGACCGGCCCGACGAGGACTCGTTCGACGACATGCTGTTGCACGTGGACGGGTGGCTGTGCGAGATCAAGGACGTCCAGATTCGCGACGGCCTGCATATCCTCGGCCAGAACCCCACGGGCGAGGCCGAACTCGACCTGGTGCTCGCCGTGTTGCGGGCGCGGCAGCTCTTCGGCGGTGAGCAGACCGTGCCGGGGCTCCGGCAGGCGCTCGGTATCGCCGAGGACGGCAACGACGACCGCGCCGCCGTCGACGCGGCCGAGGAACGGGCCCGCGCGCTCGTCGCGGCGCTGCAGGACAGCGGCTGGGACGCCGCGGTGGTGGACACGCTGACCGACGACGCGGACGTCGCCGCGATCCTGCGGTTCGCCGCGACAGAGGTGGTGCCGCGTCTGAGGCAGACCGCACGGGAGATCGATCAGGTGTTGCGTGCGCTCGACGGGCACTTCATCGAGTCAGGGCCGTCGGGGTCCCCGCTGCGCGGACTGGTCAACGTGCTGCCCACCGGCCGCAACTTCTACTCGGTCGACCCCAAAGCCGTTCCGTCCCGGTTGGCCTGGGAAACCGGTGTGGGACTTGCGGATTCGTTGCTGGAGCGGTACCGGGCCGACTACGGGCGCTGGCCGGAGTCGGTGGGGCTCTCGGTGTGGGGCACCTCGGCGATGCGCACGGCCGGTGACGACATCGCCGAGGTGCTGGCGCTGCTCGGTGTCCGGCCGGTCTGGGACGACGCGTCGCGTCGCGTGGTCGACCTCGAACCGATCCCGCTCGCCGAGCTGGGCCGCCCCCGCATCGACGTCACCGTGCGCATCTCCGGATTCTTCCGGGACGCCTTCCCGCACGTGGTCACGATGCTCGACGACGCCGTGCAACTGGTCGCGGCGCTCGACGAGCCCGACGAGGACAACTACGTGCGCGCCCACTCCCGCACCGATCTCGCCGATCACGGTGACCAGAGACGGGCCACGACAAGGATTTTCGGCTCCAAGCCGGGGACCTACGGCGCCGGGCTGCTGCAGCTGATCGACAGCCGCAACTGGCGCGACGACGCCGACCTCGCCGAGGTGTACACGGCGTGGGGCGGTTTCGCGTACGGGCGCGGCCTCGACGGCGCGCCTGCCACCGACGACATGAACCGCGCATACCGCCGAATCGCGGTGGCGGCCAAGAACACCGACACCCGCGAACACGACATCGCGGACTCCGACGACTACTTCCAGTACCACGGCGGCATGGTGGCCACGGTGCGCGCGCTCACGGGTGTGGCGCCTGCGGCCTACATCGGCGACAACACCCGGCCCGAGGCGGTGCGGACCCGCACGCTGTCCGAAGAGACCACGCGGGTGTTCCGGGCCCGGGTGGTCAACCCGCGCTGGATGACCGCGATGCGCAGGCACGGTTACAAGGGCGCGTTCGAGATGGCCGCCACGGTGGACTACCTCTTCGGCTACGACGCCACCGCCGGGGTGATGGCCGACTGGATGTACGAACAACTCTCGGCGAGCTACGTACTCGACGACGAGAACCGCAAGTTCATGTCCGAGTCCAATCCGTGGGCGCTGCACGGCATGGCCGAACGCCTGCTCGAGGCCGCCGGGCGCGGCATGTGGGCTGCCCCCGAGCAGGCGACGCTCGACGGGTTGCGGCAGGTGCTGCTCGAGACCGAGGGCGATCTCGAGGGCTGAGAACTGGCCGCGGGACGCGGCCCCTAGGGCCGGGCCGGGGGAATGACGTGTTTGCGTTCGTGGTCGAACACGACCTCGGTGTGGACGTCGGCGACCTCACGCCGCGTGGTCAGCGAGTCGAGCACGAAATCGCGCAGCGCCTCGGTCGAAGGGACCGCGACGTGGACGAGGATGTCCTCCCGGCCGGTGGTGACGAACACCTGCACCGTCTCGGGCAGCTGCCGGACGAAGTCGCGGAACCCCAGCACCACCTCGCGGGACTGGGGCCGCAGGCGAACGGTGATCATCGCCTGAACGGGCCGTCCCAGGTGGGCGAGATCAGTCGTGTAGTGCACCCCGCGCAGGACGCCGCGCTGCCGCAGCGCACGCACCCGCTCCAGCGTCGTCGACGGGGACACCCCGAGCGCGGCGGCCAGGTCGCGGTTGGTGCGCCGACCATCTGCCTGCAGGGCCGCCACGATCGCCGAATCCAATTCGTCCACAGCGCCATCGTCCCACCCTCTGCCGCACGAAGTTCGGTGCTGCTGGAAACGGGCGGCTGGAGTGCCTACTTTGTGGCGCTATGACGGAACAAACAGAGTCCACATCGGCCATCGACCGTACGCATCGGCTTCCCACCAAGATCGCGATCGTCCTCGACCGGACCCTGCCGACGTGGCAGAAACTCAATGTGACCGCGTTCGTCGCGAGCGGCATCGCGGCGACGGCCACCGAGTCGATCGGTCTCGACTACGTCGACGCCGACGGCACGCGTTACGCGCCGATGTTCGGTCAGCCGGTCATGGTCTTCGGCGCCGAGAAGGCGCAGGTCATCCGCACCCTGAGCAGGGCCATCGCGCGCGGCGTGTCGCCGGCGATCTTCACCTCCGAGCTGTTCGACACCACGCACGACGCCGCGAACCGGGCCGCGGTGGCGGCGGTCGCGCGCGAGGAGATGGACGTCGTCGGCCTGGCGGTACGCGCCGAGCGCAAAGTCGTCGACAAGATCGTCGGCGGTCTGTCACTGCACGACTGAGCCGCCGGCGCCTCGCTATCGTCGACTCATGGCTCCTACATTTGCCGACGTCGCGAGGTCCGAGTACATCCTGTTGACCACCTTCACCAAGGACGGGCGCCCGAAGCCCACCGCGATCTGGGCCGTGCCGCACGGAGACGGTCTGGTGGCCATCACCCAGGAGAGTTCCTGGAAGGTCAAGCGGATCCGCAACACCGCGCGGGTGACCATCGCCGCATGCGACCGCCGCGGGAAGCCCAAGAGTGAGTCCGTCGAGGCACGCGCAGGCATCCTGGACAAATCGGCCAACAAGGCCACGTACGACGCTCTCGGCAAACGCTACGGACTGCTCGGCAAGACCTTCAACTTCTTCTCCAAACTGCGCGGTGGAATGGACAAGAACGTTTCGATCGAGATCAAACCGGTCAATTAGAGACCCCATGGCCAACCCCGCAGCAACGACCGGCCCGACGTTCGCCGACGTGTACCGCGAGAAATACCTGCTGTTGACCACCTTCACCAAGGACGGCAAGCCCAAGCCGACACCGGTGTGGGGCGTCCCCGACGGCGACAAGCTGCTCATCATCACCGACGACGGCTCATGGAAGACCAAGCGCATCAAGAACACCCCGCGCGTCACCATCCAGAAGTGCGGTGTGCTGGGCAAGGTGAAGGGCGAACCGGTCGAGGCCGTGGCGCGGATGCTCCCGGAGTCCGAGACCCGTCGGGTGTTCTCGATGATCATCAAGCGCTACTGGAACCACGCCTGGTACTTCATTCCCCAGGCGATCCTGCGCGGCGGCATCGACAAGGTGCACGCGGCGATCGAGGTCACCGCCCCGCCCGCAGGGGGCTAGGAACCCGCGGCGCGGGCCGATCGTTGGCAGGGCATGGCGATGAGGCTGTTCGTGCTCTATGCGGTGGTCGAACTGGCAGTGCTGGTGGCACTGACGGCGACGATCGGTTTCGGCTGGACGGTGCTGCTGCTGGCAGCGACCTTCCTGCTCGGCCTCGCGCTGGCCGGCTCGCAGGTGCGCCGCCACCTGCAGCGTCTGCAGTCCGGCCTGACCGCGGCCACCGCCGCCGGAGCGGTCACCGACAGCGTGCTGGTGGCCCTCGGTACGGTGCTCGTCGTGATTCCCGGCCTCGCCAGCACCGTCATGGGCGCGCTCCTGCTCACCCCGCCGACCCGTGCGCTGGCGCGACCCGTGGTCACCGCCATGGCGGCGCGGCGCGCGCCGCTGATCGTCGGGGTCGGCACGATGGGCGGTGCTGCGCGTCGCTACGCCACCCGCCCGGCCCGCACCGACTACATCGACGGCGAGGTCATCGACGTGGTGGATGCCACGGCCGAACCGTCGGACGTCGAACCTCGCCGCCTGCCGGAGTGAGCACCACCTCCGTCCTGCTGAACGGCCGCATCCACAGCCCCGCCATGCCGGACGCCACCGCGATGGCGGTGCGCGACGGCGTGGTCGCGTGGCTGGGCAGCACCGATGTCGCCCGCACGCAGTTCCCCGACGCTGCTGTCACGGACCTCGACGGCGCGTTCGTCGCCCCCGCGTTCGTGGACGCCCACGTGCACGTCACCGCGACCGGGCTGACGCTCGTCGGGCTCGACCTGCGCGCCGCGACGTCCCGGCGGAACTGTCTGGACCTGCTCGGCGCATACGCCCGCGCGCACCCCGACGGGGTGCTGTGGGGCCACGGCTGGGACGAATCCGGCTGGCCCGACCGGACGCCGCCGACCACCGCCGAGGTCGACGACGCGGTGGGGCCGGCGCGGATGGCCTATCTCGCCCGGGTCGACGTGCATTCTGCGCTCGCATCCTCGGCCCTGCAGCGTGCCGCGGGCGTGCGTTCCGACGGTCCGCTGACCGGCGACGACCATCACCGCGTCCGCCGAATCGCCCGCGAACACCTCACCGCCACCCAGCGCACCACCGCGCGCAGAGCCGCCCTCGACCTCGCCGCGGCGCGCGGCGTCGTCGCGGTGCACGAGTGCGCCGGACCCGAGATCGGCGGGCTCGACGACTGGCGGGAACTGCGCGACCTCGACCACGGTGTCGAGGTGGTGGGGTACTGGGGTGAGGCGGTGAGCACCGCCGAACAGGCCCGCGCACTCATCGCCGACACCGGGGCCCGTGGCCTGGCCGGGGACCTGTTCGTCGACGGTGCGTTGGGTTCGCGCACCGCATGGCTGCACCAGCCGTACCGGGACTGCCCGAGCGCCACCGGGACCGCGTACCTCGACGAGGCGGCGATCACCGCCCATCTGGAGGCCTGCACGACAGCCGGCGTCACGGCCGGTTTCCACGCGATCGGTGACGCCGCCGTCTCTGCGGTGGTGGCCGCTGTCGGCACGGTCGTCGACCGGCTCGGCACCGTCGCGGTCGCGCGGTGCGGGCACCGCCTCGAGCATCTGGAGATGGTGACCGAGGAGCAGGCCGGAGCGCTCGGGCGCTGGGGCGTGATCGCCAGCATGCAGCCCGCGTTCGATGACCTGTGGGGAGGCCCCGACGGCATGTACGCCCAGCGCATCGGGGTGTCCCGCTCCCAGCAGATGAACAATTTCGCGCTGTTAGCATCCCAAGGCGTGCCACTCGCCTTCGGTTCCGACGCCCCGGTGACCGATCTGAACCCGTGGGCGGCCGTGCGGGCCGCGACCCGCCATCGCACCGCAGGCAGCGCGGTGTCGGCGCGGGCGGCGTTCGCCGCCGCCACACGCGGCGCCTGGCGGGCCGGCGGCGCCCGAGACGGCCAGACCGGAACCCTGGTCCCCGGCGCACCCGCCTCCTACGCGGTGTGGGACGCCGAGGACTTCGACGTCGCGACACCGGCGGATGCGGTCGCGCGATGGTCCACTGACCCGCGATCCCGGGTGCCGGTACTGCCGCGGCTCGACGGTGCGCTTCCGCGATGCCGGCAGACGGTGCACCGTGGCACGGTCCTCCATGGTTGAGACGCCCCGAGCCGCCGAGAGCACAGGAACCGCCGAACCCGACACCGCACCCGCGTCGTCACGCCTGCGCAGACTGGGCCAGGGTGTGCTGGACCGGCTGCCGCAGCTGACGGTGTGCATCGCGGCCGGGTTGGCGCTGTGCGCCAGCTTCCCGCCGTTCGGGTGGTGGTTCGCCGCGATCGCCGCGTTCGCGGGTCTGGGCTGGCTGCTGACCCGCCCGTCGACGACCCGGGTGGGCGGTCTCGGGTACGGATTCCTCTTCGGCCTGGCGTTCTACGTGCCACTGCTGCCGTGGATCAGCGGCCTCGTCGGCCCCGTGCCGTGGCTGGCGCTGGCCGCCGTCGAGGCGGTGTTTCCCGCGCTGTTCGGGCTGGCCGCCGTCCTGGTCCGCAAGGTGCCCGGTTGGCCGCTGTGGTTCGCCGGCCTGTGGTCGGCCCAGGAATGGCTGAAGTCGACGGTGCCGTTCGGCGGGTTCCCGTGGGGCGTCGTCGGTTACTCGCAGACCGGGGGACCGGGGCTGCCGCTGGCCTACCTCGGTGGCGCCCCCCTGCTCTCGTTCGCGACCGTGCTGTTCGGGTTCGGCCTGACGGCGATGGTCGTCGAGGTGATCCGGTGGTGGCGCAGCGACGCCGCCGCGCGCGCCGCAGCGCCGCCCGCGGTGATCCTGCCCGGCCTGAGCGTCGCACTGGTGATGCTGACCAGCGCGCTCGCATGGCCGCAGGTACGGACCTCGGGTGCGGGCCCCGGCGACGAGCCGCCCGTCACCGTCGCGGCGGTGCAGGGCAACGTCCCGCGGCTGGGTCTGGAGTTCAACGCGCAGCGCCGGGCGGTGCTGGACAACCACGTGCGGGAGACGCTGCGGCTGGCCGACGACGTCAGGGCGGGCCGCGCGCCGCAGCCCATGTTGGTGATCTGGCCGGAGAACTCCTCCGACATCGACCCGTTGGCCAACCCCGACGCGCGGCAACAGATCTCGGCCGCCGCGGCCGCGATCCGGGCGCCGATCCTGGTCGGCGGGGTCCTCGCCGCGCCGGGATACAGCCGCGACAACCCGGTGTCGACCAACTCCGTCATCGTGTGGAACCCGGACACCGGGCCCGCTGATCGGCACGACAAGCAGATCATCCAGCCGTTCGGGGAGTACCTGCCGTGGCGCAGCTTCTTCAGCAAGCTGTCGCCGTACGCGCAGCGGGCCGGGTACTTCGTGCCGGGCCAGGGCGACGGCGTGGTGCGGGCGGCAGGGGTGCCGGTCGGCGTGACCACCTGCTGGGAGGTGATTTTCGACCGGGCCGCGCGCAACGCCGTGCTCGCCGGAGCGCAACTGCTGGCCGTGCCCAGCAACAACGCCACCTTCGACGAGGCCATGAGTGAGCAGCAGCTGGCGTTCGCCCGCCTGCGTGCCGTCGAACACGATCGTTACGTCGTCGTGGCGGGCACCACGGGAATCAGCGCGGTGTTCTCGCCCGACGGGCACGAGTTGGCGCGCACCCAGTTCTTCGAGCCCGCCTACCTGGACCAGCAGATCCGGTTGCGCACCGCGCTGACGCCGGCGACGCGGTTCGGACCGTACGTCGAGGCACTGCTCGTCGCCGTCGGCGTTGCAGGGATCTTCGCGGCCATGCTGCACAATGGTTTCTTCGCTGGCCTCTTCGTGGGCCGCTTCGTGCCAGCACGAATCAGGGGTCGGCGAAGGACGACCGACAACGGCGAAGGAGCCACATGAGCGTCCCCGGTGGCCGAGAAGCCGCGGAGAAGCCCAGCGCACGCACTCTGGTCATCATCCCGACCTACAACGAGCGCGACAATCTGCTGAGGATCGTCGGGCGGGTGAACGAGGCCGCGCCCGAGGTGCACGTGCTGATCGTCGACGACGGCAGCCCTGACGGCACTGGCGCGTTGGCCGACGAACTCGCCCTGGCCGACCCCGACCGCGTCCACGTCATGCACCGCACCTCCAAGGACGGGCTGGGCGCGGCCTATCTCGCCGGGTTCGCCTGGGGGCTGAGCCGGGAGTACACGGTGCTGGTGGAGATGGATGCCGACGGCAGCCACGCACCAGAGGAGTTGCACCGCCTGCTCGACGCCGTCGACGGTGGCGCCGACCTGGTCATCGGTTCGCGCTACGTGCCCGACGGGCAGGTCCGCAACTGGCCGCGGCGTCGGCTCGTCCTGTCCCGCACCGCCAATGGCTATTCACGCATCCTGCTGGGTGTCGACATCCACGACATCACCGCCGGATACCGCGCCTACCGCCGCGAAGTCCTGGAGAAGATCGACCTCGCGGCGGTGGACTCGAAGGGCTACGGCTTCCAGGTCGACCTCACGTGGCGCTCGATCAATGCCGGGTTCAGCGTCGCGGAGGTGCCCATCACGTTCACCGAACGTGAGCACGGGGTGTCGAAGATGGACGGCTCGACGATCCGCGAGGCGATCCTCAAGGTCGCGCAGTGGGGCATCCGCGCCCGGGTGGACCGGGCGCGCGGCGCCGCGCGCTAGATCAGACGGGGCGCGGCGCGCTAGATCAGCCGCGGCGCCGCTCGCTAGATCAGACGGGGCGCAGCGCGCTAGATCAGCCGCGGCGGCGGGTCTTGATGATGTCGAGCCGCTCCTTGAGCAGTTCCTCGAGTTCTTCCACCGACCGCCGCTCCAGCAGCATGTCCCAGTGGGTGCGCGGCGGCTTGACCTTCTTGGGCTCGGGTACGTCGCCCTCGATCAGGGTGCCTTCCATACCGTTGCGGCACAGCCAGGTGCCGGGGATCTCCGCGTCGTCCGCGAACGGTACGTCGAACTCTTCGCCGTTGTCGGTGCGGTAGCGAGCGACCTGACGGGGCGCCAAGTCGTGGTTGCGGTCCGTCTCGTAGCTCACGGCGCCGAGGCGGCTGCCCCTCAAAACACGATCAGCCATCGTCACTCCTCTGTCAGGCGATTGTCCGGGGGTAACAACGCAGAGATGCCGCGCAGAGTTCCCGACTCGGCGTCCCATGCTACCGGGATCTGCCGGTACGCCGGTTTAGAGTCGGGCGGTGACCGCCTCCCCGGGTCAGATGGCCCCCCGAAGCAGCAGCCGGACGCGCCCGCAGGCCTGTCGCTGGTGTGGGCGTGAAGTCGCCGATGCAGGGTTGGGCCGGCGTCGGCAGTACTGCAGGCAGTCGTGCCGGCAGCGCGCCTACGAGCAGCGCGCCCTGGTGAAGGGCGGCGCGGTCGCTGAGGACGCGGTGGTGCTCAGCGCGGAGGAGGCCTCGGTGCTGTCGGATCGCGTCTACCAGGTCCGGTGTGCGGCAGAAGACATGGCCACCGCGATCGAGGAAGGTGCGGAGCCGGGGGAATTGCGTGAACTCTGCGACGCCGTGATGCGGGCAGCCCGGGCCGCCGACGGCTGGCGCTGACGCCCCGCTCCCTTAATTTCACGGGGAGTCAAAAGCTTCGCCGCAGGTCGAGGTCGGCGTAGCGTCGCCTGACCGTGACGACTGCCCAGTTGGCTGCGCCGCTGGCGCCCGTGACCCGCCGCCGCGGGCAGCGTCGATGGACGCTGGTCCGGTGGGCCTCGCCGCTCGCGCTGTTGGCGCTGTGGCAACTCGGCAGCGCGCTCGGCGCCATCCCGCAGGACGTGTTGCCCGCGCCATCGTTGATCGCCGATGCCGGTGTCGAGCTGATCACCTCGGGCCAACTCGGTGAGGCGCTTGCGGTGTCCGGGTTGCGGGTCGTCGAAGGCATTCTGCTGGGTGGCGTCGTCGGGGTCGTCCTGGGCATCGCGGTCGGCCTGTCGCGGTGGTTCGAGGTGACGGTGGATCCACCGATGCAGATGGTCCGCGCGTTACCGCACCTCGGTCTGATCCCGTTGTTCATCGTCTGGTTCGGCATCGGCGAGCTGCCCAAGGTGCTGCTGGTCGCGCTTGGCGTCAGTTTTCCCCTCTACCTGAACACGTTCTCGGCGATCCGCCAGGTCGACCCGAAACTGTTCGAGACAGCCGAGGTGCTTGGCTTCTCCTTCTGGCAGAAGCTGCGGACGATCATCGTGCCGGGCGCGGCGCCTCAGGTGCTGGTGGGCCTGCGGCAATCACTGGCGATCGCGTGGCTGACCTTGATCGTGGCCGAGCAGATCAACGCCGACGCCGGCGTCGGCTACCTCATCATGAACGCCCGCGATTTCCTGAGGATCGACATCATCATCTTCGGGTTGATCGTCTACGCACTGCTCGGTATCGCCACCGATGCGCTGGTGCGGGCACTGGAGAATCGGGCATCGAGGTATCGCGCATGACTGTCACATCCCAGACGACATCCCAGGCGTCCGGCGCCACCTCGCCGGCGGGCGACCGCCAGTCGGCCGTCGCCGGGCAGTTGTCCGGGGTCAGCAAGTGGTACGGCGACCGGCGGGTGCTGACCGACCTGGACGTCCGGATCGGGCGCGGCGAGATCGTGGCGCTGATCGGACGCAGCGGCTCGGGCAAGTCGACCGTCCTGCGGGTGCTGGCCGGTCTGTCCACCGACCACACCGGTGAGCGCACCGTGGCCGGCGCGCCTGCCGTCGCCTTCCAGGAGCCGCGGCTCTTCCCGTGGCGGGATGTGCGCACCAACGTCGTCTACGGCCTGACCCGTGTCGCGCTGTCCAAGGCCGAGACGATCGCCCGTGCCGAGCAGGCGCTCGCCGACGTCGGGCTGGCCGACCGCGCGACCGCGTGGCCGTCCACCCTCTCCGGCGGTCAGGCGCAACGGGTGTCGCTGGCACGCGCACTGGTCGCCGAACCGGAGCTGCTGCTGCTCGATGAACCGTTCGGCGCCCTCGATGCGTTGACCCGGTTGTCGATGCGGGCGCTGCTGCTCGACCTGTGGCGGGAGCACGGCTTCGGTGTCCTGCTGGTGACCCACGACGTCGACGAAGCCGTCGCGCTCGCCGACCGGGTGCTGGTCCTCGACGAGGGCGCGATCGCGCACACCCTCGAGATCCCCGATCCGCGGCGCCCGCCCGGGGAGGGGCACACCGACCGCTATCGCACCGAGCTGCTCGACAAGCTCGGCGTCCGGCTCTGACCGTCTTCGAGAAGGAATCCATCGCCATGTCCAGGCTATTCGCGGTGATCGCAGTGCTGAGCGTGTTGCTCACCGCATGCGTGTCCCGTCAAGACAATTCGGGCGCCGCCAAGCCGCCGGAGACGGTGCCGCTGTCGGACCTCGCGGGTCTCACGCTGCAGGTCGGCGACCAGAAGGGCGGCACCGAGTCGCTGCTGCGCGCGGCAGGCGCCCTCGACGGTCTGCCCTACAAGATCGCGTTCTCGACGTTCACCTCCGGACCGCCGCAGGTCGAGGCGGCGACGGCAGGCAAGATCGACTTCGCCGTCACCGGCAACACCCCGCCGATCTTCGGTGCTGCTTCGGGCGCCAAGGTCAAGGTGGTCGCCGCCTACGACGGCGGCGGCAACGGCGATCAGGTTCTCGTGCACCAGGATTCATCGATCAAGTCGATCGCCGACCTCCGAGGCAAGCGGATCGTCGTCGGCAAGGGCAGCTCCGCTCACGGCCACATCCTGGGCCAGCTGAAGAATGCCGGGCTGACACCCGACGACGTCACGCTGATCTTCCTGCAGCCCGCCGACGCGCTGTCGGCGTTCAGCCAGAACCAGGCCGACGCCTGGGCGATCTGGGACCCCTACACCGCGCAGACCGCAGCACAGCTGCCGGTGCGCAGCATCGGGCAGGCCCGTGACGTGACCAACGGCTACTGGTTCGGGATCGCGTCGGACCAGGCGCTCGCCGACCCGAAACGCAACACCGCACTGGCCGATTTCCTGGTCCGCTTCGAGAAGGCGGCGCGGTGGGCCAAAGACCATCCCCAGCAGTGGGCGGCCAGTTACGCCAAGGCCGTCGGGCTGAGCCCCGAGGTCGCCGAGGTCTCGCAATCGCGTAGCTTGCGTCTGCCGACCGAACTCGACGACGAGGTGGTCGCCTCCGAGCAGAAGCTCGCCGATCTGTTCGCCGAGTCCGGCCAGATCGCTTCACCGGCACCTGATTTCAGCAAGTGGGTGGATCGCAGGTACAACGACACGCTGCGGCCGCTCTTGATTTCGACCAGTTAGGAAGACAATTGGCCAGCGGTACGCCTGCCGAGCAGGCTGCACCAGCGAAGTTCTTCTGGTTCCTGCCCACCGGCGGTGACAGCCGGTCGATCGTGGGTGCATCGCACGCGTCGTCTCATCACACCGTGCCCGCGAACTTCCGGGCACCCAGTCGGCGCTATCTCGCCGAGGTGGCCCGGGCCGCCGACCGGCTCGGGTACGAGGGTGTGCTCACCCCGACCGGAACCTGGTGCGAGGACGCATGGCTCACCGCGTCGGCACTGCTGGCCGAGACCGAGCGGCTCAAGTTCCTTGTCGCGTTCCGCCCGGGTCTGGTGCCGCCGACGCTGGCCGCCCAACAGGCCGCGACCCTGCAGCGGTTCTCCGAGGGCCGCGTGCTACTCAACATCGTCTCCGGCGGCGACGATCGGGAGCAGCGCCGGTTCGGCGACTGGCTCGGCCACGACGAGCGGTACGCCCGCACCGGTGAATTCCTGCACATCGTCAACACGCTCTGGCGCGGGGAGTCCCTTGACTTCAAGGGTGCTCACTACGAAGTCGCCGACGCGCGGGTGTCGGCGCCACCGGACCCGTTGCCGCGCATCTACTTCGGTGGTTCGTCGCCTGCGGCGCTTCCGATCGCCGCCGAGCACGTCGACGTCTACCTGACCTGGGGTGAGCCGCCGCAGGCGGCCGCGGCGAAGATCGAGCAGGTTCGCAAGCTGGCCGAAGAGCGCGGCCGCGCACTGCGTTTCGGCATCCGACTGCACACCATCACCCGCGACACCTCCGAGGCGGCGTGGGCGGTGGCCAACGAGTTGGTGAACGAACTCACCCCCGAGCAGATCGCGTCGACCACCGCGCTGCATGCGAAGTCCGAGTCGGAGGGGCAGCGCCGGATGACCGCGCTGCACGGCGGGCGGGTGGACCAGCTCGAGATCTACCCGAACCTGTGGGCCGGTGTCGGTCTGGTGCGCGGCGGCGCAGGCACCGCGCTGGTGGGTTCGCACGAAGAAGTGGCTAACCTGATCCTCGAGTACCACTCGGCGGGGTTCGACGAGTTCATCCTGTCGGGTTACCCGCACCTGGAAGAGGCGTACTGGTTCGCCGAGGGCGTGCTGCCGATTCTGAAACGCAAAGGGGTCGCCTGACCCGCGTGATCTGGTAGAGGTTGCGGGGTGGACGAGTGGTTCGAGCGCAGCCCGTTCGTCGGATTCGTTCCCTGGATCATCTACTGGGTGGTCGCCGACGGCCCGAGCACGTGGATGTTCGGGGCGATCTGCGCGGTGCTGGCGACGGTGATCATGGGCGTATCGGCAGGCTTCGCCGGCGTCCGGCTGCTCGACGTGGTGACTGTGGTGTTCTTCGCCGGTGTGACCGTCGCGGGCCTGATTGTCGGTGCGCAGGATCGTGACTGGATGGACACCTACGCCGCCACACTGTCCAGCGGGACTCTGGCGGTGATGGCGCTGGTGTCCCTGGCGTTCGAACCGTTCACCGCGCAGTACGCGCCGGCGACGGCCCACCGCGAGGCGTGGGAGGAGTTGGCGTTCCGGCGCACCAACCAGGTGCTGACCCTGATGTGGGCGCTGGTGTTCGCCCTGATCGCCCTGCTCGGCTATCTCGCGGCGGTGTCGCCGTCGACAGTGCACTGGACCAAGGCGGTGACCCCGGTGGTGGTGATCGTGGGTGCGGTGGCGATGACGCAGGTCTATCCGAAACGCGCCAGGGCGACCGCGCGCCGGCAGGCCGCATAAGGGCAACCGCGCGCCAACAGGCCGCATAGGGGCGGTCAGCAGCGCAGAGCGGCGCCGATACCCGCCGCCGGTGGCGCGGGCTGCAGACAGCCGAACGGCACCACCCCCGCCGCGCTGACGAGCACCCCCGACCGGTGCGCGTAGTTCACGCAGAACAGCCCCGCGGGGTCGCTGCGGCACCGGTCGTCACCGAAGGCCAGAGACCGGCCTGCGGGCAGTTCGGCACCGGCGCCGTTGACGAACGGCCCGGGGTCGCCCCGCAACGCTCCGATGCGTACCTCGGTGCCGGGGAAGTCGATCCAGCCGGGTTTCCAGACCCCCTCGCCGCCAGGTGACGGCGGTGGCGAGGTGAGCTCGACCAGGCACGTCAGCCCGTCGGCGGTGGTGAGGCACTGTGTGGCGCCGTGCGGTTCCCCCGACGGCGCGGTGAACGCCAGCCCGCCGTCGAGGCGGGTGGTGACCCCGTCGCGGAATGCCACGCCGTAGGTGCCGGCGTCGGCCGGTGCCGCGGCCTCGACGAACCGCACCACCTCTTCGATGGACGCCCCTGCCGCCGGTGCCGCGCCGCCCGGTGCGGGAGCGGCCGACGGCGCGGACGTGGTGGTCGTGCGCCCGGTGTGCGGTGGGGGCGGCGCCGACGATTCGGCTACCGACTCGGGCCGGCCGGGCACCGGATGCGAGCAGGCGGCCACCAGTGCCGCCGCCGCGAGCAGGCCGGCGATGCGCATCTGGCCAGGCTAACCGCCCGACACACGGTGACCCGCGAGGCGCGGCCGCCCCGCGTTCGCTACCGTCGGGAGGATGCACGAGCACATCGTGCGGGTGCGAACCGCATCAGGTGTCGTCGAGGGTTTCACCCGCGACGGTGTCCACCGGTGGCGTTCGATCCCGTATGCCAAGCCGCCGGTGGGTCCGTTGCGCTACCGGGCGCCCCAGCCGGTGCAGCCGTGGTCGGGGGTGCGGCACTGCCACGGTTTCGGTCGATGCGCGCCGCAGCAGCGGATGTACACGATGCTGCGGCCCGGCAAGTACCAGCCGACCGGTGAAGACTGTCTGACTCTCAACGTCGTCACGCCCGCGACGCCGAACGCCGAGCAGCTACCGGTGATGGTGTTCGTCCACGGCGGTGGTTATCTGCTGGGCAGCTCGGCCACCCCCATCTACGACGGTGCGGCGCTGGCGCGCCGGGGCTGCGTCTACGTGTCGGTCAACTACCGGCTCGGGCCGCTGGGGTGCCTGGACCTGTCGTCACTGTCGACGCCTGACGTGCCCATCGACGACAACCTGTTCCTGCGCGACCTGGTGATGGCGTTGCGGTGGGTGCGCGACAACATCGGCGCGTTCGGCGGCGACCCCGACAACGTGACGATCTTCGGGGAGAGCGCCGGCGCCCACGCCGTGTCGACGCTGCTGGCGACCCCGGACGCCGAGAACCTGTTCGCCCGTGCCATCGCCCAGAGTCCCGGCAGTGGCATGACCCGCGGCGCCGACATCGCCGAGCAGTACGCGCAACGCTTCGTCGGTCAGTTGGGGGCGGGCCCCCAGGACGCCGGCGAGGTGTTGATGAATGCCCGGCCCGCCGACCTGGTGGCCGCGCTGGAGCGGCTGATCGTGCAGGGTCAGAAGGAGATGCTGGGCGCCTTCGCGATCGGACCCACCTTCGGGACCGAGTATCTGCCTCGCGATCCCATCGAGGCGATGGCGTCGGGTGCCGCGCACCGGGTGCCGCTCATCGTGGGCACCAATGCCGACGAGGGGCGGCTGTTCACCCGTTTCCTCAAGCTGCTGCCGACCACCGAACCGGCGATCGAGCGGTTGTTCTCGCAGGCCGAGCCCGGCACCCGAGAACGCATCCTCGCGGCCTATCCGGGCTATCCGAAGGCCGCGGCGTGCGTGCGGCTCGGCGGGGATTTCGTGTTCGGTTCGGCGAAATGGCAGATCGCCGAGGCGCACAGCAGGCATGCGCCCACCCACGTGTACCGCTACGACTACGCGCCCACGGCGCTGCACCTCTCCGGGTTGGGCGCCACCCACGCGACCGAGTTGCTCGCCGTCTTCGACGTGTACCGGTCCCGGTTCGGGCGGCTGCTCGCCGTCGGGGTCGACGCCCGCACCGCGGGCAAGGTCAGCGACGACATCCAGCGACGGTGGCTGGGGTTCGCGGCCGACGGTGATCCGGGGACGGATTGGCCGCGCTACGACCGCGCGCAGCGTGCGGTGCTGGTGCTCGACCGGCGCCGCCGGGTGGAACACGATCCGCACGCCGAGCGGCGCCAGGCCTGGGCGAGCTTCTCCCTCGCCGCGCCGTGAGCACCGCCGACTTGGCGTAATCACCGGCCGAGCCGTGCGGGATGTGGTTGCGTTGCCCCGTGTCCGACTCTCACCGCCACCCTCTGGACCCACTCGACGAGGCGGAGATCCGTGCCGCCGTGGCGCTGCTGCGTCGAGAACACGGGGTACAGGCGACCGGATCCGGCGCCGAGCTGGGTTGGCGGTTCGCCTCGATCGAAGCGATCGAACCGACGAAGGCGGACCTGGCCGCGTTCGAGGCCGGCGGAACCCGACCGGCGCGGCGCGCCGAGGTGGTGTGCTTCGACCGCAGTGCCAACGCCACCTACAAGAGCGTGGTGTCACTGACAGACGAGCGGGTCGAGAAGTTCGAGCACGTTCCCGGGGTGCAGGCGAACTTCACCGTCGACGAGTTCGCCGAATGCGATCAGCTGCTGCGGACCCACCCCGACGTGCTGGACGCGCTGCGCGGCCGCGGGGTGACCGACGTCGACCTGGTCTTCTTCGACACCTGGACCTACGGAAACGCGGTCGCACCGCCGGAGTTCCGTGACCGGCGGATCGGCTGGTCGGACAGCTGGGTCAAGGCCGCGCCCGGAGCCAACCCGTACGCCCGGATGCTCAGCGGCCTGCACTGCGTCATCGACCTGAACACCATGGAGCTGTTGCGCGTCGAAGACGTCGGGCCGTTCGCCGCCGGTGGCGTGACCGCCCCGGAGGTGATGGGTGAGTACGTACCCCACCACATCCCCGAGCGGGTGCGGGCGGCGAGCCGGCGCGAACCGCTCAAGCCCCTGCACATCAGCCAGCCCGACGGGCCGTCCTTCCAGCTCGAGGGGAACCAGCTGACGTGGCAGAACTGGTCGCTGCGAGTCGGTTTCAACCACCGCGAGGGGATGACGCTGCACACCGTGCGCTACCGGGACGGTGACCGGGAGCGGTCGATCGCGCACCGGATGTCGTTCGCCGAGATGGTGGTGCCCTATCGGGACCCGTCGCCGGATCACTACCGGCGCACCGCGTTCGACATCGGCGAGTGGGGGCTGGGTTTCATGACCACCTCGCTCGAGCTGGGGTGTGACTGTCTCGGCGAAATCCGTTATCTGGATGCGGTTCTGCACGACAGTGCGGGTGAGCCGTACACCATCACCAACGCGATCTGTCTTCACGAGGAAGACGATGCCGTGCTCTGGAAGCACGTCGACCACGACATCGGTGCGGAGGTCCGCCGGACGCGCCGCCTCACGCTGTCCTTCCACGTTACCGTCGCCAATTACGAGTACCTGGTCTACTGGCGGCTCTACCAGGACGGCAACATCGAATGCGAGGTGCGGGCCACCGGCATCATGGTGACCACGCCACTGCCGCCCGATGCGCCGAGTCCGAACGGCACCATCGTCGACGAACGCACGTATGCGCCGTTCCACCAACACTTTCTGGTCGCCCGCCTCGACCTCGACATCGACGGACCGCAGAACACCGTGGTGATGTCGGAGTCCCATGCCGAGCCCATCGGGCGGGACAACCCGCACGGATTGTCGCTGGTGACAAGCAATGTCGCGCTGCGCACCGAGTCGCAGGCACGCCAGGACGTCGACTTCTCGACGCAGCGGGCCTGGAAGGTGGTCAACCCCAATGTGGTGACGGGCATCGGCGCTCATCCGGCGTACAAGCTGGTGCCCACGGGTGCCATCCCGCCGATGTTCGATCCGGCCTCGCCGGTACTGCAGCGCGCCGGTGTCATCGCGCACACGCTGTGGGTCACCCCCAACATGCCCGACGAGCGTTGGCCGGCAGGAGAATTCGTCAACCAATCCGAGCGCGACACCGGGCTGACGCGATGGACGGCGGCTGATCGGCCCATCGAGAACACCGACGTCGTACTCTGGTACGTCTTCGGCATCCACCACATCACCCGGCCCGAGGACTGGCCCGTGATGCCCGTGGACGTGGTGTCGTTCTGGCTCAAGCCGTTCGGGTTCTTCGATCGCAACCCCGCACTCGACGTGGTGGGGTCGCCGCCGGACGCCTGCCACACCCCGACCACCAGCGCGTCGCACTAGTCGTCGTGGTGGTCAGGTCCGCCCTGCTGTTCGTGCTGGCCGCGGTGCTGGAAATCGGCGGGGCATGGCTGGTCTGGCAGGGTGTGCGCGAGCACCGCGGCTGGCTGTGGATGGGTGCCGGCGTGGTGGCACTCGGGGCCTACGGGTTCGTCGCCGCCTTCCAGCCCGACGCGCATTTCGGCCGGGTGCTGGCCGCCTACGGCGGGGTGTTCATCGCGGGCTCCCTGCTGTGGGGGATGGCCGCCGACAGCTTCCGGCCCGACCGCTGGGACGTGGCAGGTGCTTGCGTGGCCCTTGTCGGGGTGGCGCTGATCATGTACGGGCCACGCTGACCGGGTCAGCCCAGATGCGCGCTGTCGTCGTCCAGGTCGTCGCGGCGCAACCCCATCGGTGTCGCGGCAGGCACATCGCCCGCGGCGATCACCGCGCGGGTGATCGGCGTCAGTGCCGCGAACAACGCCTCCACCTCGCCGTCGTCCAGGGCGGCCAGAGCGGGCAGCGCCAGGCGGTCGGTGGCGTCCTCGATCCGCGTCTTGACAGTGTGGCCGAGCTCCGTCAGCGCGCCGGTGTCGTCGAGCAGGCCGCGCCGGCGCAGCGCGTCGCTGTGCGCGGTCCACTGCGCGTCGTCGTAGTCGCGACTGCGTTTGATCATCTCCTCCGGCACCCGGCCCGCTGCGGCGTGCAGCACGTTGCTCTCGCGGCCTGACACGCCGTGGGCGGTCAAGGCGGCGACGTGACCGTCGCCGCGGTGTTCGCGCAGCAGCGTGGCGGCGTGCCACAGCCGCGCGACCGGGTCGTCCGGCCACGGCAGCGCCCGGTTGGCCGCGTACAGCGGACGGCCGCCGACATCGGCGCCGGTCGCGGCGCGCTGCGCGAGATCGGCGGCAGCGCGCGCCGCGTCGTCGGTGACACCGGCTCGGCGCAGTGCGGCCACCGCGCCGTGCTCGCGCGCCCGCAGCGCATCGGCCGGCGTCGCCACCTCCCATGCGGCCGACAGCGCCGTGGCCACCCGGTGCGGAGCGAAGTTGTAGAACACAGCGGTGACCACCTCGGCGGGCACGCGCCCCAGCGGCGCGGACCTGGCCGCGAAGTAACCGGCCCAGAACCCGCGGAACCCCAGATCGTCGAGCGCCGCCCGCGCCTCCGGCGCGAAGTAGGTGACTGCGTGCACCGGCTCGATGCGATCGAAGAACCGGCGGGCCAGGGTGGTTGTCCTGCTCGGGTGACTGTCCACATCGGCAGTCAACCATCACGGCCGCGCGCGTCTGCTAACGTCCCCCGGGGGGTGACGGGGAAGCAGATGGCGAAGCGGGTCAATTCGGTTGCGGCACTGACGCTCAGTGCCGCCGTGCTCGTCTCGTGCAGCTCGCCGATGAGCCCGGACGCCGTCGCCGCGGTGACCCCGGCGGATCTGCAGGCCGACATCGCGCACCGGCTCTCCGATGCGGGGGAGAAGCCGGAGTCGGTCACCTGCAAGGAGTCACTGGTCGGCGAGGTCGGCCAGTCGACCCGTTGCGACGTGATGCTGAGCGCGACGAACAGTTTCGAACCGATCGTCACGGTCACCGGCATCGACGACGGTTCCATCGTCTACGAGATGATCCCGGCCCTGTCGCAGCGCCAGCTCGAACAGGAGGTGACGCGGCTGGTGGTCGACGGCGGCTCTCCGGCGGACACCATCGTGTCGTGCCTGTCGGGCCTGCTCGGGCAGGTAGGCGCGGTGGCGCAGTGCGACGTCCGTGCCGCGGGCACGTTCCTGCGCCGGACCGCGCAGGTGAGCAGTATCGAGGGACTGACGATGAAGTTCGACCTCATTCCGTTGCTGACCAAGGCCGAGGTCGAGAACTCGTTGCTCGACGAGCTGGCCACCCACCTCGGCGAGCGGCCGGAGTCCGCGGTGTGCACCGGGAACCTCGAGGGGCGCATCGGCAACACCGTGGACTGCACTGTGAGCGCCGCAGCCGAGCGCGCCGATCTGACCCTGACGGTGACCGCGGTCGACGGGGCGAAGATCGACTACAGCTACGCGCCGCGCCGGTGATCTAGTCGCGGGGCGCGACCGCCGACGCGGCTTCGTCGATGATGGCCCGCATCGCGCGCTCGGCGGCGGCTTCGTCGTTCAGCCGGATCGCCCGGGCCACCTCGTCGTGCAGGGCGATGGCCGCCGGATCCGGTCGGGCGGGCATCATGCCGTGGTGCGTGCGACCCGAAAGCACCTCGGCCACCACGTCGTTGAGCGCCCGGAACATCTCGTTCCCGCTGGCTTCCAGCAGGGTGCGGTGAAACACCTTGTCGGCCAACAGGTATGCATCGAGGTCACCGTTGCGTCCGTGCACCACCATGTCGGACACGGCGGCGGCCATGATGCGGCACTGATGCGGATCGGCGCGGCGCGCGGCGAGCGCGGCAGCAGTGGGTTCGACACCGCGGCGCAGCTCGGACAGGGACGCCAGTTGGCCGGCCCGGTCGGAGGAGTCCAGGCGCCAGCGAATCAGCCTGGGGTCGAACACATTCCACTTCCATGACGGCTGGACGGTGATACCGACGCGACGTCGCGAGGCCACCATGCCCATCGCTTCGAGAACTCGGATAGCCTCCCGGGCCACGCTGCGCGACACCTGATGACGGGCACTGATCCCGTCCAGGGTGACGACCTGTCCTGCCGGGTACTCCCCGGACACGATGGCCGAGCCCAGCGCGGTGAGCACGCTGCCGTGCAACGCACCCGTCAGATCCGAGGACATCGATTCATGCTGTCATACCGCCTGATAACGAATTGAGAGACGACGATATCCGACTCCCACTTGAAATAATATGACGTTTGCGGCACGCTGTGTGACCGTAGGCACATCGGGCAGGAGGCGCGCGTGGCATCACCCGTCGTGGTCATGGGGGTCTCCGGTTCGGGAAAATCCACCGTCGGTGCGGCCCTCGCGCAGCGGTTGCGGGTGCCCTTCGCCGATGCCGACGACTTCCATCCGGCCGCCAACATCGCCAAGATGACCGCGGGTCACCCGCTCGACGACGACGACCGCTATCCCTGGCTGGAGGCCATCGGGCAGTGGCTGGCGCAGCGGTGTGACAGCGGCGGGGTGATGAGCTGCTCGGCACTCAAGCGCAGCTATCGGGAACAGTTGCGCCGCCACTGCGCGGACGTCGAGTTCCTGCACCTCAGCGGTACGCCGGAGGTGATCGCCAACCGGCAGGCCAGCCGGCCCGGCCACTTCATGCCTGCCTCCCTGCTGGCGTCGCAGTTCGCCACCCTCGAACCCCTCGACACCGACGAACCCGGCACCACCATCGACGTCGACCAGAGCATCGACAGCATCGTCGAGCGCTACGTCGCCGGTAAGTAGGGCGTCGCCCAGCGTCAGGCCTTGACGACCTGGGTGCCCCCGGCGAGCTCATCGTGCTTGCCCTGCTTGGTGGGGCTGCCGTTGATGGTCACCGCGATCACCACGATCGCGACGACGCCGAGCAGGCCTCCGATGAACGGGATGATCGGCAGCAGTGTCCACGAGTTGCGGATCGCGGACTGCGCGGCGGTGGGTTTGGCCGCCCCGCCCGGTCCGCGCACACTCAACCCGAGCAGCTTCTTGCCCAGCGTCGCGCCCTGGGTCACCTCGAGCGCCACGTAGTACACGAACGTGAGTACGCCCGTGAACAGACCGGTGACCCACACGTTGGAGGTGGCGCCGACAGCGACGACGAGGATCGTGCCGACGATGCCGACGATCACCCCGTCTATCAGCCGGGCTCCGAGGCGCACCCCCAGGCCACCCGGCTGGCCGCCGCCCCGGGGCGGGTAGGCGCCCGGGTGTCCGTATTGACCGGATTGAGGCGGTTGATCACTGGTCACGGCTGACTCCCTCTCGCGTCGGCGCTGCGCGCCCACGGTACCCAGCGCCAGGGATCTCCGAAGAGATTTTCACTCAGCCGGCAAGAAAGGGGAGTGCTCAGCTCCAGCGCTTGCGCTGCCGCTTGACCTCGGTGCCGGCGGTGTCCGCCAGGTCCGCGGCGCGTTCCCGGGCGATGTCGGCCGAACGCAGGGCGCGCTCGCGTGCGGCGTCGGCGAGTTCGGGGGCACGATCGCGCGCCACATCGGCGAACTCCTCGCTGCGATGCCGGGCCGCGACCGCCAGGTCGCCGCCGCGCTCGCGGGCGAGTTCGGCCAGCTCGCCGCCGCGCTCGCGGGCCAATTCGGCCAGCACACCGCCGCGCTCCCGCGCCACCTCGGCGAGTTCGCCGCCACGCTCGCGGGCGATGTGGGCGAACTCGCGGCTCCGCTCGGCACCGACCTGCAGTCCGTGCTCGACCTTGTCGGCCCATTCGCTGTCGGCGAGCGATCCGCCCGCCGCCGCACCCACCGGGAGAGCCGCCGTGACCGCCTCGGCGGCCTTGCGGGCGGCTCGCCGTCCGCGCCAGCCCAGCGACGGCTTGCCCTCGGTGTCCACGGCCGCGATGATCAGGCCACCGATCAGGCTGATGTCGGTGACGAACGCGCGGCGCTCGTCGGCCTTGCGCTGCGGGTCGGCTTCGTTCCAGAACGCGTGTCCGCCAAGGGAACCCGGGACCACGGTCAACGCCAGCGCGGCAGAGGCCACGCGGGGGAGCTTACCGGTGGCCAGCAGGAGGCCGCCGCCGATCTGCACCGCTGCGTTCACGCGGGCCACCGTCTCGGCGTTGGACGGCACGTTGGCGCCGACCGGATCGGGCAACTTGCTCAGTCCCTCCAGGGTGTTCCTGGTGGCATCGGCGGCCGGCTTCGGACTGCGCAGGGCCTCGATCCCGCGGGAGATGAACACGGCGGACAGCATGGGGCGCGCGACACGACGGATCAACATGCGGGGTATGTTCCCCCGCCGTTGCGGGGCCAAACTTGCCCGGCCACGGTGTCCGCGCCGGGCGGTTCGGGCGGGTAGTTTTTCAGGCGTGCCACTCGTCGCGGGAATCGATTCCTCCACTCAGTCGTGCAAATTGGTCGTCTGCGATGCCGAGACCGGTGAACCGGTCCGCTCGGCGTCGAGCCCGCATCCTGGTGGCACCGAGGTCGCGCCCGCGCGCTGGTGGGAGGCGTTGACGACGACCATCGCCGACGCCGGCGGCATCGAGGACGTCGCCGCGGTGTCGGTGGGTGCCCAACAGCACGGGATGGTGTGCCTGGACTCGGCGGGCGAGGTGGTCCGCGACGCGCTGCTGTGGAACGACACCCGCTCCGCCGGCGCCGCCGCCGATCTCGTCGAGGAACTCGGCGGGCCTGGCGCGTGGGCGGATCGGGTCGGTGTCGTTCCCGTCGCTTCGTTCACCGCGACGAAGCTGCGCTGGCTCGCCGACCACGAACCCGACCACGCCGACGCCACCGCCGCGGTGTGTCTGCCGCACGACTGGCTCACCTGGCGGCTGGCCGGATCCCGTGACATCGCGGAATTGACCACCGATCGCAGCGACGCGAGCGGCACC
>Ga0247757_10000844_pt1 | contig 23324 bp, 23 predicted proteins | sample UWRJL126311R4_FD_180929 | JGI IMG/M metagenome (GOLD analysis project Ga0247757, IMG submission 180929) | Plant litter microbial communities from Arlington Agricultural Research Station in Wisconsin, United States - UWRJ-L126-311R-4 | ecosystem: Environmental > Terrestrial > Plant litter >...
CACGACGTCGGCGAACTCCATGTAAATGTCGACGATTTTGCCTTTACCCTCGTCGCCCCATTGAGCACCGACAATGACCACAGAAGACATATTCTCTCGCACGGTTGTTACTGCGGCAGGGCCGCGAGACTACGCCGACCCCAGGGGGAGTCGGCCCAAACTACTCACTAGCGCTTCTGGCTCTAGGAGAACGGATCTTTTTTGTTCGTCACTGACGCTGATCAGCGACACGCCTTGAGGCGCGACCTCCAGCACGTGGCTGAAGCGCCAGGCACGCGCGTAGGCCAGCGCATCGCTCCCGAGCGCGGCCTGCGACTCGGCGCAGGGCACGCCCAACTTGCGCAGACCGGCGAGCAGCGATTCGCTCGCGCCCACGGTCAGCAAACGCATCTCGTTCGTCTCTTCCCGACCGATGCTTTCGAGCGCCCAGGCCAAGTGATCCAAGCTGAGCGCGAACCCGGCCGCCGCGCGCGGTGCGCCAAAGCGCCCGAGCAAGCTGTCGTAGCGGCCGCCCGCGCCGATCGGGCTACCCGGCCCGTCCGCGTGGATCTGAAACATGAGCCCGGTGTAGTAGGCGAAATTGCGCGTCTCGGACAGGTCGACCAAGAACTTGGGGGCCAGATCCGACGCAGTTACCGCGTCCCAAATCCCACGCAGCTCGCGCAGCGCGGACTCAGCGGCCGTCCCGACCAGGAGGCGCTCGGCGCGGGGCCAGATCTCGCTGCTGCCGTGCAGCTCGCACAGCTCGCTGATCGCGGTCAGCGTGCGACCCGTGTAGCCGGCCGCCAGCGCGCGGCGCGACACTTCCGGCTGATCTTTGATCGCGAGCGCCTCGACCAGCTCTCCCGTGCGGGCCTCCGGCAGCGTTTCGAGCAACGCCGCTGCGATGCGCGCGTGGCCCAGATCGAACACGAAGGACGACAAGCCCGCCGCACGCACGCCGGCCGATGCGAGCCGTAAAATCTCGAGATCACCCGCGGGGCCCTCGAGGCCGAGCAGTTCCACACCCGCTTGGAAAATCTGACGGTGACGGCGGGCGCGCTCGCGGCGACGCCGCACCACCGAGCCGTGATAACAGAGCCGCGCCGGGCCCGGGAGATCCGCCAAGCGCGTGGCCAAGATGCGCGCGATCTGCGGCGTCATGTCCGGGCGCAGCGCCACCACTTCCCCGCTCTCGGGCTCGACGAAGCGCAACACTTCTTCTGAATCGAGCGCGCCCAAGCCGCGCTCGAGCACCTCGGCGTACTCGAATACCGGTAAGGTCACGATCTCGTAACCGTGCAGTTCGAAGCAACGCGTGACGCGGCGGGCGAGCTCGCCCTGTCGCCGCGCGACGGGGGGCAATAGATCCCTCATGCCGGCGGGCAGCGGGTGTTCGAGTGTGGCCTTTACCAAAGCCGGCGGAGTTTATCAGAGATCCGTCGAATGCAAGCACGCGAGCCGCGGTTTTTGTTAGCATTCGAACCATGGGCGAAAACGCAGCGACAGAGCAGATCGTGGTCTCGGAACGAGGCGCGCCGCGCGACGGAATTCCACAAACAATGGACCGCCGGCTGTTCATGCAGCTGACCGTGTACGAATCGGACAAATCGCTTGCCCCGGCAGACACCATCAAAAATCTGGGCACCGCGCTGAAACGCCGCAATGTGCCCAGCGTCGTGTACGAGGACTTGAACAACCCGCACGGCTTGGGCGTGCTCAGCTGGAGCGAAGACCCGCTCGATTTCGCGACCAAGTTGCGCCCCGTGTTCGGCGACCCCGAAGCCGATGGCCTCGACTTGCTGCGCGAATACACCATGCTCGGCCGCACGTACTCGAGCGGCTACGAAGACAACCTCGAGTATTGGCTGCTCGAGCGCCCGCGCGAGACGGTACTCAACGAGGCCTGGCCCTGGGCCGTGTGGTACCCGCTCCGGCGCTCGGGCGCGTTCGAAAAGCTCGAGCCGCGCGAGAAGGGCGGCATCATGCGGGAGCACGCGACGATCGGCAAAGCCTACGGGCATCAAGATCTGGCGCATGACATCCGGCTCGCCTGCCACGGGCTCGACGCGAACGACAACGAGTTCGTGCTGGGTCTGGTCGGCAAAGAGCTACACCCGCTCTCGCACTTGGTGCAGGCCATGCGCGTCACCCGTCAGACGTCCGAGTTCATCAATCAAATGGGCCCATTTTTCGTGGGCCGCGCGGTCTTCCGGAATGCGGGATGAGTAGCGCCGATCAAGATCCGGGCGGGCCCGCCCGCTTGGGCATCGCGATCCGCCTGGGCATCGTGTTCGATCTCGATGGCACGCTGATCGACTCGCGCTTGGACATCGCGAATTCAGCCAATCACGCGCTCGGCGCGCACGGCTTCCCCGAGCTCTCGGTCAGCGAGATTTCGACCTACGTGGGTGACGGCGCGCGCTTGCTCTTGGCGCGCGCCGCGCGGCTCGAGTCGAACGCGCCCGCGCTCGACGCGCTGCTCGCGACCTTCACCGAGTATTACAGCGAGCACCCGACCGATCACACCTTGCTCCTACCCGGCGCGCACGAAGCGCTCGCGGCGCTCGCGCATTTGCCGCTCGCCTTGTGCACCAACAAGCCACGCGCAATCACCGATCGCGTGCTTGCCAATCTGCGCTTACCGGTGACGTTCCGCGCCGTGGTCGCTGGCGGTGATCTGCCGAAAAATAAGCCCGATCCCCTGCCTCTGCAGCACATTGCGCGCGTCCTCGGACTGAGCACGGCAGAGCTCGTGATGGTCGGTGACGGCGCGCAAGACGTGCTGTGCGCCAAAGCGGCAGGCGCGCACAGCGTGGGCGTCGAGGGCGGCATGCAAGGGCGCGATCTGCTGCTCGCGAGCGCACCCGAGCTCTTGTTGCAATCGCTCAACGAGCTGCCGGCCGCGCTGCTCCCGTGGCTCAACCCATGAGCTTGTGATACGCCGCGCTCAACTGCGCGAAGCGGGACAAGAGCTGCACCTTCTCGGCGGCTGACGCGTGGGGAAAGCGATCCGGGTGCTGCTCGGCCGCCAATTTGCGAAATGCGCGCTGCACGTCGCGCGGCGAAGCCGCGGCCGTGAGCCCGAGCGCGCGGTACGCGACCTCGCGCGGATCCGCAGCGCGCGCGCGATCCGCCGCCCGCGCGCGGGCATTGCGCGCATCGCGCTCGCCAAACAGCGGGAATTGCGCACGGGCGCGCGGGCGACCGTGCAAGAACTCGCGCGGAGATAGCGGGGCCGGGCGAAAGCCCGCGCGCGGGCGCGGCACGTGAAAGCGAATCAACGCTTCGCTCAAGCCATACAAGGCCTCTAAACGACTGGTGCGTTGCCGGCGCAAGGCGTTGGCCACGAGATCCGCCGTGCCCAAGCCCTCCTCCACCAGAATCTCACCCACGCGTTTGCCGGGCTGCTCGACCAACCGCCGCGCAATGCAGGCCAGGCCGGACATACTGAGCAAGCCATCGCGCGCCAGGATTTCACCGAGCCGCGGGTGATTGAGCGACGTATCCACGTCCTCGATCAGGCCTGCGTCGAAGTACACGCGATGACTACGGCCGGCGCGAGCGCCTTCGACTTCCACGAGTTCGAGCGTGCCGCTCGCGCATTCTCGGTGGAGCGCGCCGAGCAGGTCACCAAGCGTCGTCATCCGCAGTCGGCCGGGAAGCTGCATACGCTCCGGAGTAACAGACCCGCGATTTCCGGCCAAATTCGCGACCAGGAATCAGGTTCAGGGCGCGTTCGCGGCGACGCGTAGCTCCACCGTGACCGGAGCCAAAACCGGGACGCACGACTCACCCGCTGGCCCTTCATGACACAGCACGCCACGGGCCAAGAGCTCGAGCTTGCCCGTGCCGGCCTCCGACGCGACCAAGGCGAACTTTGCCCACGCCCCCCCAGAAGCCGACGACGAGTCCAGCTGAGCCACGACCCGCGAGCGGAGCGGCCTCGCGAACCCCGGTGCCCGCACCACCAGTGCATCACTCCACACCAATTGGCCCCGCGTCGCATTCACCCGCAATTCACAGACGATGCGACCCGGGCCGACCGCGGGCTGACAACTCGAGTGGGCCCGAAAAGGCGCATCTTCCGCCTGCAAGCGCGGCGCGAGCGAGAGCCCGAGCGCGAGCGCGAGCAGGCAGAAGCTGGCTTTCACGAGGCTCATGGGCGCTCTCTTCAAGTGACCGTCGGCGGCGCGTAGAAATCGACCAGGCGGATCGGCGTCGGCGACAGAGTGATCTCTAGTTTCGCACGCTTACCGCGCGGGTCTCCACCAATTTGGAAATCAGTGGGCGGGTCGAGCTCGATGCTCAAGGATTCCACGAGGTAATCGAACAAAGTGCCCGGATTGTCATACTCTCCGCGCCAGATCTCGTTGAAGTGGCGGACGAACTCGAGCGGCGTCATCGTGGCCACGCGCAGATGCATGCGATCCGGCCGCTCATCGGCGTAGGGAAACATGCGAAAGCCGTAGCCGTAGTACGGGATCGTCGACAGCCCGCACAGGCGCATCGGACCTTCGTAGATCACCGCGCCACGCGCAATCGGCTGCCCGAGCAGCGCGCCCTTGGCCCCGACGCGAAACGCCTCGCCGCCCTGATTCACGATCCGGCAATGCGGCATGCGCTTCAGTAAGTAGCTCGGGATCGAGCGCGTGACCGCCGCCACGCCATAGCTGAGCAGGCCGGGCGCCACGCGCTTGAGCGGCGTCTTCTGCAGCTGACCTTTGACCTTGGCGTAATCGGCCAGCACGTCCGCATCCGCGCCGAAGCCGCAAAACGGCGCGATGAAGCCCTCCACTTCGATCAAACGCATGCTGCGGCTGCCCGCGTCTTGGGTCAGCCGCTCGATGTCCGCGGCGAGCTCGCCACTCTTCGGATCGCGCGCGCCCACCACCCAGGCGAGCGCATTGCCGGTACCCAGTTTGAGCAAGCCAAAGCGCGGATGAGCTCGGTTTTGTTTGCGACCTTCACGAACGACTTCCGTAACCATGACCGTGAACGTGCCGTCACCCCCACCGGTGAGCACCGTGCCGTAACCGCGGCTGACGATCGTGCGCGCGATGTGCCGGGCATCGTCCAAGCTACGGGAGACGAACAAGTCACCACCCAACAAAATCTGATGCAAGGTCGAGATCACCTCTTCGGTCACACTCTTGGCGTTCCCGTTCACCACCACCGCGATCCGCGGATCTTGGGGGAAAAGGCTGGCATTCACCGGGCTCGACGCGGGCCGCGGGGGTTCGCTGCGCGGACGGCTGGGCAGATCGGATTCGGGTTTTTGCATAGCAGGCGGGCGTCATACTAAACTGGAAGCAAAGGCTTAGGGGGCATCCGCGATCATTCGGATGCACCACGCTATGGGTACTCGTTCGATGAAATCCCGAGTAAAAACTGCGGCGCGCAAATCGGTGGCTCCGCCCCCGCGCAAATCCGTTCCGCCGCCGGCGGCACGCAAATCCGTCGCGCCCCCGGCGCGCAAATCCGTCGCGCCCCCCGCGCGCAAAGCCAGCAAAGCGGACAAGGCCGAAAATACCGAAAAGGCCGAAGCCGGCGGCAAGCGGCGCATGGGCATGCGCGGAGCCGCCCCGTGGGCCGCCCGGCACGCCGCCAAACACGCCGAAGAGGCCGCCGCCCGCAATCTTTCGGCGCCCAAACCCGGCAGCGCCCGCGGCACCTTGCGCTCGCCCGACGACGCCGACGCGATCAAGCAACGCATCGGTGAACTACTCAACGTGCTCGTGCGCATCCGCGCCCTGCGCAAAAACCTCGACGACGGCTTTTATCAAATGGGTGTCGAGCTCAAACACATTCAGGACGAAAAGCTGTACGAGGCCAAAGGCTTCACTTCGTTCGAGAGCTTCGCCGAACGCGAACTCGATCTAGGCAAAGCCACCGCCATGAAAATCGCTCGCGTGCCCGGCATTTTCCTCGAGGCGGCCGCGCGCAGTCACGGCATCCAAGGCGTGCTCGCCGCCATCGACGCCCTCGACGAACACCCCAGCCCCGCGCAAAAAAAGCCGGCCTCGAATCGCCCGAATCTTCCATTGAAGCCGCCACGCTAAGGCTCTCGCTCAGTCCCACGTGAACGTGAACGCTCTTCTCTCTCACGTGAACGCGAACGTGCCCGTACTCGAGCCCGACTCCGGGAGCCGAGCAACGGGCGCCCGCGTCCCCGCATCGCACCTCTCGGCGCGAAGCGGTTCCCTTCTCTCAGCGGCTCCCAGATTTGAGCCGCCAAAACGCCAAAACGCCAAAACGCCAGAAGAGGAAGATTGGGGGTCACTGATGGCGGCACGGCGCGTCTCGACGACGATGAAGGGCAGTCAGTGCGGCACGCGCATGCGCACCCAAGCTCCCTCACCGAGCAAGACGGCGCGCTCGGCAAGCACGGGGCGCGCCCGCGAGCGCTCGCGAGCCACATCGCGACGACACGCGTCGCGAAGCACGAACCCCCATCCCCCTCTCGCTCTTCTGGCGTTTTGGCGTTTTGGCGGTTAGTTCAGAAGCGCTTCATGGACGCGCTCGGCGAGTGCTCCGAACGCCGTTCACGCTTAGAGAAATAGGCGCTCGGCGAGGTACTGCACGACTTCGTCTAGGCCCTGATGGGTGGCGGCGCTGACGAGGAGCAGATCGACGCCTAGTTTTTCGAACTCGACTTTGAGTTCGTCGTAGACCTCTTGCACGTCGGGTAGATCCGCTTTGGCGAGGGCCACGACTTCGGGGCGGCGGGCGAGCTCGGGGCTGTAGGCTTTCAGCTCTTTGCGGATCGCGTGATAGTCCGCGAGGGGCGAGCGGCCTTCTTCACCGCTGACCGTGATCAAGTGCAGCAAGAGCCGCGTGCGGTCGAGGTGGCGCAGGAACTGAATGCCGAGCCCCGCCCCTTCGCTCGCGCCCGGGATCAGACCGGGGATGTCGGCGATCACGAAGCTGCGCCCGAGGCCCTGTCGAAAATCACCGATGGTGACGACGCCCAAGTGCGGGACCAACGTGGTGAACGGGTAGTCGGCCACTTTGGGTCGCGCGCGGCTGACCGCGCTGATGAACGTGCTCTTGCCCACGTTCGGAAAGCCGAGCAGGCCGACGTCGGCCATCACTTTGAGTTCGAGCCGCAGGGAGCGAGATTCACCCGGCGCGCCGGGCTCGGCGTGGCGAGGCGCGCGATCTTCCGGCGTCGCAAAGTGGCGATTGCCGCGCCCGCCCTCACCGCCCTTGGCGATCACCACGCGCTCCTGCGGGCGAGTCAACTCGCAGATGCGCTCCTCCGAGTCGCTATCGAACACGATGGTGCCCACCGGCACGCGGACCTCGATGTCTTTGGCGGCGCGGCCGTAGCAGTCTTTGCCCATGCCGTTTTGGCCATTGTCCGCGCGCACCATTCGGTGGTGGATCAGGTCGTACAGCGTGCCGAGACCCGAGTCGGCGACGAGCACGACGTCCCCACCGCGCCCGCCGTCACCGCCGGCGGGGCCGCCAAAGGGGATGTACTTTTCGCGCCGAAAAGCCACGGCGCCCTTGCCGCCTGCGCCGGCTTCGACTCGCAGCTCACACTCGTCAATGAAACGCATCGCTCGCGGCTAGACCTAGCACTTCTTCGCGGCGAAAAAGCCAAGATCGTCGCAAATATTGCGGGACTCAGCCCTCCCCACCGTCGAAATCACTGAAGTTGTACTCTTCGGGCGCCAAATTATCGAAGCGCGTGTATTCGCCCGTGAACTTGGTCATCACCTTGCCGGTCGGCCCGTTACGCTGTTTGGCGATGATCAACTCGGCGATGCCTTTGTCCGGGCTGTCTTTGAAATAGTACTCATCACGGTAGATGAACATGATCGTATCGGCGTCCTGCTCGATGGCGCCGGACTCACGTAAGTCGCTCAGCTGCGGGCGCTTGTCCTTGCTGGTGCGCGTTTCGACGCCGCGGTTCAACTGGCTCAGGGCGATCACCGCGATCTTCATCTCTTTGGCCATTTGCTTCAGACCTCGAGAAAGCTCGCTGATCTCTTGCTCGCGGCTGCCCGCGTCTTTGCGCCCTTGCATCAGCTGCAAGTAGTCGATCGCCACGAGGCCGAGACCTTTGGCGGTGCCCGCGGCCTCACCGCGCTTGAGCTCGGCCTGCAAGCGACGGATCTTGGCGCGCAGATCGAGCAAGGTGAGCGCCGGTGTGTCGTCGAGCCAGAGCGGCAGCCGACCCAGGCGGGACGCGGACTCGGTGAGCTTGTTCCAGTCGTCACGCTGCAACTTGCCGGAGCGAATGCGCGACATGTCGACGCGGGCTTCGGAGGCGAGCATACGTGAGGCGAGCTGCTCGCGCGGCATTTCCAAAGAGCAGAACAACACGCCGTAGCCGGGCTCTTCCACCGCGGCGTCGAAATACGCTTCGTTCTCCGCGTTCACTTCGACACGTTTGGGGCGCGCGACATTGGTCGCCAAGTTGAGCACGAAGGACGTTTTACCCATGCCGGGGCGAGCCGCGACGATCAGCAAATCACCCGCGTGTAGACCGGCGGTTTGCTTGTCCAGCTCGGTGTACCCGGTTTCGATACCGGTGATGCCGCCGCCGCGACGCGCGGCTTCGCCCAAGATCTCGAACGCGCCCTTGATCGCGTCACGGACCGAAACCACATTCGACGTTTGCGGAATGCGCGCAATGTCGAACACGGACTGCTCGGCCAGATCGATGAAGCCTTGCACCTCCCCGCAGTCGCCGTAGCCTTCGGCGGCGAACTTCTGACAAGTCGAGATCAGTTGGCGGAGGCGCCACTTTTCGCGAATGACCTGCGCGTGCGCGGCCACGTGCGCGACCGCGGGCGTCGCGTCCGCCAAGAGCGCGAGGTAGGGCGTGCCGCCAATTTGGTCGAGGCGCCCTTTGTCACGCAGCCAGCCGGCGACCGACACGATGTCGACCGGGCGCGAGTTGCTCTGCAAATCGAGGATCGCCTCGTACACGCGCCGGTTGGCATCCGCGTAGAAATGCAGCGGCTGCAGAATGTCCTGCACCGTGTCGAACGCATCGCTGTCGAGCAACGTGGCGCTCAACACCGCCGCTTCGGCGTCGAGATCGCTCGGGGGCACTCGGCCCGGCATGGGCTCGAGGCGCGGGGGTTCGGCGGGGGCTCGAGAAAAACGCTCGGCGGCAGGCATGGCGATGGCTCACCCTCTCCAGGTTTCAGTATCTGCGTTTGCTAGCATCTGGCGCGACCGATGCGCGATCGCGCCCAGACAGACAAAGTCAGTGCCGAAATCATCCTCAACCACTCCCGGGGTTTTCCACTGGCGAAACCAGAGGTTATCCACAGGGCCCTAAATGCACGACGCCCCGGTCGGTCGGAACCTTCCGGGGCGCTACGCAGTACGGGTACCGCTCGCGCGAAACCCGTAACCTCTTTCTCTACGACCCGAGCCCTCCTGTCAACGAATCACTTCGCCGTCAGCCAGAGCTCGGAATCTCGTCTATCCTCAGCGCGCGAAGTGACGAAGCGTCACTTCTTGTTTATCTCAGCGCGCAAAGTGACGAAGCGTCACTTCTTGTTTATCTCAGCGCGTAAAGAAGTGACGAAGCGTCACTTCTTTACGACTTCGACCTTGAGGGTGACGGAGACGGAGCCGTGGAGCTTGAGCGGAACTTCGACCGTACCGAGCGTCTTGATCGGCTCGGGCAGTTGCAGGTTCCGACGCTCGAACGTGATGCCGGCCTTCTCGAAGGCTTCGACGATGTCTTTGCTCGTTACCGAGCCGTACATCTTGCCTTCGTCGCCGAAGGAACGAGCGATCTTCACGCTCGAACCTTCGAGCTTCTTGGCCAGCTCGGTCGCGGCTGCGATCTCTTGGGTCTTGCGTGCGGCAGCGGCCTTCTTCAGGTCTTCGACGCGCGCCAGATTGCCCGGAGTGGCCGGCACGGCGAGCCCACGCGGCAACAAGAAGTTGCGCGCGAAGCCCGGCCGAACCTTTACGACTTCGCCACCGGTGCCGAGGTTGTCGACATCCGCCTGGAGCAAAACATGGGTGGTTGTAGCCATCGTTATTTCGCCTTTCAGTCGTTCGTGGTGAAGGGCAAGAGCGCAATCGTACGAGCGCGCTTGATCGCGAGCTGCACGGAGCGTTGGTGCTTCGCGCACACGCCGGAGATGCGCCGCGGCACGATCTTGCCGCGCTCGGTCACGAAGTAACGCAGACCTTGCGGGTCTTTGTAATCGATCGGTTCGGCGTCGTCCGAGCAGAACGAGCAGCCACGACGACGACCGCGGGTACGGAACCCGACGTTGTCTTTGTCGCCCATGCGGTCGCCGCCGCGGTCATCGCCGCCGCGCCCACCGCGATCCATGTCACGAGTTTGCTCTCTCATTGTGCATCATCCTCGTCGGCAGCCGGACCATCGACATCACCAAAGTCATCCGCATCGTGATCGCGCGAGTCGCGATGACGATCGCGATCCGGGGAATCGACCAGACCGAGCTGGCGCTCGATCGACTCTTCGGGCTCGTCTTCGGCCGGGGGTTCCACGGCTTCGAACTTGAGGTTCTCGGTGTTTACTTCGAGGGCGCTGATGTCGACGTCTTTGCGCACGAGCACCGTCTGGTACTTGAGCACGTCGTCGAGCAGGCGCAGGTTGCGCTCGAACTCGCTGACCAGAGCGCCGCCGCCCACGTACTTCACGTACACGTAGACGCCACGACGGTGTTTGGCCACCGGGTATGCGAGCTGACGACGACCCCAGTTGTCGACCTGGGTCAGCTTGCCGTTTTCACGACCGACGACCTCTTCGAGGCGGGTCGCGATTTTTTCTTGAGTCTCCCGGGTGACGGTCGGCTTCAAGACGTAGATGGTTTCGTATTCTCGAGCCTTGTGCGGGCTCGCTGTCGCGGTACTTACTGCTGCCACTTAGTTCTCCTTGTGGGCAAAAGGCCCCCGAGCGCGGACCCGCAGGAGCGGGAAGCCTCAGGAGCAAGGAGCCATCAACGCACTATGCGTTGGTTGGTTCGGTTCATCGTACGGGCAAGGCCATCGGTGATGATGGACTCGACCGCCTCGCAGGTACTGGCGAGCACACGGGGGAGCTCGCTTCGTTCCTCGAGGGCGAAGGCTTGTAGCACGAAATCTGCCACGTCACCCTGAAAGTGCGCCGGTGGTCGACCAATTCCGACTCGCACCCGGGCGTAGTTCGGATCGGCCAATTCGGCGCTGATCGAACGCAGGCCGCGGTGCCCGCCGTCGCCACCGCCCGATTTGAGGCGCAGCTCACCGAACGGGACGTCCAGCTCGTCGTGGACGACCAACACCGCCGACGGCTCGAGTCCGAAAAACGACGCGGCGGCACGGACGCTGCGACCTGAGAGGTTCATGAACGTCTCGGGCTTGAGCACGCCAATGCTGGTCCCGCCGCGCACGAGCTCGGCAAACTGCCCGTCGAACTTGGGCCGAAACGAAACGACGCGCTCTGCCGCCGATTTGGGCGCGCAGAACGCGTCGACCGCCATGAACCCGACGTTGTGTCGGGTCTGGGCGTATTGTGGCCCCGGATTTCCGAGGCCAACCAGCAGGATCACTTCTTGGCAGGAGCCTTGGCCGCCGGAGCCGCCGCCGCTTTCGCGGCGGGCGCGCCCTTGGCCGCAGCCGCACCAGCGGCCGGGGCCGCCGCCGCCGCGCCCGCAGCCGCTGCTGCACCGGCCGCCGCTGCAGTGGCTTCGTCGTCACCGCGCATGATTTCGTGAACGATCGAGGCGACCGTCTGCTCGGCGGGCAAGCGCACCGATACGCCCTCGGGCAGCGCCAAATCTTTCGCCGCGACGTGGCCGTCCGTGCCGAGCGAGGTCACGTCGTGCGTGAGCTTGACGGGGATCAGGTTCGGCAAGCAACGAATCGGCAATTTGCGAAACACCTGGCGCAGCGTGCCACCCGCGGTGACACCCGCCGCCTTGCCGACGAGTTCGAGCGGTACTTCCACGTTGACCGGCTGGTCGAGGTGGATCTGCACGAAGTCCGCATGGAGGAGCGTGCGGGTCAAGGGGTGGTACTGGTAGTCGGAGAGCAGAACGGTGAGGCCCTCTTTGCCGTCGACGTTCAGCTTCACGACCGTGTTGCGGCCCCAAGCGCTGGCGAGCACGGACTTGATCGCGTCCGGCGGGACCGCGAGTTGCTGGGTCGGCAGCTCCTTACCGTACGCGACGGCGGGGATGCTCCCCTCGGTGCGCAAGCGGCGCGCAGCGCCTTTTCCATGACCATCGCGTCGGCTGGCAGTAACGTTGATTGCTTCCATCTCTCACATCTCCCAAAATTGCTGCCGCTACACGAACAGCGAGCTCACCGAGTCACTATTATGAATGCGTCGAATGGCTTCGCCGAGCAGGCGGCCAATCGACAGGAACTTGATCTTCTTGGAGGCGCGCGCCTCTTCCGAAGCGAGCACCGAATTGGTCACCACGACCTCTTCGAGCGGTGATTCTTCGATCCGTTGCACCGCCGGGCCGCTGAGGACGCCATGCGTAGCACAGGCAACGACACTGCGCGCGCCGCCGTCCATGATCGCGCGCGCCGCGTTGCACAGGGTGCCCGCGGTGTCGATCATGTCGTCGACGATGATGCAGTCTTTACCGGTCACGTCACCGATGATGTGCATGACCTCGCTGACGTTCGCGCGTTCGCGGCGCTTGTCGATGATGGCGAGCGACGCGCCCAAGCGCTTCGAGTAAGCGCGCGTGCGTTCGACGCCACCTGCATCCGGGGCGACGAACACGGAGTCCTTGTTGAAGCGCAGCTTCAGGTAGTCTTCGAGGAACACCGGCAGCGCATACAAGTGATCGAGCGGGATGTTGAAAAATCCCTGAATTTGCCCAGCGTGCAGATCGACCGAGAGCACGCGGGAAACGCCTGCGGAGACCAGCAGATCCGCCACCAGCTTGGAGGTGATCGGCGTGCGCGGCGCGACTTTGCGATCTTGGCGCGCATAGCCGTAGTACGGCATCACCGCGGTGATGGAGTTTGCCGATGCGCGGCGCAGGGCGTCGCACATGATCAAGAGCTCCATCAGATTGTCGTTCACCGGCGAGCACGTGGGTTGAATCACGTACGTGTCGAGCCCGCGCACGTTCTCGCGGATCTCGCAGAACGTCTCCCCGTCACTGAAGCGAGACACGCGTGCTTCACCGAGCGGGGTGTCGAGCACCTTCCCGATTTCGGTCGCCAACGCGGGGTTCGCGTTGCCGGTGAATAAGCAGAATCTCTTGACGGCCACTGGGTTCTCTGGCGAGCGTTCCTTGGTTCATCGGACAACCTCGCGAAAACACTGCGGTTGTGCCAACGTGACCAGTAGGGCGGCGGGACAACTAGCAGCCGACCCCGCAACTGTCAACGGTCGGCAACTGCCCGCGCGCGCAGGGCAGCCGCTATTCCCGCTGGTAACGGTAGGGGTTTCGAAGGTCTACGTCGTCGTCGACCTTCTTTTTGGCCTTCTTGCTGGCATCGGCCGGAACGGCAGCGCGGGGGCGCTGAACCACGGGGACGGGGGGCTTGGCAACGGGCCGCTCGGGGAGGGTCGGCGCGGCGCTCGCGGCGGCTTCCGGCGGCGGGGCAACGGGGATCGCGCTCGCGCTAGGCAACGGCGCGACGGGCGCCGCGGCGACCGGCCCCGGCGTCAACTCCGGCGCGCCCTTCGGCGCCGTTTGGCGCGCAAACATGAAGCTACCCCCGCCCACGAGCAGCAAGAGCAGCAGCACGAGCGCGAACAGCACGGCCGGACTCCGCCCTTTGGGCGCCAAGCTCTGCGTGAGCGTGGCGCCCTGCGCGTCCGCCCCCGGGATACTCATGGCCGCGGCCGACACGCTGGTCGACGGCGTGGTCCCGGGCTTGAGCCCTTCGACCTGACTCGGCTCACTGCGCGCGATCCAGGCGCGCACGGCTTCACGCTGAGCCAACACTTCGTCACCCAGCACTTCGGTCACGTAGGCGGCGAGCTCGCGCGGGGTGGCGATGCGTTCACTGCCAGTGGCGGCCGCCTCGAGCGCGTCGGCGAATTGCGCGCAGCTCGAGTAACGTTGCTCGACGTTGCGATCGAGCGCGCGCATCACGACATTGGACAGCGCCGTGCTGAGCCCGGGTACGATCGTGGTCAGCGGCGGCACCGGCTCGGTCATCACGCGAGACAGCGTCGCCGCCTCGTTCTCCGCCTTGAACAGGCGTTTGGCGGCGAGCTCCTCCCAAACCACGATGCCGGCCGCGAAGACGTCGGCGCGGCGATCCAAAGTCTCCTCGCCCGCGGCCTGCTCGGGCGCCATGTAGGCGATTTTACCTTTGAGCTGACCCACGCGCGTGGCGGTCAAACGGCTCGCCGCGCGCGCCACGCCGAAGTCGGTGATGCGCGCGATGCCGTCCACACCGACCAGCACGTTTTGCGGTGAAACGTCGCGATGCACCAAGTGCACGGGCTCGCCAGCGTCGTCGCGCAGCTCGTGCGCGGCGTGCAACCCGGCAAGGGTATCGAGCGCAATGCGCAGCGCAATGCCGACCGGCAAGCGCTTGCCCCGTGTCGCAGCACGAGCGAGCAGGCGCGCCAAGGTGTCGCCCTCGATGTACTCCATCACCAGGTAGTAACCGACGGCGCTGGCTCCCACTTCGAGGATGGGGACGACGTTTGGATGGTGAATGCGCGCCGCAATGCGCGCCTCATCCAAGAACATCTCGACGAACTCTTTCTCGGTCGCGAGGTGCGGATGCAGCCGCTTCATGGCCACGAAGCGCTGGAAGCCACCGACGCCGGTCAGGCGCGCGAGATACACGGTGGCCATGCCACCCGATGCGATCTCACCGACGAGCTCATAACGATCGACGCGCTGACGCCCCGCGCCGGGGTCGAAGAGTTTCGCCACTCGCTAGAACCTTCCGAGCGCCCCGACGCTCGCCCCAGAACCAATCGCCACCCACGGTTGAACACTGAAGCCTCGAGGGCGCACTTTGGCGGCCTCTTCGGCATTGGTGACGGGCTGCTTCGAGCCCCCCCAATCAGTGAAAAATGCTCCAATCACTGCAGTCGCCACGCCGACACCCGCGGAGACGCCGAGCAACAAATTGGTCCGATGCTGCTTGTCTAGCCCCTGATTGTAGAGCGAATCACAGTCCGAGCTCTGCGCCTTGCAGGCTTCCCTCACCTTGTCGGCGCCGGGATTGTTCTGTGTGTCGACGCCGCTCCAGATGGTCACGCCGGAGGCCACGGCGGTCAGGCCGACGCCCACCCAGAAAACGGACTGCGGCAATTTGCCGGACGAGCTTTGCTCGGCTTCGTCGGCCGGTTTGTCGTTGATCGGAGGTTTAACCACCGGTGCAACGGGGGGCGGCGCCACGGGAACCTCGGGCGCGCTGAAATCGAGCGTGCCCGTTGCGCCTTTACTGGCTTCGACCGACTTGGACTCCGAGCGCTCACCCGACCAGCCCGCGCGCACGGCATATGTCCCCGGACCCAGAAAAACCGTGCGATCCGTCGATCGGCGACCCGGCGCAATCTTGCCCGCGACCGTCACGTCACATGGTTCATCGCACTTCAGATCGAGTTGGAACAGCTCGGCTTTCGCCCGCTCCACGATCGCGGGTGCGATCTTCTGGATGTTCGGGTCGTCCGGATGGCGCGCCAGCGCGAGCTCGGCGAGGGTGGCCGCGCGATCGAGTTGACCGGCTTTATCGCGCGAGCGAATCGCGAGTTCTAGCGCGGCTGCACTGGGCGCATTGGCGTCCGCACTTTCGAACTGCTCGGCGGCCTCGACGTAGTCTTCGGTCTTGTATGCCTCACGACCGCGATCGAACGCTTCAGCCGCGGTGCGTACCTGGGCGGGGGTGGGTTCGGAGGCGTCTTCGACCGCGCGAGCAAGCCCTGCGCTGTGCAAGACCAGCGCAAACGCGGCAACACTGACCAGACCCTTCATCTCCGTCGAAGACTCCCGAAGCTTACGAAATACCGACACCAGGCTACACCTTTACCGACCAGCCCGCGAGCGAGCCGACCTCGTAAATGAATAGCGTGAACCGCTGGCGGTTGCCGCTTTGTTTTGCGACCCAACGAGGTACTCGAAACGAAGCGAGGGCAACGCGCATTGTGCGCGGATGTAGGAGCGTGTCGGTAGGCTATGTCGACCGACACGCTTCTCGAGCGCGTGCTTACGCCATCTCGACGACGAGGCGATCGGGCTCTTGGAGATACGAAATGATCTCTTGGGCAAAGTTTGCACCGACATCGCCATCGATGATGCGGTGATCGAACGAGAAGCTCAGGTTCATCACCTCGCCGATCACGATTTGATCGCCGCGCACGACCGGCTTCTTCTTGATCGCGTGGACGCCCATGATGCCGACCTCGGGGTAGTTGATGATCGGGGGCGCGATCAGCCCACCGAGCTTGCCCAGCGAGGTGATGGTGAACGAGGAACCACCGAGATCCTCCTTCTGGCTCTTGCCGTCGCGGGCCGCGCGGGCAACGCGATCGATCTCGCTGGCAATCTCGAGGATGCTCAAGCGGTCGCAACCGCGCACGACCGGCACCATCAGACCGGCTTCGGTCGAAGTGGCGATGCCGATGTCGTAGGTCTTGCGCAAGATGTGCTCCATCGCCGCTTCGTCGATGTGCGAGTTCAAGCGGGGGTGCCGCTTGAGCGCCGCCACCACCGCTTTGACGAGGAACGGCAAGAACGTGAGCTTCACGCCCGCCTTCTCGGCGTAGGGCTTGGCGCGATCTTTCAGCTGCGTGATCGCAGCTACGTCGACCTCGTCGACGTAGTGAAAGTGCGCGGCGGTGTGCTTCGAGCGCGCCATGTTCTCGAAAATGCGCTTGCGCAAGCCGCGGATCGGCACGCGCTCGTCCGTCGCTTGGCGCGACGGCGGCGCGGCGGGGGCGGCCGGGGCTTTGGCCGCCGGGGCGTCAGCCGACGCGTTGCTGGCAGCGGCAGGGGCGCCGTTCACGCTGCGCTCGACGTCTTCGCGGGTCACGCGCCCGGCAGAGCCGCTCGGCTCCACCTTGCGCAAATCCACTCCGAGTTCGCGCGCGAGCTTGCGTGTGGCCGGCGCGGCCAACGGGCGCTCGGCGTAGTAGTCGTTCGCCTTGGCGGTCGAGCCGGTCGTCGACATGCCGGGCAGAGTCTCGCGAATGTCGCCGGCCGCGCTCGCAGCCGGGCCTTCGAACTTCGAAGCGGCGGGAGCGGCGGCGGGCGCAGGCGACGCGGCAGGAGCGGCGGCGGGCGCAGGCGACGCGGCAGGAGCCGGAGCCGGCGCCGCGGCGGCCGCGGGTGCCGGCGCGGCGGGCGCGGGCGCGGGCGCGGCCGCTTCACCACCGCCGCCGGTCTCGAACACGATCAGCACCTGGCCCACGGGCACGGTGTCGCCGACCTTGTACTTGAGCTCAGTGACTTTGCCCGCCTTGGGCGCACCGATAGTGACGGTGGCCTTGTCGGTCATCACCTCCACCATCTCTTGGTTCTCGGCCACCTCGTCGCCGGCATTCACCAGCCAATTGACGATCTCGCCTTCCGCTACGCCTTCGCCGATATCCGGTAATTTGAACTCGAACTTCGCCATGGGAGAGCTTCTCTTCGCTGAATCAGCTGCGCGGGTCAAGCCCCGCTCCGAGTACGAGAAATCACGACCGCGCGGCGTCGAGCAACGCCGGCAAAATACGGTGCGAAAGCGGCAGGTATTCCATCTCGAGCGTGTACGGGAACGGCGTATCGAAGCCGGTCACGCGCACGGGCGGCGCTTCCAAGTGATAGAAGCAGCGCTCGACCACGAGTGACACGAGCTCGGCGCCAAAACCGCACGTGCGGGGTGCTTCGTGCACCACCACGAGACGTCCGGTGTGTTTCACGCTGGTGACGATGGTCGCGATGTCCACTGGCCACAGGGTCCGCAGATCGATGACCTCGGCCTCGACGCCCTTTTCGGCCGCTTTCGCCGCCGCGTCCAGCGCCTCGTACAGCATCGCTCCGTAGGCCAACACGGTCACGTGACGACCCGGCCGCACCACCTTCGCGCTGGAGAGTGGCACCAGGTAGTCGTTCTCGGGCACCTCGCCTTTGGCGGCGCGGTACACGCGCTTCGGCTCGAAGAACAACACTGGATCCGGATCTTGAATCGACGCCAAGAGGAGCCCTTTGGCGTCGTACGGATTCGATGGGCACACCACCTTCAGACCGGCCACGTGAATGAACGCCGATTCGGGATGTTGCGAGTGATAGTGCCCGCCCTTGATGCCGCCCCCGACCGGCGTGCGGATCACCAATTTGGCCGGATATTCGCCGCCCGAGCGATAGCGATACTTCGCCAGCTCGTTTACGATTTGATCGTACGCGGGCCAAATGAAGTCCGCGAATTGGATTTCGACCACCGGCACCATGCCGTACAGGGCCATGCCCACGGCGCAGCCCACGATCCCGTTTTCACTGAGGGGTGTGTCGATGACGCGCTCTTCACCGAACTCTTCGCTCAGGCCCGCGGTGACGCGGAACACGCCGCCCACCTTGCCCACGTCTTCGCCCATCACCACGACGCGCTTGTCGCGGCGCATGGCCGAGCGCAGGGCCTCGTTGACGGCCATCACCATGTTCATTTGGGGCATCGTTATCGCTCCGGGGCTCTACGCCCGGCCAAGGTCGAGAAAAACAAACGGGTCAACGCGGTCTACGCTCACCGAGCATCAATGGGCGGACGGCGCGCGCGGGCCACTCCGCAACTCGGCAGATTGCTCTTGCAAGTGCCACGGCTGCTTTTGGTACACGTCTTCGAACATCGACTCGAGGTTCGGCGGGGGCGTGCGCTCGGCCACCCCGACGGCCGCGCGAAAGCGCTGATCGATGTCGGCGATGTGCGCGAGCTCCGCGCGGTCGTCCCACAGCTTCCGGCGCTCGAGGTACTGGCGCGTGAGCGCGAGCGGGTCGCGCTCGGCCCACGGTTTCAAATCATCCGTAGCGCGGTAACGATTCGGGTCGTCGTTCGTGGAATGGCCGCCCATGCGATAGGTCACGGCTTCGACTAGCGTCGGACCGAGGCCCTGCTCCCCGCGGCGCACGGCCTCACGCACCACGCTCACCACCGCGAAGATGTCATTGCCGTCGACGCGCACGCCAGGGATGCCATAGGCGGCCGCTTTCTCGGCGAAAGTTCGGGTCGCGGTTTGACGCTCGGCGGGCACGCTGATCGCCCAACCGTTGTTGCGGCAAAAGAACACGACCGGCACCTTGAACACGCCGGCAAAGTTCATCCCGCTGTGAAAGTCGGTGGAGCTGGTGGCGCCGTCACCGAAGTAGACCAAGCTCGCCACGTCTTTGCCGTCGATTTTGGCGCCCCAAGAGAAGCCGACGGCTTGCGTGATCTGCGTGCCCACGGGCGAGCTCACGGACGTGAAGCCGGTCTCGCGCGACGTGATGTGGTTCGGCATCTGCCTCCCCTGCACCGTGTCGTTGCCGTTGCCGAACATGTTGTCCATGAACTTTTGCAGATCGAGCCCGCGCATCAGCGCGGCTCCGAATTCACGGTAACAAGGGAACAGCCAGTCACTCTTGCGCATCGCGAACGCCGATCCGATGATCGACGCTTCTTCGCCCAACGAACCGACGTGGAAACCGATGCGGCCTTGGCGCTGCAGCGCGACCAGGCGCTGATCCAACTGCCGCGTGGTCACCATCCAGCGGTAGATCTCGATCACTTCGCTGTCGCTCAAGCGCGGGTCGTGACGAGGGTCGAGCGTGCCATCATCGGACAGCACGCGGATGACTTTCGCCGGTTGTTCCGAGCGAAAAGTCGCAGGCTTTTCGGGCATCATATCCATTCAGAAATTCGAGGCTCCTGGCTCGCCAAGCGGTCGCGTTGGCCGCCGCTCCGAACCGCGCGCGCTAATCGACGAGCGCGTGGGCGGCTTCCTCGAGGGCTTGTTCGACCGCAGCATTCGATAGTTTGAGTTCGGCGGCCAGCTTGTCCAGCACTTCGCGCTCGACCGAGCTTACTCCACCCGACACGTGGGCGAGTAGCGAAGAAACTCGCAGCACCTCGCGCGCATGGTCCTCACGCGTGATGGTCTGAGCCACCATGACGATCCGTTTCTGCATGCCATCTTCTTGCAGCTGGTCGTGCAGATCCGCGAGCAACGCCGACACTTGCTGCTCGGCGACTCGCCCTGCGCAGGCGGCCACCACCACGTGCTGAAAGGCGGCCTGCTCCGTGGCGTCGAAATCGGAGTCGGCATTGGCGACCAGAAACGCACCCTCGACGACGGCTTCGAACAGGCGCGCCGCCAGCGAATCGAAGCCGGTGGGCTGGGTGTGATCGTCATTCTCGGACTTCCAGCCGTAGGAGCTGGCCGCGGCCGTGAGCAAGGAACCCTTCGCGCCTGCGGACGCAGCGTACGCTGGGGCCTGGGTCAGCTGGCGAGCGACCTTACTGATCAGACTGGAGTCCGGGGTGGGCATTCGGTTTCCCTCGATTACAGCGTCGCAGGCTAACCGAAGTTCGCCGCCACGTCATTGGCCGTCAGCGCCGAACCAAGGACTCGGGCCGGATGAGCGGGGCGCGGTCGAGTTCAGCCCGCTCCGCCAAGGGAAATTGGGCGGCTGCGATCGGGCTTTCGCTGCTCGTCGCGGTCTCCGTCGCGATGCCGGGAGGCCGCAAACGAGCCTCCACGAAGCCCTCTGCGGCGTGATAGCTCGACCGCACGAGCGGCCCCGACGCGATGAATGCGAAGCCCATTTCGCGCCCCGCGCGCGCGTACTCGTCGAAGCGCTCGGGGGTCACGTAGCGCTCGACCGCGGCGTGCTTGGGGGTCGGACGCAGGTACTGACCCAGAGTCAGGATGTCTACGCCCGCCTTGCGTAGGTCGTGCATCGTTTCGAGCACTTCGTCGTCGGTCTCACCAACGCCGACCATGATCGAACTCTTCACGAAGCGGTCGGGGTGGCGCGCCTTGGCGTGGGCCAGAACGCCCAGTGACAAATCGTAATCGCAGCGCTGATCGCGGATCTTCGGCGTCATCCGGCGTGAGACCTCGATGTTGTGCGCGAACACGTCGGGTCCGGAGTCGACCATGCTGTTCACGTCGCGCATGCGGCCGCCGAAATCACCGACCAAGGTCTCGACGAGCAGCCCCGGGCTGTGCTCGCGCAAAGCCACGACCGCGCGGGCCATGTGCGACGCGCCGCCGTCCAGCAGGTCGTCGCGATCGACCATGGTGAGCACCACGTAGCGCAGCTTCAGCTGCGAGATCGCGCGGGCCACGTGCTCCGGCTCGCGCGGGTCGACCGCACCCCGGGGATTGCCGGTGGTCACCGCGCAAAAACGGCAGCCGCGCGTGCAAGTGTGGCCGAGCAGCATCACCGTCGCCGTGCCCGAAGCCCAACACTCGGCGACGTTGGGACAGCGCGCTTCTTCGCACACCGTGTACAGATCCAACTCGCGCAGGGTCTGCTTCAGGCGCGTGTAGTTCTCACCGCCTGGCGCGCGCACCTTCAGCCACGGGGGCTTCGGGTCGTAGATTTTCAGCGCGCGGGTGGCGGTCACGCGCCGCCTCCCAGCAACTTCTCGAACAAAGCGCTGACCAGCTTCGGATCGGCGGAGCCGCCACTCTCCTTCATGGCTTGGCCCATGAAAAAGCCCAAGAGCCCCTTCTTGCCCGCGCGCACGGACGCGGCCTGACTCGGGAACTTCTCGATCAACTGCTGACACAACTTCTCGAGCGAAGCGCTGTCCGAGACCACGCGCAGGCCGCGCTCGTCGACGATCGCACGCGCGCTCTTGTCCGTGCCTTCGAGCGCGGCGAACACTTCCTTCGCCTGCTTGCCGCTGATCTCGCCCGACTCGACCAACGTGAGCAGCTCCGCCACCTGCGCCGGGTTCACCGTGAAGGTTGCCTCGAGCCCGTGCGATTTGGCACCGCGTAGCACTTCATTGGCCACGAAGTTGGCGGCTTTCACCGGCTGATTGAAGCCCTTGCACACGGCTTCGAAAAAGCGGACGTAGCGCGGGTGCTGGCTGAGCGTCTGCGCGGTCGCGACGGTCAGGCCGAGCTCGTCCACCCAGCGCTTGCGCACCGCCACCGGCAACTCGTTCAAGCCCGCCCGTTGCGCGGCGATGAACGCAGAGTCTACCCGCAGCGGAGGCAAATCCGGCTCGGGGAAATAACGGTAGTCGTGAGCGTCATCCTTGGCACGCAAGGTCTGCGTGAGGCCCGTGGCAGGATCGAAGCTGCGCGTCTCCTGCTTGACCTTACCGCCCGCGTCCAAAATCGCGGTTTGACGGATGATCTCGGCGTCGATCGCCTTCTGCACGAACTTGAACGAGTTGATGTTCTTCAACTCACAGCGCGTACCGAACTTCTCCGTACCCACGGGGCGGATCGACACGTTCGCGTCGCAGCGAAAGCTCCCCTCTTCGAGGTTGCCGTCGTTCACGCCGATGAACACCAGCAAATCACGAAGCGCGCGCAAATACGCGGCCGCCTCCGCGCTCGAGCGCAAATCCGGCTCGCCCACGATTTCACACAGCGGCGTGCCCGCGCGGTTCAAATCCACGAGCGAGTCACCGGCCACACCGTGCACGTTCTTACCCGCGTCCTCTTCCATGTGCGCGCGGGTGATACCCACGCGCCGCGGCACGCCATCGACCTCGATGTCCAGATGCCCATTCGTGGCGATCGGCTCTTCGAATTGGCTAATCTGATAGCCCTTGGGCAAATCCGGATAAAAATAGTTCTTCCGCGCGAAGATGCTCTTCTCGTGAATGGTGCAGCCCAGCGCGAGGCCCGTTTGCACCGCGAACGTCACCGCTTGCCGATTCAGCACCGGCAGCGACCCCGGCAGGCCCAAACAAACCGGACACACGTTGGTGTTGGGCTCACCTCCGAAATCAGTCGAACAAGCGCAGAACAACTTGCTCTTCGTGAGCAGCTGCGCGTGAACTTCAAGCCCAATGACTGGTTCGTATTCCATGACTCGTCGGCTGGTGTAGCGCCGAACGCAGCCAGGTTCTAGTGCCCGCAATCTTCGCGGCATTTCCCCGTATTTGCTGGGCGCCCGAAGGTGCTGCAGCGCACCCCGCGCCGCGGCCGAGTGCTCAGAGGGCGCCCCCCAAGCATAGACATCCTAGGCGCAGGAGCACCCTTTCAACGCTCCCAGAGCATCGCCAAGGTCGCCAAGGTCGCCAGCAGAGAGAGAAGAGATTGCGTTGCTCCGCGCGTCGCGCTCGTAACGGGTAACGCGCGTCGCGCACGTAACGGGTACCGCTCATCGCGCTGAGCACCTCCCGCCCTAGATCACGCTTGACTCACCCCGGCGCGGTCATCCGCCACCCTCCCTCCCGCGCGCGCCGCGCCGCGTCCTTCCCGCGCGCGCCGCGCC
>Ga0247757_10000845_pt1 | contig 23306 bp, 19 predicted proteins | sample UWRJL126311R4_FD_180929 | JGI IMG/M metagenome (GOLD analysis project Ga0247757, IMG submission 180929) | Plant litter microbial communities from Arlington Agricultural Research Station in Wisconsin, United States - UWRJ-L126-311R-4 | ecosystem: Environmental > Terrestrial > Plant litter >...
AACCTTGTCGCGGGCTCGGTGGTGTTCCAGCCGACGGAGCAGCCGGTGCCGCTCGACAATTATTTCCAGTGGTGGACTTACGTGCACGGCGCGGACTGGCGCCATCCCACCGGGCCCGGCAGCAGCATCGAAGGGAAGGGGAACTACCCCGTCACGCAGATCGGCTACGACGATGCGGTGGCCTACGCGACTTGGGCGGGCAAGCGCCTGCCGACGGAGGCCGAGTGGGAATTCGCGGCGCGCGGCGGCCTCGAGCAGAAGCGCTACGCCTGGGGCGACGACCTGAAGCCCGGCGGCAAGTGGATGGCGAACATCTGGGAAGGACGGTTTCCGGTGAAGGACACCGGTGACGACGGCTTTGTTGGCGTGGCGCCGGTCGCCCAGTACCCGGCCAACGGTTACGGACTCTACGACGTCGCCGGCAATGTCTGGGAATGGACCAGCGACTGGTACCGGCCCGACACCTACGCCGAGCTGGCGAAGGCCGGCGTGGCGCACAACCCGCGGGGCCCGGCGTCGTCCCACGATCCCACCGAGCCCGGCGAGAAGAAGCGCGTCCTGCGCGGCGGCTCGTTTCTTTGTACCGACCAATATTGCACGCGGTACATGGTGGGCACCCGCGGCAAGGGCGAGGTCACCAGCGGCAGCAACCACCTCGGCTTCCGCTGCGTGCAGGAGGCGAAGGTGGCGGGCGGAGCGGCGGCGCATTGATCGAGCCGGGGAAATCGTGAAATCGGGTATCTACAATCGAAAATCTCGATCCCTCGTGCTCCGTCATCCTGAGCGCAGCGAAGGATCCACGAGTTCGAATGTCATGCCCGCCGGCGTGGATCCTTCGCGCGGCTCAGGATGACGGAATAAACGTGGTTTGAGATTCTAGATTTAGGGTTGCCGATTGCTGATTAGAGATGGCCGCGCCTTGGCGTGGCGCATCCTGCCCCAAGGTCTAATAGGCTCGGCGTGGTGCCGGTGCTATGCTTCGGGCTGCGATGGACGGCCCCCGTCGCCTCCCCGTCATGAAAATGTTGTCCCTCCCCCTCAATCGCCGGGTCCTTGCGCTCGGCTCGCTGTTGCTCCTCGCCGCTTGTGCCACGACCGCACCCGATGCGATTCCGGAAGGACTCGTGCGCGTGAAGGATACCCAGGCTGACCTCGTGTATGTGCGCCCGGGAATCGACTTCGCCAAGTACACGGAATTCTACCTCATCGAGCCGACCATTGCCTTCCGGGCGGACTGGGAAAGCGACATGGCTCTTCCCGGGGGCGGGGGTGGCATGATCACCAGCTCCGACATCGAGCGGATGAAAGACACCGGCAAGAAGCTGCTGGCGGAGGAATTCGACGCCGAGTTGACCAAGGGCGGATTCACCCTCGTCAAGCAGCCCGGCGCCCATGCGCTCGCGGTCAAGGCCTCGATCGTCGACATCTACGTCACGGCGCCCGATCCCAGCAATCTGGCCGGCACCTGGGGCCGCACCTACGCGCGGAGCGGCGGATCCGCGACGCTCGAGATCGAGCTCTACGATTCCGTCAGCGGGCAGATCCTCGCCCGCGCCCACGACGAAAAAGTGCAGGGCGAAGACGGCTGGTCGTGGCGTTTTCAGCGGAACCAGATGAGCAATATCAATGACGCCCGGGTCGCCTTCGCGGGCTGGGCCGAGATGCTCGTCAACGGCTTGAAACGCGCCAAGGCGGCCAAGGTCGCGGCTCCGGCAAAGCAGTGAACGGACCGCAGCATCAATTCCGTCAGAGCCCGTTCGTTGCCCTCCTGGGCCTGGCCATGATGCTGCTGCTCGGCGCGGGCTGCGCCAGCCTGCCGCCGCAGCCCGCCACGCGCGAAACCAGCACGGCCCTCACCGACACCGGCGACACCTCGCTCGGCCGCACCATCGCGCCCCATCTGGACGCGGCGACGCAGGAATCGGTCTTTTACCCGCTGTCGCAGGGCGCCGAGGCCTTTGTCGCGCGGCTGGGTCTGATCCGGGCCGCCGAGCGCAGCCTCGATGTGCAGTACTACATGATCCACACCGACGCCACCGGCAACGCCCTGTTCCGGGAATTGCTGCACGCGGCGGACCGCGGCGTGCGCGTGCGGCTGCTGATCGATGACATCCACACGGAAACCGAGGACCCGCTCCTCGCCGCGCTCGACGCCCACCCGCACATCGAGGTGCGCATCTTCAATCCCTTTGTTCACCGCTCGTCGCGCATGTGGAATTTCGCCACCGACTACCGCCGCGTGAACCGGCGCATGCACAACAAGTCGCTCACCGCGGACAACCAGGCGACGATCGTCGGCGGGCGCAACGTAGGTGACGAGTACTTCGCCGCCGGTTCGGATGTCGATTTCAGCGATCTCGACGTGCTCGGGGGCGGGCCGGTCGTGGCGGAAGTGTCCGCGGAGTTCGACCGCTACTGGAACAGCGCCGTGGTCTGGCCCGTGTCCGCGTTGCTGGCGGCGCCGGACGCTGCCGCAGTCAAAACCCAGTACGACCTGCTCGAGCAGGCGGTGGCGGTGGAGCGCCAGAGCGACTACGCGAAGGGCCTGCCCACGCTCGAGCTGGTGCGCGCCATCGAGGAGAAGCGCCTCGAGGTTTTCCGAGGCACCGGCACCGTGATCTCCGACCCGCCGGAAAAGGTCACCATGCCCGTGGACGAGTCCGCCCACGCCATCCTGCAGCTGTCGCAGATCATGGAAAAGGCGCAGCACGAGATCTTCCTCATCTCACCCTATTTCGTGCCGGGCCGGCCGGGCACCGACTGGCTGGTGGCCCAGGCGAAGCGCGGGGTGAAGGTCCGCATCCTGACCAATTCCTTCCTCGCGACGGATGTCGGGGCGGTGCACTCGGGCTACATGACCTACCGGAAGGACCTGCTGGAGGCCGGCGTCGAGATTTATGAGCTGAAGCCCTCGGCCAAGGCGGTGGCCACGACCGAGGCGATCAAGGAGGAAAAGAAGAAGGGCGGCGTCAGCGGTTCGCGCGCGAGCCTCCACGCCAAGACCTACATGGTGGATGGGAAGACGATCTTCGTCGGTTCGCTGAACCTCGATCCGCGCTCGGCGCGGCTCAACACCGAGATGGGCATCGTGCTGGAGAGCCAGGCGCTCGCCGGCCGTTTCCGGGACCGCTTCGACCCGCAGATCCTGGACGTCGCCTATCGCGTCGAGCTGCATCCCGACGGCAAGACGACCTGGACCACGCGCGAGGCGGGGAAGGAAGTGGTCGTCGATTCCGAGCCGGGCATGAGCGGCTTCAAGCGCTTCGGCATGTTTATCGCGCGCGTGCTGCCGATGGAGGAACAGTTGTAGACAGAGGACAGGGGACGGAGGACAGAGGACGGAGAACAGGGGACAGGAGACAGGCTGATCGAGCGGGGTGACCGGAAGCTCGTGAAGGAAGCGTAGCATCACCGTCGTTTTGCGCCCTTCGCGGCCTTCTGTTCAAATTGCCTTGGGCTGTCTCCCGTCCCCTGTCTCCTGTCTTCTGAAATCTGTCCTCTGTGCCTTGGCGCCGCGCGGCGCGCGGCATGGCCCAAAGGCCAATATGGGGACGGGACCTTTTCCCCTACAATCCAGCCACTATTCGCCGCCCGATCAGGGCCGGATATGCCTCAAACCATGTTTGGAGTTCCGTCATCATGAAACGAAAATTGATCCCGCTCCTCCTGCTCGGCGCCTGTGCCGCCGTGTCCGGCTTCGGCCAGGACGCCAAAAAACCCAACATCCTCGTCATCTTCGGTGACGACGTCGGCCAGTCCAACATCTCCGCTTACAGTCGTGGTCTGATGGGCTTCACGACGCCGAACATCGATCGTATCGGTGCCGAGGGTGGCGTGTTTGTCACCTACTATGGCCAGCAAAGCTGCACGGCCGGCCGTGCGGCTTTCATCACCGGTCAGTGCCCGTTCCGCACCGGTTTGACGAAGGTGGGCCTGCCGGGTGCGCCGGTCGGCTTGCAAAAGGAGGACCCGACCATCGCCGAATACCTCAAGCCGCTGGGGTATGCGACCGCTCAGTTCGGCAAGAACCATCTTGGCGACCAAGACAAGTACCTGCCGACGGCGCACGGCTTCGACGAGTTCTTCGGCAATCTCTATCACCTCAACGCCGAGGAGGAACCGGAGAATCCGGATTACCCGAAGGATCCCGAGTTCAAGAAGAAGTTCGGTCCCCGCGGCGTGCTTCATTCTTATGCCGATGGTCGCATTCAGGACACCGGCCCGCTCACGAAGAAGCGTATGGAGACAGTCGACGAGGAATTCCTGGCCGCCTGCAAGGATTTCATCACGCGTCAGGTCAAGGCCGGCAAACCTTTCTTCGTCTGGCACAATTCGACCCGCATGCACGTCTTCACCCACCTCAAGCCGGCCTCCGTCGGCAAGACTGGCTCGCTGCAGGGCGACGGCATGGTCGAGCACGACGGCCAGGTGGGCGAGCTGCTCAAGCTGCTCGACGACCTCGGCATTGCCGACAACACCATCGTCATTTACTCGACCGACAACGGTGCAATGAAGAACCAGTGGCCGGACGGCGGCGCGTCGCCGTTCCGTTCGGAGAAGGACACGGGTTGGGAAGGGGCGGTGCGCGTGCCGGCTTTGATCCGCTGGCCGGGCCACATCAAACCGGGGTCGAATTTTATGGGCCTGTTCTCGGCCGAGGACTGGCTGCCGACGCTCGTCGCCGCGGCCGGCGGTTCGCCGACCGTGCGCGAGGACGCGGTAAAGGGTGTCTCTCTCGGCGACAAGCAGTTCAAGGTGCACATCGACGGTTACAACCAGCTCGACTACCTGACCGGCAAGACGACCAAGAGCGCCCGGCCGGAGTACGTCTATTTCAGCGACGACGGCGACTTGCTCGCGTATCGCGATGAGCGCTTCAAGTATCACTTCACGGTGCAGCTTGAGATAGGCATGAAGGTGTGGCGCATGCCCCTCACTCCGCTGCGGGCGCCCGTCATGATCGATCTCCAATCGGATCCCTACGAAAACTCCTGGGATGGCTCGGCTTATTGGGAGAGATGGGCGATGGAACACACCTTCCTTATCCTCCCGGGCGTGGCCAAGGTCGGCCAGTATCTCGCGACGTATCGTGAATTCCCGCCCCGCCAACATCCCGCCAGCTTCTCCGTGGATCAGCTGATCGAGCAACTCGAGGCGGGCACCAAGGGCAAGTAACGCCGCGATCGTTTCGTTTTGATTTCCCGCGCGCCGCGTCCCCCCGGACCGGCGCGCGTTTGTTTGATGCGTTCCTCTTCGTCCGTGGTTCTCGTCCTCGAGTTTGAAAGCACCGGATGTTTGGGCGGCACGAGGACGAGGAGAAAGGACGAGGAAGTAACCGCGCCGGTCGGCGCTTGTTTCCCCAACGTCCAATTGGGTCCGCTCGTGGGAGCGGGTAGGATGACCGCATTCCCTGCTCATGAAACTACCTCGCCTCCCCCTCGTGCTGGCCGCCGTGCTGGCTCTTTTCGTCTCCGCCTCCGCCGCCGATGCCACCCGTGTCACGGTGGGAAATTTCAAACGCGCCGAGACCGACAACTACTTCGCCAATTTCTTCAAGGACGCGGGCGTGGGAAAATTTGCGCCCCAGCGCGACCTTGCGCCGATCGACAACCAGGCGGTCATTCGCATGAACCGGGACACGCTCTATTCCACGGGCCTGTTCGATCTCGATGCGGGGCCGGTGACCATCACGCTGCCCGACGCCGGCAAGCGCTTCATGGCGGTGCAGGTGATCAACGAGGATCACTACACCACGGAGGTAATTTACAAAGCCGGCGAGCATCGCCTCACCCGGGAGAAAATCGGGACGCGCTATGTCCTCGCGCTGGTGCGCACCTTCGTCGACCCGAACGACCCCGCCGACCTCGCGAAGGTCCATGCGCTGCAGGATGCGATCAAGGTCAGCCAGAAATCCCCCGGCGCCTTCGAAGTCCCAAACTGGGACCAGGAATCGCTGACGAAGCTGCGCCAGGCATTGAACGCGCTGGCCGCCGCCAACGGCGGCCTGGATTCGGCCCACATGTTCGGCCGCAAGGACGAGGTTGATCCCGTCGAGCATTTGATCGGCACCGCGGCGGGGTGGGGTGGCAATCCGCGCGAGGCCGCGCTCTACCTCGGCGGTGTCGCGAAAAACAACGACGGCAAGGCGGCCTATCGCCTGACGTTGAAGGACGTCCCGGTCGACGGCTTTTGGTCCGTGAGCATCTACAACGAGGACGGTTTCTTCGAGAAGAACGACCGCAATGCCTACAGTTTGAACAACGTTACCGGGAAACCGAACGCAGACGGCTCCTACACGATCCAATTTGGCGGCGATCCGAAAGGCGCTGCGAATTACCTGCCCGTTCCCAAGGGCTGGAACTACCTCGTGCGGCTCTATCGCCCGCGGAAGGAAATCCTCGAGGACAAGTGGAAGCTGCCGGAACTGGTGCCGGTCCAGTAGCAACGCTTGCGTCGCTACTGACAGGGGACAGGTGACAGCGAACAGAGGACAGATTTTGAACAGAAGGTCGCGAAGAGCCTGAAGAGAGAGTGGCTTCGCGGCCTTTGCGCGCTTCTGTTTAACCTGAATCGGTCCGTCCCTCTGAACACGCGCCGCCGGCGCGTGTTTCCCCAACGTCCAATGCCCGGGCGCCGATTCTTTCGGTAGTCTGGATCACTCTGCCATGAAAGCCCGACCCCTGTTCGTCTCTCTCTTGTCTGTCGCGGCGCTCGCCGCTTCCACTCCGGCGCAGACCGCGCCGATTTCCGCCTCGCCGAGCTGGTCCCGCGCGCTGCCTTATTCGCCCGATACAACCGTCAAGATCACCGAGGAGTATGCAAAACATATCGGCCGCGACGCCTACTTCTGGGCCTGGCCGCTCGTGAATATTTACAACCGCCGCCTCAGCACCCTGGGCGTCAAAGAGTCGGTCCGGGCCGGTCCGCTCCTCGCGTCCCCGCTCAATCAGATCACGATGCTGACCGACTACCTCGACCCGACGGAGCGGGCGGTGGCGTGCCCCAATCAGGACGTGGTCTACGGCTTGGGGTTGATCGCACTCGATATCTCGCCGGTCGTGGTGCAGGTGCCGGACTTCGGCAGCCGCTTCTGGGTGTATCAGATCGTCGACCTGCGGACCGACAGCTTCGTTCAACTCGGGGCGATGTATGGGACGAAGCCCGGCTTTTACCTTCTCGTCGGACCGGACTGGCAGGGCGAGGTGCCGAAGGGCATCACGAAGGTCTTCCGCTCGTCCACCAACACGGGCCTCGTCGGTCCGCGTATCGCCCAGAACGACGATCCGGCGGACAAGCAGGCGATCCAAGAATCGTTGAAGGGCATCGTGGTCTATCCGCTCACGGATTATGACGGGAAGTTCAAGACGAAGGATTGGGCGAACATCCCCCGCCTGCCGGCACCGCCGCAGGGCGAGGAGGAAATCCACTGGGTCTTTCCCGATAAATTTCCCGACCAGCTGCCGATCGTCCTCGCCGACGCCCCGCCGCTGCCGGGCGAAGAGGCGCGCTATGCGCAGGTGCTGGCCGTGCTCGACACCCTCAAGTCCGATCCCAAGCTGAAGGCGGCGTTCATCGCCGGCGCAGAAGAGTCGGACCGGCTGCTCGTCACGCCGCTCTTCCAGTTTCGCAACTACGGCCAGCAGCTCCCGCACCACTGGAGCACGATCTCCAACGAGTCGGCCTTCGGCACCGACTACTTCACGCGCACCGCCGTCGCGAAGTCCAACATCCTCGTCAATGCGCCGAACGAGACGAAGTACTATTACCAGGACCTCGATGCGTCCGGCGCGCGCCTCAACAACGCGTACCGCTACACCGTGACCTTCCCGAAGGACGGCACCCCGCCGGTCAATGGCTTCTGGTCGCTCTCGATCTACAACGAGCACCACTTCTTCATCGCCAACCCGATCAATCGTTTCTCGGTCGGGACCAAGAACCGCGACCTGAAGTATAACGCCGACGGCTCGCTGACGATCTACGTGCAGACCGACGAGCCCACTGATCCGGTCCAGCGCGCCAACTGGCTCCCTGCGCCGAAGGGCGACTTCTCGCTCTACGTCCGCGCCTACTGGCCCAAGCCCGCGGTGACCGACGGCTCGTGGACGCCGCCAGCGGTGAAGCGGACGAACTGAATCACCCGATCTATCGCCTGCCCATGAAAACGAAAGTCATCACCCTCGTCCTGGCCTGCAGCGGGCTTTGTGCCGTCGTCCTCGCCAAGGATTATTCTCCCGCCGAAATTGAAGAACGCTCGATCCACCGCCGCGCCGTCGAGGCCGTGATCTGGGGCATGCCGGCCGTGAACACCGATCTCATGCTCCAGGAGATGCTGGCCAAGACCGGCGGCAAGGTGAACGAGATCGTTTACTGGTCGCGCCCGGTCGACTGGCACAACCAAACCCTGACGCCCAATCCGGACGCGATCTACTTCATGATCTTCTATAACACCAAGGAAACCGGCCCCCTGGTCATCGATGTTCCGCCGGCGGATGACGGCATATTTGCCGGCAACATCGACACCGTGTGGCAGATGCCGGTGGAAGACGTGGGGCCGTATGGCGCCGACCAAGGCAAAGGCGGAAAATATCTCATTCTGCCGCCCAATCAAAAGGACGAGCCGCCTCCGGGATACTTCGTGCTGCGCCCGGATACTTACACCGGATACGCGCTGATCCGGTCCAATCTCAAGAGCCACAGCGAGGAGGACATCGCGGCGGCGGTGCGCTACGGGAAGCGGCTCAAGGTCTATCTGCTGTCGCAGGCGGCGAATCCGCCGGAAACGAAGTTTACCGATGCGAAGGATGTCCTCTACGACTCGACGATCCCTTACGATTTTCGTTTCTTCCAGTCGCTGGATCGGGTGATCCAGGCCGATCCCTGGCTGACGCGGGACAAGGCGATGATCGACCCGCTGAAATCGATCGGGATCGAAAAGGGCAAACCGTTCAATCCCTCGCCGGCGACCGTCGCGACGCTCAACGCCGCGGCGGTCGAGGCGCATGCCTTCCTCGAACAAATGTATGAGAAGGGATTCCCGCCGTACTTTGCCCATGCCTACTGGGCGATGCCGGCCTGGCCCGCGTTGGTCATGGCGGGTTCCTCCGGTTACGCGGAGACGGACATCTACCCCGTGGACGCCCGGGCGCTCACCTACAGCATCGGCTACATCGGCATCAAGCGCCTCGGCACGGCGCAGTTTTATTTGATCTCGGGGAAGGATCACAACGGTCGCGCGCTCGAGGGAAGCAAGACCTACCGGCTGGTCGTCCCGCCGAAGGCGCCGACCAGCCAATATTGGTCGGTGACGGTTTATGACCGCCAGACGCATGCGTTGGTCAAGGGCTTGGATCGCGCCAGCCGGGCCTCCAACGCCAGCGAGTTGAAGCAGAATGCGGACGGCTCGGTCGATGTTTACTTCGGCCCGAAAGCCCCGACGGGCCAGGAATCCAATTGGGTGCCGACCGATGCGAAGAGGAAGTTCGAGCTCCTCTTTCGCGTCTACGGTCCCGAGAAGGCTTTTTTCGAGAAAAAGTGGCCGCTGCCCGACGTCGAGGAAGTGAAATGAGGGTGACGGAGCAACGAAGCGATTCCCGGCGAACGCAGCGCCGGGGCCGGGGCGCGGTGCGGCAGGGGAACTGGAAACTCATCTGGCGCTCGCTCATCCCCACGAGCGTCGACCTCTACAACCTCGCCGAGGATCCCTTCGAGAAAAACAACGTGGCCGCGGCGCATCCCGACAAGGTCGCCGCCATGCAGGAACGGCTCAACGCCCTCGGGAAGGAAGCCGCCAAGCCGCTGGCCCTCATCTACGTCACCGGCGTGGGCTTGAAGCACGGCAAGCCGCTGATGGGGTCGATCGACGGCCAGGCCCCCGTGCCGGTCGAGGCCGACGGCCACGCCATCACCGATGATGGCTTCGGTGATCACGAAAGCCACTAGCACTACTCCGTCAGGGACCCACCAATGCTTCGACCTTACAGGAGGTAACTGAGCAAACCGAGATCGGGTCAGGTATAGCCGTGTATTCCGTGGTTCTCCCTGTGTCGGTAGTTCGCCCTCCGTTCTCTCCGTTACCTCCTGTGAGGTTGCTGGTTTGCCGGCTCGGAATGGCCAGCGATCCATGGCGAACGAGTAACAACGAGTACGCCTCTCCGCTCGCGTTGGCCCAACGTCCAATTCCTCACGGGGGACGCGTTGCGCTAGGGTGGGACCATGAATTCCATGGTCCTGCGGACTCGTGTCCGCTGTCTGGGGACAATGCTGCTCGCGCTGGCGGTTTCCCGTCTGACCGCGGACGAGGCGCCCGCCGGCCAGGACATGGCCGAACTCGCCAAGAAGCTGGCCAATCCCACCGCGTCGCTCATCAGCGTGCCGATCCAGGGCAATCTCGACTGGGGCGGGGGACCGGCCGACGACGGGATGCAGTTCAAGGTCAACGTCCAGCCGGTCATTCCCATCGACCTGAATGCCGACTGGAAGCTGCTCACGCGCTATGTCGTACCCTGGGTCTACCAGGAGGACCGCATCGGCACCGACAGCCAGAGCGGGTTCGCGGACTCGACCGCCACCTTCTGGCTTTCACCGGCGGCCGAAAAACCCGGCGCGCCGATCTGGGGCATCGGGCCGATCCTGCAGGTGCCCACGGCGACCGACGACCTGCTCGGCGCGGAAAAATGGTGCCTTGGTCCATCGGTGATCCTTGTGCACCAGCAGAACGCCTGGACCTCGGGCGTCCTGATCAACCAGCTCTGGTCCTTCGCCGGCGACGACAGCCGGGCCGACGTGAATTATCTCTTCTTCCAGCCGTTCCTTTCCCACACGAATGCGAAGCACATGACGGTTACGCTCAACAGCGAGAGCCTCTACGATTGGGAATCGGGCGAGTGGACCATCCCGCTCAACCTCTCGGTGACGCAGCTCGTGAAGATCCACGGCAAACCAGTCAGCTTCGCCGGCGGCGTGCGCTACTACCTCGACAAGCCCGCCGGCGGCCCCGACTGGGGCATCCGCTTCGGCGTGACACTCGTGTTTCCGAAATAAGCGGAGGGGCGATCGATGTAGGTCGGGGTTTACCCCCGACGACGGCGCGTTCGTGTCGGGCATGAAGCCCGACCTACAGGAGAACCACGCCACGATGCTATCGTCCAACTGACTCGTTAGCCCAAGGGAGCATATACCGCGCCCCGGGTATCTTGTATCGTCCGGCTTTACCTCCCGAATCACCGAAATATGAAATTACCCCGATTCTCCACGTCGATCCTGCTGCTGGCGCTAGGCGCGCTGGCGTGGCCGGCCGCCCTGGCGGCCGCCGACGCGTCCGCGCCCGTGGTCCGGCGTCCCGGCAAGTTTGTGTGGGCCGACTTGGTGACGACCAATCCCGATACCGTCGTCAATTTCTACACCAAGACCTTTGGCTGGACCGCGCGAAAGACCGGCAACGGGGCGGAGAGCTACACGCTCCTGCTTAACGGCGATCGCCCGATGGGCGGAGTCGCGTACCGCAAAGCCGACCCGCAGAGCAAGGCGCCGGGTGGCGCGCGCTGGGTCGGGTCCATCGCTGTGACCGATATCAATCAAGCCGTCGCCGCCGTGACCGCCGCGGGCGGCCACACCCTCGTCGCCCCGCGCCAGATCGCGGGCCGTGGCTGGCAGGCCGTGGTGACCGACCAGGAGGGCAGCATCTTCGGACTGCTCGTCAGCGAAACGGGCGACGTCCCGAAGGGCGAGGTGCGGGACCACGACTGGGCCTGGGTGCAGCTCCTTTCCCACCAGCCCGCCGTCGCGGCCGCCTTTTATGAAAAAGCGCTGGGCTATGTCGTGACCGACGACACCCGCACGGCGTGGCCCGAGGACCGTTTGCTGACCCGCGACGGCGTGGCGTACGCGGGGCTGACGCCGCTGCCGGACAATAAAGACACGCGGGGCGGCTGGCTCGGGTATGTGCGGGTGCCCGAAGTGCAGGCGGCGGTGGACGCGGCCACGGCGCTCGGCGGGCACGTGTTGGTGGCCCCGCAAAAAATTGCCGGAGCGATGCAGGTGGCGGTCATCACCGATCCACTCGGTGGCGCCATCGGTTTGGTCAGCGCGCCGGCGCAGGCCGGCGGGGAGGGCGCCAAATGAAATCCAAGATCTTCCGCTGGTTCCTCCTCGCCGTCGCCCTGGTCTTGGTCGCCGGCTGCCAAAATACGATGAGTACCGCTGACATCGTCGGCGTGCAGGAGAACCAGATGTACGCGGGGCCCAATTCCGGATTCTACGATCCGTGGTATGGCGCCGGCGCCTATGTCGGCGCCGGGGGCTATGGTGGCGTCGGGGTCGGCGTCAGCATACCGCTGTTTTAGAAACCTTGCCGGCCATGGACGCGCGCCCGGTTCCGACTCCCGGGCGCGGGTGATGGCGCTCGGGCGAGAAGAGGCAATTCGCCCGGATAGAAGCCCGGCGCAACGCCGGGGAGGGAAGGCCTTCGCGATCGCAGGACATGCCGCTGCGCCCGCAGCGCGTCGGCCGAGAAAGTGAAAAACTATTCATGTCCACGGGTTTGTTTTATCCCAAGGGCCAATGGGAATGACGCCGCCGCTCGCCTAGACTGGGTGACTCACACGGCGCCATGGATTCACCGCAAAATCGTCCCATGAAAACCAAGTTCATTCTCTCCGCCACGGTTGCGTTGCTGGCCCTGGCCGGCCTGGGCGGCCCTGCTACGCCGACCGCGCGGGCGGCGGAGGCGTCCGCCGCCGACCCCGAACCGCCGCCGCCGCGCCGGATTCCGATGAACCCCTCGAATCCGGTCGAGATCCAGTACAAGGTCGGTTTCCACGACATGGACGTGCCGGAAGCCAATTCCCATACTTCGGGGGTCAACCTGTCCGCCTCGCTCAGCGGAACGCTTTTTTCGGGAACGCACATCGTCCTGGAGGGCGACATGTTCCTCGATTTTGACCACGATCACCTGGACCCGCACCACACCCCGCTCTGGTTGCAGCTCCATTTCGGGCTCACCGGGCCGATCGCGCAATCGACCACGCCGGACCTCTGGTATTTCTCCTGGGTGGGCGACGTGAACAGCCGCAGCAACACCGTCAGCTGCATCGAGCGGGATCTCAAAATCATCCCCGGCGTCGCGCTCGGCGGCAAACTCGGCATCCTGGCGGTGGAAGCCCGGCTCGGTTACGGCTACTATGCCCTGACGATCGATGACGACGTGCCGCGGGAGCGGGGCTACGATCGAGACGACCTGATAAACCGGACCTGGGCGCTGGCGCCGTCACTGGAAGCGACCCTGTCCCTGACACCGCACTTCAAGGTGCTCGGCCGCGCGCAGGAGTGGCATGACGGCAGCACGTGGCTGGAAACCAAATATCACGCCGGCTTGGATTGGGACCTGAGCCGCTTTATCCCGCACGCCGACTTGGAGTTCAGCGTCGAGGTCACGGAATATAACATTTCGATGTATCACCCGACCGGCTCCCCGCCGGGTTACCTGCCGATCCTCCCGTGGAACGACGACCGGCTGATCATGTTTACCTTCGACAAATGGTGGTGACGGCCGCGCCGGGTGGGGCCCGCGCGACGGATTTCGCCGGCGGGCAGGGTAAGCCCTATGTCTAATACCCCGGGGCGCTGCCGTTTAGTATAGTCCCCCCGCCGATCCGGCCAGGAAGGCCTTTGTCGCTTTCCTCACGCACACTCATCCCTTCATGAAGTCACCCCGACTCCGGCTGATCGCGGCCTTGGTGCTGTCTTCCGTCATGACCTTGTCGGCCGCCGCGGCCCCTGATGCCGCCGCCGTCCGGCACCCGGGAAAATTTGCATGGGTCGACCTGGTCACGACCGATCCCGACGCGGCAATCAGTTTCTACACGAAGACCTTTGGCTGGACGACGCGCGAGGTGCACGGCGGCCGGCAGCGGTACACGTTTCTCCTCAATAATGGCCAGCCCGTGGCCGGCGTGGCCTATAGTCCGGCGGAAAACAACGGCCGGAAGACTGCCGGTGCCCGCTGGGTCGGATCCATCTCGGTGTCGGATATCAACGCGGCGGCGAAGGCGGTGGCCGACGCGGGCGGCCGCGTCCTCATCGAGCCGCGACAGATCGAGGGCCGGGGCATGCAGGCGCTGGTCGCCGATCCGGAAGGATGCATCTTCGGGTTGATCGTCCGCGACGGGGGCGACCCGGCGGACGACGAGGTGGCGGAGAACGGCTGGGTCTGGGCCCAGCTGCTTTCCGGCCAGCCCGCGACGGCGATCGAGTTTTATCGGAAATCCCTCGGCTACCAAATCGACGAGGACACCCGCTCGAAGCGGGCCGATGACTACCTGCTTTCCCGCGACGGCTATTCCTGCGCGGGCCTCACGCCTTTGCCGGAGGGCAGCGGCGGACGGCCCGGCTGGCTCGGCTACCTGCGCGTGGCGGATACCGGGACCACCGTGGAGGACGCCCAGGCGCTCGGCGCGCGGGTACTCTTCCGGCAGGATGAGCCGGACCGGCTGCAGGTCGCAATCCTCGCCGACCCGCTCGGCGGCGCGATCGGGATCGTGAGCATGCCGGCCCCGGCCGAAAAGGAGGAGACGAAGTGAAAGCCAGGAATTTCAGATGGCTCGGTCTCGCTGCGCTGCTGGCTTTCGCCGCGGGCTGCGAATCCGACGGCGACTACAGCGGAAGTGGCAGCGTCAGCTTCTACGGCGGCGTCGGCTACTACGACAGCTTCTACGACCCGTGGTACGGCCATGGCGGCGGCATCATCGTCAGCCCGCCGAACCGCCCGGTGAGCCCCTCGCGTCCGACCGTGACGCCGCACATGGGCGGCGGCGGCCGGCGCCGCTGACCCGGCTTTCTGTTCACTCCCACCCCCGAAAAGGACCCCGACCATGAACCTCGTCTTCAAGGAAATTCGCCACAACAAGCTCCTGTGGCTGCTGGTGTTCGTCCCCATCCTGTTTGCCGCGGAGGTCATGGCGAAGGAATCGCACACGCTGCTGTTCATTCTCTCCATCCTGGCCATCGTGCCGCTGGCGGGAATGTTGAGCCATGCCACCGAATCGGTCGCCGCCAAGACCGGCGACGCGGTGGGCGGCCTGCTCAACGCCACCCTCGGCAACCTCACGGAACTCGTGATCGCCATCACGGCGCTGAACGCGGGCCAGTACATGCTGGTGAAGGCGTCCATCGCCGGCGTGATCGTCACCAACGCGCTGTTCATGCTCGGCATGTCGCTGTTCCTCGGCGGTCTCAAGCATCACATCCAGGAGTACAACCGGGCCAGCGCGCGGCTGCAGGCCGGCATGCTCTTCCTCGCCACCATTGCGCTGCTGGTGCCTTCCGCGCTGGCGAACCTCGATTCGGCCACCGGCACCTTCACGACCAAGCTGAGCCTCGGGCTCTCGGTGATGCTGATCCTGGCGTACGGGCTCGGGATGTTCTTCTCGCTCAAGACCCACAAGGACATGTTCGCCAGCGAAGGCGGCGAGGACCATCACGGCGAGCCCTGGCCGATCGGCGTGGCGTTGACCACGCTGGCGATCGTCACCGTGCTCGTGGCGGCGGTGAGCCATGTGTTCGTCGCCTCGGTGCAGCACGCCGCGGAGTCCTTCGGGATGACGCCGGCCTTCGTGGGCTTCATCGTCGTGTCGCTGGTTGGCGGCGCGGCGGAGATGGCCTCGGCGTTTTCCGCGGCGCGCAAGAACCGCATCGACATGGCGGTCGGCATCGCGCTGGGCAGCGCGTCGCAGATCGCCCTGTTCGTGGCGCCGGTGCTGGTGTTGCTCAGCTACGTCATCGGACCCCACCCGATGGACCTGCAATTCTGGCCCGGGGCGATCGTGATGACGCTGTTTGCGACCCTGACCGCCAACCTCGTCACCAACAGCGGGCGCTCGGCCTGGTTTGTCGGCGTGCTGGTCCTCATGGTGTACGCGATCTTCGCCATGACGCTCTACCTGCTCCCGCCGCGCGTTTGAGGTCCGCTCCCGAACGCCGCTCTATCTTTTCATCCGCTCCCCCTATGTCCGACGCCACCACGCCCTCGTCCCGCGCCCCGCTCGCCCCGAACGACCGCATCGCCGAGGTGCTCTTCGGCCTGATCATGGTTCTCACCTTCACCGGTTCGCTGAGCGTGGCCGACTCGGGCCGCGAAGACGTCCGCGCCATGCTCATCGGCGCCCTCGGCTGCAACATCGCCTGGGGCATCATCGACGGCGTCCTCTACATCATGGGTGCGCTGGCGGAGAAGGGCGCCAACCTCAAAACCTACCTGGCGGTGCGCGCCGCTCCCGATGCGAAAGCCGCCCGCGGGTTGATCGCGGAGTCGCTGCCCGAGGTCGTGGCCAAGGTGCTCCGGCCCGAGGAACTCGACGCGGTACACGAGCGGCTCGTGAAGCTGCCCGACCCGCCCGCGCGGGCGAAACTGGACGCGTCGGACTGGAAGGGCGCTTTTGCGGTGTTCCTGTGGGTGTTTTTCACCACCTTTCCCGTGTCGATTCCGTTTATTTTCATGAGCCATCTCGGGCCGGCGATGCGCACCTCCAACGCCATTGCCGTGACGATGCTGTTCATCGCCGGTTTTGCGTACGGCCGGCATGTCGGACGTTCGGGCTGGCTGTTCGGCCTGTCGATGGTCGTCCTGGGCCTCGCGCTCGTCGCGATGACGATGGCGCTGGGCGGGTGAGGATCTTTGCGGGACAGGTCGGTTCGATGTAGGTCGGGGTTCATCCCCGACGGATCCGCGTTCGGGTCGGGCATAAAGCCCGACCTACAGAATACCCAGGTGGTCGCCGCCGTCCCGGCGGCGACTGGCGTCGGTTTGGAGACCGACGCCCACCCATTGCGGAAGCACTCTACGACCAAGGTCCAATTCCTCGGAAGGCGCGTACCGAGTAGGATTTAGGCTGGAGCGCGACCATCTCCAGCTGCCCCTCATGAATTGGCTGATCGAAACGTTCCGGACGTATCCGGAGATCGCGATATTCCTCACGCTGGCGTTGGGCTTCTATGTCGGCGGCCTGAAGGTCGGAAAGTTCAGCCTCGGCAGCGTGACGGGCGTGCTGCTCGCCGGCGTCCTGATCGGCCAGCTGGACATCGCGATTTCGCCGGACGTGAAGGCGGTGTTCTTCCTGATGTTTCTCTTCGCGGTCGGCTACAGCGTCGGCCCGCAGTTTTTCCGCGGGTTGAAGAGCGACGGGCTGCCGCAGGTGCTCTTCGCGGTGATCCTGTGCGTCGCCTGCCTCGTGTCGGGCTTGGTCGCCGCCAAGCTGGCCGGCTACGGCATCGGCTTGGCGGCGGGTTTGCTCGCGGGAGCGTCCACGATCTCGGCGGTGCTCGGTGTGGCGACCGACACGATGGGACAGCTGGGCCTCCCCCCGGAGCAGGTGCGGGCGCACACGGACGCGATGCCGGTGGCATACGCCGTCACCTATCTCTTCGGCACGGCGGGCTCGGCGTGGTTCCTGGCATCCGTCGGCCCGAAGATCCTGGGCGTCGATCTCGCCCGCGCCTGCGCCGACTACGAGTCGAAGATGGGCGGCACGGCCGATGCCAGCGACCAGATGTCCGTGTACCGGCGCCTCACCACGCGGGCCTACCTGGTCGGCAAGAACTCGGAGCTGGTGGGGAAGACGATCGAGGCCTTTGAAGCCCGGTTCACCGCCCCGCGCCTCTGCATCCTGCGCCTGCGCCGCGAGGGGAAGGTGTGGGAAGTCGAGCCCAAGATGATTCTCGCGGCGGGTGACGTGGTCGGCCTGGCCGGGCCGCGCGAGCTGCTGCTGCCGATCGAAGCGGACGTCGGCAAGGAGGTGGACGACCGCGAGCTGTTCGACATGCCGCTGGAAATCCTGGACGTCGTCATCACCAACAAGGTGTATGCGGGCTGGACGCTCCAGAGCATCCGGAACTCGCCCGCCGCCGAGCAGGTGCGCGGGGTCTTCCTTCGGAAGCTCGTTCGCGCCGGCCAGGAAATGCCGTTCAACGCCGGCACGAAGGTGGATCGCGGCGACGTCTTGCAGCTCATCGGCCCCGCCGGGGCGGTGAACCGGGCCGCGAAGGAGCTGGGTTATGCCGACCGGGCGACGGAAAAGACCGACATGGTTTTCATGGGGCTTGGCATCACGATCGGCGCGCTCATCGGGGCGCTGTCCATCAAGGTCGGTCAGGTTCCGCTGAGCCTGAGCACGAGCGGCGGTGCGTTGATGGCGGGCCTGGTATGCGGCTACCTGCGCGCGGTCCACCCGACTTTCGGGCGGATCCCGGCGCCGGCGCTGTGGGTGTTCAACAACGTCGGCCTCACCGCGTTCATCGCCGTGGTCGGGATCACGAGCGGGCCGGGCTTCGTCGCCGGACTCAAGGCTTCGGGGGTCAGTCTCCTCCTGTGGGGCGTCTTCGTCACGATCCTGCCGCTCGTCGTCGGCCTGCTGGCCGGCAAATACGTCTTCAAGATGCACCCTGGCATCATCCTCGGCGCCTGCGCCGGTGCGCGCACCACGACCGCGGCGCTCGGCGCCATCCAGGACGAGGCCAAAAGCAAGGTGCCGGCCCTCGGGTACACCATCACCTACGCGGTGGGTAACGTGCTGCTCATCACGTGGGGCGTCGTGCTGGTGCTGATGCTCAAATAACCTGCGCGCCATTTCCCCCGCCATGCACCTGATCACCGAAGCCCTGCAGCAACACGTCGAGCTGGCCATCTTTGTGGCGCTCGGGTTGGGCTACCTGATCGGACGCGTGCGCCTCGGCTCCTTTGCCATCGGCTCGGTCACGGGCGTCCTGATCGCCGGCGTGCTGATCGGCCAGGTCGGGCTCTCCATCTCGGCGAACGTGAAGGCGGTGTTCTTCCTGATGTTCCTCTTCGCGATCGGCTACAAGGTCGGGCCGCAGTTCTTCGGCGGCCTGCGGAAGAACGGCCTGCCGCAGCTGGTCCTGACCTGCATCGCGTGCGTCACCTCGCTGTTCGCCACGTTCGTGGCGGCGCGGCTCATGGGGTACGACATCGGCACGACGGCGGGGTTGATGGGCGGCGGCATGACCGAGTCCGCCGTGCTCGGCACGGCGGCCGATGCCATCAACCGGCTGCCCATTGCCGAGGCGGCCCGGGCGCAGCTGGTCGACAAGATGGCGATCGCTTTTGCCGTCACTTATCTCCTCGGCACCATCAGCACCGCGTGGTTCCTGCCCGTGATCGGCCCGCGGCTGATGCGCGTCGACCTGAAGGAGGAGTGCCGGAAACTGGAGCAGGAGATGTCGGGCGGCGCCGCGCACTACGCGCCGGGCGTGCAGTCGGCCTACCAGCCCTGGGACCTGCGGGCCTTCCGGGTGGGGGACAGCAATTTCGCCGGGCAGACGGTGGCCGAGATCGAGGCGCGGTTCGAGAACGCGCGCGTCTTCATCCGGCGCCTGCGGCGCGGCGGCAAGCTGCTCGCCACCGAAGCGGCGACGCAAGTCGAGGCGGCGGACGTCCTGGCTGTGATCGCGCGACGGGAAACGGTGCTGGCGGATGATTTCCCGCTGAAGGTGGAGGTGGTGGACAAGGAACTGCTCGATTTTCCCAGCGAGACGCTGGATGTCGTCGTCACCAACAAGGATCTCGATGGCAAGGCGCTCGACGAGCTCGCCCAGGTCAAATACGCCGGCGCCTTGCTGAGCCGGGGTGTCATCCTGCGCAAGATCGTCCGTTCCGGCGCTGAACTGCCGTTCACGCCGGCCACGGTGGTGAATCGCGGCGATACGCTGACCCTCCACGGCGCGCAGTGGGACGTCGAACGCGTGACGAAGGTGATTGGCTACGCCAACCGGGCGGCGAACACCACGGACATGGTGTTTGTCGGATTGGGAATTTTCGTTGGCGGCCTGCTTGGCCTGCTCGAACTGGTGGTCCACGGCATCCCGGTCGGTCTCGGCACCAGCGGCGGCGTGTTGCTCGCCGGCCTCGTGCTCGGCTGGTTGCGGTCGGCGTACCCGGTGTTCGGCCACATTCCCGAGTCCGCGCTATGGCTCTTCGATTCGCTGGGGCTGAACACCTTCATCGCGGTGATCGGCCTGACCGCCGGCCCGTCGTTCTTCACCGGCCTGCGCGACGCGGGCTTCGGTCTCGTGTTCGCATGCTTCGCGATCGTGGTGATCACCCACACCACCGCCATCCTGGTGGGACGCTACGTCATGAAGATGCACCCCGGCATCCTGCTGGGCGTCTGCTGCGGGGCCGGCACCGCCACCCCCGCGCTGCTCGCGGTGCAGGAAGCCGCCGAAAGCAAGGTGCCTGCCCTCGGCTACGGGCTGCCTTACGCCGTGGGCAACGTGCTCCTCATCGTCTGGGGCACCGTGATCGTGATCCTGATGCGCTAACCCTTTTCCCGTTCCTCCCATGCCCAAAAAAGCTTCCACCCCTCGCGCGCACCAAAAGGCGCTGCTCAAGTTGAGCCCCTTCGAACTCAAGGACGAGTTGATCAAGCTGGGCAAGGCCGCCGAGCGGGCGCAGGTCGCCCAGTTCCTCGACGCCGGCCGCGGCAACCCGAACTGGATCTGCACGACGCCGCGCGACGCCTACGGCACGCTCCTGCGCTGGGGACTCGAGGAGTCCCGCCGCGGCATCTCCGTCCCCGACACGGGTCACCAGATCGCGCTGACGCCCGGCATCGGGAAGCGCTTCGCGGCTTTCCTGCGGGACAATCCCAAGGCACCCGGCATCAAGCTGCTCCGCGACACGTGGGCGTACGGCACCAAAAAGCTGAAGCTCAAGCCCGACACCTTCGCCTACGAACTGGGGCAGGGGATCATCGGCGACCTTTATCCCGTCCCCGGCCGGATGCTGCGCTGCTGCGAGCGCATCGTGCACGAGTTCATCGCGCGCGAGATGTGCGACGGGCGGCCGCCGGCCGGCCGGTACGACCTGTTCGCAGTCGAGGGCGGCACCGCGGCGATGTGCTATCTCTTCGACACGCTGATGCAGAACGAGCTGCTGCACCGCGGCGACACCATCGCCCTGGCCGTGCCGACGTTCACGCCGTACATCGAGATCGCGCACATGGACCGCTTCGCTTTCAAGCTGGTCCACCTCGACGCGGCGGTGGAGACGCGGAAGGACGGCGGCCACACCTGGCAGTATTCGGACGCCGAGATCGACAAGCTGGCCGACAAGCGCGTGAAGGCGCTCTTCCTCGTGAACCCGAGCAACCCGCCGTCCCATGCGATGAGCGGCAAGTCGATGCGGCGGCTGGTGACGCTGGTGAAGCGCAAGCGGCCCGACCTCATTGTCATCACGGACGACGTGTACGGTACCTTCGTCCCCGGTTTCCGTTCGGCGATGGCGGAACTGCCGCACAACACGATCGGCGTCTATTCCTACTCGAAGCACTTCGGTTGCACCGGCTGGCGCCTCGGCGTCGTGGCCGTGCACGAGAAGAACATCTTCGACCAGATGATCGCGCGGCTGCCCGCCCGGGTGCGCGCGAAGCTGAACCACCGGTACAGCCCCATCACGCTCACGCCGGCCAAGGTGAAGTTCATCGACCGCATGGTGGCCGACAGCCGCATGGTGGCGCTGAACCACACGGCCGGCCTCTCGCTCCCGTCGCAGATCCAGATGATGCTCTTCTCGGCCTTCACGCTGCTCGACACGGCGGACAGCTACAAGCGGGTCTGCCAGCGCATCGTGCGCCGCCGGTGGAACGCCCTGTTCGACGGGCTGGGGCTGACACTGCCGGCAGACGACACCCGCGCCTTCTATTATGTAGAGCTCGACCTGATGGTGTGGGCCGAAAAGGAACACGGCCCGGCCTTCGCGAAGTTTCTCCGGAAAAACTACGAGTGCATCGACGTCCTTTTCCGGCTGGCCGAGCACAGCGGCATCGTGCTCATGCCCGGCGGCGGCTTCGGCGGGCCGGACTGGTCCGTCCGCGTCTCGCTGGCAAACCTGCCCGAGGACACCTACCCGAAGATCGGCCGGTATCTCCGCGCGGCCGCGCAGGCTTATGTGAAGGAATGGAGGGCCGCGGGAAAATGACCCACGGCAAAGTCCAAACGCCAGATTCCAAACGCCAAATAGACCGATCCGAAATTCCAGATCCCCGACCCATCCCATCTCAACCCACCGTGTCCTCATGAAAACGTCCGCTCACAGTCTGAAAACCCTCGGGCTCATTGCCCTCGCCCTGGTCCTGGCTCCGGCCGCCTGGGCGCTTCCGAAAATCAAGGTCCTCGCCACCGGCGGCACCATCGCCGGCGCGCAGACCAGCCAGTCCGACGCCGGTTACAAGGCGGGTACGTTCTCGGTGGACGACCTCATCAACGCCGTGCCGCAGCTCAAGAACGTCGCCGAGCTCTCCGGCGAGCAGACGGCCAACATCGGCAGCCAGACGATGAACCACGAGGTCTGGCTCAAGCTCGCCAACCGCGTCAACGAGGTGCTCGCCTCGCCCGACGTGGACGGCGTGGTCATCACGCACGGCACGGACACGATGGAGGAGACCGCGTACTTCCTGAGCCTCGTCGTGAAGAGCGACAAGCCGGTGGTGCTGGTCTGCTCGATGCGCCCCGCGACCGGCATCAGCGCCGACGGCCCGATGAATCTCTACAACGCCGTCGTCCTGGCCGGCACCCCGGGCGCCAAGGGGCGCGGCCCGCTCGTCGTGATCAACGACACCATCCACTACGCCCGCGAGCTGCAGAAGATGCACACGACCTTCCTGAACGCCTTCGAGTCCCCGAACCGCGGCGTCGCCGGCGTGATGAACACCGGCAAGGTCTACCTCTATTCGCAGAACACCACGCGCCACACCACGAAGAGCGAGTTTTCGCTGCAGGGCCTGACGGTGGAAAACCTCCCGCGCGTGGAGATCGTCTATTCCTACGCGAACTTTGACGGCCAGCTCATCGACGCCGCGGTCGCCCAAGGCGCGAAAGGCATCGTGGTCGCCGGCGTGGGCGACGGCAACACCACCGACGCCGCCCTCGCCGCGCTCGAACGCGCCGCGAAGAAGGGCGTGGCCGTCGTGCGCTGCTCGCGCACCTCCGCGGGCGTCGCCGACCGCAACATCGAGGTCAACGACGACAAGCTCGGCTTCATCGCCGGCATGGAACTCAACGCGCAAAAGGCCCGCGTGCTCCTGATGCTGGGCCTCACGCAGACCAGCGACGTCAAGAAACTGCAGCAGTATTTCAACGAGTACTGATTTCCCGCAACCCAACCCAATCCATTCGTCTCATCCCGTCCGCTCGCTCCCCCGTCATGAAAACCCTCTTCACCCCATCCCGCCTCCGCCAACTCAGCGCGGTCGTGTTGGCTTCCTCCCTGTTCGTCGCCACCAGCTGCGCGCAGGCTCCGG
>Ga0247757_10000846_pt1 | contig 23283 bp, 15 predicted proteins | sample UWRJL126311R4_FD_180929 | JGI IMG/M metagenome (GOLD analysis project Ga0247757, IMG submission 180929) | Plant litter microbial communities from Arlington Agricultural Research Station in Wisconsin, United States - UWRJ-L126-311R-4 | ecosystem: Environmental > Terrestrial > Plant litter >...
GATTATCTCTCTACGCCGCCGCGTGTAACCGTCCCGGAGCTGTAGGGCTCGCTCGCACGACCACAGCCAGACAGCTACATCGGACATATCACGTCTACAGAGGCGACTGCCCACACGCCCCCATTTATGATGCCATTCACCCGCGAAGAAGATGATATAGCTGACTAGTACGCAATCCTCCCCTTTCAATTCTGGTCTCCTCAGCTAACCCTAATCGCAGGCACAATGTTGTCTACAACGCCGATACATATTTTCCCTTTCTCACGGCTCAGTAGAAGGCTGCCATCTTTAGCGAAAACTAGGTCTATACATCCCTTCGGGCCGCCCGCGACGGCGCCCTTATTATCAATTATATACACCAATTTTACTCGCTTGTATATTCCAATCGGGACCCTACGTAGCTCGAGACATGCTATTTCTCTTTAACGACTAAGAGTTACACAATTGTACTTTAGATACACTAGCGAGAGGTAGATCTAGAAGATGACGAAGTATACTATAGGATGGAGGAAGCAGAGATGGCGCGAATGGGCAAGCTAAACGATCTTCTAGATATGCGGAGGATACTGCATAATTATCTTGACTTTGCGTTTGGAGAACGGTAGAGGTTAATCAAAGACGCCCTTCCTGCATTCTGGATAAACTGTCCGGAGAGGAGGGCTAAGAAGACGAACTCCCGGAGCTTGACAATAGTATCTGGGTCAGAATTACGGTTCGATCTGCCAATAACCCCTTCAGGCAGCGTTGGGGAGAGCGTGAATAGGGATGCAGTGCCACCTAAGAAGATAAAACGCAAGCTAACAGATGTGCCACGCTAGGTATCAATTAGAATAAGTATAGGCTTATAGTAATATTAGTTTAATTTATTATGAGCGAAGAAGTTTTTAACTTTGAGTGTCGATTGGCTTCCGACTTCCTTAGTCCTGTAAAACGGGTAGTAGCCAAGGATCGTTCCTAGTCGTCGCAATGGGCCTATTCTGGATATGTTGCGCTGATAGCTGTAATCGAAACTTATTGAATGGACGACAGGAAACTCAGTCGAACCCGCGTTTCGCCTGTGCGAGATATGCTGCATTATACGCTAGGATAGGTTTGTTCAAGCCACATGACATAACAGTGAGATGTTTTCTAGTCTATGCACGTTGATGTTGTGGAAACAACCTTGTCTAGGAAATTGGCCAAGCAACCTGTATGCAATGCCGAAAACAAGTTAAGCTTCATGCGCTCTAGTTTACATGACGAACCACAAGGACGTCTTCTTTCGGTTTGGATCCCGCAGTGGGCCTCGTTCCAACGGCTCGATCCGAGACCCGATCTAATGGTTGTGGCTGAGAGCGTGGTCGGGCCCTCTTGGCGCCTACTTAAGTGGCGATATTTGACTGTTTCAAACTCTGCCTCTCCACACCAAAAAACCTTCAACGCCCCTCGGATGTGTGTGTGTGAGAGAGAGAGAGAGAAAGAGAAAGGGAGAGTTCTATTATGGTCATGCACCCTATGGGTATGGGCTGTTACGATGCGTCAGTTATCTACATTCTGCTTCGTTCCATCTGCTCTAGTTTGAAGATACTTGTGTAATCAAACCTTGGGAACCAGTTGGAGCATCATCCTCGAGTTGGAGTTGCAGGACACCATGGGCGTGTTTTACCCACATGCATCTTTTGCCTTGCTTGCTTAGGAACAGATCGTCTTTCCTTGCAAACAGATTATACTTTTCCCTGACGTATGTCCAAGAAAAGAGTCGCGTTTTATAAAGCTTATTACTGTACAGCGCGTTCGTTAGTTCTGCGATTTAAGTAGAGTTGTCGGGGAGTCGACAGCGCAATCTAATCGTTCCAATACTATGAATAGGAAGCTTAATACCTCCTACGACGGTGATAGTTCCCTTTCCAGTTGTTAAAGAGGAAAAATCGTCTATGCAACCTAATATATATCGCGAGGCCCCGGTATTAAATAGCTAAACTAGCGGGTTGGAAATGGTAGGGCGTCTAATTGACACGGCGTGGGTACTTACCGATTATCGCAGTCTTTTACCGTTACTATTAAGTAAGGTCTGGCTAGGTGACGATAGCGGCGTTAACAGATCCACGACGCTTGTCGCGATGAAGGCGTTTACTTCTATATCTAACCTGTTATCCTCGGAAGATAGAACCTCAGTAGCGTTTCCTTTCTATCTCTTGTTTCTTCCTCTAGCGTTCGTTTTGCCTTTCTTGTTTGTGCCACTAGTTATACTAGTCGATGACTTTTCTCTTTCCTTCAACTCCTTATGCCTTCTCAGAGTATTGTAGTTCGTGTAGACATGCCTAACAAAGGTAAGGTTATACTTCCTATACCAGGTATATTCGTTCGAGCCGATCGACGACGATAACGTTTACGAGCTAGGTCTATCGCGGTTTAATCTAGCGGCGGTTTACCTAGCAGCGTATACGGAAGAAGAGGCATTAGCGGAGTCTAAGGAGTACTTATCGTATATATTAAGGATTTTTGGTTCGATATCCTTAAAAGTAGTAATACCCTTAGTACTCAAATTGTCGATAATATTATCAAGGGTATCTAGGAGGGTAGCTAGAAAGAACGAACCTTTTATATCATCGGAGGTAAATATTCGATTTATAGCGATAGTAACCGTTTAAGTTGATAACTGTGTTCGCTTGGTTAAGCGGGTCTAATGCTGATAGAATTCGTTAAGGTGGATATATAAGTTATCGCCGTCTTTATATCGAAGGTTAGTAAGCGAGTAGAAAAGTAGAATAAAAGAATTCCTAGTATCTCGATTAAAATGGTTGGCGAGATGATTCTATACTGCAGCCACGGTATTACAAGTAGCAACTGTCATAGTATAGTTATTATAGACACTTGATAGTAGTATTACCATCGCTTTGTTGTCATCGGTGTCCCATTTTTCGCCTAGTATAAGCGTTTCGACTTAGGTAGCTAAAGCGGCAACCTGTTCCTCCGGTCGTAGAAGTTTCCTGCTGACGATAGGCTATAGCCCAGTATACCGGAAGGCAATAGTCCACGCTGACTTCTATTCTATATAGTTGTCACCACGAGGAGATAGCTTTAGTAGAGAGGCGGGGTTAAGCTTGAACGTAAACGTTGACGTCATGGTAGGTAGATGACTAGTAACGTGCTCGAGGAGGTTAGGTAATACAGAGCTGGTTCAGCAGGCACGAGGTCGTGATAGTTCTACTACGTTAGTTTTCCGGAGCTTATACCTTTATCTTAAAGTGTTGCTACAGGAGGGGAGCTGATATAGTTAGAAGTCTGTTAGCTGTAATACAAAGTAAATACAACTACTAAAAGCCGGTTTTACCCGGGCTCATAACCTAACAAAGTTGTGTTAAGAGTGATCGATTTTCTATAATGTAAAAGCTAGCTATATAGTAGGCGCTAGTGCACGCTAGTGCCAAATGCCACTGTTGCACATGCCGGAATGCGATTTCCAACATAGTTTAGAAGCAACATAGCTAAATAAAACATCACCTCAGCATCTTTTCAAGCTAATTGTAATTACTGCAATAATAGAAGCAGGCGCGGAGCTCTTAAGCCTTCGACTCTTATCTCGAATCAGTGCTGGCCTCTAGCTCACGCGTGCTGTTTTGAATGTTTGGCTTTGCACAAGGTGACCTCTACTAGTAGCGCAAGCAGTGTTGGTCTGCGAAGCTTAGCATCAAGCTCTGCTGTCACCGACTCCCAATCGCGTAGGACTAGATCAGTGTCTCAAAAGCTTGCGCACATATTCTTTGTAATTCACTGCTTATAGCCTGCGCAAAAGGCTGGTAGGAACTCTAGCTTTGTAATAAAGCTAATATGTTCGCGTTTCAGGCTCTCAATCCGGCGGCTATACGCGCGCTTCAATGGCGAAAAACATCCATTTTCAAGTGGTTATAGTAAAAGCGACACACTTGGTGACATAGAGAAAGTATAGATGTTGTTTTCTAGGAAAAGGTACTTGGATTCAAGTGAGCTGTGGCTCATACGGCCGTCGGGTAGGAGTATCCAGCACACGCCTACCCTACGCTCCACTAAATATATGATAGAGTGCTTCGGCTACTGTATCCTATGCTAGTTAGTAGTCTAGCCGTTATCGCTCACTGCGAAAGCCTAGTCGCGTAGTAAATTGTCCTCCTAATACTAGGTAGAGAGGTGATGTCGGCCAGCTAAGACAATTGTTAGATTTTCGATGTTCTGAGAAGGATGATTTTGAATGAAGTAATTGATTGATTCTATCCTTTCCCCTAGAAAGGTCCTCTATGCGTCCTTCTTATATTCCTTTCACTCGTACGCTTTCCGCCAGCTTTCTGGCAGTTTTCCGCCGGTTTGCTGGCGGCTTTCCGGCAGCGTTCCTATTGAACGCCACTAGCTTTCTAGCGTTCCTAGGAAAGCTGTCAGCTTACTGGCGCTTACTGGCGCTTTCTGGCAGCTTTCCGGCGGTTTGCTGGCGGCTTTCCGTCGGCGTTCCTAGAAGAAGTGCTATTCTGACAACAATAAAATAAAGGGCGGCATCGCCTAGCCAGACACCAGTACATACCGAAGCAGTCCTTAGATAAAGTCTCACGGCAGTATATAGCGCTATAATTGTATAGTTTAAACTTGGCATATTAATTATCAAAACAAATCATGAATCTCTACAGAACCAGTGCTTCATGGTTCCGAGTGACCTCGACAGAATGCTACCAGTACATACTGAAAACAGTCATTTATATGAATACTCACCCTAGTAAATAGGCCTGCAATCATATATGCTATTTGATTAGATTCTAATTATTTTGAGTCCTGTTCTACTACTTGCGCACATCGCGCACTCGATGGGATACGAATTTACGTCATAGTCAATCGCACTCATTTCACTCGGAACTTTGGCCTTACATATGTCAGGCCAATAAAGTCAATCAAGGTAAATGCCTTCAATACTAGTTGAGCGTAACCTTATCATGACCTCAGCAATAACAAGATTGCACCACTGTTTTCAGATCAAAACCTGCGCGTGATTTAGTCTCAATTTATGTAACATATGATCTGCAATAACAATGTGCATACTGCCTTGACCTAGTGAGTCAGCACACCAATCTCACAACATCGCGTGAGTTTTCCTATATCTAAGCTGAATTCTTGTTCTACAAAATCAAATAATATTGCTGATTCACTACTAGTATTTCGACGTCCTTCACTTGTCTGATAATCATCTTTGTTGACAAACTACCTATTATTATTCTTTTAAGATAAAACACCATTCGATTTCTTGTACGCATCTTGTCAGTAGTAGCTCAGGATCTAATTAGAATGGCCCTCCTTGCGAACATGGAATATAGGCAAGATCAAAGTGACGAATACAAAGCATTACGTCTGGGTCTTTTAAGAAAATGTTATTACAGATTGTATCGCCATTATTGTTTCCCACAAGTATACTGCAAGAAGGAGAGCAGAAGGCTTTCTAAATGCATCGAGGGCATTTGGTTCTGCGGAAGGATACTGATTATAGGTTTTCAGGCGCTACAACATCGTGCAGATTTATTGTATAGTCGCTCTAGCAGCCCTGAATATTCTATATATTCATAATAGAAGGAATCTCTAGCATTTGTAGGCAAAATCGTCATTTCAATAGTGGTCAGCCTACTAAATCAAAAAATCCAGAAATTTTAGCAGTCGTTCAATTAATATTTCTAGAAAGTGTACTGAACCAAATGCGGGGAAAGTTCTACGACAACATGGAAGCTGTGGCGACCTTTGGAATGTCTCTTTCCTTCTCTCTCATTGCTACGAAAATTGTGAATGCAGAAGAGACCTCTTTACACGGCAGATTCAAATTGTTAACTGTGTGCATTGTTGTAGCGACAGGTTTTCTGCCTTTCATGTTTGCCCTGAACTCATAACACTACGCGATGAAGATGGATCTTGCCGGTACGACAGTTGAAGTTGCTAGCGCGAGTTGCAACCCGACACTGCAGTGCTCTGCCGCAGCAGTCTTCTGAGCCTCGTCACACTCAAGATGAACGGTAACCTCTTGGACAACAGCGGAATGGTTCCACCGCTTTACGACCTTACATTAGAGCTTCTACACCACATTCGTTGCGCCCCTCACCGTGCGCAGTATCGTGGATGGCCTTTCGGGAGCAGCAAGCGGGGTTGCCGTTGTCGCTTCGCTCTGCCCCCGATACTTAATCGCTATCAAGCACGCAAAGAAGGACTATGAGCGCCTTGAACAACAGGTGAACGATATCAAAAGTCCCCAGGAAGCTTAAGCAGCTTCTGGGAAGCAGGGCAAGTCATAATGTGCTGATCACTAGCAAAAGCCTGAGCATGTCTGTCACAACGTTGTTCGTTCAAAGATTGGGGTCGCGACGACTTGTTGGTCGTGTCTGTGCCAGCCTTGCTCCGCCACACTATTATGCAGCCCGCCTCAGTCGCCTATCTCTCACACTGTTGTTCTTTTGATTCTGCTAGAAGCCCTTCTGTCCCCCAGTCTCCCACTTAGCTGTCCAACTCGGCAGCGACGACTGCTGCCCTCGACGCGCGATCGAACCCCCGTGCATGTAGCGCCCCTGGGTCTCAGCCTACCGCGCACCCATCTGCTGCCTTTACGTTGCGATGCGGCTTTTGGAGCGTGGCAATGACGGCGAGCTCGGCTTTACCAAAGACCTGATTGGCGACGACAAGGTCCCGCCGTATGCAATACTGTCGCATACCTGGCAAGATGGCCAAGAGGTGACGTTTGAGGACTGGAAGAGCGGCGGTTCGGGGGGCAAGGCGGGCTACAGCAAGATCATGTTTTGCGCACAGCAGGCTGAGTGCGATGGGCTACGCTACTTTTGGGTAGACACTTGCTGTATTAACAAGGCAGACCCTGTTGAGCTTCAGGATGCGATCAATTCCATGTTTCGCTGGTATCGGGATGCAGCCCGGTGCTACGTCTTTTTATCTGACGTGTCGACAACAAAACGGAAAGCTCTTAGTGAAGGCTCTAAGTTCACTTGGGAGCCAGCATTTCGGGAGAGTCGGTGGTTCCAACGGGGCTGGACCCTACAAGAGCTTCTTGCCCCGCGTTCTGTTGAGTTCTTCTCACAGGAGGGTAAGCGTCTTGGTGATAAACAAAGTCTAGAGCAAGAAGTCCACGAAATAACAGGTATTGCTATTCCAGCCCTTCAAGGCACATCTCTGCATGAGTTCAGCGTTGATGAGCGACTGTTATGGACCAAGAGCCGCCAAACAACGCGCAAGGAGGACAAAGCGTATTGTTTACTAGGCATTTTTGGCATTTTCATGCCACTCATATATGGCGAAGGAGAAGATAATGCCATCAGAAGGCTCCGAGATGAGATTGACAAAGCGACAGACCGTTCTTTGCAACGATATCTGCCCAGGCTACCTACCGCAACTGGTGCTTCGTACGACTCTCACGATGAAGAACACAACGCACGATGCCTACCGAACACGCGTACTGCGCTACTGGAGACCATTGCAGAATGGGCAAATAGTAAAGACAGCAAATCTATATTCTGGCTAAGCGGTATGGCTGGCACGGGAAAGTCAACGATTGCGCGGACGGCTGCCCGATCATTTGCCGAAGCCGACCAGCTAGGAGCGAACTTCTTCTTCAAAAGAGGTGAGGGCGAGCGTGGCAATGCCTCGCGGTTCTTCAGCACCATTGCCGCTGACCTGGTTGCTCGCGAGCCAGGCACGCTACCTGGTATCAGGAAAGCGCTCGACCAAGACTCGAGTTTGTCACAGAGAGCACTCAAGGACCAGTTTGAAAAGCTTATACTACATCCACTCTCCGGAGTGCAGCAAACACGCTTAATTACCCCTAAATTAATAGTTGTCGTCGATGCATTAGACGAATGCGAGAGAGAAGAAGACATACGAACCATACTCCAACTTCTTACTCGGACCAAGGACATGCGACCAGTATCATTGCGAGTCTTAGTGACGAGCAGACCAGAGCTCCACATTCGTCTTGGCTTCAAGCAGATGCCAAACGGAACGTACCAAGACCTCATCCTTCATGAAGTCGTAAAAAATACTATTGAACATGATATACGTCTCTTTTACGAGCACGAGCTTAGTGTAATACGTCAAGCGCGCATGCTATCTCCAGGCTGGCCAACAGCGGGGCAGATCCAGGCTCTAGTCGACCTAGCTGTCCCACTATTCATATTTGCTGCTACCGTGTGCCGATATATTAACACAAAAGGAGGTCACCCTGAAGGATACCTAAACAAGGTGCTACAGTATCAGAAGTCGACCTTTTCACAGCTTGACCGAACCTATCTTCCTATCCTAGAGCAGCTACTCGTTGAGCAGGATGAGGATGAGAAGGAAGCATGGCTACACGCATTTCGAAAAGTCGTAGGCAGTATTGTTGTTCTAGAGAGTCCGCTCTCTATTAAGTCACTTGCAAACCTTCTACAAGTCCCAAAGAAGGAGGTAGAGTGTCGGCTAGATGCTCTGCACTCTGTCCTTAGTGTTCCTGACAATAAAGACGCTCCTGTCAGGCTACTTCACCTATCTTTCCGCGACTTCCTTGTCAGTCGCCCAAGACAGGGTAAGAGCCAGTTCTGGGTAGAGGAGAAAGACACGCACAAGCAGCTCGCGACTTATTGCCTTGACCTTATGTCAAATCAATGCGGCCTACGTCAGAACATATGCAACTTATCAGGGCCTGGAGTTCTAGTAAGTGAGGTTGATAAGGGTGTAATTACTAGCAACTTGTCACCCGAGTTGCAGTATGCGTGCCGTTACTGGGTTGATCATCTTAAGCAGGGCCAGCAAGGTATTGCTGACGGAGACGCAACGCACCGTTTTCTTCAGGAACATCTTCTGCATTGGCTCGAAGCAATGAGCCTTATAGGGGAGTTAAGCAGGTGCATTCACTTACTTAACAGACTTCAAAATCTTGCAGCTGTAAGATCTTTCTAGGAGTTTTGTCTCTATGCTACGCTAATATGCAATGCAGCCATCTGCAAGAAATGTTTTATGTTTTCTTCTAGATGCCAAGCGATTCGTACTCCGGTTTCAGTCTATATTAGCAGATGCTCCATTGCAGCTCTATTGCTCTGCGCTAGTATTTGCGCCAGAGATGAGTTTAGTGCGGCAGATCTATGAGAACCAAGGACTACAGGGGATTAGCATGCTATCAAAGAGGGAAGCAGATTGGGATACGTGCCGCAGCACGCTCGAAGGCCATTCGGAGCAACTTTGGACGGTGGCCTTTTCGCCCGACGGCCAGCTGGTCGCGTCGGCCTCTGACGACAGGACTGTACGGCTGTGGGAGGCGGTGACGGGGACATGCCGCAGCACTCTCGAAGGCCATTCAGGGAATGTTAGGGCGGTAGTCTTCTCACCCGACGGCCAGCTGGTTGCGTCGGCCTCTCGCGATAGGACTGTACGGCTGTGGGAGGCGGCGACGGGGACATGCCGCAGCACTCTCGAAGGCCATTCAGGGAATGTTAGGGCGGTGGTCTTCTCACTCGACAGCCAGCTGGTTGCTTCGGCCTCTGAAGACAATACAGTACGGCTATGGGAAACGGCGATAGGAACGTGCCGCTGTACGCTCGAAGGTCACTCAGATGAAGTCAGGGCGGTGGCCTTCTCACCTGACGGTCGGCTGGTCGCTTCGGCCTCTGAAGACAATACAGTACGGCTGTGGGAGGTGGTGACAGGGACGTGCCTCAGTATACTCGAAGGCCATTCAAGGGAAGTCAGGGCGGTGGCCTTCTCGCCTGACAGCCATCTGGTCGCGTCGGCCTCTGAAGACAGCACAATACGGCTGTGGGAAGCGACAACGGGGACGTGCCGCAACACGCTCGAGGGTCATTCATCCTTCATCAGAGTAGTAGCCTTCTCGCCAGACGGCCAGCTGGTCGTGTCGGCCTCTGGCGACAGTACCATACGGCTGTGGGAGGCAGCGACGGGGATGTGCCACCGGACTCTCGAAGGCCACTCAAGGAATGTCAGGGCGGTGGCCCTCTCACCCGACGGCCAGCTGGTCGCGTCAGCCTCTGACGACAGGACCGTACGGCTATGGGAGGCGGCGATGGGGGCGTGCCGCTGTACGCTCGAAGGCCATTCAGATGAAGTCAGCGCAGTAGCTTTCTCGCCGGACGGCCAGCTAGTGGCGTCAGCCTCTCGTGACAGGACCGTACGGCTGTGGGAGGCGGCGACGGACGCGTGCCGCAGTACGCTCGAAGGCCATACGAGGGAAGTCAGGGCGGTAGCCTTCTCGCCCGATGGCCAGCTAGTTGTGTCAGCCTCTGACGACAGGACAATACGGCTATGGGAGGCGGCGACGGGGACGTGCCGCAATATATTCGAAAGCCACTTTGGCTGGATCTGGGCGGTGGCCTTCTCGCCCGACAGCCAGTTAGTCGCGTCGGCATCGAACGACAGTATAATACAGCTGTGGGAAGTTGCGACGGGGACGTGCCGCAGTACACTCGAAGGCCATACGTCCCGGGTTAGCGCGGTAGCTTTCTCGTCCGACGGCCAGCTGGTCGCGTCGGCCTCTGACGACAACACAATACGACTGTGGGACGTAGCGACGGGGACGTGCCGCAGTACGCTCGGAGGCCATTTGGGGAATGTCAGGGCGATGACCTTCTCGCCAGACAGCCAGTATCTTCAGGCAGACCAAGGAGATATTCCTTTGAGTTCTTCTCCCACGCCTTCACCATCATTCCAAAGAGCCCAAACTTCTCGTATCTTTGTGCAAGACCAGTGGATCTATCTAGATCAGCAGCGACTGCTATGGCTTCCCTATGAATATCGGCCGACTTCCTCTGCTGTTAATGAAGAGCTGGCCTGTTTAGGGCATGCTTCAGGTCACATTACGCTACTCAGGCTCTGTACGGCGTAGGCTTCTTACTTTTCATCTCATATTTGTTCATAACCTTTGCTTTGTAGGGGCTGGGGGTAGCAAGTACTTATACTACTAGATGTAAGCTTGAGTTCTCTTTAGATTGTTCTAGCTTTGCACTGGTCCAACTCGGTTCGTATTAGCTCCGCTCACCATAGTAAATGCTCTTAGTGGTAACCTAGCGCTTTACTCCTCTTCTCTCATAATTCCCGATATCTGTTATCGTTGCAGTTATCTTTTACTTTCACAAAACTCCACCATCACATTCCTTCTCGATCAGCCCTTTCGATCATTGAACACCAACACAATAATACTATTGTCAGATTTTCGTTGTTCTGAGAAGGATGATTTTGATTGAATTGATTGATTGAATCTATGTGTGTGGAAAGGTGTTGTTCTTTGTGTTTTTTTTTTTTTTCGCTCTCGCTCTCGCTCCTTCTACTAGCGTCTTATATTCTTTTTCATTAGTACGCTTTCCGACGGCTCTCCGCCGGCATTCCTAGGAAAACCGTCAGCTTTCTGGCGCTTTCTGGCGGCTTTCCGCCGGTTTGCTGGCGGCTTTCCGGCGGCGTTCCTAGAAGTAGTACTATTCTGATAATATCGTTGTTGAGATATAGCAGGTCAAAGTTCAGAAAAAAGTGGGTGGCGCGCGAAAAAAAAAAGGGTTTCACCAAGATTTCCCCCGATTTTCGAGTATAACAGATTCGGACAATAAGCTGCGGTACCCCACCAGAATCGTCGCGCCTTTCTAGCAATTGCTCCACAACGCGATAGTTAAATGAGGTGTTGATAGAGTTATATGATAGCTACTATCTCTGAGTACACTGAGTTCTAGTATGCCCCTGTATATGGCACTTAGTGCATGTCGGCGGCGCGCGTTGCCTCCTTGGTGTCGCTTCCTGCCCCCCCTTAGGGAGCACCCTTTCTGCCTCAGCAACCAGCCTCTGTCCTTCCTCGACCTGTAGAGCGCCCCCAGAGGCAATAAACTGTCGGCGCTGTCGCTGCTTACGCTCACGGCGCTCGAGGGTCTGGCGTAGCTGTGCATTCTCTACTGCGAGTATTGTATTCGTATGCATCGTGAGCTGGCATCCCTTCACTATTTTACGCATACCTAGAGTACTAGGACTCTGAGATGAACGGCGGAGTAGATCCTGTACATGTCGAGCCTGCTGCTGTAGCTAATCAACGTTCTGTTGCGTCCCTACTACCCATGCGTCCTCAGCGTCAGCTGGCGTCCTAGGTGTTGAGGGCGTCCTGACGACCGCGAGCGACGATAGGACGCGTTCAGGACATGTAGGGACTAGTCCTAATGCCCGGAAACCAGCGCGAATATTCTACAGCGTGAATACTGTATCTCTAATGCCTGCGTAGATCTGTAGGAAGTCTACTTTGTCGATATGGAAGACGCGCCGGCGTGCAAGCTCCTGGACCTGGTTCCTATACGCTGCCTTCAAGGGTGCGAAATAGCCCACATCTAGTGGCTGTAGAAGATGTGATGTATGCGAGGGCATACATAGAGTGACTATCTTGTTCTCTGTATAGTACATGTCGAACTCAGGCGTGGCATGACTACTATGGCCGTCTAGAATGAGTAGTCGCCATCTACCTAGTGTACGCGACTCTGTACACTGATTGAAATGCTGTAGCCACTCGAAACCTAGCGCATCTGTCGTCCAGCTATTGTCGCTCACTGCGGGGACCCAGCTAGGAGGTAGATCGCGATACCAGATGTTCTGGTGGAACTTGCCAGGAAGAATGATGAATGGCGAGATGGCCCATCCACACGCATTGATATATTCTATGGATGTAACCTAATCGCGATTCCCTGGCTGTATAGATATTTCTCGGCCGACTAGCTTAGTACTAGTGACGACTTTCAACGTTCCTGCGATACCCATCGCAAACCCTGTCTCATCGAAGTTGTAGGTATCCTTATCTAGTATACCATATGTCTGCCGTGCATCCTCTATACGTTGATACTATACACGTATAGTAGTAGAATCCTCGCAGAGGGCGCGCTGTGAGTGGAACCTATGGTTCCACTTTGTATGTGGCTCTGGCTGAGCCTTAATAAAGCGTGATACCCAGCATTCGCCGATAGGTGGAGGGGGAGGATCTTGACCGCGCGCGGCGACTAGAACATCTGCTATACAACGTACACTGATGATCTGTGGCGGAAATCCTCGTCGGTCTAGCTCTAGGATCTATAGAACAAGACTCTGTTCCTCAGTAACTAGTAGTCGACGATGTGGTGATCTTATCTTATGCTGTGGTTGAACACCTCGAAGGCGCGCCTGTAGGGTCGATCGCGGCACATCATAGGGATGCTGCCAACTCGCGCATAGATAGCGATAGGTTCTTCTGATAGGTAGCAATTGCAAGAGCAATTCTGCCTTCCTTCTGGAGCCTCTGAGTGTTCTGGGTGGGCGGTATCGCGATGGTTGTGATGTAGGCGCGGGAATTCTGGTGGGGTGGTCAGTTTACTGTCCTGGCCAGCTTACTGTCCGAACACGTTACGTGGGAAGCTGCCGGTGGTGAGGGGTTACCAGTGACGAGTCATCGAGTGCGATCGGAGCTATAACGATGAGTAAGATGCAGCGGGGTTGTCAAGCTAGCCAAAATTTCTTCACCGGTCGGCCGGATGTTTGGACAATGACACATACCCCGCCACGTCTCGCTCGCGAAAGCAGAGACCGGGTTTCTACTGGCTTGGGAACTGCGCTCCGCGACATGGACAGACTATCATGCAGAGGATTCCCGAAAAGGAATAGTGATAAAGAATTAGGCTGGTAAATGGGTTCGGGGTACCGGCTGGCGGGTTAGATTAGGTTCGAAATACACGGACCATGGGTCGGGGTTTGGTCGGGGTCATCCGTGCGTTGGGTAGGGTTAGGGTCGTCCGTGCGTTGGGTAGGGGTTGGGTTTGGGTTGGGTTCGCTTACATAAGACCCGAACCCAACCAAACCCCGACTGATTTACCAGCCTATAAAGAATGCGCCTGTTGACCGGTGAAGCAGATGCAGCCTGAAGAGACGCCTCAGCATGACTTGCCCAGAGAGAGCGTCATGGCTAGCTTCACCGAATGCAGTTAAGTCAACGAGCTGCCAAGCCGGCAAATTTCTTCACTAGTTGATCGAAAGGGGGCTAACTAACGATACACCGCCTGCCGCGTCTCGCTTGCTAACGAGTCTTCTGCAGGCAGGAGAGATCGCATTTCTATTCGCTAGGGAACTACGCTTAGTAACTTTAGTTGTAGACCCTCATGCACAATGTTCCGTATAGAAATAGTGGCACGAATGCGCCTATTGACGAGCTGCCTAAAGAGATACCTCAGCACAGCTTACTAGAAGGGAGCCTTGCGGATAGCTCCAATCGCGAAGCACGTTTTAGTAGTGCAATATCTAAAGGTTTCTAGATGGTCTTATGCTTACGGCGAGGCTGATTTCTTAAATATAGATGCCACACACCCGATGTAGGTATTTATAAGGCGTGCCTAACGTGGTATTCCCCTAGAACTTACGGCTATAGAGTACCAATAATTAATAGCAATAGGAGAACTAAGATTAGTAAATAACCTACTATGATAGTATACTCGAAGACGATACGGTATTAGAAATAGGAGAAAAACTCTTCCTTAAAAATTTGCGGTAAGCCTTATCCAAGTTGCGCAGCGTACTGAAGTTAGTAACTGGATACTAACTCTTCATAAAGATAATATGGCGAGCGGTATGGCAAGCTCGTCTAACGTTATTGCCAGTAGTAACCGCCCTTCCACAAATGGTCTCGCTAATACAGAGCTGTTCTATGTTGAACCAGAACTGATCGCTACACTCTATGAAATGAGTAATAAAGATCTCTATTCTTTTGCGGAGCTCCACGAGGATCCAGTAAACGATATACAAATCGAATTATATATTCTTACATACTTCCTTCTCTTCACGAGAACGCTCTCAATGGAATACCTCGAACAAACCATTCAGCGAATAGAAGGATGGGTAGCAGTGACAGATATTGACCATCCTGATCGCGCTCGGCGATTTCAAATTTTGGACATGATGTTGGCCAGGGCGAGCGAATTTAGCTACACTGCTAAGGAAATACTACCTGATCTAATAGATAAGGGGTAAGTTGAATTCAGTAAAAGTATTTCTTGCAAGAGGGGAAGTTTTAGGCATGATCTTACGTATAGGAGAGGCGAATGTTCCTAGGTAAAAGGTTATATTACTAACGCTACTAGGCCTGCTAGTCCGAGGATTGTACAAGGGTCTATATATGACGAAGTAGACATTCAAATAACACATCAACACAATGAAGCAGTACGACTAGTACAAAAGTACGAGCGATATGGCAGCATAGAAGACTTAGACAAGGCTGTTAGCATTATGGAGCAGGCAATAGATATCACGCCTCAAGAATCCAATGATCTCGCTGGAAGGTTAAGCAATTTTGGTGCTATTCTCGGCAGGCGATTTGAGCGGACCGGGTCGACGGACGATCTTAACCGTGCGGTCGAGGTTGCCAACATAGCAGTCGATGCCACTCCTCAGGACCACCCGGATCGAGCTGGCTACTTGAACAGCCTCGGAAACTTGCTCGGCAGGCGATTTGAGCGGACCGGGTCGATGGACGATCTTAACCGTGCGGTCGAGTTTGCCAACATAGCAGTCAATGCCACTCCTCGGGACCACCCGGATCGAGCTGGCTACTTGAATAGCCTCGGAAGCTGGCTCGGCACGCGATTTGAGCGGACTGGGTCGATGGACGATCTCAATCGTGCAGTCGAGTTTGCCGACACGGCAGTCGATGCCACTCCTCAGGACCACCCGGATCGAGCTGTCTACTTGAACAACCTCGGAAACAGGCTCGGTAGGCAATTTAAGCGGACTGGGTCGATGGACGATCTCAACCGTGCGGTCGAGTTTGTCGACATGGCAGTCGATACCACTCCTCGGGACCACCCGGATCGAGCTGGCTACTTGAACAGCCTCGGAAGCTGGCTCGGCACGCGATTTGAGCGGACCGGGTCGATGGACGATCTCAATCGTGCGGTCGAGTTTGCCGACATGGCAGTCGATGCCACTCCTCAGGACCACCCGGATCGAGCTGCTTACTTGAACAACCTCGGAAGCTGGCTCGGCACGCGATTTGAGCGGACTGGGTCGATGGACGATCTCAACCGTGCCTTGTCCTATTATAAGGAAGGTTGGGTTTGTTATACTTCCCCACCGTCTATCCGAATTATTTCGGCTCGGCACGCCGCTAACATCCTTGCCTCCCAACAAAAGTGGGAAGATGCAAGTAGCCTCCTAGAAGGCGCCGTAAAGCTTCTCCCTCTCGTGAGCCCACGGCGTCTAGCGAACAGTGACAAGCAGCATTTGCTTGGACAGTTTTCCGGGTTGGCTTCTATAGCTGCAGCTATCTGTCTAGAAGTGGGAAAGGATGAGCATCAAGCTTTAGAGCTATTGGAGCTAGGTCGTTGTGTTATTGCTGGGCTCCTGTTAGAGATGCGCACAGATATCTCTGATCTTAAACAGCAGCATCCTATGTTAGCGGCGGAGTTTGAATCCCTTCGGAAAAAGCTAGAGTCACCTTATAGTGGAAAAGCTCTACTAGAAGATACCGCATCTTCGTGGAAATTCCAAGCCAATCAACGACTTGAAGCAGACAAAAGATTAAACAAGCTTATTACAGAAATACGCGGTCAGCCTAGCTTCCAGAACTTTCTTCTCCCGCCGACTCACGAAGAACTTATAGCTGCCGCTGGCCACGGCCCTATTATTATTATTAACGTAAGCTCTTATCGTTGCGATGCGTTTCTTATTAAGCATCATCAAATAAAGATCGTAGCGCTGCCGTATTTAAAAGAGGACGAACTTAATAAAAGAATTCAGCAGCAGTCAGTTGGATCTGCGTCAACCCTACAATGGCTATGGACCACTGCTGCAGGCCCTATCTTAGACACACTAGGTTACCAGCACGTATCCTCAGGTAATAAATGGCCCCATGTATGGTGGATCCCCACAGGAGCACTGAGCCACTTTCCAATTCACGCAGCGGGATTCCACACCAAAGGATCAACCGAGATAGTGCTCGATAGGGTCATGTCATCCTACGCCTCGTCTGTAAAGGCACTAATATATGGCCGCCGTCATAATCTTAAAGGACCTATGGGATTAGGCTTAGAGCATGCTCTCCTAGTTGCTATGCAAGAGACTCCACGCGGCTCAGCTCTTGCTTTCGCCACCAAAGAAGTAGAAATGTTAGTCAATCTCTGCCCAGCACTACAGCTTAAAGCAGTTATGCCACCTCGGTGCAGGGACGAAGTTCTAGCACACTTGCAAGCCTGTAAAATTTTCCACTTTGCTGGTCATGGACGCTCAGATCTACTAGACCCTTCGCAAAGCTGTCTGCTCTTGGATGACTGGAACAAGAGCCCGCTAACTGTAGGAGATCTCCGCGACTCTAATATCCAAGAAAGCTCTCCGTTCCTTGGCTATCTATCGGCCTGCTCGACTAGCGCAAACAAGGTGGACAGGCTTATTGATGAAGGAATCCACCTAACGAGCGCGTTCCAACTTGCGGGGTTCCGGCACGTTATCGGAACACTCTGGGAGGTATCCGACAGTCACTGTGTAGATGCTGCTAGGGTGGTGTACGAGACAATCCGGGACGAAGGTATGACGGACATGGCGGTATGTCGGGGCCTCCACCGCGCGGTCAAGAACCTGCGGGACGGGTGCATGGAGTCGTCAAGAGACGCGAGAGATGCGGAGCTTAGCGATGAGGAGTTTTGTGACGATACTCGTGAGAGTACACTACAGAGTCCGCTATATTGGGCTCCGTACATTCATTATGGTGTATAGGCGTTGTCTGAAGCGGATTCGGATTTGAAACGGATTTAGATTTCTGCTGGTAAGGTTTCCCCTATTAGCTAGAAATCTAGAATACATGATTTAGAAGTACCGATTCTCTAGAAGGTACTAGCAAATTGCTTACATGTGACTAGGGTCAGCTAGCAAGCTAATACTCCTAGGTGGCGAATCGCCACTAACAGGATCAATTTAAATGCACTAAAACTAATGGGAATGGTCAGGAACGCAGATTCGTGCTGAATCTCTATTCTCTTTTCGTGCACTAGCAGGGGGGGTGGCCGACCCGCTCCGGCCACACTCTTGTGAGGTGGCGAATTCCGTAGGTGTTTTCAGAGAGTTGAGTTGGTTGACTGGAGGCATGGCCTTGAGTGGGGACCGCGAGGCTGCGGGGCCGGCCCGCCTGCCAAGACTCCTCGTAGCCACAGACCTAACAGTCATCACAAATAAATTACACCGCGGGCGCTGGGTCGTTTTACACTAGCCCAAATCGGTAGTTGACTCGATCAGAAGTACCAACTGTCAGAATAGTACTACTATCAGAATAGTACTACTTCTAGGAACGCCGCCGGAAAGCCGCCAGCAAACCGGCGGAAAGCCGCCAGAAAGCTGTCGGAAAGCGTACGAGTGAAAGGAATATAAGAAGGACGCATAGAGGACCTTTTCTATAGAACAGAATCAATCAATTACTTCAATCAAAATCATCCTTCTCAGAACATCGAAAATCTGACACCTCGATAAGCCACACTGTAGCCCGTAGCACACAGCACACAGCACGCACCACGTAGCCGCGAGCTCGCTTAGCTGCTAGCATGATTGGCCTCACGCCTTTACCGGTTATGACGTGGCTGCGCAAGGCATATTGCCTGCCCCTCTTACAGTCTCCTACAGGATGACTGCCCGAACATGTTGGGCATGATTCTCGTGACCGGAGATGCAATCCGCTTGATTCCTATTGCCTTGCGCTCTGCCTGGCTCTGGATGCGCGGTATTGTGGGAGCCAGGGCAATCGGACCGGCCTGCCACCAAAATTCGTCAGCCCCCCTGCAACTCGCTGGCCTTGCACTAGTTACGCTTCCGTTTGGATCTAAATCTCTCCTTCTTCGAACTTCAAAAAATCATTTCTGTATTTCTCCCGGACTAAATTTCCCTGCGCTAATTTGCTTACCCAGCCAGAAAATTACTCGTGCACGATATTCTTCTTCCCACCTCAAACTGCTTTCGGTATACATTTGATGGACGCCGATATAAGCCACTGGGTAATCCTTATTAGAGTTAACTTTTATAAAAGGATCCTTTGCAAGGTTGTGTTCGAGATGTCAAAATTATGAAACGTTGTCTTGAGAAATACCTCGACACTGGGCCAAACCCTCCGCAGATTGTTACGCTGACTGCAACTTGTTCCGACGATGCAAACGCTGCGTTCTCAAATGAGGAACCAGATTCATGGTCGACGTACTGAAATGTGATTTCTAATCTTGAGATCATTATGGCTCAAGCAAAAGCCTGGAGATTTTGTTTATATCCATTACTCTGGGCACCCCAAAAAGTAAGCAAGTCTATTCTTGCTTAGACTTTGTAGACATTGAATCATCCTAGCCCGAATTTTGCTGATGTATAGAAGTATTGGCGCTCGTGATAAATACAATTAAAACTGTGGCGTATCTGTATCAAGGTGTCACTCATTGTCCGAGTGGAATACAAGCATTCTGCACTCACGTTGCACCCGCCACAACTAATTCAGTAGACTTAGCTCTAGTCGAGCCTGATAGAACTGCAATGAAAATACTTGCGGCAGCTATGATAGCAACAAGTCGGGCGGTAAGATTATCCAGATGATTGCAAACAATGACTGGTGCAAGCAGAAGTGTGACGATGAAGGGTGTCATTAGAATCCGAGCGGTTCGTGTGGTCGATGCTTTAGGCATAATATGAACTTTGGGATCTCTGGAAAGCCTAAAGTGCTGATGCTGCATACTTTTAGCGCAAGCCTTGTTCTCTTACTAGTGGAAACACTGCACCATTCCAAACAGCCGTCGGAGACGAATGAAGGTTTTCTCTACAATCGTCTCTAGCCACGTTATGACAGTATCATCTATGGGAGCTATGCTACACATATCATAGGAATGATCGAGGTACGCAGTTTCTGCCCTCGCAATGCAGCCGGTTCCGGCGATCCAGTTCCGCAAACTTGAGACAGCTTGCGGTCTGGCCGACTCAAAACTAAGTATCTGCCGGTTTCTGAGGATTAAATTGTCTATGTTTATTGTCAGAGCTGGCCGACGCAGATCAACTTACACATACCATAATCAGCAAGTGCCTCATTAATCTGCAACAAGATTAAACTCCTTTCGCTGCAGTTGTCCTCTCGACAGCTTCCCAGGCACAGAGGGTCAGTCTCTTGGCGATCGATTTTCTGCAATTGGCTCTCCAAGTACGATAGCCTGTCTTGCTTCAACAACAGCATGCGTGCACGCAGCTCGGAGAAACGTCGACATAGATAGAAATGATCGTGGCTCGCTATCAATGCTGAAAACTGTGGGTAGCCATAGGGGCTGTCTTCGACTGGAAAAAATCACTATGATGTGCTTTGTATACTTTTAGACTCAGAACATACTCTGTCTTGAATACCCCGGAAAGCCACCTCTTTCACTATTACTGTTGGCGAACCTTGTCATCCGAGATATAAGCGTATTCCAGATTCTCGTCAAAACGCTTCTACTCAGAGGTTCGTCACCAACAGAGGGCGATGAGAACGCACTATCGAGCTGTCCGAGCTCGATATTGGTAACTCGCGGATATGCCATCGGTATATGCGACACAGTAGATCAAGACAGTAGTGGAGAAAGCTTATGATTAATAGCAAAGTGCGTCAAAAATGTTTATAGTAATTCTGTCTGTGGGCATCCGACGAGAAGGATTACTCCGTCAAGGCTAGGCCTTGTTACTGGAGGCGAATACGCGAGCGTTGCTGTTGCCGAGCCAAGCTAATGCAAGACACGTGTCGTAGCTGCAACAAGGCGCAATTTGAGGCTGACAGAACGAAAGAACCTGGACTATCTTCCGGAAATGCAATCCTTCTGCTTAGGAAAGTGACTGCCTTAAGTGAGGCGTACTGCAGTTGCGTGCTTCCGGCTGCGTTTGACCTTGAGCTCATATATCCTTTGGCTGGTAGACTGTGCGGACATAATTTATCAGCATCCGCACTTTCCTATACAATATTCGTATCATATATCTGTTTTGAATTCTCAACCCGCACCCATTCAGGCCGACCGCAGTTCATGAAGATGGGATCGACGAAAGCGTTAAGTGGTCGTCCCTCCTATTTGCTATCTTAGTAATCAGCCTCAGAAAGTCACTGGACCCATCAATCGTATTCTGTGACGATGACGGTCGCCCCGAAATCGATGAATATGATAACGTAAGTAGAATAAGTCTGTTTGCCCTGTAATAATTCTCACGCATTTCTACCAGCCCCCTATGTTTCGGCCGAACGATCGTGTCCGTATCATTGACCCTAAGCGCGAAGGATGCTTCAAAGTAAGAGAAGTGCGCACCAGAAAATATACTCTGCTTGATAAAAACGGTAGTTTCGTAGACGGTGGGAAATGGTTTGAAGAGTCCGAGCTGGAACTCGAAGAAGAATGATGCTCTTAAATGAAGTTGCTACGGTTATAGAGAGAACAACATACATATATCTGACTCTTCTATGGATCAAACTAGTCAATCCATGCTTGTACGTATGATAAAGCTCGACGTTGCCCATTCGCCTTCACTTTGTCCCCGAAGATCGCCAGTCAACTCTGAAAGGAAAGCTAATAAATTATCACTACTACGGAAAGTATCAGTTTGCCCGGGTGTAGTTTTAAACAAACTGGGTAAAGACACACGAAAATGAGTCGCCCTACTTGTTATAAAGATTTTGATGATGTCTTCACACTCTTTTATCCCATTTTCCTGGAGTTCTTTAGGAACTGCCATCTTTAAAGAGAACCGCCATTCACCATCGACACCGCGTTCCCTCGCACGTACAATCCGAAATCCGGATGCAGAAATAAGAGGCTTTACTTCCCAAGATGGTCTGAAGTTGAAGATGCCCACGTACAACTGCTTATCGCTCCTGTTCTTGATTGTAGCCAACCATTTATTGCCGTGCTTGATGTTGATCCTGTTAGAGTCTCCAGGAGAGCGCTCAGGGTCGATTGAGAAAGAGTCATGGAAGTCGCAGGGTATTCGATTCTTCACTCCCTCTAAATATTTGAACTCCGCCATGTGTTGCAGAACATTCATGAGAACATCCGAAGCTCCATCCAAGCTACAAGGTATGCTCGGGATAGGGAAAACCTTCTCTAGTAGCGCATCGACCACCTCGTATTCGCTCATTTCGTTAACAATCACGTTGTACTTGGCCGATTCTCCAGCTCCGTCTTCCCCAGTCCCTTGCCTTGCAATTAAGTTTAGGTAGCCATGTCTCCCTGCTATAAGCGCTGTTTGATTGCTGCGGCTAAAACTAGGCATCAGTCCGATACAAACGAGGTCAGGAGAGAGGCCGGTTAGTAGCTTGGCTTTCCATCCCGTTCCGATTTGCCCTACGGATGACAGATCGATTTCTTCCAAGTCTGATTCGAATGTTCCGACGGCAGTGACTCGCACATTCGCGATCCCTCCCGCCCACCGACCATTGGCTTGTTCGGGTCTCTCAGAATTGTATGCGATGTACTCATCCTTTTCAAACACACCGTGCAATTCTCCTGCTCTCAAGCGCAGATGGCCATCTTTATCCTTGTATACGGGAACTAAGCTATTATCGGGAGCCAGCAGAGAGCCCCCGAACAGCGTGAAACCGCTCTTACCATACCGCATTGGAATTTGTCGGGGCCAATGGGCATGAATGCTGGTGCTAAGGTGCTCGTGTACGGAATAGTGCGTAATATTGATGCCATTACCAAGCAGAGCCCTAAGCGCGTGGAGGAGGAAGTAGGTAAATGTACCTCGCCGTTTGTCGTGTACCTTGATCTCGAATGCAAGCTCCTCTGGAGCGCATGCTGTGAGAACCATGTAGTCGTTAGGGTTCACAAGCCAGTCATTGTTTTCTATTGAGGCATCTCGTAAGGTGCTAGACGGCTGCGAGAATGTGGTGTCAAGTTCTTGGGGAGCTCCGGAATCGACGGTGGTATCGTATTCAAGGAATCGCACATCGAAATTGGAATCGTTGCTCCGTATTATTCCACCCGAAAAACAGCAGTCGAGAACAAGTGTGACGAGAAGCCCCTTTGCGGCCATCTCATCCAGTTTACGAACAAGGATTCCAGATCTAAGACACCTTGTTTCACGGCCATTGCATTCAAGAAGAACTAAGGCACATTCTAGCCGCCTATCGCGCGACAATACTTTTGTGCCGTGGCCGGAGTAATGAATGTAGACACGGTCTCCACATTTAGCGTTATTAATAATTCGGTCCAGATGACTTTTGACCCTTTCATAAGTCGGCCAAACCTTTTCCTCTTCCAGAGGAGGATCGCCGTGGACTGAGGGTGTCGAAGCAGTAAGGACCTCGACATT
>Ga0247757_10000847_pt1 | contig 23265 bp, 16 predicted proteins | sample UWRJL126311R4_FD_180929 | JGI IMG/M metagenome (GOLD analysis project Ga0247757, IMG submission 180929) | Plant litter microbial communities from Arlington Agricultural Research Station in Wisconsin, United States - UWRJ-L126-311R-4 | ecosystem: Environmental > Terrestrial > Plant litter >...
TCGGCATCCAACCGAGAAGGACTTTGATAGGGGCCTTGTCAGCATGCACGAGAAGTGGTGGACGCAGCCGTACCTATACGAGAATGAAAAGGTAAAGGACTTTTTGAAGGCGCAGCGGTGGGAGATGAAGGGGTGGTACGATGCGTGGGACCTAAGGCATGCTTGAATTGGAGCCACGGAGAGCATTCAACAGGCTATCAACATGATATATCCGCCTTATACAGAGGCAGCTACAGGAGACCATGCACCAGACCCAGCGGGACATTCGGGCTACGGCCCCAATTACTGCCGGTCAGGACATCTAGAAGTCGAGCTGTGTCACAGGTCTTCCCATTAATTTAGGAAAATTGCTCGATCATGGGATCTTGACAAGGAGCGTGTGGAAATTTTCAAAGTCTCGGAAATCTGGTGGGAAGAACGCGTTGTTCGGTACGTAGCCGTGCCTAACTCGGCATCATCGTTCTGTATGGCATGTGGTATTGGAGTGGAGGTGTGCCAATAGTACAGAAAAATGCCAGGCCGGAAAGCGAAACACCCGGAAAGCACGGGCGAATATCTCGAATCATTTGATCGTCATGTAACTGCGAACAGAGGCTTGATTTCTGGTGCACGGAAAGACGGGCACACTAGTGAATTCAAAGGACTGTTAGAACACGCTCCCGAAGACTCTATGATAGCATGACTCGGCTTGCTGTGCAAGACGAAGATGACCAAGCTTGCCATACATATTCCACCTCCCAAAGGCATGTTAAGGGAGGCTTGCTTTTGCGTACCGAATCCTGCGCAATGATTCTGGGGTTCGTGGGGTTTAAGAATGGTGTGTTGACAGTGAAGATGCTGACTGTTCGTACGTGGTACAAGTACCTAACTATGACCCCTCCACCCCGCACTCCAACTCTCACTTGAAACCAAACGTACGACTTGCTCCACCGCCACCCCATCACAGCGCACGACATAAGCGGCCCTAGTACAACACTGTCGCTATGTTTAAAAAAGAGTACGGCCATTCCTGCTATTAGTATGCCAACAGCTCATAAGCTATCCGCAGTATAACCCCCGGTGCGAAATCCAAGGTGAAATCCTCGGTCCAGCGCACTATCCGTGCCAAAGTGCTGGAGACATATCCCCTCCTCGAGCCCTACATGGAGGATATCATGCCCAAGAAGGAGCAACTCGATCTCGTAAAACTGTGTGTTTGTCGCTCTTTTTGCTTCCGCCGCTAGCCCAGTAGTGCACTGTAAAATGATGCAAGAGACTGACGGATCAACTAGCCCCGATCGCATATCCCTCTACGCCCTCTCTACGACCCCCCTCTTCTTCCAGCACATGGATGATGCGCTTCTCCCACATCTTGCCGTTGTACACCGATACCCGCACTGCTTCCCTACACTGCGCATCGATCGCGGCGCCATACGTTTCGTGCTGTCAGGCGCAACGCTCATGACGCCTGGCTTGACTTCGCCAGGCGGTCGTTTACCAAGTGACCCCAACGATTCCAATGGTCGTTACGGAAAAGAAGAGTTAGAGGCAGGGACCCCGGTTGTCATTGAGGCCGAGGGAAAGGATACGGCGTGCATGGTGGGCGTGCTGAAGGTTGGCACTGCGGAGATGAAAAAAGTGAAGAAAGGGCAGGCGTGTGAGGCGGGTCATTATTTAGGCGATGGGCTTTGGACACTGAATTTAGGGTGAAGTGGAGGGACTTTATTGAAGTATCCGTTGCGGCTTGTCGCAGTGAACTCGAGCTGGCCTACTTGATCAACGGACTAGTCTTGGAATTGTTCTTTTGGTCACAGGAGCTATCGACTGGAGACACTTCGAGCAAATTGACTCGATGGGGTTCGGAAGCTCTATACGGCTTACTCTTACGTTGACGGAGCTAAAAGGACTGGCGCTAACACCACACTCATGGCATGAAGAATAACGTCTTGGTATCATTGTGCTACACTGTGGATCTAATCGAGGCCTAGTGCATTTTCTTTGCTGCGGCAAGCGCTGGACTAAAAGTGACTTGCATATCTGGGAGCGACGTTATACGCTGGTCCAACGGCACACTTTGTAACCGTCCTTCGGCAGGCGTCCAGTCATTATCATCCTACCATACGTGTGCCTTACTGTCCGGAGTAAAACCTCATCGCTAGCTATGAGGCTCCTCCTCCTCGCCCGGCACCCCCCATAAAGTTCCGTGCCCTGCAAGGGTCAGTACCTGTCCGCGACTTCAAAGCAGCAGCTACTTACATCTCTGCAATATTCGGGTCATTCATCATCTGAGAAATGTCAGGCATGCCTCCGGTGCCGGCCCCGGTGTCACCGCTTCCTCCAAGCCGCTCTGCCATCTGCCTAACCTGGGGGTTGTTCATCATGTTGCTTAGCATGCTGGGATCCCGCATGACATTTTGCATCATCTGCTGGGCCATTGGACTTTGCATCATCTGCTGAACCATGGGGTTGTTCATTAAGCCGCCAAGATCAGGCATGCCTCCAGAACCGTCCCCGCCCCTTCCTGCACCGCCTCCTAGCATACTTGCAAGCGACGAGAGGTCGGGCATGCCACCAGTACCCGCACCCGGCGCGCTACGAGCCCCATCAGGGGCGCCAACATCACCACCCTCCTCTTCGTACTTCTTCTTGGCCGTCTCATAGCCCCTCCGCATGACGTCTGAGCCGCCATCAGCCTCCATGCCCTTCTTGTACGCCTCCATGGCACCTTTAGCGTCCCCAAGAGCAAAAGTTGCAAACCCTAGTCTTGACCATGCTTTTGAGTAATTCGGATCCGCTGCCGTCGCCATCTCTGCATCACTCTTAGCCTCCTCGTGGTTGCCTATACCCGAGTATGCGGCGGCGCGGTTGGAGAGGTAGATAGGATTGAGCGGGACGATGTCTAGGGCAGCGCTGTAGTGTTTGATGGCAGAGGCGTAGTCTTTCTTCTTCATAGCCTCGTTACCCAAGCCCTTCAGTCGCTCAGCCTCATCCTTGTTAACACCGCCAGACCCTGATACTTCTGCTGCAGGCGCCTGCGGCGTGGCGGGACGTGCTTCCGATGCCGAAGATGGGCCCTGCGTGGATGCCGTCGTTTTGCCCTTCAGCTTCTCGTAGACATTGTAGATGGCAAGGAGGTTCTGGCCACCAAGCGCATCCTGCATCGCAGCCTTGTCCGTCGTGTCCACCTTGAATGCCTCAGCAATGCAGTTGGCAGCAATCTCTAGCTGCTCAGCATCTTCGGTGGCAACGGAGCCGTCTGCCTGCGAGGCCTGGAGAAAGTCGAGGATGGCGAGCGCAAGGCGCTTCTTAGATTGTGCAGAAGATGCCTTGCTGGTGTTAGAACTTGGACTTGTGAAAAGATGGTGGGGCTTTGTGCTTACCATGTAAGCAACTGGACGTGTCCGCACAAGAAATATCGGCTCTGCTAGCAACAGAGGGTAGTTGCAGCGTGAGCAGCTGTTGAGAGAAGGGTAAGATGTGGAGTTGGTGGGAAGGATATGCGGGAAAGGAGACGGTGGAAGATGCTCGGCGCAGAGCACTGATGGTAGGCATGGGAATTCCAGCTTCGTGGGGCAGTGCCAAGCAATGTTTCTACCCCATACACGAACCAGCCAGCCTAGTCTTGCCAGAAACATCGAGACATTCTAGTAGTTTGCTAGGCATGATCTTAAATGCAATTGCCCAAGCCGAACAGTGTCATTTTACAAGTGTTATGCTACAGCCTACTTATACAGGATACCGCATCTACCGTGACATCGAGACTAAGAGGATGGTATCTCCGACACCCAACAGGAAGCCTGAAAAGGAAGAGGTAATAAAAAAAAGCACATTTTCTAATCAACATCATCGGTCAGCCCTTGCCATGGTTTTTTCTCTGGCTTCTCAGGCCATAATGATGTAAACCATGACACTCCACTTCCTAGTGGGGTGCTTTTCGCCCTCTCTTCTATTTCCGCCTCGAGCTCAAACTTTCGCATGCGCTCCCCTATTCGTGCATCAATCACCATCTTGTCCAGCCAAACTCGTTCCTCCTGTTCGTTGCCTTTCCGCTCACGTGCTGTCTTATGCCACTCAGACTCTTCGTGCACAAGCAAACGGTCCTGTTCCCATGTGGAGCTATTAATTGAATCCTCATCGCTCAAAGCCGTCGTTTCAGCTGATGTGTGAAAAGGCCTGTACGCTCCAAGCACAGCTGCAGCAGTTTGTCGACCAATTTCATCTGCAACCTTGCGCCTATTCAGAAATCGATGCATACGAATAGGGAAGTTGAGGAATCCAAGAAGGTGTGGTAGGGAAATGACCGTGGACGGACCTAATGCAAGCGGACAGTTTGGAGAAAGCGGCGATGCTTCGTAGTCTTCCGTGGTGTTGAAGGGTGGTGCCTGTATCTTCTTCTTCGGTTTCTTGTCTTCCTCTTTTGCTTTCTCGGATTCTTCTTGCTTAAAGGGTTCGGGTGCAGCCGTCGGAGATGTGTTGTTGGCGCTGGGTTGACTCAATCCTCCGCCGGCTTCAACAGCTGCTGGTTCAGCTCCAGGCGCAAGGGTCTGGGTTTCTTCTACCAATGGTGCTGGAGGGTCCAAAGGACCCAGCCAGCCCTCGTGCAAGCCACGAACGTACTCTTTCCACGTATGTCTCCCAATCACTACGTCGCCGCCATGCCCGTCCCACTCGCGAATCCCAGCCCGTTGTCTTGTTTCATCAATCAGATCCTGCACATCTGGTTGGCGGTGTTCTAAGATGGGCTCCCCTCGCCTTGCTCGGAGCCTCCGGATTCTTTCTGCCAACCCAGCCCGGACATCCCCTTCCCGTCTGCCCTCAATCGCGTCCCAATCTAGGGCAGCTGCAACCAGTATAGGCTTAACGTACTCGTTAAAGTGATCGCGCGCAGGCACTAGACCATCTGCTGGGGGTGCAGAGATATATACGGTGAGTTTTCGAGGCATTTGATGCTCGTCCAGGGTTTCCTTGGAAATGTGTTCCACCAGTTTGGTCCATTTCTGCTGGATACGTCTTTTCTCGCGGCGATCATAAATGACGGCAGCAGTCCATGAGCCTGTGATACTCAAGAAGATCATCCAATTCCGGGACGGTAACCGTAATCTGAAGTTTGGCAGTCCTATGGTTCATGTTAGGTAGCGCGAAAGCTGGGACGAAGGGATGTGCGCACCCATCATCCTCCATACAGGATTTGGGGGCTTGGAGGGCTTTGCAGAGCCGGATGGCTCACCGGCTGATGACGGCTTCCCGTCTGATCCGGCCATGATGCAGTTCGACAGGTGATGGGAAGCGTGCAGCAAAAAGCCGAAGGCATGCAGCCGAAAACTTTGGGCTCGGGGGTCGGAGTTAGTCCGGAGCAGTCCCGCTTTGCAAAATGCCTGCTCCGAATAGTTGTGATCCTCTCAAATGTCCTGCGTTCCCAGTGCCCCAAAAAGGATAACAGCCACTATCACAAAACTGCAAAAGAAAAGAATGCGGTTGCTGAGAATCGAACTCAGAACGACACGGCCACAACGTGGCATGATACCTTTTCACCACAACCGCCTGACCAATTTGTTAATTGGTAATTTGACTCTCGGCGGTACTACAAAAACTATAACCCAAAGACTTAGTTATTCTAGTCTGAAGGCAGAGCTAGTGAGAACCCATTGCATGACTCTACCTTGTAGCTCTGGTACCTGCAGATACTTTAGTGACCCACCCATCCGTGCTCATTTCCAATTGCCCGTGCATCGTAACTTCTGGATGGCTGCTCCCGAACCAACGGTGAATGATACGCAACAAGGTCGAGTAACAGGCCATTACCTCGCCTGACATTCATATCTATCGTACCGTCTTACATATTTCGTTACATGCGGAACAGGAATTTAGAGTTGGCCTTTCCTAAGTCATGCGACAAGTTTAGATTCTAGAATAGGAAATATGTGCTGCTGTCGAATGCAGCGGCAACACCCCTCGATTCTTATAGTTGTACGTGTTCTTACTATAGCCTGCAGCATAAAAAACACTTTAACCTACGCTCGAGCAACAACTGGCTTAAATCCATTACTGTCCATCTAGTTAACCTCGATAATTTTCGCTTACGTAACTTGGGCACTGTAACTAACTACCAAGATTACCAGTGCGATCTCACAAGCTTACAACAAGGCTTCGCCCGCCTCAAGTTCTCCACATCCACGCTCGCAATGGCGTCGACACGCTCCCGCCTAGTAATTTTTACAGCCTCCGGATTAACACGAGCATCCAGATCTGTCATTCCGACAAATACTATCATCGCCACATCAACTACCTTTGCTCGCGCCTTCAGCCAGCGCAACTCACACTCGGCGCCCCAAAACGCACCCAGTCTGTTCTCAGCCGTCAGCCAAATCGGATCGCAGAGCGGGCCTCCGTCGTACTTCTCATCTGCCCGGCGGCTCCCGAGCAACACCATCATACGATTCGTGCCACAGCAAACAGCATGGATTGTTGAGCGCATGGGCAAGTTCCACCGCATCTTACAGCCTGGTCTAGCTGTGTTGATGCCGCTCATTGATCGAATCGCCTACGTCAAAAGCTTGAAGGAAAATGCCATAGAAATTCCCAGTCAGAGCGCAATCACGGCTGACAATGTTACCCTGGAATTGGACGGCGTGCTGTATACAAGGGTTTTCGACGCCTACAAGGCTAGGTAGGTCTCTTCATTGCGAAAGCATGCTAAACAAGGCTTATTGTTTGCAGTTACGGCGTCGAGGATGCCGAGTATGCCATCTCCCAGCTTGCGCAGACCACCATGCGATCTGAAATCGGTCAACTCTCGCTCGACCACGTGCTCAAGGAGCGTGCCAACCTAAATGCAAACATAACGGCTGCTATCAACGAAGCTGCTCAAGACTGGGGTGTCACTTGCCTGCGCTATGAGATCCGTGATATCCACGCTCCAGGGCCCGTTGTCGAGGCCATGCACCGACAGGTCACGGCCGAGCGTTCGAAGCGCGCTGAAATCCTCGAGTCGGAAGGCCAGCGCCAGTCTGCCATCAATATTGCCGAGGGAAAGAAACAGTCGGTTATCCTAGCTTCGGAAGCCTTGCGAGCGGAGCAGATCAACATGGCGAGCGGAGAGGCTGAAGCCATTCTTCTGAAGGCACAAGCGACGGCTCAGGGCATCGATGCTGTTGCAGGTGCCATCGCACAAGGCAAAGATGCTGCTCAGAACGCTGTCTCGCTGTCCGTGGCCGAAAAATATGTTGATGCGTTTGCGAATCTGGCCAAGGAAGGTACGAGTGTCATTGTTCCTGGGAACGTCGGCGACATTGGAGGCATGATCGCTAGCGCGATGGCAGTGTATGGCAAAGTGAACAGCGCGCAGGCAAAGAATGTCGCGATGGTGCAAGAAGGCAATACACCCGCGGGCAAGAAGATTGCCGAGCTGGAAGCGCAGGTTGATGCGTTGGAAAATGAAGGAGGACATGTGCAGAACGCAATCAATCAAGCCATGGACCAGAGGTTAAGCAAGAGATAACAAGATGGCAGTTTGGAGCAACACGATGACCGAAAAGGAGTTTTAGGGCGTGGGTTGTACATTACCAGGTTGTATGAATACTGAATCCGTCCGCAAGTGAGGATACATACATTGATATGGATCTCTGAGAACGAAAAACTGTCTATCAAGTTAAAAGCTCTTCTCTGTCGGGTAGATCCTACTTTTCCCTTCCCATGCGTTCATAGTGCACAGAGGGTATCTTCTAAAACTCTATTTGGGGCAATGAATCCGTAGCAGGAAGGGGTGGGTTCGTCTATGCCGCAGATGGAAATTACCCTATCATGTCGGCAATCAGCTGTGCAATCTGTTTCCCATCCTCCCATATTTGGTCATGAACGCCGTGCAGATCTCTCTGCTCGACAGTCTTCTCGTCTTCGGCCTTGGCACCAGGCCGGCTCTGTGTGACCCAGCCGTCCTCTCTGAGCCGTTGGAACATGACCGCTCGCTGCTCTTCCTCAACGAGCTCGTCTTGGGGGCTGTGACCTAGCACCACCCGGCAGCCTCTCGGTACTTGGGTGTAGGTACCTGACACTGGCGATGCCTCCTCTTGTGCGACGGCGTCTTGTCCGAAAGCGCCCAGGACAATATCCTTGTATATCTGAGATATAGACTCAGGGCAGGTTGGTGGCGAATGGTTCTGCAGTAGAAGTGGGATATGATAGATGCCCTCGAGGAGGATCAGGCCGTGGAGGCCCGTTGCCGGGGAAGGGAGCCCCACTGGTTGACGAGCAAGACCAATGCCACTAGCAAGCTGAAGTAACAAGGTGGCGCCGCACGAATGGCCGACTCCAATCCACCGCTCAAGATGATATTGTTTGCGTAAATAGTTCAGTGCGAGGTGGATGTCGGTGACGTGGACGGGGTGGCGCACATTACGTTGGTCGTCGGTTGGCGAGCTGGGGTCTGTGGAATGGTCTGGATAGGGTGAGAGGCGGTAATTTATACTTGCTAGGCCAGTTATATGATTCACCGCCGTGGAATGGGAATGTTGCAAATGTTTGATGGCAGGTTGAATGCACAGTGAGGTTTGGGCAGGGTCGCGCCAGGCGCCACCATGGACGTAGACGAGCCAAGTCTGGAAACGAGGAGAGTATGCGCTTGAGGTAGCAAGTGGGCGCGGGAGCCATATGTCGAGGGTCTGGAGGCGCGTGGCAGGTGTAGTGTATGGGATTGCGGCGTTGTACTGTGGGTAGGCGGACGCCATAGCGGGGCCCGGTGTGTGTGGTGAGGGCTGCACGGTAGCGGAGTGGAATCATAATTACATTCCTGCAACCACGTCACGACCAAATGGCTTCATCATGATACAGGGGAACAATGAATGGATGAGCAAGATTTTCCATTTTACTCGGGACTAATTGTGCCTTAAAACTAGATACGAACATCATCCTGAGGCGCATGGGGTTAATTAGGCATTATGAATCAATCTCAAGATCCAGGAACACGGCATGCCAGCCGTAAATAAATGATACGCCGCGTGCAAATGCATTTCCCAGGTTGGTATCTCAGAAAGGACTGAACGGCGGCCATGCGGCTACCAAGACAACAGCAGGGTGTTCCAAAAGCATGTTTACAAGAAGGCGGCGAGTAGACCGGCGCCGACGAAAGAGCCGGCTACGGCGCGCATGGTGGCAGCAGTACCCTGAGAGTGTGTGGATGAGGGCTGGCCTTCGGCGCCCGATGCGCCCGAGCTAGTAGGACCGGTGCCGGTCGGGCGGCCGGAATCAGAAGCACCAGCGCTGCCGGTAGTCTGAGTATCGCCGTTGGTGGCCGTGGCCGGGGCACCAAGTACAATGGTGGTGCTGTTGTTCGCGCTGACGATCAGGGTGCGGGTCTGGTTACGGTTCTCGCCAGGCACGAGGATGGTGTTGATGCCAGAAGCCACGGCGGGGATGGAGGCTGGGATGCCGACCGAAGTATCAAGGGCTGGGATGGAGGAGTCGGCGTTTGGCTGACTGGGAATGGACGTCTCGACAGCAGGCTGGCCAGTTACAACGCCGTCCGAGTTGGTCTGGGGCAGGAAGCTGGTCTGGGGCGCCGGGTCGATAGAAGACGAGGGTGACTGGGTGCTTGTTAGGACGACTGGTGCAGGATAAGACGAGAAGAGCGACAGCCTACCGACTGGGATTGGGCGAGCGCCGCGGTGGCGAAGGCAGAAACGAGGATGGAGGCGCGCATTGTGGAGTTGGTCCTTTTTAACGATGGAAGAAGAAGAGATGGGACGAGGGAGCGAGCGAGCGTGCGGCAGATGGTCGATAACGACGGACTGGGGACGACTGGTCAGTGATGGGGTTGCAACGAGCAGCTTCGGCCTCAAGGTCAGGAGAGACGCGTCGCCTTTTATTTGCCCAGGCCGTATTCCACGCACGCTTTGCAGCTAGGCCCGTCCCAATCCAGCCTCCCCCTATACCCAAGCCATGGCGCCGACAAGGGGCTCCCCGCAGCCGACACGCAGCCAATAAATGCTCGTTTCATGTCCCAGATGCCTGAACCGCTCGCTGGATGCCGCGTTTCCATGGTTTCCAAGGAAACGAAGCTGCTGTCGAGCCATCGTCACGAAACCGCGGCCCGCATCTCCAGCTGTGAGCTTCTCGTGTCATCGTGCCAGCTGTCGCTTTTGTGACATGAGCCTTTGCCGTGACAATACCGCATCGAAGAGGTCGCTTCAATACAAAATCCAATAATCCTAAATATAGATGGCTCCACCACAATGCAGAAGCTTGGGCTCGGAATCGCCCAGGCGCCTAATGGCCACCCTTCCACTGCTGTTCTCGAAATACTCTAGAGAAATTTGCCGCAGAGTTTCCGTCCGATCCGTACTGGAACCTGAAGCCTGGTGGGCCGTGACCCGCGAACGGGCTCGAAGCGTATGCTGTAGCATTGTTTTTTACTATGGTCAAGCACATTTTCTTGGTAGCTCGAACCTTCTAGTGTGCACTCATGCTCATGCAATACACATCTTGCTTGAGTCGAGCTGAGTGAGCTCTAGCTTCCCGTTTGATTACGCACCTCGATTCCTTAACTTAATCGAATTATCCTAGGCCACTCTCCTATTGTAGAGATATTCCGAGCGATGAAAGCGAAACACGATGACGATGGAATCTGTGAATCATGTCTAGGCTCTCACCCTTCTAGCTTTTGCGCGAGACCTTGCCTCTATGGAGCTGCTAAGGTGAATATGAACATGGCCTATCTGAGTCACAAGGTCCTCGTATATATTCCAAGTAAATTCACCACTGCCTTCCAGTAGACCGCTTTGCAGGGTGCTGTCGATGCCTGCATCTCTACACGGGATGGGCTTTCCATATGTCCTCATCAGGTTGCTCACAAGGAAATAAGATGTAGATGCCGTAGTCAGATGGACCTGACCTGCTGAGAGATGAAGGTCGTCTTGGACAGAGATGTGGCGCACAGGTCGAGCTTCATATAAGTAAGAGTATAGGATGAAGGGTGCTATATTCTCGAGAACAGGAGCTGCCATGGCAACACAGCAGCGACCGAGACTGAAGCGAGATCTTAGCGCCGCCGTGTACACTTAAATACATCCCTTCAGACGTGATTTCTGACTGTGTCCTTTTGTCATCTAGAAGTCTCCTTCACACGATTCAACCGCTGAAAGATGGTGGCTCAATACCGCCCCTTGATTGCATTCATCTTGCGTACAACACTCTATCATGACCCAATAGTAGACGTTGAAGAGCAACCTTGGACACGTCAGATTTATATCTAAGTCTGCGTAGCTGTGCGTCAGCAATCATTTTCAGATAAGGGCGTCCGACTCACGGTGATGCCGAACCACTTCAGTGCCTCGGTTTCGTTCGTTGGTACTACATGACCAATGCCGTGTCCCCAGATTCCTTGCAGTCGATCCCCATAAATATACCTTGTAAGCTTAGCTCCTGGGTTGTTGTTGATAGCTTGCGTTGGGTTTCCTGAGTAGCTAAAGATTCCAGACCACTCTTTGATTGATTCGTTGAAGCTGGCAATATTGAGTGTTGTATCCACGTCGCCGTGATAGATCTGCATTCTCGGGTATACACCACTGTATCCAGGGTACATATCGTGAACAATCTTTGCCCACTCTGCTGAGGTGTGGTGGAGCTGACCTCCGGCACACTGACCATTCCAGCCTCGCACTGTGCCTGTATAGAAGCACCCTGCAGGCTCACCGCTGAATTCGGACGCAGCAGCAAACATATCTGGATAGGCGGCGGCCATAACTTGCTGCATCTTGTTTAGATAGAAAAATACTTAGGGTCAAATTTACAACTGACCGTCATCATAGCACCCGAGGACTCGCCAGTGACGTACACTCTGCTCGCATCGCCGTTGTACTTTTGGAGTGCATATCTGACCATGTTTGCTAACCCTGTACTGTCGCCGCCCCCATCATGGGTTAGCGTTTGCTTTGAAGAGACATCCCAGCACGCTCCATCTGTTGGTGTCTGCCCATAGATGAGCACGTAACCATGCTGGTCTGCCAGTTGGCCATACTTGGTCGTTCCGAAGAAAGCTCCCGCAGTCCAAGCGCAAGCGTGTAAAACCAGTATAACCGGAGGCTTGGCTTGTAGCTTGGCGGGAACATATATGAACATCTTGATGCCTGAGGGATTATTGCCAAAATTCTGTACCTGTGTGAGCGAAGCTCGCTTGATAAGCTGGTCCGCCGGAGCGGCCATGGTCTCCAAACCGCCCAAGGCCATTAAGCCGGCTATAACGCTTGAAAAGCGCATTTGGATTCCAGAATAGAAGCTTTCCCGCAAAAATCCTACGTAATAAATCAATCAGACCGGGTGGGGAAGCTTTGGGCTGCCGTGAAAACCGCGGCAGGTTGCTTGTTCTTAAGTAGTTGACGATTGGGATGGATCGCCAAAATTCTCCGGTGGGTAAGTGTCCGGAGTATGACATGGTTAACTTGATAATGTTAAATGATAGTCGTGGCAAAACTTCTTAGTTGTGCGGACAGATAAAATAGAGGTTTCAAGTGGGAGCGGAAGTTTTTACTCCAATCATAAGGATCGGTGGAAAAATAACTACTCGCTCCTAGATACCCCAGTAAGATCTAACGCTATGGTATGATGGCAGTTTAAATCACCAATCCCACGCCACTATATAGAGCAAAGTCAAACATTATAGGTTCTGTTTTTGTAAGCAAGGCTTATAGCAAGCCAAGTTTGACAAGATCAAGTCGGGGGTGACTGAGGAAGTTGATATATTCAAGCAAACAGGTTAACAAACGGGGTGGAAACGATCGAACCAGTATAGGTTATAAGATGGAGATCGGTCTTGACTTTTACAAGAAACGACGAAATAACGAAGCTGTTATAAGTAAATGGCTAGTTAAACAGTACGTAGTCATAGACCTAGTAAACGGGGTACTAAATATCCTTGAATCGGGTTGGATAATGAGAGATGTATATGAAAGGAGTAACTGTAGTAGTTACCTAAAATCGAGTGTAGCCATATACTAACACACTTATGGTCTAATCTTTCCTATATATAATATGCGCCGCGTGAATGCATAACTGAGTCGCTAACGCACGCACTTAATCTGCAAGATCGATTTTGTCTAAGTGATGATGTACGGCGATGCGGTCTGCAGTAGGGTGCATGATGCGACTGAGTTTTAAGGACTTCTATAAATCAATTATTCTTTGGCGAGCATCCTGGTTTTTTATAGGGCAGTACTTGGTGTAATTTTTGCTGGCGGCTATCTTGCTTGTTTGTAGGCAAGGAGAGAATAAATCTAAGGAGCCTTACTGGTGAGAGTAGAATTCTCGGCATTTCATTCATGATATTATAAACGGTCTTATCGCTGGATAAACACGAATCTTTGGGTTTCACCCTATCAGGTCGGTAATGTTAAGAGCGACGTTTATTGGCGGTAATGAAGCTTTGTGACGGTCCTTGTTGATTGGATGAGTCTTGGCTTGCCGTTGTTGCTTTTCCACAATGGAGTGCGTGGTGGAGCAAAGCGGATCTTGTGAGGCTGCTGGGGTGCCATTGGTGGAACCGGCGATCTTAGCCAACGTGTAAACTAGATTGCTTGCACCTCGACCATGGTGATTAGGCCGGGCTAAGTTAGCTTCGAGATCATCCTTCTCGTAGATTATGCCCCGGTGCTTGGACTCTTGAGAGTAAAATGGGAATGCTAAGCTAGGGAGTCCAGTTAGCCTATTCATCTTCGCCCGAAAGTGATCTTTGTGCATAGATTGCTTGCTATATAGCGTTCGGTATATTTCCCCGCAATGAATTCCCCGTGGAGTTTTGCCGCGGTACAAGCAGCACTGCCGCTGGCAGATTTCAGACACTGCTATATAAAAATGGATACTCTCTGCACTCACTTGTTTCGCTAACGAGGAAACACCTAGTTTTGTGTTGGAGATCTAATCCCAGGAACTCAGCCACCATGAGGATCGCAGCTTCCACTAGTTTTGTAGTGTTGGCAACCTCTGCTACTATCAACGCACAGACTTGTGCATTGCCGACCACATACAAATGGACATCGTCGGGTGCATTAGCGCAGCCCAAGAATGGCTGGGTTTCACTAAAAGACTTCACGTACGCACCATATAATGGAAAACATCTCGTTTACGCCACCGATTACGGTAGTGCCTATGGATCTATGTCTTTTGGCACTTTCTCCAACTGGAGCGAAATGGGCTCGGTCAGTCAGACCGGCATGAGCCAGGCAGCAGTTGCACCGTCTTTGTTCTATTTTGCACCGAAGAGCATCTGGGTACTAGCATATCAGTGGGGTGCCACTCCTTTCTCCTACAGAACTTCTTCAGATCCCACCAACCCGAATGGCTGGTCATCCCCCTCGCCCCTGTTCAGTGGCTCTATCTCTGGGTCCGGTAAGTAGACACACTGCTCTTATACACAAAAGCTAAATGTAGTGTCATTCTAGGCACTGGGCCCATTGATCAGGCCGTCATCGGAGACAGCAAAAATATGTACCTCTTTTTCTGTGGCGACAACGGCAAGATATATCGTGCAAGCATGCCAATTGGGAACTTTCCTGGTAACTTCGGCACAAGCTATCAGACCATCATGAGTGATACTCAGGCGAATCTTTTTGAAGCAGTCCAGGTCTATACAATTAAGGGTGCAAATCCTCCCAAGTACCTCATGACGGTTGAAGCTATGGGCTCCCGAGGCCGGTTCTTCCGCTCATTCACAGCCAGTAGCCTGGATGGTACCTGGACCCCCAACGCAGCTACTGAGAGTAATCCATTTGCTGGCAAGGCAAACAGCGGTGCTTCCTGGACAAACGATATTAGTCATGGCGAATTGATCCGGACGAGTGCCGATCAAACGAACACTGTGGACCCTTGCAACCTTCAGCTACTATACCAAGGTCGCGATCCAAACCAAAACCCCGAATACAACAAGCTCCCTTATCGTCCTGGCTTGCTAACTCTTCAAGGCGCTCAGCAGCAGCCAGCTCCGTCAGCATCATCCACCCAGGGAGGAACAAGCACTCCACCTCCTTCTTCGGGCGCTGTGCCTCAATATGGACAATGTGGTGGTCAAGGCTACACAGGGTCTACTACTTGCGAAGTAAGTCAATCCCGTGATGGCGTTAAAATGAAGGACGATGCTTACATGGTTTAATAGTCCGGATTTAAGTGCACGTATAGTAATGATTGGTATTCTCAATGCTTGTAATTAATAACACTCCGTAGGTAGGCTAGGATATAGTTTTCATCTTAAAACTAAATTAAAAACGTCTTATAGTATTTCTAAATATCGCTATATAGACTAAGCTAGTGAATATATCGGGGTTAGATTAGATTATATAGGCTTTTTTGGATCTCACTTAAGTAAGAATATTAAAATCTTCTAAAATTTTAAAAAAAATATAGTAGGGTAATATAAAAAAAGAGTAATTAAAAATATACCTTTTTTACTTAGTAATAACTTAGTTAGTTTAAACGCTATAATAAAGAAAATAAAATATTTAAAGGAAAAAATAGGAGTTAATTCTATACTTAGTAATTTTAATTAATAAGTTAATTTAAAAAAGGGTTACCTTAATTTATAGCCTAGTTTCTATCTATAACTATATATATTTCTATAAGAAAGTAGTAAATATAAAGAATTAAATATATTAAAGTTCTATATAAAAGTCTATATATAGAAGACCTATACTATATTATCTTTAAATAATATTATATTATTTATTTAATATCTTTATCTCCTTAAGTAGAAGTAATATATAGTTACTAGTTTTTCCTATTAATTATATATAAACTTTTTAAATATTTTAATTATATAAATATATATTCGAGTAGATTAACCTAATATTATATAAATAAAACTTTTAAAAAGATTACTATTATAGTCTATATCCTCTATTACTATTTTTACTTTTATAGCTCCTTTATTTCTTTAAACTATTTATACCCTCTATTATAAGGACGGGTATAGGCTCCTATATTAGATATAGTGAAAAGATCACTCAGGTCTTTTCAGCTTTCATAAAAGGGACAAAGTAACGCCGGGCCCCGGTCCCGCCAGCTTTCGTCCCAAACCCTTCGAGATCTTTTCTTTATACGATCTTCGAGTTATCGCACGGCAGGGGAAACACTGCTGTCTTTAAGATCTATTTAGTGTACTTAAAATGAAAGTCTTGTTTATAAATTTATTCAGCCAATATTAGATATAGATAAGGTAGGTTAGCTCTATTTTAGCTATACTAAGATAAGGAAGAGAATAGGTATAAAGGTTTAGTAAGACTATATAGTATTTAAACTTATTAATATATTAATATCTTACTAGGGCTAGGGTTCTACTATAAATAAAAGATCTAATTATATAATAAAAGTGATTATATAATAAAGTAGTCTATTATACTTACTATTAAATAGTTAATTATATATACTAATAGCTCTATTAAGTAATTTTAAAGAGGAGACTTCCCCTAAAGAGATACTTTTCCTAATTTATTATTAAATAATCCCTTAACTACTTTATAAAATATTTCCTCTTTATTAACTAGAAACTCTACTATTTATTTATTAATTTACTTAATAGTCTTTTATTTTACTAGCTTACTTAGGTATAAATAAATTATATAGCTAGGTTTATTATAATAGTAGTAGGTTAGCTATTTTACCTAGGCTAGCGTAGTAACTAGAGTATAAGGGCGAGGGAGAGGTAGTAAAGATATTACTACTTAAGCTAGTATAGGTATATAAGGGTAAGATAGAGTTACTATCTTCTTTATATAATATTTAGTATATATAGCTATATATTTATTAGCTATAGTAGTTATATAAGCTAGGGTATAAGCCTTTATAATAAATCTATTATAGTTATTCTTAAGTAAAACTATATTATAGCTTAGGTTAATATATAGAGAATTAGTTAGTCTATTATAGAATTTATCTACTTACTAGTTAATAAAAAGCTTATACTAAGTTATAAATTAGAAAAATTTAGCCTAAAAGCTAGGGAAATTAGCTATTATATATAGGCGTAGATAAGAGAAGGTTTAATATACTTTCTCTTCCTTATAGGGATTACTAAAGAATTATTCTATAGTATCTATAAAAAACTTACTATTAATAGGCTAGTTATTATTATAGAAAGCTTTAATTAATATTTTAAGCTAATCCCTTATAGGGTTCTTTATATAGATAGTTATATATATAGTAATATATTTCTATATATCCTATAGGTCTTTTCTAATAAACTAGTCTTTATTTAAGTATAGCTTATTCTTTATATATAATTACTATTAGTTAAAGGTTATAGTTAATTTACTATTAGATAGTATAAAGGGATTAGGAAACTTAATTAAGTATTAGGATACTAACTAAGTATTAGAGTAACCTATAGGTTAAAAGGGTAATAGTATAGATTTTAATATATATAAGTCTTTAAGCTTACTATTAGAACTTATTAAGCCTATAAAAGGATTCCTAGAAGTAAATAGAAATATTAAATAGTATAGAAAATACTAGTATAGAATCTTTTAAATAGGAGGTTTCTAAGTACTTATAGTAGTTAAGCTTAAGGTATAAAGTTATTTTTATAGTTCCTTTTATATTATTTTTACCTTTTAATATTCCTTATTAACTTCTTTTTATTCTTTTTTAAAGGTATCTTTTAAATTATTATATTTAGTAAGAGTATTAATAGCGAGTTAGTAATATATATATATATATATATTAATATTCTATATAGTAGAGGAGTAGCTAGTTCGCTAGTTTTTATAGTACTAGGCTAATATCCTTTTAGAATACTTTTATAACTAATTCCTTTATTACCTCTAGAAATTAATCGCCTACTAGGGTTAGAAGCTTAGGTATTAAATTATTTTCTTTTATTTCCTAAATTATATATACTAGTTTAAGTACTATATTTTAATTATAATTTTCTTATATTATTAGAATATAATCCTTAATATTAGGTTCCTTATAGAAAATGTATTCTTTTATATTATAGGTAGTATCTATAGCTATATATTTAAGTATAGAAGTAATATAGAGATATTTTAGTATTATTATAAAGATTTCGCTATAAGTAGAATAGCTATAGTTAGATTTCTCTTATATTAGAGAAGGGATATATAAATAGGTAATATTTATAATAGTTATAAAAGTATTAGTTTAGTTATAAAGCTTTTTAATACTCTTATTTATTAAGTAGGGTAGTAGGTTTATTTAATACTCTAGGGCTAACCTATAGTAGTTTATAAATAGAAAAACTTATTTTTTAACTCTCTTTAAGCTATATATTACTTAGTAGTCTAGAAACTATAGGGTAAGTAATCTAGCTTATTAATAAACTAATACTTAGTATAGTTATATTACTAGATTCTTAAGAGTATATAAAATTATTTAAATACTATATTTAAGTAGATTAAGTAGAAGAATATATAGACTAAGGTTATATTATTAAATTATATATTCGAGTAGATTAAATAGTAGATAACCTAATATTATATTACTATTACTAACTAAGTTAATAAATAATCTTAGTATAATATAAGGATAGATATAGGCTCCTATACTAAGTATAGATAATAATAAGGTAGATTAGCTCTATTTTAGTTATACTAAGATAAGGAAAAGAATAGGTATAAAAGTTTAGTAAGACTATATAGTATTTAAACTTATTAATATACTAATATTTTATTAGGGCTAGGGTTTTATTATAGCTTTAAGTAAAAGGTCTAATTATATAATAAAACTATATAATAAAAGTGATTATATAATAAAGTAGTCTATTATATTAGATACTTAACTTCCTTATAAAGTTTATATAAATTATTATAGTATTTATACTATTAGATACTATTATACCTTTATACCTAATCTTTTATATTATAGATATAATATTTAGGGTTCTTATAGCGCTTAAGATATATATATATATAGAGTATATAAAAACTTCTTTAACCCTTTACTTTTATCCCTTATATTCTTAGTAATTTTTAATTTTATATTTATTCTATTATAAGTTATAGTATAGGATATATACTATAATAAGCTCCTTTTTATAGTCTTTAACTAGTCTTTAAAGACTTACTACTTTAGCTACTATAATATTAGTATATAGTCCCTTAATTATAACTTAATCTAGGTATTTTACGCTATTATAAGTTCTAATTCTATATTTCTAGTATATTTTATACTTTAATTAGTCTATAATTATTTATTTATTAAGTAAATACTTATAAGCTAGAGGTAGATCTTTTACCTTTAGGCTTACCTATATTATAGCTACTTTAGTTATATTAGTATTTAAGGTTTTAGCTTATTATACTTCTTCCTTAGCCTTATAGTCTTTTTAAAAGTATCCTTATTTCCTTTACTTTAGATAGACTTTAAATTTAAAGTATTTCTAATATTCCTCTTTAGATATTTTATTCTAGGATTATTATAGCTTCCTTCCTAGGTTTCCTTTACCTTTAATATTATTAGCTATTATAATATCTCTATTATAATCTTTTTTTAGCTATTATATCTTCTTTATATTAGATTTCTATAGGGTATTATTATAGTCTATAATCTTATACCCTTTCTTTTCTTACTATCTTTTATATTACCTATTATTAATATTAATAGTATAGCTAATTAGTTTATTTAGATCCTCTAGTTTAATATAGTAGGCTAGATTATCCTTAATTATTTCTTTAAAACTATTATAAAATACTACCTAAAGTAGTTTATTATCCTACTTTAGTATTATTACTAATCGCCTAAAGCTAGCTATATAAATCCTTACTAACTTCGCTTACCTAAGATTTTATATCTCCTATTATACTTATCTTTTAGTATTAACTTCTCTAAATAATATTATTATTTCTTCCTTAAAGCTTTTCTAACTAGTAAATACTTTCTTAGTATTATCTTTAAAGCTATTTTTTATTCTTTTATAAGTTAAGTAATTATCTATTAATATTTAGAGCTATATTACTAGTACTTCTTTTATATATATAAGTATAACTAATATTCGATCTACTAGATTATTATAATATCTACTATATTTTTAATAATATAGTTCTAATTATATAAGGAATACTTTAAAGTTTACTTAATCCCCTTTCTATATTATAGGTATTAGGACTTTAAGTCTTTTTATAGCGTTATTTATAGCTCTATCTACTATTTACTAATTAGTTACTTATAATTAAATTATTAACTATTATACTTATAGCTATAACTACTATATTTCTATAGCTTAATTAACTAGAACTATTATTTAATTACTTACTAGTATATTTATATTACTTACTAGAGTATTAGATATAACTATTTTATTTATTCTTTTTATAAATATTATAGCTATACCTTATAGTAATAGTGATAGTAGGGACGACTAGTAGCCTAGGATCAATAACTTAGACCTAGGCTAAGAAGCCAAGTATAATATAAATATATAACTAGAATTATATAATAAAGTCTATAACTAGTATAGGACTTACTAACTAAGTTATATAATAAAGTCTATAACTAGCGTAGAACTTACTAATTAAGTTATATAATAAAGTCTATAACTAGTATAGATTTTACTAACCTAGATAAGTATATAGTTAGAGAGAGAGACGCCTATAAGAAGTCTCTTATTATTAATTTAATCTTTAATTAAGAGTTATATATATTAATATCCTCTCTAGAATTAGTATTACTTTAATATATTACTAATTACCTATTTATTCTTACCTATATTAACTCCTATTATTAATAACTAGTATCTAACCTAAGGAACTACTTTTATTATAAAAAGGTAGATCTATTATATTTTAATAATCTTTAAAGTAAAAAGAGTAATATATAAATTTATATATAATCTAGCTAACTAATATAGAAGAATAAGACTAGAAAATATCGACCTATAGTTTAGACCTAATAGACTAGGCGAAGGTTAAATTCGAAATTAATAAACTTAGAGGAGAGAATTAAGGGATTTAGATAATCTTATAAACTCTTCTAAAATAAAACTAAGAGTTATAATAGAGGTTAAAAGTAGCTAAGGATATACTTTAGGTACTAGGCTAGGATTAGAATAATAATAAAGTAATAGTTAAATAAATTAAGAAGGCTATAATAGCTAAATTATTAAAACTTCTAATACTTAAAAGGTTTAATAAGATATAAAATAAGCTATAAAGCTTTTTAGTAGGCGTAATATTATACCTAGATATATAGTTAGTCTAGTTAGATATAGAAGAAAGGAAGGTATTATTTATATTAGTATACTTTATAGGAAAAGCTATAAATTAGTTTAAACTATATTTAATAGATTTTTAAATAAATATACTATATAAATAGTAAGTAGAAATAGTAGTAATTTTTAGTAACTACTAGTATTTTATTAATAAGATTAAGTTAGCCTTTAGAGACGTAGATATTATAAAAAGGGCTAAGGAATAATTAATTAAGATTAAATAGGATAAAGGAGTATCTAAATATATATTAACTTTTAAATAATTTATAATAAATATATAGTAGAATAAGGAATCCCTTAAGGCTAGGTTTAAGGAAGGACTTAAATTAGAAATTTAGTATAAAATAATCTAAATAGACCTACCTACTATATTAATAATAATAAAGGCTTAGGTAATAAAAATTAATAATAAATTATAAGAATAGAGAGAAGGTAATAAGTATATATAATACTAGGTTAATAAGAATATAAACCTATAATAGGACTATAGGGACCTAATAGTACTAGATATAAATAAGGAAAAGAAGAAGAATATAATATACTTTAAGTATAATAAGAAAGACTATTATTTATAGAAATATAGAAGCTAAGGGGGTTAGAATTAGAATAGAAATAAGAATAGGGAGTTAATATACTTTAAGTATAGAAAGAAAGGATATATAAAGAAGGATTATTACTTAAAGGATAAAAAAGAAGATAATAAGAAGCTAACGATATAAGTAGTAGTAAAAGAAAAAAAGAAGGAAGAACTAAAGAATAAAATATTAGCGAACCTTAAATATAATTATATATATTAGACTTTCTATTATAATAACTCTTATCTAATCTACTTATTAAATAAGTAAGGATTAAGATAGTTTCTATAGAAATTAAAGAAGGAATACCTAGTAGTAAACTTTAAATAAACCTAAGAATAGGTAGAAGTATAATAGGATAAGTAGGAATTAGACTTATTAGGGGAAGGATAACTAATACTATCCTAAATAATAATACTAATAAGTATATAAGAGGTACCTATAAGGAATAAAATAATAGTAGAATATACTAAAATAACTAAAAGCCTTAGTTTAGAATTAATAAAAACTAAAGGACTTAAGAAAAAATAGATATTTATAGAATAGAGCTTAAGTAACTAAATAATTAAGTAAGTCTATAAAGATTAGAAAGTTTATAATCTAAGGAATATAAAAATTACTTTATTCCTATAATAGTTAAACTATAATTATATTATTCTAGGAAAAATACTAATAGGAAATAAATAGAAATAATTAGTTAAGAAGATATAATAGCTAGAAGAAGCTTATATACTAAGAATACTAGTAAAGTATACTATACTAATCTTAGAAAAACCCTAAGAGTATAAGTACTAAAAGGGGGATAATAAAAGAATATATATATAATATCTAGTATACTATAAGCTAGTATAGATATTATATATTAATAGGAAATATTAAATATATATAGGACTAAAGCGAAGGTATAACGCTTAGCTAGAAAGACAAGAATAAGACTAATTTATCGACGTTATATTAAGGGACGAGGTCTATAGATAGCACCTAATAAAGGAACAACTATCTAGATATATTATTATAATACTAGGAAAACTACTACTAGAGGAATATATCTTAGAAAGACTATAGTATAAATATATAAAAAATAAATATCTAAAATATATATAAAAGAAGGTAAATACTTAATACTAGCCTAAGAAGGAAGAATTAAAAGGAATATATAGACTATATATTACTATAAGAGGAATATATTAAGGATAGAGGGTATAAATAATAGTAGATAGTAGAGCTACTAGGAACTTTATATTAAAAAAGTTTATCGAATAAAATAAGATATAATATACTTAAAAAGTATAACTAAGAATAATAGTAATAATTAAAGGAAACCTATTCTAAGAATTAGTATAGTTTAAAATAAAACCCTTAATACTAAGGATAGATAGACTAGAACTCTATAATATTAAAATAGATATAATATAGATTAACGATAATTAAGATATAATCTTAGGGATACTATAGTTAAAGATAGTAAACCTAATAATCGACTAGTAAAAGGAAACAATTACCTATAAAATA
>Ga0247757_10000848_pt1 | contig 23264 bp, 19 predicted proteins | sample UWRJL126311R4_FD_180929 | JGI IMG/M metagenome (GOLD analysis project Ga0247757, IMG submission 180929) | Plant litter microbial communities from Arlington Agricultural Research Station in Wisconsin, United States - UWRJ-L126-311R-4 | ecosystem: Environmental > Terrestrial > Plant litter >...
ATTACTGAAACGTAATGGTTCAACTGTCTTTGCTGCGTTCGTAAAAACACTGTGCTTCCTGTTTTGAATTGTTCCAGCGTCTTATTGATATCAGTAAGCCTATTATACAAAATAACCCTTGGCCTCGATATCAATTGAGAAGATAGATTATTGAGGTTATTACGATTATTGAAAAGTATTGATTTTGACTTGTTAATGGAAACCTGATTGGCGGCTACCAATGTGTTGGTATGTCTGGTAATTAATGTCCTGACGTTGCCAGTTATTGCTGCATTGATAGAAGACAGTTGCTTAAATCGATCGGCAAATATTTGCTGCGCCTTTATCAGTACCGACTGTTGCAGTTTTAAAACTGCATCCTCGTAAGTGCGGTTACGGTTAATGATAAACTCTGCCGCCTGGGTAGGAGTCTTTGTTTGTGTATTTGCCATCAGATCGGTAACCGTTTCGTTTCGATGGTGTCCGATACCAGTTATAACTGGAATTGGAAGCCTAGCTACTACTTGTGCGATGGCATAGTTTTCAAACATCAATAAATCCGTTTGCGCACCTCCTCCCCTAACAATGACTACTGCATCATAAGAATTACCCGAAGTAAACACACTAACCAATACGCGTCTTAAATCCTGGACATTGTTGTCTCCTTGAACAGAACTATGGTAATCGTCAACCCTGAATTGATATCCGAAAGCATTTGACTGCAGGGTATGCATGAAGTCCTCTCTGCCCGCAGATGTTTTTGAAGAAACCAGCGCAATACGCTGCAATACTGCCGGAAGCTTCAGTCTTTGGTTACTGCTAATATATCTTTCGCCAACTCGGGAAACGTGATCAGGGTTTTCTGCAACCAATCTTTCCAGCGTTGCCCTACGCTGCTGTTCCAATGCGCCAAGTGTGAAATTAGGGTCAATGTCGATTAAAGTGAGTTTTAAGCCATGAAACTCATGGTATTCAACTGAAACCTGCAGCAAAACATTGATATTACTGGTAAAGCGCTGTCCAGTATTGCGTTCAAACTGGGCGATTCTGCTGCTTCCCTGCCCATACGCGCTGGCGGCAATTTTCGCAATTATCCGCATTGATTCGGGATCTTTTTCAACCAGTTCAAAATAATGATAGTTCGTAGCTTGTTTGAAAGTATGGCTTGTTACCTCCGCGATGATCCAGAATGAGAGGTTGGCAAAACCCTGGTCTATGACTGACCGGATCTTGCCATTTAACTCTGAAAGTCTTATGTGGTTAGATTCTGGCAATAGTTTTGGAACATATTCGAATAAATGTAATAAAATCCACCGTTATTTTCTGGATTGATCCATAAATTACAGGTTGCCTAGCCAATGCATTGCTTATGATCAGTCACGAAGATTGGGAAAAACTATACCAAAAAGTCCGGTTTTATACTGGCTTTCGAAACGAATTCGAATACCAAAAAGTAAACCCCATCCATTGGGGAGCGCCCTACTTACAGGCTGTTCTTCTTTTTCACGCGCAATTATCTGCCGATGCATATATCAGCAGATCACGGTTGGATAATCTTGCCAAAGAATTTACAGACAAAACACAAAGAACTTTAGATATCAATTGGCTGATAGAAAACGGGTGGATTCGGATTGTTATGGGCAGCGTTACCCTGTCAAAAGAAATAGGCAGTGCAGCCAGTCAGGCCCACCGCTTCAAAGATTTGGTAAACGAGATCAAATTCCTGAGTAGCCTACAGGGAAATGTAGAAATTAATAGCCTGAAGGAACTAACATTTCAGGAAAAACTGAAAGCATATCAAGAAGAACATAAGATTGAATTGAACCTGGCGAAGGCTAGCACGGAAAATTTCTTGGAAAAAACCGAAGGCAAAATTAAGATAAAAAACGCCTCACTTTACCTAGCTATAGCAGAAAATCTATCCTCGTTTCTGTTTATTGAAACGCTACAAAAGAAAATAAATGAAGAAAATAAATTAACAATCAAAACATCCATACTTAGAAAGCTATATAAATCACACCTGCAGTTTTTCAAAGCTACCCCGAATTTAAAAGAGTTTTTCAATGACCACACTTTTACAAAACTGAATAAGGAACAAACGACTATTAATTTCAGAAGGAACGAAACATTTGCCGCAGATAAAATAAAGGATCAGGCATCGGCAATATTATGGGTTAAATTGCTTGATGATGCGCAATTTTCAGACGATATGGGACGGCTCAAATTCTGGTACCGACGAAGCGTTGCCCAAAACTATTCACACGCGGCGCATCTATTACTCGGCGATGAGCAAAAACGGTTTCTCGATGCAGCACTTGCTGTCGTATTGGACGAAACAGATTTTACAACTGGCAAGGCCGAGTATGATCGGATAATGCTGGATCCATCCCATTCAAGATTATATCGGTTGGACTATTTTCTGGCTATCAAACCGGATGCAGAAATGATCACTTTACCAAATGACCCTTTTGCCCTCTGGTCTCATGTTAGAAATTGGAAATCTTCATATGAAGAAGGATTGTTCTATGGACAATACGCGCGACAACCACTCAACTTTTTCATTACCGAGTTAGTCAACAACGACCACCCCCATCTTTTTCCATATACAACCAAGCTACTGGAGCAGGCACCTTCAAAGCCGTATATCTTCTGGTACACCTGTTTTATCATACACCAGTGGCGTCCTTCAATCAACGTTTTTCTCGCGAAGAATCATCAATTTGCTTCATTGGCAACGAGCCTTCTCTACAAATTGAAAAGCAATGTGGCTCTTACCCTAGACTCCGAAGCAACAGATGAAGTGATATCCGAATGCTTTTTTCTTATCAATGATCAACTCAGTAAAGAAATTGGAATGGATCAAGAACGGAAAGGGCAAATCATCTTTCAGATCTTGATGGAATCCACCATTCGGAAGTTTTTAATACGTGGCCCATATAGCAGCGACAATCAAAAGAAAGAAAAAGAGCAAAGGGTTAATATTGACGCAAAACTGCGTGGCATATTTATATCTGCTACCCTACCAGGAATGATTTATGACAACGGCTACAAACGACAAGCATTTTTTTATCCAGAACTGATTAAATCGATTTTAAAGGAGATAGTTAACCATCAACAATACGATCCCTATAAAAATGGCACTTTCTCATTGGCGCTCGAAAAACTTGATCTGTTTGCTTTTCTCCTTGAATTGCCACTACATGACCAGCATCCATATATTGCCTCGGAGATCACGAAGAGCTATCTCACGGCGATGAACACGAAAGCGGTAACAAAGATCGATCATTTTACAAAAGACAACCCGGAGATTGAGTCTATACCTAATTGGAGACACCAGGGAGAAAACTTAACAATTATCAATTGGCCGGTTGTTCTGATCAATCTTTATGAACAAAAGCATCTTGCTTCATTTCTCTCTCCAAAAGGATTGGTTTTTACCAAAGCAAAAAGTAAGTGGGATGCCTACAACCGCTTTGTCGCAGAAAAACTACGATCACATCTAACGGTACTTCTCACGGCTTACAATCGTTTATATCAAGAAAACGACAACACTGCAATATCAACTAAGGCAAAATCAAAAGTACTTACACAACTCGAAGCAACGATTACTTCGTATGTCACACACAACTCGATTAATGATCACTCTCGAAAAAGATTTGACATCTTTGACGACCTCCTGGAGAGAAGTTCATACAGAAGCAAGGAAGATGAGCTATTGCCGATAATCGGTACAGCTCTGAATCGCTTTTCCAAAAATAATAAACGTAAGATCATCATTGAACTGGTGAAAACTGATCAAATACTACGATCACTGGTTTTATTAGAATACATCATCAGCGAAGCCGATAGAAAAGCATTGCTATCCGCAATCATCGGAGCAAACCTTCCTGCGACACTTTCAAGAATGAACAACGCAGACGCACAATTTATAGTGCAACACTTATCTAAAGAGGCTTTGTTTATCAAAGAAGCAAAAGCAGCGATAGACCATTTAGAATCATCTCAGAAAAAAAGGCGCCACACAGTTGATGAAGAAAAGGATCAAATTTTTCTTTATCAGTCAAAGCTTTTGATGGCATTACAGACAAAAGATGAGAAAGAGTTGGAAAAAATCCCGGTACCGGTGTTTTCCTCCTTTGCCGGCAATGAATTCTCTGCCTCCGACGAAAAAGCTTTTTTTCGGGGTATCATTTACCTAGATACCAAGAAACCGAAAGCGGCCTTTGAAATTTATAACAGGTTACTCTCCCGTGCTACAACTGACCGTCCTTCACTTGCGCTGAACCGGTTCGCGGCAAAACTTCAATGGGCAAAATCCATTAAAAACAGAGAAAACCGAAATAAATTACTAACAGAAGCATTAAGCGAATGGCAAGATTTTGAGAATAAAATCGGCGAACCGGCAAAATGGGCATACATGAAAGACAAAGTGCGGTATAATCAGCTCGATTCTTACAATCTCCTGAACGATACAGTACACTATGAACAACTCTATAATGAGCTGACTCAAGATGTCAAGCTGCGTCCTGATTTTTTGCAGCTCCGCATCGAATATTTGGTGGTGCAAAAAATGATACCACGAGCTGAAAGTCTTCTCAATGAAGCACGCGTAATACACCAGCTGGATGATGAAACTCAACCTGAATTCATCTCTTCACTTGAGATCCTAATCGCGCCGCTTGTATCGATCAATGACCTGCAAAATCATTATAACAGAATTTTCCGTTCGGCACCAGACCGGATGATTAAGATCATCCCGGAAGCCATTAATTCGGCAACATTATTGCCAGAATTTATCATGAATGAAATTCATAAAGTGATCGCCGAAATGCTGATAAAAATAAACTGTCTTTCCGCTATCGACCACGAAGACAAATACTCAGAAATGATCATGTTTGGCCTTAACGCAGCCTTTATTCACTACCAATGGCATACTGAGACAGAGAGAGGCGGACACCCTGACACAGGTGGTAGCAACCTGGGCGAAATTGATTTTTCTATAAAGTCTTCAAATGGTGAGCGCATCGCTGTATGCGAAGCATTGATCTTGGAAAGCAAAAACACACACACAACTAATCAACATGTTTTGAAAGTATTCAACTATCACCCAGCACGAAACCTCTTCTTCCTTGTTACTTATTATAGGGGGAACCCAAAGAATTTTGACAGATCATGGGCTGGATATTCTAACGTAATTACAAACAGCATCAAATTTCCTGACGGCTACGAACCGAGATCAAAAAATGTAATGTCGGTAAAACACCCGTTTAACGATGCGATCAGGGTTGGTAAAACCATTCATAAAAAGGACATCTTATTATATCATTTATTTATAAACGTTAATTACAAGCTTTCATAAATTTCATATATGCTAAAATCAATCAGAGAAACGTTACTGTTTTGCTTCCCCATCTCTCTAGTGTCAGCATTTTTTGCTGCCCATATTTTCAAACACGACTGTGATCCGCTAATTACTTTAAAGCGTATATGAAAGTATTTGCTAGTTCCAGAAATCAAGTTGAAAGACAAGGCCTTATAAAATTCTATTGGCTATGGAAACCCTGAGTTATCAACCTGAAGAAATATTTATTTCGTGTTACACAATTTTCAAATATTTTACGGCCCCTTATCCAAGAATAAGCCAAACTAACTGATTGAATGCTAAAAGAAGATTTCTCATTTCTGTTTTCCTCCTCACCGGCTATCCAGCTAATCCGGCTACGTAATGCCCACTGGGTAATCCCTTTTTTATACGATGTTTTTAAATCGGATAATACCAGGTTTTCCATCCCAGAATCACAATTGTTACAATGGCTTACTGAAACCTTGATGAACCAGGAAAACGGCCAGGAAGATCTGGAGGAGGCACAGATCCTGCTAGGTGAGACTGAAGAAATCAAAAGCCGCAAATACCTGCTGAACTGGGTACAAAGAAGAATCCTCCAGGACTTAACCGACGACCAGGGCAATACTATGTATCAATTGAGCGCCTATACAGAAAAGGTGTTTCAGTGGGTACAGTCATTGCAAATAAGCCGTCACGTTGGAACCGAAAGCCGGTTTAAGCTTGTTTTTAATTCGCTTCGGGATATCCTGGACAATACCGAGGATGATAAAAACAAAAGGCTGGAAACGCTCAAAAACAAAAAGGCCGAAATTGATAAGGAGATAAAAGCGCTTGAGCTTGGAATTAATCCAGATCGGTATAATAACGCGCAAGTCGAGGAACGGCTTGAGCTCTTTACGCGCAATTGTTATGAACTGATCGGCGATTTCAGGGAAGTGGAAGACAATTTCAAACAGATCCACCGTTCTATTGTTGAACAACATACCAAGGCAGATTTAAACAAAGGGATGATTTTAGGTTTTGCCTTTGAGGCCTACGATAGCTTACGGGGTAGTAATCAGGGAAAAAGTTTTTACGCATTCTGGGATTTTTTGATCTCGCGCGCCGGTCAGGAAGAATGGCGCGAATTAACTGTCCGTTTGCTTGAATTGATCAAAGACCGAAAGATTGAATCTGATCAAAATTTTATTGAAAACATCAAATCGCTGCTCCTTACGCAAGGAAAGAATGTGTATGAAGCCAACGATAAGATGGCAGAAAAGCTAAGCAAGATTATTACGGAAAAAGAAGTTACTCGTCACCGCAGGTTACGGGCCCAAATAAACAACTTAAAGGAACTTGCTTTTGAGCTGATTGACGAGGACGATATTTCTGTCGGTATTTCCATAAGCGACCGCGCTGAAATCAGGTTGCCGATGGAAAAGAAACTGACACAGCAGCAAAGGGAAACAAATATTGTTTTAAAACAACCGATTGAAACAGCTGAAAAAATCGAAGATCTGGAAAGATTCAGTAAACTTATCAGTCGCCGTCATGTAGACAAAAAAATATTATGGCAGAAAGTAGAAGCCTTACTAAAAGTAAAGGAAACCGCTACTCTTAAGGAAGTACTGGAGCTTACACCGCTTGATCATGGCATTGCAGAAGTTATTAGCTACTATGATTTCTTAAAAGAAAAGGGCAATCATGCACAAGTCCTTGATAACATGAGCGAATTAATATGTTTGAATCAAGAACGAACCAAGTACATCGAAGTACCCTATCTCCTATTCGCAAAACGAACTGTATGACAAATTATAAACTACTGCCTTACTCCCACTTGATCGTCAAATTGCTCAAAGGGACAATAGAATATCTCGACAAATCGGCCTGGGAAGATTTGATCCAGTATAAGATCGAGCTCAATGGATTCCTGCCACAACTTGGCCTGTCACTGGTACTCAATGAAGACGATGGTTTCGCATACGTAAAACAAATGCTGACAGATGATGACAGTGCAGAAGTGACTTGGTTCCAGCGAAGATCTTTCACCTATGAAGAAAGCATTATGCTCGTTCTCTTACGAGACCTGATGTCGGATTTCGAGGTTAGCGAATCATCTGCACGTGAGCTTATCAAACGCAGGCGGGAGATTAAAGAATTTTCAGAATTGTTCTTTAAAGAAGACGCCAGCCGTGTTAAGTTTTTAAAGGAGATCGATCGGTTAATTGATCGCGCGGAAGAAAATGGTTTTTTACAAATGATGGAGGATGCAGATATTAAAGACGATCAAAAATTCCGCATCAAAAAGATCATCAAGGAGAAGGTTAGTATGGAAGCACTGGAACAATTTCAGACACAACTGACCGAGTACCAAACGACAGTCAAAAATAAAAAGAGTAAATAGCATTCACATCAGAACCAACGGACAACTATGCAATTGGATGTTTTTAATACGGACACTCATAAAAACGGCTTTAGGCTTCAATATATGGAAGTCTTCAACTGGGGGACTTTCGACAATGAGGTTTATTCGATCAAACCGCAGGGTGAAACGAGCTTGCTCACCGGCGCAAACGGAAGTGGAAAGACAACTTTTATCGATGCGCTTCTTACGCTACTTGTCCCTGAAAAGAAACACCGCTTTTACAACCAAAGCAGTGGTAGCGACAAAAAGAACGACCGTACGGAAGACAGCTATGTGCAGGGAGGCTATAGTTTTGTAAATAGTGAAGCTACTTCAAGTACTGTTACACTCTACCTACGTGAGAATAAAGACGAGGCCTATAGCATACTTCTGGCAAATTTCTCCAACGAAATTGAACAACATGTCACTTTGTTTCAGGTACGATACTATTCCAATGGGGAACTGAAAAAAGTGTTTGGACTGGCACACAAAGCTCTGCACATTATGGACGATTTCAAGCCATTTGACTTAAATCTAAATTGGAAGAAACGCATAGAGCAGGTATATAATAAAGGAGCAAAAAAACAGGTTGAATGGTTTGATACCACCAATAAATATGCGCAAAGAATAGTTGATGCCTTAGGAATGCAGAGCGTACAAGCCTTGCAGTTATTTAATCAAATCGTAGGCATTAAGGTATTGGACAATCTGGATGAGTTTATAAGAAAAAATATGCTCGAACCGCGCAACACTGAAGAGCAGTTTCAGGACTTGAAAAAGCACTTGGCAACCTTATTGGATGCACAGCTGACTATCGAAAAGACCGAAGCCCAAATTCGCCTTTTACAACATCTTAATGATCATTATCACAAATATGCTATAGCCGAAGAAAACCGTGTTAAGCATACCCAAACGCTTGAGCTCGCTACGATCTGGAATTCCTTCACCAAAGACCATTTAATCACCGAAGCGTTGGCCAGTGCCAATCAAACAATCGCCACGCTCTTCCACAAAATAGAATCCGCAAAAGAGCAAATTGCTAAGTTCCATGAGGAAGAACGAACCACTAAAAACCTCATTGATGCCAATAAGGGCGGGCAAAAATTAATAGAACTGGAGAAGCAACTTGACGATACAAAAAAAGAGCTCGGAAGATTGGAGTCGGTATTGACGCAATATAAAACATGGCTGGCTATTGTACATATTAAAGAAGAGCCATCTGATGAAAACGCTTTCAATAGAATTTCAAAGGAGGCCGGAAGGTTGACATTACGCTTTGGCACAGAACATCGCAATAACGACGATGATGATTTTGATGCTCGAAAAATCTTAAGCGATTCGGTTGTAGAAAGGGACAAATTGGAACTTGAAATTAACATGCTTCAAAATTCGAAGACCAATATCCCCTATTATCTGATTCAGCTAAGAAAAGACCTTTGTGCCGCGTTAAAATTAGATCCAAACGACCTCCCTTATGTCGGTGAACTCATCCAGGTCAATCCGGCAGAACAATTGTGGCAATCAGCATTGGAAAAGCTTTTGCGTCCTTTTGCAATGCGTTTACTGGTACCCGACAAGTTTTATAAACGCGTAACCAACTATATACATGAACAAAACCTTCGGGCTAAAATTGTTTATGATCAGGTGATAGACTCGGCTCTGACTCAATATGCAGAAAAAAATACGATCATTCACAAACTAGATTTCCACCCTGATAATAAACTGGCCAAATATGTTGAACAACAATTGATTCAGCAATACAATTATGTCGCTTTAGACGACGAGAAAACTTTGCAACGATACGATAAAGCTATTACCATAAAGGGACTTATCAAAACCCGTTCACGCCATGAAAAGGATGACCGCCCTAACCAGAATGATCCTAGCAAGTATGTTATGGGCTGGAATAGCGAAAAGAAAAAAGAGGCTTTGATCGCTCAAAGAAGCAAGCTGGTAGACGCAATCAACAGTGCCAATGATACCATCAAAACCTGTGAAAGCAAAGCCAATCGTCTACAGAAACAAGTCATGGCCATCGAAAGGATTAAGGAGATAAAAAGTTTCGATGAATTGGACACAAACAGTGTAGAGAGAACTATTCACAAAATTGAAGGGCAGATCACTTCCTTGCGTAAAGAGAACAAGCAGCTCGATACACTAAAACAGCAATTGGCCACCATCGCATGGCAGATCGAGGAAGCAGAAGCCCATTCAGACCGACTCAAAGAGAATCGAACAGAACTTTCCTACTCTGTAAAGCAGATGGAAACTGCAAAAGAAGAATTAGGTCTGTTGCTTTCTCAATTAAATGAAACTGATAAGGACAAGCTACTCTCCTTTCAGACGGAGCACGCGAAAGTACTTTCGGATGTTACGCTTGATTCCATCGATAACATTTACCGGGAATTTAAAAGTAATGCGGAAAAGCTTAAAGATGCAGCGCAGCAGGAATGCAACGTACAACGTACACAGGTAGAAAGAAGCATCAATCGGATCAAGAACCCCTCACAAGAACTTTCACAGAAGTATCCAAACTGGGGCGGCGATGTACAACCATTTTCTGAGAATGCGGAACACGCGGCTGAATATATTGAATGGTTGGGCAAACTGGAAACTGAGAACCTTCCCAAATTCAAGCGTGACTTTGAAAATTTTATCAATGACACAATCACTTATAAAATTGGTGGCTTAAACGAGGAACTGGAAAAATGGGAGCGGGATATCGGCAATACCATTACCAAACTAAATCAGTCACTTGAAGGCATTAATTTCAACCGACTACCAGATACCTATATCCAGTTGGAAAAGCAGCCGGTTAAGGCTGGAACTGACCAAAAGGAATTTAAGATGTCGCTGCTTGACGCATTGCCGCAGGCTGCAAACTGGACAAACAGCAGTTTTGAAGAAAAGGCCTTGCATTTCGCGCAAAAAGTTAAGCCCTTAATCGACAAATTGGATCAAAGTGAAGCGTATCGAAACAAGGTTATGGATGTTCGGAATTGGTTTGAATTCTGGGCGCACGAACGTTACAAAAACACCGGTGAATCCAAAAAGGCTTACCGACAAATGGGACAATTGTCCGGCGGCGAAAAGCCTCAATTGACTTATACCATCCTTTGTAGTGCCATAGCGTATCAATTCGGAATTACAAAGGATTCAACTAATAACAGAAGTCTTCGTTTCATTGCTGTCGATGAAAGCTTCAGCAACCAGGATGAAGAAAAAGCTACTTATCTGATGGATCTTTGCAAGCAATTACACCTACAGTTATTGGTCGTAACTCCAAGTGACAAGATTCAGATAGTTCAGGATTATATCGCCCACGTACACCTGGTTCAACGAGTAAACGGAAGACACAGTGTACTATACAACATGACTATCAAAGAACTTAAAGAAAAACTGGAAAAATCATAAACGACGCTATGGAGCAGTCCTACCTCTCTCAATTGGAAAAACACTACAAATACTACCTGCAAAATCTGGTAGCAGGTAATGATTTTGAACCGATTATTTTAAGAGGTGGGAAAAACAAACCAGCGAATACAGTCGAACTACATAAACAAGTAGCTATTTTTCAAAAAAATGAAAAAAACTATGGAAAGCCAGGTTGGACAATTGAATGGGAAGATTGGTCTAGCAAAAAACTGGGGAATCAAAAATGGCCTAAACAAATCCACGTATCAACAGAAGAAGATTTGCTTTTTCTAACCGGCAGAAAGAAACATGCAGAAGACTTTAAACTACTACTTGCCAACATTGTAGCATGGAAACCAGCACTCTATTCCTTAATACAAAGCAAACCCGAACTCATTCATGACCACAGTCAAGACTGGCAAACTATACAAAGGGTTGTAGATTTCCTTCTTAGAAACGATACGGAAAATTTATACTTACGAAGCATTCCCGTGCCGGCGCACACTAAATTTCTGCATAACAAAAGAGGGTTGCTACTTACTATCTTAAAACATTTACAGCCTGACAAATTTTTGCCAAGTCACATCGATCTGGAAGATGCCTTGCGCGTCAAACGCAAACAGTTTCTATTTCCAATGCGTTTACTTGATGCAGCTCTTGCTAAACAATACATGTCGGGAATAGATTCTTTTGCCATTGCTGCAAATGCGATTCAAAATAATAATTGGGAAATTAAAAAGGTTGTATTGGTAGAAAATGAAACCAACCTCTATCTACTACCACCGATGCAAGGAACACTGGCTATATTCAGTTGTGGCAAAGCGCTACATCTGCTCAAAGACATTGAACTATTTCATACAGCTAAATCCTTTTATTGGGGTGATCTCGACGAAGAGGGATTTAAAATGCTAAATAGCATAAAAAGTTACTATCCGAATTTGCAAAGTCTGTTCATGGATCAACAAACGGTTACATTGCATGACAACGAGATGCATGTGCAACCGTACCTCTATAAAAATGGTTCACTGGAGTATTTATCACAAGAAGAAATTGCCGCATATGATCTTTTATCGGCTCGCAACGGAAGAATCGAACAAGAACGGTTGCATCAGGATTATGTCATGGAGCGATTGGCTGCAATTTAAAAACGGAATTATTAAACTTTTAAGCTTTTACCTGCTTTCAATGTTTTGAAGTATGTAACATCGTTTTTAATCGCTGCTACGATATCTGCATCAGGAATGATTTCACACTTACGGCCACCAGATGTTGAAAAGAACAGATACTCTAGTGAATTCGTAAACTGATCTCTAGCCTTTGAATTTCTCATTATCAATTTCTCGTTTACTTGATAATGTTCGGTGATCATTTTCAACTGAGGCGATCGTAAAAAAGAAATCTTAAGACGCCGTTTTTTTGTTAGAGGTAGATATTTTTTAGAAAATTTAACCGGGAAAGTATTGTTGCTAATAAAAAGAAAGCCACGTAGACCTCCATTATCCTTTATGGTTTGATTTTTCTTTGCAGCATCAATATAAGTTTTGTTCTTGTTGTAGTTCCCCATTACTAAAGCTCTACCCTCACTGAATTTTCCGTCCCAGATAAAACAACCTTTACTCGTTTGCAGCATTGGAAATGCAGTAAAACCATCTGGAACTGAAGACCCTCTATGCTTTGCTCCAAGCCAGAGGCTGTTCCCTAGCACATAGTCGAAAAGAATAGAGATATCAGCTTCGAAAAGCTCAGCGCCAAGATTTTTCACTTCAGCATTCCGTTCTTTATAATATTTATCGTCACTGATCCTTGATAAAGAGATCAGAGCCTGATTTCTTATCCTGTTCAGAGATTCGGCGTTACTTTTCTTAATCAGCTTTTGAATAGCGTTGGCATTATCATGTTTTATGCTATGTACAAATTCCCAAAGATTTACAGCAAGGCAACCCTTGGATTGAAGATATGAAACGTCATCATTTGTCGTTACAATAACTGCATGCGGATACCTTATTTTGAGAACTTCGATCTGGTTATCACTTAACGCCTTGGTAACCGGAATAAATTCAGCAGCCTGATCATTAGAAGATAATTCACAAACAAATATCTGCCTGGATAATAGTTGTCGTGACAGAATCAACGAACTTCCGTTCTTGTAATGTTTTTTGATAAAATCAGAAACATTCGATTCATCAATTGTTCTCAGCTCCACTCCTTTTCCATTTATTAAGACATCTCCACATGCTTGACAATATCTTCGACTTTCCCAAATAGGTTTGAAATACCTTTGGCATGTGTTATTGACACAGACTTTTGAAATCTCTTCAGTAATATTCCCCGACGATAATAAATTATCAGTTAATAGCGAACTATATATCGACAATGCAAGTTTTGAACGCAATTCTACCTTAAGTGATTTTGTCGTTCTTGTTTGAAGGAAATGCTTATAGATGGCTTGTTCAGTCAAGTCATCATAAATCAAAAACTCATTAAGAGAAAACCCAAAATCCTTTTTAAATCTCGCGTGTAATAAATCCCGCTGATTCGCTGTCAATCGCTTATCATCAAGCCTCAGCAGAACCGCTCCAAATATTCCATCCCGATAGGTAAGGATTGATAAAAAGATAGGCTTACTGATCGACCTATCAAGGCATGTCAACCTTACTTGAGTTAATACTTCCATTTTTTTTGAAGCACTTGAAATCCTTGCTTTGTATGAATTCAAGTTGACTAGGTTTACAATACGAGTATTCGCAGGCATTGCAGTTATCCTGAATTCGGAATCTAAGTAGCTAGTGCCAGTTAAAATGAAATTGTTGGAAGTGCCGGTTTTTAGGAAATCTATAAATTTTGTAAAATCCTTAGTGGATTCTGGTGTGTCGAGATAGGTATCAAATTTCTTTTCTAATGTCGATTTCGCTACCGAATATTCCTTTTTTGAATCAAAGGAAAGAGAAACGTGGAGAGTACTTTTATTTTTGGAAAGCTTTATGAATTTGTTCGTTATTTGGTCTCCCAGTTTTTCGATCCTTATTATCTTTTCTGAGCCAAAATCAGTAGCCCCTTTTTTGACATACGATGCATTATCCGATCGATTCAGTCTGCGTAACAAGTCTGTCACATTAAATGAATTAATAGATTGAGACGACTTTATTTTTCCGTTGTAGACTTGACCTACTCCTTTTTTGTAAAATTCGAATACTACAAAAAGTTCAGAAATTTTGGATTTTGCTATGTCGTATGTGTTTGCGTCCAATACATCAAAGAGCTTCACGAATGCTTCAGATGCTGACTTAACTTTAAGCCAAACTTTTATGGTAGGAATGTCCTTTTTGAAAAGTTTAGAAAACTTCTTGAACAAGAGTTCATCTGAATGTTTACCACATCTTGCAAATACGTCGTCTATCGCTGGCTGATTTACACCAACACGTCGTAACGCTGCCATATCGGATTTATAGTTGTATTTTTTTAAAGTCTTACCTCTTTTACGTATGACAATTCCGAAGGATTTGAAAAATGTGGTCCACTTCTGTGCTGACATAAGCTCTGATTAGTTAGTTACGAAAAGACTAAATCTTCCCACGTGGGACTATACGAAAGAAATAGGAAATTGGCTAGAGAATCGTTTCTAAGATAATAAAAAAATCTAAATTGTTCCAGATGCTATACGCTTAACGAAATATTTGCAAAGACCAATTGGTTTTCAAGCCATCGAAAGACAATAGCTTAAAAACTATCGTGCCATTCCCTTCACGTGACATAACAAAAGTTGATCAAATAAAAACCATACTTTTAATGTCACTCAAATAATCATCATTCACAAGGAATGTTGAATATCAATGGTATGCAACGGTCTTCCCAGTATTAATTACCGAAATTCGGCGGGGGCATGCACGTGCTCCAGCTGTAATCAAACCAGTGAGATTTCTACATCACACTCTCAATCATCGGCAAATCCTCATATACAAAAGGTTTCGCAGGCTCAAGCTGCTCCTTAAAATTCTTCTCAATCGTACAAGCAGTCATTTGATCTGAAGGAAATTGTGTCCCGGCGATCTCAGTAATGCGATCCTCACTCAACGTCTCAAACATCCACTCCCATGCCAGATCATCATTTAAAATGCAAGGCATCCGCATTTTACTATTATGCACCTTAGCCATCAAATGCCCCTCTGGCGCAGCAGTCGTAATTATGGAAACAGTATCAACTGTTTCGCCAGTTCCCTTATCTGTCCAGGGCTTATAAATACCGGCCATAAAAAAATAGGACTTGTCTTTGACCGTTATATAGTGTGGGATTTTTAGTGCGGTCTTTACAGGTTCTCCATTTTTCTTCAAAGGAAAATAATGTCGCCATTCAAAAAAACCAGAGGAAAGAACCAGGCACCTTCTTTCCAGGGCTGAGGATCTATAAATTTTATTAGGCAGCAACATCTCTTCTCCAATTGCATTAAGCGTTGTAATGCCCGGAACAAACTTTCCTTTCGCATCCTTATATCCCCTTCTCCATTGGTCCACTTTTTCCCTTGTGTCCAATGGTTTGCCAAACCAGGTATCAGGCACAAACCCCCACTCCATCTGCACAATATCAAAATCCTTTTTCCCCTCAGTCGGTTTCAAGACAGCAATATTGCTATAAGCAAATCCATCATGCAGATCATTGTTTAAAAAATCATACTTCGCTACAAGCTTCTCAAGGTCCTTTAACCTGATAAATTCATCATGGGTAACCTTCTGACCATTATAATAACACATACTCGCTCGGTATTTATTGTCGAAGTTTCAAGTTAACAAAATTTATCCTTTGAAAAAGATCTCTGGATGTTTTAAACTATTTTGAGGATCCTTACTCCTACTGCTATGAAACGATTAGTAATTGTTACGCTGCTACTTGCCCCCATGCTGTGTCTTGCACAAACTGGCAAGCCCCAGGCTGACCTGGTCATTCAAAAAGTATTGACCCAGCTGGAGAAGATTAAACAGGTCAATTACCAACAAACCCGTGAAATGCGCTATTTCGCAGATAATTACCAGAACCGGACTAGTGCCGATATCTATATTGATTTTACCGCCGGGGGACCGCTGGGACTTAGGTTCCAGGGCGATAATGGACAATCGGTTGTAGTGTACAATGGACAAACCCTTCTATATCTGAAGAAAGAAGATAAAACCATTGACAGTAGTACAGCCAGAACTGCAAAATCTATGCAGAGTAACAGTTACCTGTTCCATTCACTGGCGATGGTGCGTACCATGCTGCATGTCGTCCTTTCAAATGACAGCCTGCATAGAACAGTCAGTGATACATTAATTAACGGCAAACCGTATTTCCAATTGCGGATTGAAGGAGACCAAATGTATTTCCAACTATTGGGAGGATTGGAGCATTATTCAAATCCCAACTTGCGAAGACCCTATTACCTGATCATTGACAAAGCGACTTACCTGCCTTACCAACTGGTAGCAAAATTGATCAGGGGAACTGACGACAGGGATTATATAACGGTAACCTATGACCGTATTAATACCAAACCAGATGTTCCATCAGTTGCCAGCTGGGATTATGCGACCTATACCGCAACCTATAAACCCTATGTGGCACCTGTAAAGATTCCTATCGTGAAACCCGGCACCCTGCTTGCTGACTTTACACTGCCCAATTATACGCCTACCGGTATTGACAGCGTATCACTGAACAAGTACAAAGGAAAAATAGTATTGGTTGATTTCTGGTTCAAATCATGTGGCCCCTGTATGGAAGCCATGCCTAAGTACAATGAATTACAGAACCAGTTCAGAAAGGAAGGGTTTGAACTGCTTACAGTGAATGTAGAAGATCCCGTGGAGGATATTAAGTTCTTCTATAATAAACATCAACCGGTATATAAAATGCTTTACAATGGCGGTAAACTATGGTCAGGTTTAGGATTTACGGCCTGCCCGAGTTCCGTACTTGTTGATCAATCAGGGAAAGTAGTGGAAGCGATCTATGGATTTAATAAGGAAGAGCTTTCGAAAAAAATAGCGGCATTGATCAAAAAGGATTAGGTTGACTGATTACGAAGATTGTTTAACCAAACAACCTCGCAATCAAAAACCCTGCAATCAATCCAACGATCATCAACCCAATTATTAAAACCCAATTCGTTTTCGCCGGCTGCACCATTTGCGCCATCACCAACCGCTCCTCCAGCAATTTCTTTTCATTCGCAAACTGCTCAGTCAGATTCTGAATCTGCTTCTCAAACAAAGGCTTCACCTGTTTCATTGCAGCTTCTACCATTCCAGCTTTCGATTGACTTCTTTCCTGGATCGTATTGTTATACAGGTCTACAAGATGCTGCCCAAATGCAGTTGGTGTAGTAAATGCCTTATCTGCCACTTTCTGTAACAAAGGAACATCCTGTGCATGCCCCAGGGCCGTAATAAAATAGGCATCGAGTTCAATAGCAGCTTCTGCGATATTGGGTTTATCAAAGATCTCCATTCGGTCACCTCCTCCCCTTGCAATCGCGATCACATCCGCATCAGTATTTTCTAAGGCATCAATAATTTCATTTTCATTGGAGAGATTAATACCAATAAATTCAATATCGTAAAACCCAATCGCGTCCTTCAATTGTTCTTTGATATCGGAATGAATGATGCCTGTTTTACCAACCAGAATTTTGATGCTTATCTTTTGATCATTCAATATTTGCTTCTTGATAAACCCGTCCACATCCATGAAACCAATATCGCGTTTCTTTTGCAGGATCTCAAAGGCTTTGAGTTCCTCTTCATTAAAACTTCCTTTGGCCTGTCCCACAATCTCGCTGATCTCTAAATGCAGATCAATTCGCGCGCCCTTCGCCTGGACACGCTTCTGTAAAAAACCGATCAGTTCAATGACCTCTCCATTGCGTAACTGTTCTCGTAATAAGGCCGGCACCAGTAAAGTGATACTCGCTTCACCTGCTTCATCACGCAGCACATCATAATACTTGCCGCCATACACCATATCCTTACCCTGCACATAAATTCCTTTCACGCGCTTTAATTCCTTGGCAAAATCCATAGGTACGGAATTGGCAAACAAATGAACCAGCGATCCGGGTGTCAGCAAATAATTCTCCTTGAATTCCATAACGCAAAGATGCTTATTCCGGCTGATTATAATACCTCTTCTAAATGGTTCGAATCTGCTTGCTCAGTATATATCGGAAGTAGAAAGCAACAATCAATGCCGCGGGAATACTGATGGATGCCCAGGTGGCAAGATCTTTTGATATTCCGTGGAAGTTTTGGTAATACCTGATATAAGCGCCCAGGCCGATCAATATACCGCCAACCGCCGCCAGCAAATAACCGCCTATACATTGCCATATCCATTTGGCAGGAGATTGAACAAAGGGCCTTAGTTGTATGGCGTTGATGATGCCGATGGAAAGGAACATAAAAAGTATATCGAAAGGCACGAATAAGGTATAGTACCCCAGCCAGAACACCCATGTCGTGAAAAATAGAAATGGCCAAACGTCTGACAGGGTTTTCTTTTTCCCGATTATTTCAAATGTTTGGTTCCTCGAAACGGCAAGGAAGAAAACAAAAATAAATATAGAAATGGTATGCATAATAAACTGTGGCGTCGTCAACAGTTTATCATGATCGCCGGTAAACCCGTGCGCAATCAGCGGGTGCAAAACGCCTAATAATCCAGGGTAAACAACCAGGTTGCTGACTACCCATTTTTTTAAAAACATGCTTTTAGCCGTGTTCATTGTATTGGTAATTTAGAATGCAAAAAACCTTCCTTTTGCGGTCTGGAAAAGGCATCTTTTATTCTCAAAATGATATATTTTGCGACATGAGTTTACAGGCAACTGTTATACGCACCATTTTCCAAACAGCTACTTCATTCGGGGCGGCATTTGATGAACTGTGCAGGGTTTCGCAATTCAATGCGGATGAACTGGGCGACTCAGAAAAAATGGTAGAATGGGAAAAAGCCGCATTGATCTGGGTGCCGCTTTTAAAGTTGACCGGCGATCCCTTAATCGGTTTGCACATAGGCATTGGCACGCCAAAAATGCTGCATGGCATGGTTGGTTTTTTGATCCAGAGTTGTAAGGACCTTGACCATGCCTTGCAAATGTTAAGCAGGTATGGCCACATGGTATCACCGATGGTTTCCTATAAATACACAGTCAATGATGTGGCCGCTCTTGAAATAGAACAGAATAAAATGTGGCTGCTGAAGCACCCCGAACCGGCAAGACAGGCAAACGATTTTTTATTTGCTTCAACCCTCAACACTGCAGCAGCACTTACTGGAAAGCGCATTGTTCCCTTACGAATAGAACTGGCTTACCCAAAACGGGAAATCACAGAATATCAGAATTTTTTTGGCTGTGACATACTTTTTAACCGTGAGCTGAACCGGATTATTTTAGATAAAAAGGATATAGCCACACCTATACTAACCAGCGACCAATCGATGTTTGAGCGCTTCAACGAAATGGTAGCCGAAAAACAGGCGCTGCTCGCAACCAACACGACCAGCGGAAATTTAAAACAGGTATTGTTCATGCAGTTCAAGGGGAGGATCCCTTCTGTTGAGGAAGCTGCAGCAGCATTGGATCTGACACCCCGCAGCCTGCAAAGAAAACTGATGCAGGAGCACACGACCTTCCGTGATGTTGCCGGAGAAATTAGAAAAGACATTGCTTTTCAATTAATGCAAAACCCTACCATTAAAATATCGGAAATTTCAGACATCCTGGGATACTCTGACCCCACCGCATTCAGAAAAGCTTTTAAGTCCTGGACGAACCTTGCGCCGCTTGCGGTTAAAAAGGCGGGAGTGTATAATTATGAACCGTGATGCTTATTGCATCGGATTAAAATGCCTGAAAATCAACGCTCCAATCACCTGCGCCTCCTCATGCCTTTTTGCATTCTCCGGTATCGTCGCCCAAAACTTCGGATCGTTTAAACCGGTCGCCCTGACAAGGGCAATAAATAACCCGCCACCCTTTGATTTCACCAGGTAGATAGTATTACCCCCTAATGCTTCAACAGCGACATCCAATATGCTGCCGTTATATTCAATGGTGAAGGGTTCCGTTTTAATCAATTCAGGTGATCCCATTATGCGTAAGATTTCTTCGTGATAAAATCTGCGATCCGGAAAGTCAGGTTGATCCTCGGGCCAACCGGCTTCCTGGTCTTTGGCACATGATGCTCATAAAATTGCTGCATCTGCTCCCCCATCAAAAGCAAACTTCCATGTGTCAGCGGAATATCGCAACATTCCTCTTTGTCTTTTTTGTGCCTGACCTTAAATACTCTGGTATCACCAAAAGTAACTGAAGCGATCGCATGATGCTTCCCATCCGCCGGAAGGGTATCACTATGCCAGGCAACCGAATCATTCCCGTCGCGGTAATAATTCAGCAGGACCCTGTTAAAACTGATCCCAATCTGCGCCTCGACCTTTTCTTTGATCTCCAGTAACAAAGGTGTCCACACATGGCCGCGGTCGCCTCCGTAGTAGGCAGTAAGCCTTGGATCAAGCACCACCTTATCATACATCTGCCGCTTGCGCTGGATCCAGGGACTGGCTTCCAGCAACTCCCGGTAATACCTGTCCGACAGATCCCTGGTGAAAAACTGCTCCCACAACTTTATACCCGCATCCGGCAACGCGAAATCCGTGAATTTCTTTTTGCCTTCCTCGAACAGCATAATTGGGTCAAACAGGTTCATGAAATAAAATTAACCCATTTATTTTGAAAAACTAATAATTTTAGTAATTTAGTGCTACAAATTATAGCAGATGGAACAGAACCAACCCTTAGAAGCCGTAGACCAGAAATTCCTCTTTACAATGACGGTTGTGTGCGGAGATGAGATTTTTGACTGTAAGGTTTTTTCGGCCTTGCTTTCAGATGGAACCCTGTTCACTCGCGTGCTCTATGGCCCGGAAGAAAGGATCATCGACGTAGATCGCTGGGAAGAACTGGGCTGGATCGATATGTGGTACGGTGAGCCTTCACCCTGGTCAGCGCTCGTTGGTCCATCACTTGATTACCACTTTGCCCAAAACAAAAAAGACTAACCTATGCAAGCACTCAATTACATGCTCGAACAATACGAAACACTGAAGACCCTTTCCCTGATCGCCGAGGACTCGCCCAAGCCCACCCAATACCTCTGTACCCCACGCGAACTGATCCTCCGTTCCAACGCGGACTGGGATAAAATCAACCGCGACATGCGTACCCTTGCATCTGAGGAACTGGTAGAGATCGTACCTAGCGCAGCCGCACCATTGTTTTCCATTACTTCCAAAGGAATGGACAAAATTCTCTCCCTCGAAGGCAAAACAAATTATAAACGTAAGTAACATGGATTTTTATCTCAACGGCCGCGAATACCATGGCGACATCTCGATGATCGATAAAGAAACGGAGACGCAGTACCATTTGAATTTAGGGAAAAGCCTCCAGTTCACTGCTGCCATCAATGAAGATGGCATCTGGGAAAGTGATAACAAGGAAGTGGATCCGGACCTGGTTGCAGCCGCCGGTGATTACATTGAAAGTATGGAAGATTTTCAGGACGTATTAGCAATGCTAGGTTGATATTTAATAACTTCAGGATATGTACATCAGCTTCTATCTTGACGGTGATTTTTACAGCGGGAATATATCTTGCGAAGCTGATGATACCTACAAAGCTGACTTCGGTAATAAACTGGGATTTGTACTTTTCATGGACGACGACGCCATGTGGAATTCAACATCACGCATTAACAAAAACATCATCCGGGCCGCAGGCAACGAGGTCGAGCGCCACAATAATGCCTTTGAAACCGAACCTATGGCACTGAGACATTATTATTCCAAAATGCCAAAGACCATAACTGGTCAAACAGGGAACTCGGTAACCAGTTCTCTATAATAGATTACATGGTAACCTTCATCATCACCCCTGCTCCATTCTTTCACAATGACTTTAGGCGTTCTGGATTTTCCTTTCTTTATGATGGCTTCTTCGAGCGTCGGATAAATCGTTCCGAAATGCTCTTTCCTGAAATCCGAACCTTCGTCAATTAAAATATAATGGTTATCCAGGTTCCGCAATAATTTCCTGACTCCGTTTAAATCGTCCTGGCGAATTGGCTTTGGTGTGAGTCTGAATGTGAATTTTTTGAATTCCAGTGCGGCCTTCAAATTCAATTTCTCCACAAAGCACCATATATGTACATACGGATGATCCCCTTTGATCGCCTCCAGGTGTTCCCAACTCTTACCATCTGGCAAAGGATCCCCTAATAATAAAACATGGTATTTCTTTTGATCGAGCTTCTGCTTGACCTCCTTTATTGTAAATGCAGATTCAAGAATATACCGCTTCGCATTAATAAATTCCTTCACGAATTCATGCGATGAAATATCCATGTCTGCGATCAGAATTCGTATTTGTTTTAGATGATGGTACATGATATCTTAACTTGGGATGAAGATATACAATATTAATATTTCCGAATTAGCGCCTGGGTTTCAAACTAGGTCAATCGAAAATCAGGACCGCACCAACAATTTTTTCAGCAAATTCATCCGGTAATACCTGCCCGCCGAAGCAACCTCATTCATCTGACCACTTCGTAACCGCTCAAGATTCATTTCCACAAACAGTTTCACATCAGGAATTCTCGTACCCGGTTCCAATTCTATACTTTCCGGCAGAGCAATATTTTTAAAAAAGCTCTCAAGTATCAAAAATTCAGCAGAAGGTTGGTTCATGCGCGCAAATGTAAGTGAAGAAACTATTTCATCGAATCCATCAAAAAATAAATAGGGATCCCACTTGCGTGAAATCCTTACCGAGGTCCCGAGCGGATTCGAACCGCTGTAGAGGCTTTTGCAGAGCCTTGCCTAGCCACTCGGCTACAGGACCATTTTGCGCCAAAAATGAAAATAGCCTTCTTCTGGTTATTAAATCAAGATATATGACGAAGCGGCTAAATTATAGAATGAACAAACAAATTCAGACTATTATCTCACTTGCCGCATTGAATTTTTTTCCAATCCAATAGCCCACGCTTGCATTCCTCAAAACAGAATGGTAGGTTTAAGCAACCAAAACCACCTGTATGAAAAA
>Ga0247757_10000849_pt1 | contig 23245 bp, 21 predicted proteins | sample UWRJL126311R4_FD_180929 | JGI IMG/M metagenome (GOLD analysis project Ga0247757, IMG submission 180929) | Plant litter microbial communities from Arlington Agricultural Research Station in Wisconsin, United States - UWRJ-L126-311R-4 | ecosystem: Environmental > Terrestrial > Plant litter >...
CGCCAGATCCTGGCTGGCTAACTCTCGCCAGAGGTTACGAAAAACTCGAGACCCTCACCGAAGGATGGCGAGCCGCCAAATTACAGCTCCGCAGTGATCAACGATGAGTGTGCGCACAGTACGTTTGCGCGTCGGTGACCCTTTACCCTCAATGGCAAACCGCGTTCGAGCGCAACAACATACTGTGTGCGCAAAGTACGTTTGCGCGTCAGTGACCCTCGACCCCCAATGGCAAACCGCGTTCGAGCGCAACAAATACTGTGTGCGCAAAGTACGTTTGCGCGTCGGTGACCCTCGACCCCCAATGGCAAACCGCGTTCAAGTGCAACATACTGTGTGCGCACAGTACGTTCTTCAAATTCGACGCGGCGATCATCCGACGAAGCGGCGCCAGCCGACTCCACGCGTGTTGCGCGGGCGCCCTCCAACGCGACCTGGCGTGGCCGAGGGGCGCGATGCAGGAGCGCGATCGGCCAGGCCCACGAATGAGCAGGAGGGCTGGGCCTCGCCACCCGGGCGTGTGAGCAGGAGCGCTGGCTCTTGCGGCCGCCCCGCGTGAGCTCAGCCGTTGACGAGCACGCCGTTGCGATAGTCTTCGTACGCTTGCTGCAGCTCGGCTTGCGTGTTCATCACGAATGGGCCACGGCGCGCGACGGGTTCGCCGATTTTTTGCCCCGCGACGAGCAACACACGCGCTCCCGCGCTGGCGCTGCGCACGGCGAGCACTTGGCCTGGGCCGAACACGGCGATTTGGCCGGCGCTGGCCGTTTTGCGCGCGCTCCCCAGCTCCGCGTGGCCGTCGAGCACGTACGCGAACAGCGTGTGGTCGCGAGCTAACTCGTGCTCGAAGGTGCCGCCCGGGGGCAGGCGCACGTCGAGCAAGGTGGGTTGCACGGCGATGCCGTCGACCGGGCCGCGCTCATTTCCGAGTGACCCCGCCACGAGCCGCACGGGGGCGCCTTTCACGCTCAGCTCCGGAATGCGATCGGGGGCGACGTTTTGATAGCGGGGCTTGCTGAGTTTCTGCGCGGCCGGGAGGTTCACCCAGAGCTGAAGGCCCCAGAACACGTTGCCGTCGGGATTGGGCATTTCCGAATGGACGATGCCATGCCCAGCGGTCATCCACTGCGCGCTGCCTGCCACCAACTGGCCACCGTTGCCCAGGCTGTCGCGGTGCTCCATGTAGCCGCTGATCATGTATGTGACCGTCTCGAAGCCGCGATGAGGGTGCGTGGGGAAACCCTCGACGTAGTCTTCGACTCGGTCACTGTGGATCTCGTCGAGCAGCAAGAACGGGTCGAGCTCCGACAACGCGCGCGTGCCGAGACTGCGCCGTAAGCGCACGCCCGCGCCCTCCATCGTGGGCGTTGCGTCGAGCAGGAACGAAACAGAACGCACGTCGGGCGCGGCCTTGGGGGGCGCGGCTGGGGCTGGGGCTGGGGCTGGGGCTGGGGCGAGCGCGTTCTCGGCAGAGCGACAACCCGCCGCACTGAGTGCGGCCACGGGCAGTCCAAAGGCCATCGAGCGCAAGAGCTGACGGCGCGCGTCGAACTGGTTCATGAGCAGTCCAGCTTAGCGTGAGTGTGACCCGGCGCCAGCCGCTGGCGAAGGCAAAGCGCGGCTCGTGGTAGCGGGCGCGAGAGGAGTGGGCGGGGATGGCGAGAGCGAGGGGCGATTGGAATGCGCAGCGTTGCCCGTGTGCTTGCAGTCTGTTGCGGCTCGGCAACGCCGACGGCCTGCAAGTCTCAGCCGGAGCCCGCACGAAACACGGCGCCTGCACTCCCGCAATCGCCGCCTCCGTCGATGCGAGCCGCGCTTGCGTCGCCGTCAACACAGGCCGCGCCGGGTGCAGGCGTTGCTCCGCCGCCGATCCACCCGCCGATCAAACGATCCATCCGCCGATCAAACGATCCACCCGCCGATCTACACCCCGATCCACCCGCCCATCAAACGATCCACCCGCCGATCAAACGATCCACCCGCTGTTCGAGCTCCGCGTGAACGACACGCCCACTCCGATCGCACTTTCGAACGCCGTGGTGGCGGCTTCGAAGCGCGTCGAGCACGGCGACGCGAAAGCCACGACGGGCGACGGCTGTCGCACGCTGCAAGGACTGCAAACTCAGGCTACGACGATGAAGCGCCCGTTCGCGCGGCGATCCGCGTTTTTGTCAGCAGATCGAAGTGAACATTCCTCGCCTCGACGTTCGACCGGGCGTAGTGGCGCTGGTCGTCAGTGTTTTCGGCGAAGACTGCGGCACGAAGTGCACGAGCAAGGCCGAGGTCGAGCTGTGGACGCTCGACGCCGAGGGCTCTCAACAGGGGCGCGCGCTGCCGAGCTCGTGCGAGGGCCCCTGTCTGCTCGAAGGTGGCGCGAGGGCGAGCCGCACGACATTCTCGTGGGCCGACGGGGATGGCGTCGGGCCCTTGGATATCTTGGTGGAAAGTTCGGAGGGCGGCGCCGCGGGCGAAGGCACGAGCCGATTCGTCGTCGGCTACGATCCGCAACGAAGTCGTACACGCTTTGGCAGGCGCGTCCGGATTTGACCGAGACACATTGGCTCGTGTACGCGGCGCTTCGCGGTTGCGCTTCTGATTCGAACGAAGGCTTGCCCTACTCGACGATTCGACCAAGTGACACTCGACATCACGCACTCGATCTCATTCGAAGGATGTCAGTTCGCGACTCGCAGGTTGAAGTCGCGGAACTCCCGCGCACCCGCGCAAGACGCGGCCCGCGTCCCCTCGGAAGCCGCGAAAACGAGTGTTAAATCCCGCTCAAAGGGGTGGTTCTCGCTCGAACGAACGCGTCATTTCTACGCACACTACAAGTTGGTGCTCTCGCTGATGTCGAGCTGTTCCGGTTGCATCCAAGGGGATAACGTCGCCTCGCCGCGCCGCGCATGGTAAGTAAAGAGACTAAGTAAAGCGTCCTATTCCTGAGGATGCGCTGGAGCTGTGCCATGTCGATCCGCCAACCGATCCTTCGTTCATCTAGCATTCTGCTCTGCTCGTTCGCCGTGGTGGCGTTCGCCGTCGGCTGCAGCTCGGACGCTCCGGCGCCATCGGGCGGTACGGCCGGCGCGCCGCCCGCATCAGGAACCGCAGGCGCTCCAAACGTGGGCACGGCGGGGGCGGCACCGGTGGGTACGGCCGGCGCACCCAGCTCGGTGGCGGGAGCCGGAGGTGCTCCTCCCGTGACGGGCGCTGCCGGCAGCACGTCGGCGGGCGGGCTGAGCGCGACGGGTGGGGCGCCCGCAACGGGCGGCGCGGGTGGCAGTGGGGGTTCGGTGGCGGGGGGCGGAGGCGGCACGACGAGCAACACGTACAACCCCGACTTCGTCGAGTTCGTGGGCAAAGACTGCGTGGTGAGCGATCCCGCCGCCGTCGACAACGCGAAGCTGCCCGACTTGTTCAAGTTCTTCGACGGCACGCGCATGACCAAGAAGTCCGATTGGAAGTGCCGCCGCGCCGAGCTGAAAAAGGCCGTCGAGAAGTACATTCACGGTGAGAAGCCGGGCCGACCCGACAAGGTCACGGGCTCGGTCACCGCGACATCGATCAAAGTGCACGTCGAGCACGGCGGCAACACCATCGATTTCAGCGTCGCGGTCAGCTTGCCCTCCGGTGCCAGTGGCGCCGTGCCGGCGATCATCGGGCTCGGTGGCGGTAGCTTGGACAAGTCGATCGTGTCGGGTGAAGGCGTGGCCAGCATCAACTACGACAACAACGCCATGTCGAGTGAGACGAGCCGCAGCGGCTTGTTCTCCAAGATCTATCCGAGCAACGGCGGCGCGAGCGCGCAGGTGGGCTGGGCTTGGGGTGTGAGCCGCATCATCGACGTGCTCGTCGACGAGAAAGCCGCGGGTCGCAACAACATCATCGACCCGACCGGCATCGGCGTCACCGGTTGCTCGCGCTTGGGCAAGGGCGCATTCACGATCGGCGCGTTCGACGAACGCATTGCCCTCGGCATCCCGCAAGAGTCCGGCACGGGCGGGGTGTCTGCATTCCGGGTCGTGAACACCAATCCCATGGGCCCGAATGGCAAGGGCGCGCAGTCGCTCGACTCTGCGTGGACCGAAGCGCAAGGTTGGTTCGGCACGGCGTTCGGCCCGTTGCGGAGCAAGGTCAACACCATCCCCGCGGACACGCACTCGCTGGTCGCCATGTATGCGCCGCGCGGCTTGCTGGTGCTCGACAATTCACGCATCGGCGAGCTGTGCGCGACGTGTCAGCACGCCGCCACGGCGGATGCGGCCGAGGTGTACAAGGCGCTCGGCGTCGAGAAGAACATCGAATACAACGGCGGCAACGCGGCCGACCCGCACATGCACTGCACGTTCTACGCGGCCAGCCAGGGCGAGCCGCTGAAGCGCGCCATCCGCGCTTTCTTGACCAAGAAGGCCCCCGCGGACGGGCGAATTGCCCCCGCCGCCGTCGCCACCGCTGATTTGACGAAGTGGATCGAGGGCACCACGCCCACCCTGCAGTGATGCGTCGAAACCGGGGCGCCGGGCTGAGCTCGGCGCGCGGCAAGTTGGAAAACGGGGTGTCCCTTCGACGCCCCGTTTTTCTATGTGGAGAGCTCACACAGGGGCCCGGCGAAGGTGAGGACGAGGGAGATCAGACCTGATCCGTCAATCTCCCCGGCATCGAGCGCCTCGGCGCTGTTGCCGTCTGCGAATTCGACCACGCCGCGGTAGCGAAAGGTGGTGCCGCTCGCGTCGATGACACTCGCCAAGCGAATATTCACGATCCGCGGATCCGCGTGGATGCGGGCCATTTCAGCGGCCAGCGCCTCGCGACCGCGCAACTCGCGGCCGCGCGTAACGAAGCGCCCGTCACTCGCGAAGCAGGACTCGAGCAAGTGCGCGCGCAGCACCGGGTCTCGCTCGCGCCACGCGCGGATGAACGTTTCGACCGTGGTCGCCAGCGAGCTCATCGGCGAAAATGTAGGCCGCGCACGGCTATGCGTCTAGCCCCAGCGCTAAAGAGCGTTCCAATACGCTTCGCCCATGATGATGTAGCGCGACATGCGCACGCCGTCCCACTCGACTCGCACGTGCGAGCTCTGCGTCAGGTGAGGCTTGCCTCGCGGCGCCGCGAGGATCGACGGTCGAAAGATGGCGACGTTCTGAGCGCGGTCGTTCCGTACGCTGTCGAAGACGATGCCGTGACTACCCGCGCTGCGCAACGACCTCGCGAGCGCCTGCGAAGCGGCATACGAACCTGGATCGTGCGCTTCGGGCCACGCGCTGCGAATGTCGTGCACGGGGCCATGGACTCGGCCGATATAGGTGCGCAGGTCGAATTGCGTCTTTGGCTCCGCCGTGCGCCGCAAAAATTCGGTCTTGTGATACAGCACCTCGGCGAGCGCACCGGCGAAGCGATTGCTCGCGTAATAAACGCCGAAGCTGCCGTCGGTGAAGCGCGATGCAAAGCCGATGTGGGTGAAGGCCGCCATGATCGGCGATGCGCCCGGTCCGGTGAGCCGCTCCGCGAGCGGCACCAGGGCAATCACGCCGATTTCGGCGCGGAGTCGGTCGTTCGTCAGCCCCTCGAGGTGTGCGATCATCTCCCAATCGGCCGGGTCCGCGATGCGTTCGAAGAGGCCGATGGGCGGATAGCGACTCGGCACGAGTCGATAGGTCTTGTTCCAGCGCAGCGTGCGGGTCGGCGGACTCTTCGTCGTCACGAGCCGCCGCCGCGCACGTGGTCGAGATAAGAACGCACCGCGTGCAGATCGCTGATGTTGCCGCCCAGCATGCGGTCGAGGGCGCTGCCGCCCCCGAATGCCTCGTTCGGCTTCGAGATCCAAGCGTCGGCCCGCGCGTCGTCGTGAAACAGGATCTGTAGCGCTTTGTAGATCCCGAGTACGTAGCTGATGCGCTCGAACGCATCCCGCGACAGGTTACCGCCCTCACCCTTCTTCCAACTGAAGAAGGTGCTGCGGCTCGGGCCGCCGAGTAGCGACTGCGCTTGCTCGTTCGATACGCCCCACAGGTCCATGATCCGGAAGAAGGCCTGCTTCGCGACCGCAGACGCGCGGGGATCGTCCAAATCGACGCTTGGGTCCGAGTCTGCGCGGGGGATCATGGGTCCAAAATTGGACCCGAGCGCCGTGTTTGTCAACATCCGGACTGGCGCGGGAGCGCGGAGCGCTGCCCGGCGCGGCGCTCAACCCAGCAGTGAAATACGATGCCGACGCACGTATTCGGCCGTGGTCTCGTCGTCTTCCTGGCTGTCGTCGTCCGCCTGCGCGCCCGCTTCGGCCAACTCATCGCGGGCCACGGGCAGGTCGTTCACGTCCGGGACGAGCTCGTCAGCACGCGGGCTGTGCTCGGACTCGGTCGCGTGGCTGAGCCATGCGCGGCCCAAATCATCAGGCGAGGGCGCTTCTTCGTCGTCGCCGGTTTGGGGCGCGGGCACGTGGTCGTTGACGCGTGCGCTGACGGTCACCCCGCTACTCGGTTCATCGTCGAACAGGCCGTTCGAACCGAGTGCGACATCGAGCATGTCGACCGGGGGCGCGGCGCCTTCAGTTTGCTTTCCCAATTGCGCATCGTTCTTTGACACGGAGTGACTTCCCTCTGGGTTCGGGTTGCTCGCTGTAGAGCACACGCAATGCCAACCCTCGCCGGCCCCGACTGCCGTCGCTTCGACTCGCCCCTCGCTCGGGGGTTTCTGCGAGCTTTGCGCCGCACGTTGCGATCCACGCCCGCTACCCAACCCCCGCTCGAGACTCGAAGTGCGACGCGCTCCGCCTCGGTCGTAGCGGCCTGCCACGCAAACGAGTGCGAGCCGGCAACGCGATCTCCGGAACCTCCGCTCAAACCAGACGCAGTACGCCCGGCAGCCAGCGCGCCCGAACTGCAGACCGCGGGCCGAAGTGCACGGCCACGTAGCCGCCGTCGCGCACGATGCGCTTGAGCTCGCTGGTCAACACGCGCAAGCGATCGTACTTGGCGCGGTCGAAGCTCACAGGCGAGCGCTGGGCGAGCGTGGTACGGACTCGTTCGCTCGGTACCCAGTCGGGAGGGACGTCGCTCGCTTCGGCCGGCGCGCCGTCGCGCACGCGTAAGAGTCGGGTGTGCGCGCTGTTCGGTTCCCGATACACGATGTCCGCATCGTGGATGAGCCTCAGGAAGCGCGCACGGCGATAGGCTTGGTAAGCGACGGCGGCCGCGCGTTCGACGTGGCGCGCGACACGCTCGGGGTCCCAGCCTTCCGGCTTGGCGGTGTTTTCTGTGTCTTCGCTGGCCTTGTTGGGGGCGCTGAGCAGTAACTGTTTGGCCAACTGCAGCGCGCAGCGGCGCGGGCCCTTGGCCCCCGGAGTGAGCAACGCCGGGTGACGCGCGACGAGTTCGGCCCAGCCTGCGGCGAACACGGCTTCGTCGGGCGTCCATAGATCGGAGACCCCGACGGCTTGCGAGCGCAGCCGCGGAGTGGAGGAAGCGCCGGCGGTCAGCTCGGTCAATGCCGCCAGCGCGGTCAGCGAATACGGCGACGCGACGGGGCCCGCATGGTGCCGTTCGTCGGGCGTGGGAGCGGCGGTCGCAAAGTCGCTCGTGCCGTACCAGGCTCGCGGTTCGGCGGTGGCGAGCTGCACGTTGTAAGGTGGGCGCAGCGCCTTGATCGTGTCGTTCTCGAGCAGCGCGGCTTCGAGCGCGCTCGCCGCGACCGTGAAATCGATGTCCGCCACTTGGGTGAGCATTTCCGGGGCCAGCGGTTTGCCCACGCGACCCGCGAAATGACTGGTGACGCGCTTCTTCAAGCTGGCGGCCTTACCCACGTACAAGAGATCACGATTGCTGCGCAGAAAGCGATACACACCGGGCTTGTCGGGCAGCGACTTGTACCGATCACTGGCGATCGGGTAGAGCGGTTTTTTGGCGCGGGCCTTCACGGGCGCGCGCTCGGTGAGCCAAGCTTGGAGCTGCTCCCAAGTGGTGATGCCCCGCGTCGCCAACTCCGCGCACAGACTCCGCCACACGAACGCGGTGGCTTCTACATGACCGAGCGAGCGGCGCGCCAGGTCCAAGCTGTGCCCCAAGTAGCCGGCCAGCGCGCGCAGTGATTGGCGCGGCAAATCCGGATACAGCCGCACGGCGATCGCGTGCACGCACACCGCGTCGAACGGGAATGGGCCCTGGGGTTCGAAGCGCGCGGCCCAATCACGCAAGAACGCGAGCTCGAAGCGAGCGTAGTGGATGGCGGTGGGCGCGAATTCCGCGCGCTCCACGGCTTGCCGCAGGCGCTCCCAGGCGTCGCTGTCCGGCAGTGCGTGTGCGGCATGAGCGGGTTCGTAACCGGTGATCTTTTGCACCTGACGCGGTACACGCTGCCCCTCGGGCAGGGCGATCCAATGCGCTTCCGCGGTTTGCAGTTCGGGCCGGCTCGCGCGCGCCACGCCCCAGCCGAGCTCGAGCACGCAGCCGAATGCAGGGCTCGCGCCCGTGGTCTGGCAATCGACGATCAGTACATCGAGATCCGCCAGCGCACGCACGCCTCAGTGATAAGTCGCCTGTGCGCGGAGTCAAGCAAGGCGCGCGAGGGCGAGGGCGCCCTCACGGCTCGATGCGCTACTCGGAATTTGCCACGTCGAGCAGGACGTCCGCGTGGCACGGCTCGTCGAGCGGACACCAACAGGCCAAGTTCTTGCCGCGTAGTTCGTGCGTCACGTCGGCGAGGCTGAACCCGAGCGAGGCGTCTCCGCTTGCCAATGCGTGTCGGAATTGTGCGACAGACTGGGCCCGCAGCGCGGCCTTGCGGTCGCCGGCAGCGCCGGCAAGATCGGTGGAGAATGGGTTGCCCCATTTGCTCGGCCGACTCACGCACACAATCGGCAAGCCGTTTGCGGCGCTCAAGCGCGAGCCTTTCGCGCGACTGCGCTGGATGCGAATGGGTTTCATCGTTGGGTCGCAGACTAGCTGCCCATTGCATTCGGAACCGCTGTAGGCGGGCGCGCGGATTGCATGCTTAGACACATGAAATTCGCAATCAGGAACATCGGCGCTCGCAAAGCCAACGCCTCACGCGCCACGTTCCAGAGCCTCGAGCAGGCGCGGACCGCTCTGGGTGAGGCCCTGGGCTGGCCCGACGTGCAACTCGGCCCCGGTTACACGGCGCCGAACAGCCGAGGGCAAGTCTGGTGCGCATACCGCACCCGGGCTGAAGCCGAAGCCGACTCCGACGGTTTGGCCACACCGCGCATCGTGCGCATCGATGAGGTGAATTGAGGCAATGCGCTCCGCCACGACTAGTGCGCGCCTGCCGCCCCCGCGCCGCCCGGCTTGGGGCGTTTGAGAAAGAGGACGAGCACCAAACAGATCAAGAACAGGAACGTCACGCGCGCAAAGCCCTCGTTGAAGCTCAAGATCAGCGCCTGCACTCGAACCTTGAACTCGAGGATCGCCTCCGGGACCAAGTCGGAGGTGTACGTCTGCTGGCCGATCGAGTTCCGTAGCTGCGCGATGCGCTCCTGTACCAGCGGATTTTCTGGGTTGATCGCCTCGCGCAGGTAAGATGCGTGGATTTTGCTGCCGCGGTCCACCAGTAGACCCATCCACGCCGTGCCAATCGAGCCGCCGAGCTCGCGGGTGAGGTTGAATAGGCCGGTGGCGTTACCGCGGATCTCGTTGGGCAGATCCGAGAGCGCGAGCATGCTAATCGGGATGAAGATGAAGCCCATCGACACCGAGCGCACGAACTGGGGGCGGGTGAGGTCCCAGAAGCCGGCTTGGTCGGTGAGGTGCGCGTTGAGCCAGAGACTGAGTGAAGTGCCGAGGATGCCGAACACGAGCATCCGCCGCGGATCGACGCGCGTGACCATCTTGCCGATGATGGGCATGACCACGATTTGAATCAGACCCGCGACCAGGAAGATTTTCCCGATGTCGAGCGCGACGTAGTGCATGACCGTGCCGCAATAGAGAGCGAACAAAAAGTTGCCCGCGAACAGCACCAAGCCAAGCAAGAAGTTGATGCCGGTGCCGGCCGAGTAGCTCGCATTCTTGAACACGCGCAGATCGACGACGGGGTACGGCGTTTCTAGCTCGTGCACGATGAACGTGATTAGACACACCGAGGCGACGGCGATCAGGACCATGATCGGGAGCGAGTCCCAGCCGTCACGGTTGCCCTCTTCTAGGACGTATTGCAGAGATGCCATGCCGATCGCCAGCAGCGCGATGCCGAACACGTCGATGGGCGACTGAGTGGGCTTGAAGTTGGGCTCCTCCACCACTCGCGTGCACATGGTGGCAACGATGATGCCGAGCGGCACGTTGACCAGGAACACCCAGTGCCAGCTGGACCACTCGATCAGGTAGCCGCCGATGGTCGGGCCGAGCAGCGGCCCCGTGACGGCGCCTAGGCCGAACAAGGCCGACGCCATGCCATGCTCTTTGCGCGGGTAGCGTGCGAACAAGATGGCTTGCGCGGTGGGGATGATCGCGCCGCCCCCGAGGCCTTGCAGCGCGCGGAAAAGCACCAGCGACGTCAGGTTCCAGGACAGGCCGCAGAGCGCGCTCGCGACCGTAAACAGCACGATCGAGCCGGCAAAGTAGCGGCGATAGCCGAAGCGCCGTTGGAACCAGCCGGTCATCGGAATGACGACGATGTTCGCCATCATGTATCCGGTGGATACCCAGCCGATTTGATCGATGGGCGTCGCGAAGCTCGCGCGGATGTCGTTCAGCGCGACATTCACGATCGTGATGTCGATCAGCGCCATCAGCGCGGCCATCATCACCACGAAGGTGATGGCTTTTTTCGAGCCGGTAACGGCGGCGTCCACGATCAGCCTCCGTCGGTGCGGACGGTCACGAACGCGCTCAGCCCGGGGCGAAGCACGATGTCTTGCGGCTTGTCGTCGATGCGAATCAAGACCGGCACACGCTGCACGACCTTGGTGAAGTTGCCGGAGGCGTTGTCGGGGGGCAAGAGCGCGAAGCGCGAGCCGGTGCCGCCGGAGAAGCTGTCCAAGTGCGCGTTCAATTTGCGACCAGAGAAGGCATCGAGCGTGACCTGCGCGGGTTGGCCCACGCGCAGGCTGCCGATCTGGTCTTCCTTGAAATTGGCCACGACCCAAGAGTCATCGAGTTCGGTGAGCGCGAGCAGCGGGCGCGCGGGGTCGACGAGCTGGCCCGGTTCGACACTGCGACGCGAAACGACGCCGCGCGTCGGCGCCAGCACCTTCGTGTAAGACAGATTGAGATCGGCTTGCTCGAGCGCGGCTTTGGCTTGATCGACGCGCGCCTTGGCGACGTCGACCTGCGCGGCCGCGACTTGCACTTGATCGGGGCCGGTCTGGGCGGCCGCGAGCCGCCCCTGCGCGCTTTCGATGCCGCCACCGGCGTTGACCAAGCCGACGCTGGCCACCGATAAGCGCGCTTTGGCTTGATCGACGGCGGCGCGCGCCTGATCGTCCTCGGCTTGGCGCCGATCGAGCTCGGCCTGCGCGACGGCTCCGTCTTTGTTGAGTCGCACCGAGCGGGCGAGCTCCATCGCGGTCAATGCGGAGCGCGATTGTGCGGCCGCGAGGTCGGCGCGCGCTTGATCGATCTGCGCTTTGGAGCTGCCCGACAAGGCGAATGCTTGCGTCACTCCGCCTTTGGCTTGGCGTAGCCCCGCTTCGACCGAGTGCTGCGCGAGCGCGAGCTGCGCGTTGGACGCGGCAAGCGTCGCTTCGGCCGATTCCAAGTCCGCCTTCGCTGCGTGCTGGCGCGCGGTCGCGTCCCGCGCGTCGAGCTCGACCAAGACATCACCGGAATTGACGGCTTGGTTGTCGCGAACCAAGACGCGCAGCACCTGGCCCTGCACGCGCGGAGCCACATTGGCCACGTGGCTCTCGACGAACGCGTCGTCGGTGGTCTCCTTGCCTTTGCCGTGAAGGTAAACGGCCCCGCCGACCACGGCGGCAACTCCGATCAAGGCCGGCAGCACGATTTTGGCGCGGGAGCGTTTGGCGGGCGCGACGACCGGCGGCGCGGCGACTGACTCGGTGGCGGACAAGTTGGCTGAGGATACGGCTGCGTTGGCCATTGGACTCTACTTCCGGGACGGGGACTGCTCTTCTTTCGGGCCGTTCGGGAATACGGACTAGACCCCGGTAATCGAACACGTTATCCGTAGGGGCGAACAATGCAGGACCTGAACGAAATCGCGATTTTCGCGCGCGTCGTGCGGGAAGAGAGTTTCACCAAGGCCGCGCGCGCTCTGGGTCTACCCAAGTCCACGGTCAGCGAACGAGTATCGCGCCTCGAGGAGCGGCTAGGGGTGCGACTCTTGGAGCGCACGACTCGCCATGTACGTCCAACGGCGGCGGGCGCCGCCTACTACGAACGTGCCGCACGAGTCGTGGCCGAGATCGAAGAAGCGAACGCGGCGGTAACCGATATTCATCGCTCGCCGAAGGGTCTACTGCGCGTTGGTTCTCCGCTGCTGTTCGGGCATGCATTCTTGGGTGACTTCGTGTCCGAGTTTCTCGTCGCCCACCCCGAAGTCGAAGTGGAGTTGATCGTCGCCGATCGTCGCTTCGACGTGGTCGAAGAGGGGCTCGACTTGGCGATTCACGTGCTCGGCCCGATCGAAGCGTCGCTGATCGCGCGCAAGATCGGCAGCGCCGAGCGGATGTGTGTCGCGAGCCCGAGCTACCTCTCGCAGCATGAACCACCGCGGGCGCCCAAAGACCTCCTCAAGCACTCGTGCTTGGTTTCGAGCAACGACCGCCGCGCCAATTGGGTCTTCTCGAAAGAAGGGCGATCCGAATCGATCGCGATTCAGGGACGGTATTCGGTGAATTCGGTGCAGCTCGCGCTGAACGCCGCGCTGCGCGGCGCGGGCATTGCGGTGCTGCCCGCCTTCTTTTGCGCCGAGGCGCTGCGTGCCGGACACCTCTCACCGGTGCTCGAAGATTGGTCGCTCGGGCGCTCGGAAATTCACGTGGTTTATCCGGGAAGCCGTCATCTGACCGCGCGCGTGCGGCTGTTCGTGGATGCGTTGATCGATCGCTTCACCCGCCTGCCACCGTGGCTCTTGGGCCCCGATGGCCGCGCCTTCGTGATCGACGAAACGCAGGCGACGTCTCCGGAAAGCGTGGAGGAAGCCCGGGGGATCTATGGACGCCCGGTGTTCGACGCGATTGAAGCAATTGGACCGATTCGCGAGTTCGGCGACCTGTAATCGCGCGGGCACGCCTAAAAACGGTTACGCTCGCGGCCGTACGAGACTGACCGGTATTCTCGATGCTCGACAACACGGCGCTGCGCGCGGCTTGCACATACACTCTCGGAATCGGCGCGCGAACGGTGGGCTCGGTTGCCCTAGCGGCCACGCTTTCCGCCTGTTCTGGCTCGGTGTCGAACGGTGACCCCGGCATGCCCGGCGCCGAGCCGAGTGCCGTCGCGCCCACTCCACCGCTGATCGTCCCCGAGTTGCCCGACGTGTCGGACAGCGATCGCGACGCGGATCGCATCGACGATGCATTCCAGAGCCAGAGTGACGAGGGCGACGCGGTGAGCCTCGAAGTGGTGCTCAATGCGCCCACGTTGCAGCGCCACTTGGACGCATTCGTCGCCCTGGGCGGTCACGTGGAACACGTATTTCGCGCGGTGAGCTACGGCTGGACGGGCACGCTCGCACACGCGCAGCTGAGCGCCCTGCGCGATGAGCTAGGTTCGGATTTGCGCTTGATCGCGGCGCCCAAGCAAGTCTCGCTGTTCTTGGACGAAGCCACGCGCACGGGGCGCGTGCGTCCGGTTTGGGCCGCCAACTTTGCGGGCGCGGCCAGCGGCTTCTCGGGCACTTCCAACATCACGATCGCCATTTTGGACACCGGGGTGGATGGGACGCACGTCGACCTCGCGGCGGGACGAGTCGGCTTCACCGACTACACCGCCGACAAGAACCCGAGCGCGACCGACGTGGTTGGGCACGGCACGCACGTGGCATCGATCGCAGTCGGCACGGGTGCGGCGTTCGGACTCGGCCCGGGGACGTTGCACTACACGACCTCGGGCTCGCTCACCGGCAAAGCGGCCGGTTCGTTCACGCCCGGAGTGATCCACACCCCGAACTATCTCGGCGGCAGCAGCACATTGAGCGTCAGCTCGAACGCGATTTGGCTCGGCGGAGCGTCGACCACGCTGTACTCGGTGAGCTCGACCGACCCGAACGGCAATTGGGGTCAGTTCGCCAATTCGGTGGGCGTGAGCCCGCGCAGCGTGGGCCCGACCAGTCAGAGCAATTCACCCGCGCGCTTCAGCGATGCGCTGATCCAAGCCAGCTCGGGCACGATCACGAATTTCGCGGTCGCCAACACGGTCTCGAACTATCCGGCGGTGGGCGACGGTTTCGGCGCGCTGCGCGGCGTGGCTCCGGGCTGCCAATGGTACGGCGCGAAGGTGTTCCGCGATTCGGGCGCGGGCAATTCCGCGGACATCGGCAAGGCGCTGGACGACATGGTGGCACTGCGCACCACCAACAACATCAAAGTGTTGAACATGAGTTTGGGGGTGAGCGGCGGCGGAGTGGACACCACGCTGCGCGCCAAAGCCAACAACGCCGTCGACAATGGCATCGTGGTGGTGATCGCAGCGGGCAACGACGGACCCACGGGCACGATTGGCGATCCGGGCCGCGCCAACAAAGTGATCACGATCGGCGGCAGCAACGACAAAAACGAGCTCACGACTTACACCAGCAAGGGTGTCGATACGCTCGAGTCCACGACGGATTTCAAGCCCGATGGACTGGCCCCCGGTGGGTCGAGCTTTCGCTCGATGATCCTGGCCGCGGATTCGAACACCAACGATGCCGCTTCGAACACCTTCGACGACCAGGTGAGCAACGATTACACGGCGCTTCAAGGCACGTCGATGGCGAGCCCGTTCGCGGCGGGCGGGGCCGCGCTGATGATCGATGCGCTCCAGAAGTCCGGAGTAACTTGGAGTTCGAATTCGAACAAGCACCCGCTGTTGATCAAAATGCTGATGCTGGCTTCGGCCACCGAGACCAACGCGGCGCGTGAACAAGCGGCGGCGAATCCGCCCACGCTGGGGCGCGCCGCGACCCCCAAGGATCTGTACGAAGGCTTCGGGCTATTGAACCCCGACGCCGCGATCGAGGCCATCATGCAAAGCTTGCCCGCAACGCTGTCCGGCAGCGCGAGCAACGCGGCGCCGGCGCGCATCGAATGGGAGCGGCGCGCGTGGGGTCGCAAGCTGGATTTAGTTGCCGGCTCGAGCGTCGCGCTCACGCTGAACGTGCCGAGCACGGCGGATTTCGACCTCTACTTGTACGCGGGAAGCCCGGATCCGAGCGGTAATCCGGTGGTCCGCGCCTCGAGCAGCAATGCCGGACTCGACACCGACGAGACGATTTCGTTCACGTCGCAGACCGCCGAGACCGCGTACGTCTTCGTCAAACGCATCAGTGGTGTCGGCACGTTCTCGCTGACCGCGACGAACACCAACCAGTGCGGCAACGGCGTGCTCGACGCCGGTGAACAGTGCGACCCTGCCATTGCGGGGGCCGGCGTTTGCTGTAGCTCGGCGTGCCAAGCGGCCGTCTCCGGCTCCACGTGTTCCGACGGGAACGCTTGCACCCAGACCGATACCTGCCAAGCGGGCATGTGCGCGGGCGCCAATCTCGTCGTGTGCAGCGCGAGTGAATGCAAGCTGGCCGGGTCGTGTGCGCCGGCAACGGGGCAATGCTCGACCAGCAACGCTTTGAACGGCGCGCCGTGTTCGAATGGCACGTGCAGCGCGGGCGCCTGCGTGTCTGCTTCGGGCGGTGCCGGAGGCACGGGCAGCGGCGTGGGAGGCACGGGCAGCGGCGTGGGGGGTACCGGCAGTGCGGGCTCGCACTCGGGCGGCGGCAGCGGCGCCGCGGGCGCTCCGGCCACGCTGGGAACTAGCGGCACCGGTGGCGATGGCCGCGCGGGCGAGACGGTCGCGAACGCGGGTGGCGGCGGGATGAGCACTCCTGAACCGGGTTCGGGCGGTGAATCGAACTCGACGAGCGGCGGCACCATCGGTGCGGGCGCAACAGGCAACGCGGCTGCGGGAGCAGCTCTCACCGCGGCCAGCGCTGGCGCAAGCGGCGGACAGGTCTCGGAAGCGCAGGCGGGCGAGTCCAGCGTCGACCCCAACTCGCAGCCCTCGCCGAGCGCGAAGCCCGAGCCATCGGGTTGCGGTTGTGCGGAAGCGGGCTCCAAGCCGAGGGCGGCATCGGGAATTTGGCTATTGAGCGCTTTGGTGCTCGCTGGCGGCCGGCGACGACGGCGCGCCACGTGAGAGCGCGCCGCAAAATGCGTTATTGGTGCGAAGCCGGCCCCGAATGGCGCACGTCTTGGCCCTTGACCATGAACACCACCATCTCGGCGATGTTGGTCGCGTGATCGGCGAGGCGTTCCAGCGATTTGCCGATCGAGAGCAAGCGCGTGGACTCGAACACGACGCTCGGGTTCGACATCATGCGCGGCAATAGCTCGGGGTAGAGCTGCGCGTAGTAGGCGTCCACGGTTTTGTCGCGTTCGATCACTTGGTTGGCCTTCACCGCGTCGCCCGCGACGAAGGCATCCAAAGCGTCGTGGACCATGGCCTGCGCGACGTCCGCGATGCGCGGGATGGGGTCGTGCGGGTTCTCGCTGCGGTCGACCCCCAGCTCGGCCACGCGCTCGCAAATGTTGACGCCTAAATCCCCAATGCGCTCGAGATCGGTCACCAACTTGAGGGTCGTGGTGATGAAGCGCAAATCAGAAGCGACCGGCTGACGACGCGCCAAAATCTGAATCGCCGCTTCGTCGATCTCGAGTTCCAGTTGGTCGATGTTGCTATCGAGCTCGATGGTGCCGCGCGCAAGCAGCACGTTGCGATCGACGTAGGCGCGCATGGACAAGGCGAGCACCTCTTCGACGTGCGCGCCCATGAGCAAGACGCGCTCACGCAAGCTCTCGAGCTCTCCTTCGTATTCTCGGTCGGTGTGCCGGCGATCCATGTCGTTCCCCTCAGCCGAAGCGGCCCGTGATGTAGTCTTCGGTGCGCTGTTCTTTGGGGCGCGTGAAGATCACGTCCGTTCGGTCGTGCTCGATGAGCTTACCTAGATAGAAAAATGCCGTAAAATTAGCGACACGCGCGGCTTGCTGCATGTTGTGCGTGACGATCACGATCGTATACGACTTACGCAGTTCGTGGATCAGCTCTTCGACGCGGGCGGTGGCGATCGGGTCGAGCGCCGAGCAGGGCTCGTCCATGAGCAACACCTCCGGCTCGAGCGCAAGCGAACGAGCGATGCATAGACGCTGCTGCTGACCCCCGGAGAGCCCCGTGCCAGCGCGGCCCAGGATGTCCTTCACTTCGTCCCACAGCGCCACGCGCTGCAGCATCTTCTCGACCAATGCGTCGGGGTCTTCGGGGCGCTCACCGTTCAGGCGCAATCCGGCCAGCACGTTGTCGCGGATCGACATGGTGGGGAACGGGTTCGGTTTTTGAAAAACCATGCCCACCCGACGCCGCACGCGCACCGCGTCGACATCGCTTTGATAGATTTCCTGCTTGTCGAGCAACACTCGACCCGTGGCGCGCGCGCCGGGCACGACCTCGTGCATCCGGTTCAAGCAGCGCACGAACGTCGATTTACCGCAGCCCGAAGGACCGATCACGGCCGTGACCTGCTTTTCGGCGATGGGCAGAGTGATGCCTTTCAGCACCTCGGCCTGGCCGAAATAAGCGTGCAAATCTTCGGTGCGCATCTTGGGCACCAGCGTGCTGACCGACACTTCGTCCCAGCGCGACTTGCTGTCGTCCCCGCCCGCACCGTCGCCGCGCGCGCCCTTACGGGAGCTCGATTTCGGGATCTTGCTTTGCGACCCTACGTTCATCTGGCACCCACGCGGCTGCGCACCAACAAGCGCGCGGAAACATTGAGCAGCAGGACCAAAAGCAGCAGCACCAACGCGGCCGCCCATGCTTGCTGATGCCATTCCTCGTACGGAGAAACCGCATAGTTGTAGATCATCACCGGCAAGGAAGCGGTCGGCTCGTTCAGGCCGCTGCTCCAAAAGCGATTGTTGAACGCGGTGAACAAAAGCGGCGCGGTTTCTCCCGCGACGCGCGCGACCGCGAGCATCACGCCCGTGGCAATGCCGGGGGCGGCGGTACGCAGCAACACCCGCAACGTCACTCGCCACTTGGGCAAGCCCAGGCCGAGCGCGGCTTCACGCAACGATTCGGGGATCAGCTTGAGCAATTCTTCGGTCGTGCGCGTGACCGTGGGCAGCATGAGCACGGCCAAGGCAATGCCACCGGCCAAGGCCGAGAATTGTTTCGTCCGCAGCACGACCAGCGAGTAGACGAAAATGCCGACCGTGATCGAGGGCACACCGGACATCACGTCCGCGCTGAAGCGCACCCATTTACCGAAGCGCGAGTGGCCAAATTCTGCCAAGTACACGCCGGCCAGGACGCCCGTGGGGATGCCGAACAGACATGCCAGCAAGACCAGCTTCAGCGTACCGGCGATGGCGTTCGCCATGCCGCCGCCGCTCTCACCCACGGGCTTCGGCAGCTCCGTGAAGAAGGCCCAGTTGATACCGCCGAGACCGCGTGAGGTCACGTAGTACAGCACGCTCACGAGCGGGACGAGCGCGATCACGGCGGCGATCACGCATGCCGAGCGCACCAGCACGTCCGTGAACTTGCGCAGCGCGTAGCGGTTGATCACAGTCGCCCGCCTTCCGGTAGCCGGCCCACGCGCCAGACCAAGAGCCGCGCCACGATGTTGAGCAGCACCGTGACCACGAACAGAAGCAGGCCGACCTCCGCCAACGCCGATAGGTACAGGCTGCCCGTGGCCTCGCTGAACTCGTTCGCGATCACGCTCGCCATCGTGTAGGACGGTGCGAAGAGCGATGCGCTAATCTCGCTGCGATTGCCGATTACCATGGTGATGGCCATGGTTTCGCCCAGCGCGCGGCCCAAACCGAGGATCGTCGCGCCGATCAAACCAGAGCGCGCGTACGGCAAGACCGCGACGCGCACCGCTTCCCACGGCGTGGCCCCGAGCCCGAGCGCGCCTTCACGCAGGGCACTGGGCACCGCGCGCAACACTTCGCGACTCACCGACGATATCGTGGGCGTTATCATGATGGCCAAGATGATGCCGCCTGCGAGCATGCCGAAGCCGCGTTGCGGGCCCTGAAAAAACGGCAAAAAACCGAGCGTCTCCGCCAGGAATGGCTCGACCGTGTCGCGCAGCCAGGGGACCAACGCGAAGATCCCCCACAGGCCGTAGACGACGCTCGGCACGGCCGCCAAGAGCTCTACCAAAAAACCCACCGGGCCCCGCAGCCAGGCGGGCGCCAGTTCCGAAAGGAAGATGGCAACGCCCAACGAGATGGGCACGGCGAACAGCAACGCCAAGATCGAGGAACCGATCGTGCCGTAGATGAACGGCAGCGCGCCGTACACGTCGCGTACGGGATCCCAAACGCGCGAGCTGACGAAGCCCAGGCCGAACTTGGCGATCGACTCGGCCGAACCGTGGACCATCGCGCTGGCCATCGCGGCAAGTGCCGCGATCACCACCGCGGCGAGCAGCGCGGTCGTGCGACGGAACACGAAGTCGCCCCAATTCACCTCGCCCCCGAAGCGCGTCAGAATCTTCGATCGCGGACGGATCAGTGGCGAAACTTCGTGACTGACGGACATCGGTGATCAGGCTCCCGAGAGGAGCTTTTTGTCACCGGAGCGCAGCTCTTTGAGGCGAGCTTCGACCTTGGTCAAGACTTTGGCCGGGATCGGCGCGTAGTCCAAATCTTTGGCGAACTTTTGACCGTCGTGCAGGCCCCACCACACGTACTTGGCAAGCGCTTCACCCTTCACCGCGTCCTTCGCATCTTCATACACGAGCAAGTAGCTGTAGCTCGTGATCGGATAAGCGGCTTCGCCATCGGCGTTGGAGAGCGAGACGAACAGCTCGTCCGGCACTTCCACCGCGTCCGCGGCGGCGGACATGGCCTCGATGCTGGGAGCTACGAATTTGCCGGCTTTGTTCTTGAGCTCGGCCATCGGCAGCTTGTTCTGAGAAGCGTACGCACGCTCGATGTAACCGATCGTATAGGGCGTGGTCTTGACCTGACCGGTCACCCCTTCATTGCCTTTGGCGCCGAGCCCCGTGGGCCAATTGACGACCTTGCCGACACCGACCTTGTCTTTCCACTCAGGGCTGACCTTGCCCAAGTAGTCGGTGAAAACGGCCGTCGTGCCGCTGCCGTCCGTGCGGTAGACGACCGCAATGTCCTTCGCGGGCAGCTTGGCATCGGCGTTGTCGGCTTTGATCTTCGGGTCGTTCCACTTTTTGATCTTGCCCGCGTAGATATCGACCAAGACTTCCGGCGCGAGTTTCAACACGCTGGTCGCTTCGGGCACGTTGTAGGCGATGACCACCGCGCCGATCGTCGCGGGAATGTGAAACAACTTGCCGGTCGCCTGTTTGGCTTCGTCTTCCTTCATCGGGGCGTCGGTCGCGCCGAAGTCGACCGTGTTGGCCGTGATCTGCCGAATGCCACCGCCCGAGCCGATCGACTGGTAGTTGATCTTCACGTTCGGATTTTGCTTGTTGTACTCGGCGATCCACTTCGAATAGAGCGGAAACGGGAAGGTGGCACCAGCGCCGGTCAGGCTGATCGCCGCATCCTTCTTGATCGCGGGAGCCACATCGGAAGCACCGGGCGCGGGGGCATCTGAAGACTGGTTACCCTTGCAGGCAACCAGGGTGAGCAGCATTCCGGCGAGTAGCTTTCGACGTGCAAACATTGCGGTTTCTCCCTACCAGGCAGGGAACCTTCGTGCGCTACACCCGGGCAACAGATTCGTGACAGTTGTGTGGCGAGAGCTCGCTCTGGGTTCGATGCGGCGCGGCTAACGCGTCGTAACTGCTGTGGTTTAAATGGCAGGTCGACGCGTCACGCAAACGCCGCGATCAAAAAAAGCCGCTGAAGTTGAGTACACCACCGCTTTCTTCCTCGTAGCGGTTGAGCGGCATGTATCCGACCCAGATGCGGCGCTGCTTGATGTCGTCGGTGCGGTGCAAGTGCGGCACGACCAGACCAATGCCTGCGCCCGCAATGCTCCCGGCGATCACATCGGTCGGGAAGTGACGCCCCGCACGGACCTGCTCGACGGACACGAACGTGCTCAGCGCGGTGGACGCGAGCAGCGTGATCCACGGGCGCGCCGTGTGCGGTGAGCGCGCGAACGCCAGGTACGTGGCCGTGGCCCCGACGGTTGCGGTGAGGGCGGCGTGACCAGAGAAGAACGACAGCGCGCTGTCGGTATCGGTATTGGTGTAGCCAGCTTCCCCCGCGTGCCGCGCCGCCTCGATGTACGCGATCGGTCGCGGACGGCGAACGGCCATTTTGACCATGTTGGTCATGGCCAGCGTGAAGGCCAGCCCTTCTGCGTACATGAACGCATCGGCCAGGCCGGTCTGCAGGCTCTGCTCGCGCACGCCACTCAAGACCGGGTCGAGCAAGGCGAAGGCGAACGCCGCACTGAGCCCCAGCCCCGCGTAACCGCTGGCACTCGCATCCGGTTTGCGCGTCACCGCGCTGCGATCGATCCAAACCAGCTGAGACTTGTCGAAGCTCGAGGCAATCTGCTGCGGCCGGATTTCGCCCGTGGAGTCGATCAGCTCGAGCATGCCGGCAAAGCCGAGTGAGACGGCGATCATCGCGCTGTCGGCGATCGGATCGATGTCGAACGTGGTGCGCCCGATCGGCGCGACCTCGGTGCGCTTGGGTTGGAGCGAGACCTTGCGTTCAGGAGCGCCGCTCGGCGCGACCGCGGCGGTGGCCGTCGCCGCGACCGGCGTCGGCTCCGACTCGCCCATATCCTCCACCGAGGCCTGTGACGGCTCTGGTGCACCTTGGGCGCGGGCCGAACCCGATTGCAGGGCGAGGGCAGCGAGGGTGGTCACGAGGGCAAGACGAGGGAATGTGGGCATGCGACCTGTCAATCGAGCTCTGTGGCGATGGATTGTCAATTGTCAGCTACGCGGCAGCCGAATCTCGAACGTCGTGCCGTCTTCGGGTGAGGACTTCACTTGGACGTCCCCCCCGTGCGCCTGCACGATCTGTTGCACGATGTATAGCCCGAGGCCCAGCCCTTCGGCGCGCGTGCGACGTCCGACGCCGGACTGGAACGGCTCGAACAAACGCGGCATCAGGTCCGGTGCAATGTGTCCGCCGTTGTGCACCGAAGCGATCACTTCCGGCTCGCTGCCGATCAGCGTGACCGTGATCGGTACGGTGACCGAGCCGTGGCGCAACGCGTTGCCGATCAGGTTCGAGAGCACTTGCCCGAGTCGCCCGACGTCCCAGCTGCCCCTCATGTCGCCCGAGACGATGACGTCGATCTGACGGCTGGGGTTGATGGCCTCGAATTCGGCGACCGTCTTTCGGGTGACGGCCTCGAGGTCGAGCGGTTGGCGCTCGATCGGGATGCCACCGCCGAGTCGCGCTCGAGACAGATCGAACAACTCTTCGATGATGTGCAACATGCGCGTACCGCTGGATTGCAGCCGATCGACGCACTTTTTCAGATGCGGGTCGGTCGAATTGGCGAGCAGCTTGGTCGTCATCAAGACCACGTTCAGCGGGTTTCTGAGATCGTGGCCCACGACCGCCATCAGCTCTTCGTTGAGCCGCAAGGTCTCGGTCAGGTCTTGCCGTTGGCGATGAAGTTGAAAGAACGTCTCGGTTTTGTGGCGCAAAATCTGCGGTTCGAGGGGCTTGAACAAGAAGTCGACCGCGCCCGCGTCGTAGCCTTTGAACACCCGGTGGCGCTCTTGCATACCGGCCGTGACGAAGATGATCGGCACATGGCGCGTGCGCTCGGTGCCGCGCATCAGCTCGGCCAACTCGAAGCCATCCATCTCGGGCATTTGCACGTCGATCAGCGCGAGCGCAAACTCGTGCTCGAGCATCAGTTCGAGCGCCTCACGCGCCGAACGTGCCTTGAGCAGCTCGAGTCCTTCACGCCGCAGCAGGGCTTCGAGCACGAGCAGATTTTCGTCGAGGTCATCGACGAGCAGAAATTTTACCGGGGGGTGGGTTTTGTTCATGGGGCCGCTCGAGTCACCAGCCGAATCAGCGCCGCGATTTCGGACAAGGGGGCGACTATTTGGGGGGTTGCGCGCGAAATGGCGGCGGTGGGCATGGGTTTCGCCTCGGCCGTCT
>Ga0247757_10000850_pt1 | contig 23217 bp, 20 predicted proteins | sample UWRJL126311R4_FD_180929 | JGI IMG/M metagenome (GOLD analysis project Ga0247757, IMG submission 180929) | Plant litter microbial communities from Arlington Agricultural Research Station in Wisconsin, United States - UWRJ-L126-311R-4 | ecosystem: Environmental > Terrestrial > Plant litter >...
CCGAGAGACATGTTGGCAACGGAGCCCTTGGGGCACTCACTGGCCTCACGAGTGACGTGATCGTTTGCAACATAGTTGATACCGGCGATGACACCGGCATAGGTACCGCTACCACTATTGTCGAGCACCTTTACAGCATACAGCTTGGTCTTCTTGGCTACGCCATAGGTGACTGAGCCAATGGTACCAGCGACATGGGTACCGTGGCCATAACCGTCGGCATCATTTCCATCGCCAGTAAAGTTCTCTAGCCAAGTAGCACCTTTGCAAGTCAGTGGGGCTGTAAGATGTTCAAGAAGGGATGGACCTACGGCCTTCGAACTCTGGGTGGGTGGTGAGTATTCCAGTGTCAATAACATAGCTGCAGGTGCCTTCGCCAGAGGTATCATCATAAGCATACGTGGTGTTACCCTTAGCTACGTGAGAGATACGGCCGAGACCTGGACTTCGATCAGTGGGTGTTCACGAAAAGCGGTGCCTGATAATACTCACCCCATGGGGCATTAGCCTCGTACTGAATGTCGGAAACCTTCACTTCAGCATCCTCTACGATGTACTCAATCTATCCCCAATGAGAAGAAGGCCAGTACGGTAACAACAGTGCATACATACAGCATCCGAAGCCTGAAGTTTCTCGAGTTCAGCAGCAGAAAGAGTGCCAGCAAATCCATTGAAGCCTCCGAAGGAGTATTCATGATCGGGAGTATTGGCGATCTCAGCCCTCACCGCATCCATGACTGAAACTTCACCCTTGAACTTGACGATGTACTTCCCAGGGATAGCTTTCGCATCTCTCTGTTTGATAAGTGGAGCTGCAAAGACAGCAGGGAGCAGGGCGAGCAACAGAGAAGTGTACATATTGTACAGATGAAGTCAACAACAGTATTGGATGATTAAGAATGTCTTGAGTCAGAGGAGTCGGTGTGTCGTGGAGGACTGGACTGTGTGCTGGAGTCGAGCGAAGACAGGAATTTATAGTTGATAATAAGATAACCTTGACATGTAGAGCTTGAACGAACTAGATCCTGCTATTTGCCTTTCTCAGTATAGGTAATGGTTCCGCCAACAAGTCGGTGGGTACTGCCTGCAGGCGTTGCAACCCTCAGGCAGCTCATATCAAATAGCCTGATGCAGTAAGACGACGAATGCAATGATGTTCCGCAGGATCCTGGCCCACGCCATATGCGAGGATCATCACAGATTCCTAGGGTCTACCATCGGTCATGCGTCAGCCGTCAACAGTTTGTACGGAGCGCAACCATATTTTTGCCACCGGTCTCCTCCGACGCCAATACATACAGGTATTTTGTAGGCGTTAACAATAGACAGCATCGGTCAGACTTGTATTCAGTCCAGGCGTAGCGAACGCTATCAACACGGGTGTTGATCATGACCCTTTTCGTGAAAGAGTAGGGGGCGAGCGCGGGTTCGACGAATATAAAGCTTGGCTGCATACAAATCAATATAGGCGACTGCATAGTACCGAAGTTAGGGCCTTGAAGTGAGAACTGCTTATGAGAACTACAAGTGTCAACGTCTCACTCCTCGAGGCAGCCGTGATGAGACTACTACAAGTAGTCTGCTTGAGACATTAGGAATTAGAATGGTTGGAAAACCAAGCCGTGAGGAATTACTGTTACCGAGCCAGTCTGTGATTTTCGGCGCTTGTATCCATCTACCTAGGGAAGTACGCGGATGAATCTAAGTCCTTGGTGGCAGTGCCGACGATATCACTAAGCCGGAGGCATGGACGCAGAGAGGGTGGGGAGCGCATGCCAGTGACTGGTAAGCATGAATATCAGATAAGGCCTGCAACGTGAAAGAAAGCTCAGGGGTGCATTCGACGGGGGGTCATGGGAGGAAACCGGTCGAAGACGAGATCCATGACACTACCTTCCGAAAAGATATGCATCTTCCTGTCTGGTTTGGGATGTACAAGCATAGGTGTTTGACAACGCTGGGATTACAACCTCGTGTAATGTGAAGCATGCGCGTTTCCGAGTGTTCCAGCGCACAGTAGGGAGAGACCGAGGAGGTGGTGCTGCGAAGAAGACCGAGGCCAGGATAAGATGTTCAAACGATATCAGCCCCAAGCAGTGCTGGTTACTCCGTTGGATCCTCAGCGACGAGAATGCTACTGGTTAGGTTGCATGCAAAGCGGGCGCGTGCGGAGGAAGGTGGTGTTGAACGTGGGGATAGCCATGTCGGGAGGAGTGGTCTGTGCGTGCAATATATTAGCCATGTCCGTTGTTCTGGATTCGTGCAGGGGTTGGTCCAAGTTCAGCCAGTGGCTCATCATGGGATGAATGGAGGCTGCACTGAAGTTAATCAATGTGTTATTCGATTGTCTAAGACAAAAGCTCGGAAAAGTTCCGACGAAACAAGGACCTACCTGAACGGGACGAGGGCGCCAAAGATGCAATAATGCAGGCTTGCATGCCAAGCCATGATGGCAAGATAAGAGGATAAGACGCCTTTGCTGCATGCTCAGCATTGTGACGCAACGTCGTTCTGTGGGGGCTGTCTGGCCAGTTGTCACCGTCCCGAGGAAATCATAGCTGGAACCGAAAGACTCTGTGTGTCGCTAAAGAAACCGAGTCTGTTGAGCGCATTGTTCGGCAGCGTCTCCTAGGTATTCCTGGTCGGCATGTCATCTCGAGTGAAGCGGGGCTACCAAGGCGCCCATCTGAACCTTCTTCGCTGGATCACCAGTGATACAGGTCGCCAGGGTGTGCACACATCGCGTGACAGGTTTGGATCGCGCGCATCAAATGTTGTGGTTCGGGGTGTCCTGTTGCAGGTCTATGGCAATGCAGGAAGCCGCAGCGTAACGGGCTCCAGCTCCTGGATCCCTCATCTGGTCTCTCCATGGCTGTGCAGACTGAGAGCTTCCGTAGTGCAGGAAGCCTGAACCCGCTCGTCGGGTATCAGCTGGCTGGATGATCCGGACTCGTCTTGCCGCATCTAGGCCACTGACCCTTCTATGGGAGCTCCTTCTATGGGAGTTTTCCAGGCATGTAGCGGAATCCAAAGTCCATCTTGAACTCTATAACGAGTAAAGTTCACTTAGGGTGGTCTACGCCGCCGGTATCGCAAGGTTGTTGATGTGACAGAGGTCGAGGGTCGTATTAGATGCGTATGCACCTGCGACAGCTTCATAATCCGGTCCTACAATAGCTGAGCTCGATGGGGCGGATAATGATGGGTAAGATGGGCTAAAAATACCAATTGTTCTTAAGGTGGAAGGTGAAAGACTTCAACATAGCCATAGCCAGCGCGCGGGGTCCTTCTAGAGGGTAAAGAGCTGCTTGATTGAGCCGTAAAGGGTATAAAGCTCACATATGTATGCTTCCTAAACAACGGCCGATGTTGATCAGGGTACGTAGCTACGCGCCGATGCGTGTATTGCGTGGAGTATTTCTATCGAGCGCCTCACACTTTTCGTTGCAGAACTGGTCAGTTTATATGTTGCTAGAAGGCGCTGCTTCGATGCTTATGTGTGATTTGGATTCCTTGTCGCTCATTCGGCTGTCTGATTTATTGAAAGAAGCGACGATAAGAACTTTGTTGGCTGCATGACTGCTGATTGACAGGCATCACGCCTCGCTACGACAAACGCCGGGTGGGTAGCAGCTTTCGTGCTGGAACATGAAGGGTCCTCCAGTGCGCTCGATTTCTATCGTGGCTGTCTCTTGATGATTCACAGAGCCGGTCCTTGTTCAAGGTCGCCTGGGAGACATGATTGAGAAGCAAGTTATTCAAGTATGGGCCGTCAGAGTTGGTGAAGGCATACACATCATTCTGGCGGGAGAATCTAGATCTAGCTCAGCAACCGGCGCTAAAGCAGCTTTGGAGTTGTCGCGTGCTCTGTCGCTGATGCGTAACCCTTCAGGAAGCTCGCGTAGAGGAACCGAGTCCTCGTAATGTCTGCAGGTTGACCGATGGCAACTGACATTGTCAATCCCACATGCAGCATAACCTAGATCCCATAGATCATGAAGTGCATTTTACTACCAATTCCACTGCTCTTAGAGGCTCCATCGAAATAGAGCATTTTGCTGTGCATTACGATACGTACGTGGGTGACGATCGATTCCGCTTGATTCAGAGGTCAATGGCAATCTCATCTCTTCTGCAGTTCCATCTCCAGCACGGGATAATTGTTAGAACGTCTCGAAAATGGAACGTCGCGATAACCAAATACCGGTAAGGTGTATGATGTTAAGGGAGCGACTTCCGATATATGAGGCTCCACTTGCCTGCTCCTAAGGACAATATGCGGAGCAGGCACCTCAATTTGCGGACCAGTCAACGACTTCCCGCCTGCCCGACGTTAAATTAAAACTCCATCAAAACTTCTTGACGCCGCGCCACTACGAAACATCCTATTCGTTTGCCCAGGCTGAAACAAATTCACCCCACTTCACCTGTATTGTAGATCTCATGCAACGACCCACTCTCGTTTATTAGGAAACCCCAGACCCCAGCTTCGCGATATGTCAGTGTGGGTTTCGTGAAGATCACGGCATAACGAGATTAAAGAGAAGATCGCCCGAGATGCGCAGGGATATGCCATGGGCATGAGCTGGTTGCCATGAGATTCGCAGCCATGGCATCGAGCTTATTTCAACTTGCCCTTCCCATGGTACATCAATTGATATCACCACAATGGCCTAACAGACCTCAAGCCTACGATATTGCGTCACTCCAGTCAACTACAGCACCACTACCCCAGTATTCATGCTGCTTGTGAACTACACTTTGCCGACCAATCTATTCCAACGGCCCATTACTGTTTCATGCCACATGAAGCACTTTGTCATGCGGCGGTGACGCGTTCAAGGCTTTGCTCAAACACCCAAGCGATGGATGCTGGATAATCTCTGACGCGTCACGATGTGGAAGTGGCCTTCCTTGCATTGCAGCAAACTTCAATGCCGGCGCCTGATGTCGAGGCTCAATGGTCTAATCTAATCGTATGCTGATCAAGGGTATTACCTACGCGACAAACTTCGGTTTTTTTGGAACTAAGCCGGCCGAGATAAGAACACACCATAATATATGATGTAACCGCTCTATAGTGTCAAGAAACGGTGTAGTAGCCACCGATAGCAAGGCAAAAGGTGCAAAAAATCATCCAACAAAAAAGAGTAATTAAAGATCAAAAATTAAATTCAGGAGTTAAGTATCACTCATAGCCATCTGCATATCCCGTGACTTCGTAACCCCATATATGCATATATATGCATACTCATGCATCATGCAAAAATTGTGTGTCATTGAAGAAAAAATCTGTCGTCTAAAGAGAAATGGCTTAACCGGAAGGGTTACCGTTGAAGATGAGGTAGTTGGGGGTTCCGGTCTTGATGCTGGTGATCTTGTTCTTGTTGGAGAGGGACACGATGCGGCTACCAAGGGCAGCGGGGGTCGTCTTGCCCTCAAGAGCCAGGAGATAGGCACCGAGGCCAGCAGCGTGAGGAGAAGCCATAGAAGTTCCGGAGATCGTGTTCTGGAGAAAAGAATTAGAACCCATAGATAGAGAGGGCAGAAACTATAGCTTACAGTGCCACCGGTTCTCCAGGTAGAGAGGATATTAACACCAGGAGCGTTGGCATCAACAGTAGATCCGTAGTTGCTGAACGTAGCAAATTTATCACTGCTGTCAGTAGCACCAACGGTGAAAACAGTGGGCTCAGATGCGGGGGAGACGTTGGCGGCTGATTGGGCCTCGTTGCCAGCAGCAACAGCAAGGAACACACCAGCGGATACAACACCAGCGGAAGCAGAGTTCACGGCGGAGGACTTGCTACCACCGAGAGACATGTTGGCGACAGCACCGTTGGGGCAACTGCGGGTCTTAACGTCGCTGGCGACGAAGTTGATGCCAGCAATAACACCAGAGTTAGTACCCTAAGACTTTGTCAGCTTAAAGCTTAGTGGCAATGAGAAAAAAAATACTGACAGAACCGCTGGCATCAAGAACCTTCACGGCATAGAGCTTAGTCTTCTTCGCGATACCATAGGTCTTGGAACCGATGGTTCCAGCAACGTGAGTACCGTGGCCGTTGCCATCAGTATTGGAGCCATCACCAGCATAGTTGGCGAGGAAGGTAGCACGGCCCTCGAAGTCCGGGTGAGCGGTATAGATTCCAGTGTCAATAACGTAGGCGCAGGTGTCGACACCAGCGCTTTCGTCGTAGACATAGGTGGAAGAGCCGGGATTAACATGAGAGACGCGGCTGATTCCCCAGGTGGCACCGGTCTGAGTGACATAGGCCTTCTTCTCCAAGGTGTTCTCCACCTCGCCCTCCCACAGAGTCGCCTTCACGATGGCATCCTTCTCGATGTATTCAACCTAGGCGATTGGTTAGCATCAGGAGGATCTTGTCGGGGAGTAGACTAACACTCGGAAGGTTTGCGAGGACTTGGACCAAGGAATCATCCAACTCAGCAGCAAAACCCTTGAAGGTATTTAAGGTGTAGGTGTGAGCCGGAGCCTTGGGGAGCAGAGCAAGAGCGCTGTTAATCGCAGAGGTCGTGAAGTCGGCATCCTTGAACTTGACGATGTACCTGCCGGGGATGACTTGTCCAGCACGCGGAGTGATGACTGGGGCGCCAAGCACCAGAGGCAAGAAAGCGAGGGTGAGCTCGAAGCGCATGTTGAAGATTTGTCAACAAAAAAACCGGAGTGAATCGGAGCGGGAGACTGGAGCGACTGTTGCGATGGTTGCGACTGTTGCCTGGCTACCTGCAGAGGTGATCGCGGTCCCTTATATAGCTGTGATGCCAGAATTGTGGTCGAGGTAGGAGAATAAGGACAGGGCACTGCACCTTCCCAAAAAGATTGACTATCAGAGGCAACGCACGTATAGCGTGTTCAATGTGCACCAGATTACAGACCAAACACTGTCGGTACCGCGGCTCAACGTGGCAATGGTGCTTGCTTGCCAAAGAGGGGAGGTCGTACAAGGCAGTTCGGAGGTAAACTCTCTCTAGTCGCAACGTTAGGACTGATAGCGGATTCACTGTATGGTGCTCAAGAGCACCGGCTGAGGCAAGATACTCGGAAGGTCAGCTGCTGAGTGCATGGCCAAGCAAAGGATATTAAGGTACTTACTGGTTTAGGGATGTGATTTTAGCTGCTGCGCATGTCAGTGTGCTCGGGATAATGATCTTGTGCAGAATGACGATCGGCAGGCTTGGATACCCTAGTCAGATAAGACGGATATGTCCCAAAGGAAAGCTGAGTGGTGGCCAGAATTAAGCCATCGAAATGGCTCCCTTAAGGCGTCTTAGAACGTCTGTTATGCTGCGTGCGGACTACTTGAGTTCATTGGTTGTTTTGTTTGGCCTGAATCGGGCGGTTGCCCCAGAAAGGATTAGATAAAGATGAAATATGCAACACACTCCAGGACCCTGCCCAAGCACCCAAAGGTTCGGGACGATCCGCCGGCGCAAGAGACCGACGCGAGTGGCTTCAATCATGGTCCGGTCCGTAGCAGATGCGGCATTCACGACTGCCAAAGTCTGCCATAGAGTAACACAGAGTGACATAACATTTGTTGACATCAAATTGAAGCAGATAGCCATATCTCAAACCATCTGAGCCTCGTTTGCTTGTTTATGTGGAATCCAATGATAGGTCATGGGTAAATTAGATGGCTGCTCTGGGCGGCGCTATTTGGCGAGAGTCGACTGCCGATCAATTCCATGCCAAAGTGATGTCGAGAAACGTGATCGTCATCAGGGCCAATAATGCTATCAGTGGCTCAAGGGGTTCGCCTCGCGAAGCGCGACTACATTCCAGCCTTCCCGTTCCAGGCACGTCGGAGAAGTGGCTGACTCGGTGCGGACCAAGCTGACTAGAAGAACGCCCAGCCCTAGCGGGCCTTCTGAGAGCAGGAACCGGTCGACCGCGGCGTCGACTAACTTAAGCTTAAAAGCACGTAAAGTAAAGCACCTCCTTTTTCTAGATAGTTAGCCGTGAGTCTGTTGGCTTGGCAGAGTACCTGATAAGGTGATAATGGCGAGAACTAACGGGCAGCGCAGAGCTGAAGCAGTTCAGAGCCCGTATAGAAACAGAAGACATTGGATTCGCCTCCAACCCCCATGCTGAGAAAGCCTCCCTCAAGCCATGATTCCCTCTGACCGATCTGATCGTGTGGCAGGCAGCCAACTATCGTCAATGAGGCAAGTGGGGAGGATTTGGCGACCACACAAGTGGGGGACCAGTGTGTCACCCGGTCAGAGAGCAGGCAGCACGCCACCCCCAGACGGCAGATATTTGGGAGTCGCGCCAGACGGGGATGCTTTGTCGCCATCCATATCCTCCTGATCGTTGCTGCGTTAGTCCGAGGCGCAGTAGAAGCATGCACCCTATGAGCGCATTGACGATCGGTAATTGACGTCTTATAGGGCGAGGATTGCGATAAAGGTGGGCAGAATGAGAAAACCTGGCCTGCTCCGAATCTTGGCGTCTACATGAAGTTACTTCGGAGCAACTCCGAACCAAGGGCTTGCCACGACATGTGCAGTTCGTCTATTCAGGTAGGGTCGATCTTCATCTATGTTTACAAGTCCTGGGAAAGCTTAGGCTGCATCTGATTCTCCATCCTAACGGCCAAACAATGCTACCCCTGCATGGTTTATTTGTTCCACTCAATGTAATAGAGGCCTAGTACAATTGCACCGAACATATTTGGCCGGCACAGGCGGCAAGGAGCTACTCGGACCTACATGTAGAGGCAAACAGGGTTCAGATGAAAGGCCCGATGCATAGGAAGCTTCTGGAACAGGCACACGTCGCGAAGTGCAGATAGGTACAGCTGCGACAGGGGCGCCTGGTAGGCTTCTTAGTACTCAACTTACTCGCTCTCTCTATTCTCGGGTATCGATCTATTTTAGTGGCTGTCTTCAAGTGCATGCAGGTTATGTCTTGCCACCGTGTAGACTTTTTGCTTACCCTCAACAGTATCTTCTACCCGAGGATAGACCTGAACTAACTATAGGTCTCGGCAGAGCCGTAGGAAGTACGACTTCCGGAGCGATGACCGATGAAGGCTAGAAACCTGGGAGCAATCACCCGCTTATGCCTTAACCGCCTCCCCAAAACGTCGTCCCTACCCATACTGCATGCATGCACTCTTGGCGCAAGTTGATATGCCGATAACCTTCCTTGAACGTCCTAGCTCCGAAGGAAGCCATGTCAACGCCGGCACCAGCTCACGATGGCTGTTTTCATCTACTTTTCTTGTCTCCTTCCACTTGTACAAAGCAATGAATGTTGTTTCCCACAGCAGCTAGTTAGCAATAGACCCGTCCCACAGTGTGCACCAACACGATAGTCACGGAGCTGTAAGAACTGTTAGCTCAGTCTTCGGCCCTTCTCCTTCTGCTACACATTGGTTGCATTGAATTGAGCAAGATGGTGCAATCTGCTAAAGTGGACAAGTGGGTTTCATGCCTTCGGAAAAAAAAGTCAAACATCTCTTCTGAAGTAAGAGCCGATGCCAGCCGGAATATGAAGGCAATTCTTTAACATCAACAAGTATCCAGGTCAAATCCATGTCCAGGTCAACTCCATCTCTAGTGGAAATTAAAAAAAATGACTCCATAGAAAAAAGAAACAACAAAAGAAAAACCACAAGCTTATTTATACCGTCTCTGAAGAGACTAAGCAAGCGTATTTTCTTCCGCCTCGGTGGAGACTCGAACCGCCGCACGTTTGTGACCTCCAACCCTCAAGTTGCTCGCTTGGCGAGAAGGCACGACCTTGAGGATCTTTTGTAACTAACTGCGCTAGCATTGTTCGTGGAAGAAAAGCTCAAAATTAAATTATATATAGCGATTAAAATATGACCAAAGTCCGGTACGGGTTCACTGGCCCAAATCTTGTTCGCGTCACCAGGCAGCAGTGTCAAAGTCAAGCCTCAGAGAATTACAGCACTTGAAACATCTGACCACTACGTAGCCTTTGCTACTCCAATCAATCCTACAGCCGCGTTACATGGAAACATCACACAGCTTTGCCCCGTCAAGCACCCTAGTGAATAATGTGCAGTCACCAAGGCACCAATGGGGGAAAGCACCCACGCGGAAAGGACCTCAATAAAGAACCTATAGTTCTCTTCTTCTAAACTCAAGTATTCATGAACGCTAAGATTCTATTGAAGAACTCTACCTTTATATGATGACTGGAAGGTAAACTTAATCAATGGCGTCTCCGAGTTCTAATCGTTCAATAGTAGCCATGAAACTCTCCACGAATTAATACTGCATTCATGGCCGCAAGCATGGGTTCTAGTTCCAAGACGCAAAGCTACTCAGCCATTTATTGCTACAGCTAGGATTGAAATCGGTGCGGATTGAAGCAATTGTATCGGTAACACTCCCAGTCGGAATGTCCGAAACTAGGCATTAGTTCGCCGACTGATATCAGAATTCCGATGTTACGTCTATCATAGCGCATATCTATCACTTGTTAAACCGCCGTTCTGAGCCGGAGAACAGGCTGGTTTCTCCTTCACTCAATAAATTCCTTTCGCGGACAAGCATGGTGGTATGAATAATACTCTTGTATTGATTCAGCATATTAGATAATGATAATATGAAAGAAAAGATTCCCTTCCAAAGTAAAGGAACTAGGTACGATGTAAGTTAACAAGCACTGCAGCAAGCGACATCATGGGATCGCTAAGGTTGAAGAAGGCCCTGGGGCCTCAGATCTCAGCGGGACTTGTGCGTACGCCAGAGCGGAAGATAGTCCCAAAGCTTGTATTATTCAAAGATGTACCTGAAGATCATTGCTGAAAAGCACATGGCTCCCATAATGACAGCGTCTACACATGGGTGTGAGTATGCGGCTAGGCGGAGACCGGCATATGGACAATAGACAGCCCCTAGCTTTCGCTAAGCCACTCGCACAGCCACCGAAGAACGTAACCCCAGTTGATGTGCACCCCAGTAATCCAAATTATCTCAGCGGCTTCACACACACCATGTCCTTTCGCAGCGCAACCACGCCTATCATGTGCGCAGCATGAATTCCTCGCGCCCTTTCACTCGTACTACGAATAATCTCTTCCGCCCTGCCTTTTCCTATCTCAACAGTCTACCCCGCGACCTCGCGAAGAAAACAGACAACCACCGCGTCCGCCGCAAGACGAGCGTCAGCTCCCTCGATGATACAGACCATTCCGACGTAGAGCAATACGCCCAAATGGATACAGCGCGGACAAGCCACTCGAGCAAGAACTCGCTCACCGAGCCTCAAGCGCTGCCATTAATCGATATTGGAAGTCGCTCGACTTCTCCTTATCCAAGGAGCAGAAGTGCCGTGCAGAGCGAAGACGAAGATGACGAATTTGAGCCCGCAGACAGCATACGGCCACTCGTTAACCACGATGTGGGCCGAGGGGGAAATGCCTGGCGCGGAGTGTGGAGAGAAGGAGGTTTGGGAGGCTTCTTTTTCGGCACATGGGTGGGTTGGCAAGTGTGGGTTGGGCTGTTGGTCTTCTGGGTGGGCGGTTGCAGTTTCGGACTACTGCTCATGAATCGGTTTATCCTGCTCACGGGCGTATATAAGTACGTCTACTTAAGTATATAATGGGACTCTCGCTAACAACTGCAGGTTCCCATTCCCGTTGACAGGAACATATCTCCAACTCGTCCTTACCCACATCCTTCTTGTTGGCTTTTCCAGTCTCACACGTGGGCTTGGAAACCCTCTACGCAGACTGGGCTTAGGCGCTGCTGTCGCGCCTACATACCCCGTTGCGCCAGCCGGTGGGGCTTTCAGGAATTCAAACAAACCGCAGTCAATGGTCTTGAGACTTGCACGCTGGTTTACCAGTGGCTCGGGTGGAATCGCTGGTGGAGGGCTTTTTGAGTTCGACTGGCAGGTAGCAAAGCAGGTGCTTCCGCTCGCCGTCGTCTTCTGCTTCAAGGTCCTCCTCAGCAACATATCCTTTGCGTACGTTACGTCTCCGGCATGAAGACCTTGTGCTAATCCGCATCAGCTATGCTCCACTACCCGTGTATCAACTCTCCCGGATTCCTGTCGTGCCCTTTGCCCTCATCTTCTCCTGCATCATTCAAAAAGAAAATCACAGTGCCTCAACACTATCCTCAGCTCTAGTCGCGACACTATTCCTTTCGTTCGCCTCCTATCGTTCTAATGTCCGTGTGACTGCAGATTCCATCGTCGCCGGCGTATTTTCTTCTATCTTCGTTGCTTTGTACCCTGTCATGCTCCTCCGTACCTACCGTACCCTTGTCGCGAACCTCGTTCCTCAAGGTGACGTTCTCACCGGCTATCCTTCATCCGCCGACGATTCAACTTCTAACCGCGAGGAGACACGCGCATACTACCGTATCCTCCACTACACTTCATTACTGTCGCTCATGCTCCTTACGCCCATCGTCTTAATCTCCGGCGGCATCGGCAAGATCGTTCATAACATTCCCTTCTTGGATGTGCCTTTCTTCTGGTTCATGATCTGGTGTGGCGCCCTGGGTTCCTTTTCCATGTTTGCATCGACGCTACTGTTAGTGAAGGCAACGAGTCCTTTGACGGCAACGTTTGTATCCGTCCCACGGAGCGCGTTTCAGCTTGTTATGCTAAGCCTTTTCAAAATGCCCAGTCATAGCTGGACCGGCGTTATTCTTTGCTGGATCAGCTGCTTGTGGTTTCTGGTGGCGAGGCGGGGTGAAGGGAGGGCTCTGGATCGGTTGAGGTTAGAGGGAAGGTAGATTGTGTTCTGGGATTTTTTTCTAATGATCCACTTCAAAATTTGGCAGGTTTTTCATATGTAACGGGCAATTCTCTTACAGAAATAACACAATTCTCACATAGAATGATACACTACACTAAGCACAAGCATCATTGATTTATCTCTCGAATGCTATCATAGAGTCATGACCTATAAGATTATCTTTTTGCTCTTTTGATTGGATTTCTTAAGCTATAGTCCCCATTATACTAGATCCTCAAGACGGTCCGCGTGCACGATTCTGCCACCGTCGAGGATATCAACCTCCGTGTCGCCGTTACCAACTATGCAGACCCTGCCTAGCAGCGCCAGCGCGACGGCCTAGGCATCCAGGACGTAAAGTTGTCGCACGGCCACTTCAGCACGCATGTCGCGACGGCCGCTGCTAATAGCAAGGTCATTCTCTATGATCTCAACCGCGCGGGCGTCGAGCTGGCTCGCCTGCACGAGCACTCCCGCCAGGTCCACAAGCTGGCCTTCAATCCCCACCAGAGCTATCTGCTCTGCAACTGTTCCCCAGCCAGTGAAGACCGGTCAGCTGAAAAAACCGGTCAGCAAAGGTTCTTTGAATCCATTACATGCAAGGTTAGCTGTCAACAAAAAACGCCTTCTAAGCCAAACTGTGGCTCATCACTGGGTGGAGCACGGCCTTTGATTTGCTACCGCTCATCACCGGAAATCTCTGTGGTCACGACATGCCATGATCAATAAATCAATACCGAATTTGGAATGCTTAGGGTTTATTAGTGTTGTGATTCGCTACAGAGGCAACGAATAAGAGCAAGAATCGAATCAGAGCAAGAACCGGATCAGAGCAAGGATTGGATCAGAGCAAGAATCGGATCAGAGCAAGGATCGAATCAGAGCAAGGATCGAACCAGTGCAAGAATCATACGGATTTTCTGTGCGACCTTAGACTTAACGACAAGCTCCATATAGAAGAAGAAAATGGCATAAGCTGGTCGTTCTTCAGCTCAAATCCTTCGTCGTCTCGACCCCTCATCACTACATGAATACTAACCCAGATCATGGTGTTCTTAAATACAATGTTGTTTTCCAAAAACATGGGCTTCGCTTCTATTTGCACCACCTCACAATTCGCAGAACCACTTCTGCATATCATCTTTTAATCAAACTCCATCATTTGCACACCCGCCAAATTAGCCCAACACGCCAGTTATTCACCAGCTACTTTCGACTTCAGAGCCCTATAGTTTCAATCGGGAACCTGCCCGCTGTAAGCATGCCTTCTTTTCATGCATTCATTCGAACACTATTCTTACAGATGTAGTCCTATTCGCATCATGCTGAACGTTCATACCCAATTGAAGTCGCTATCATCTCCTCAACACGCTCTCCAGAGCTCACGGTGGCCTTCACCCGTCCGCAACTCTTCCAGAACGACCAAGCGTTCCATGTCGCCTACGAGCACGCCCTCGTAACTTCACCCGCCAACAAAGCTATAGTGATTGGGTATGAAATAAACAAGATATCCATAGCCGTACTCCTATGTATGACACTCATCGCCGCCACAATTGCTGGAATCGCCTTCGGAATGAGGTCGAAGCGCGCAGAGCTTGGGATCGCCGTCAGTGCAGCCGTTTTCACTCTACTTTCGGTACTTGAGGTTCTTGCACTTTGGCTATTCAAATGAGAGTGGTCTTGTCTCACAGATGTTTGCTAAGTCCGGAAGGTTCACCATCTCTTGCTTCGCGCGTTGCCTATGAACACTAGCTCCATGACATGATTAAGGATTCGAAGACACTGTAAAACACCACGGTATGCACACAAAAGGCTACAATATAGCCCTGCAAAACAAATATCATACATACCCCATTCACGAATTCAATTACCCATTAGAACCCAAAAGCATCCAGCAAACTATTCGCATCCGGTTCTTGGAACTGCGTCGGTGGCGGCTTCTTCTCTTCTTTCTTGTCTGGCACTTTTTCATCCCGGTCTTTGTTATCTTTCTTCTCCTCACCTTCGCTCTCACTTGACGCCTCAGGGAGACTGCCCTGGGACGCAGCTAAAATATTCAAAGCATGTTCCCGAGTTGGTAGATCAGCGACAACGAGCGAGCTCCGCCTTCGAAGCAACTTGCGCGGATCGAAGTCAAAGTCGGTCGCAGATTGATTGGTGTTATAGGCGTAGAAGGATGAACGTGGGAGAGTAGGGCTGAGTGGAGGGCGAGCAGGGACAAGCTTGGTAGGTGGAGGAGCAAGGAATTCCCACGTTCTCACTGTTGTTATGTTAATATCCTGGAACCTAAAGGCATCAAATATTAAACATATAACTTACCTAGGTCTAGTGCAAGAAGGTCACAGCCCATGCGTTCATACAGACCCGCAGTATGCAATACAAACTCCCATTCTTCTCTCATGCCTATCATGGTCGCGCCTCGAAGGGTCTGCAAACTCTTTTCCCGTAGCTGCTTGTACAAAACGACAAGTGCGGGATCGTCTGTTAGATAGCTCTTGCTCTTGAAGTTTGGTGTTTCTGGGGGACTTAATAATTTTGAAACAGGTGTCACTAGGCATCGCACGGCGCTATCACGCTTATTTAGCATCCAAAACGCCCAGGTCGCCAACCATCGATTACCCTCACGAGCAGCTTGCGGCAGGACTTTATCTCGGAGGAAGTTCAAAAGAATAGGCGAGTCGTCACCGCCGTACACACGACCAACAGCAATCGCAAGTTGGGTGTCTTCGAGCTGATTGTGTAAAACAGAGATAGCATCTTGAAGATGGTCGGCCAGCAAAAAGAAAGCGGCCGCGTACTCGAAACGTCGTCTCCCCATAAGAGCGTAAGCATTCTTCAAAGCTGCTGTTTTCCACCGTTCTTCATTAAAGTTGTTTGACAGGAGTTTATGTGTGGCTTTCTGCTCTCTGCTCCACGTCGCCATTCGCCAAAGACCAAGTAATACTGGTTTCTTTTTGAGGGCCAGATAGTGTAGACTACAATCCACAGGGTTTCTGTCTTCAGTTTTAGTGTACTCATTGCGAGCGATGACCTCAAATTGTGCACGCTACGCAATGTCGTCAGCACGCATGTCGCTGGTAGGACCGAGAAGGTACTTACTAGAGCAGTGATATCCGTCATCCACATGAACATACCACTTTCTTTCGCGTGCTGCCAAAGCATCTTCCCACTAAAGTGTCGTGATACTAAATCAACAAGAATATCTTGGCTCTGCGAATGGAACGCCCATGTTATCTCTCGCCATGAGATGGGTGCTTGAGCATTACTTAGAGCATGCGCTCGAAAAAATAAGAGGAAGCGACCAGCATTATCGTCTATTGAACGACGATGTTTTTCGACCATACCAACACATTCAATGATGTCTGCGAGATGGAATTGCTCCCGACTCGACAGTAGAGGTATTTGTTTTGTTTGAAGAAGCTCGCTAAGTCGGGCTGCAACTTCTTCAGTCACAGACTGGGGCTCGTCATCGTCAGAGAAGTCTGCGTAAGACGTATGAAGATCTTTTCGCGACGCTGTCATCTGGTTCTGTATTGTGTTAGCGTCGCTTGAGTTAGGACTATGAGTGAAATACCTCAGCGTTTTCAGAGAAATCATCAGGCGAGAACCCCAAGGAACTCTCAAACTCATCTCCTTCAGAGTAGAACTTGAGCTTCTGGTACAGCCTCGTCAGAACACGTTGTACGAGCAACAATTTTCCCACCAAAACACACTGTGACAACAATTGCGGATGATACACAGGCAACGGACCGTTGATCCTGCTTACTGCGGTGAAAATGTCAATTGAAGCCTTCTTGCGTGGTATCATGCGAAGACTAGGAAAGAGACCATCCGACACCTCCACATTTTCATCTTGGATGAAGAGCTGGTTTCCAGCACCGATCACCAGGTTACCACTGCCGAGCCACACTGAGTCTCCAATTGGATGTGGTGTTATGTCTCGAATGCGCACATCACGAATCTGTACCCAAGACGGTCCGGCATTAAGGTAATCATACCTCAGCTGGGCATAGATAACAACACGATGGGGAAAGCCAACAGCTAAAATAGACTGGTTGTCTGGCGTAGAGGACCAATCCAAGTCTTGGATGACACCATTGCCCTTGAACGTTTCTTCGTATTCCAGTTGAGCACTGCGAGTGTTCCATATAGTAAGCGTAGTTTTATCTGCATCGACAAGTGCAGCCTTTCGTATCGACGTGCCACTTGCTAACGAAGGATTCGGAATGCTGGTATCAACAGTCGAAGTCTCCAACCATTCCAACATGTGCTTTTCCGAATTTACTCTGGCGGTCCACGATTTTATGACACCTGATTTGGTATATGAGATAGCAACGTCACGCGCGAAGGTGTCGAGGAAGCCCGATATGACTGGTGCAGAACCAGCTGGGTCGACAGGCAGTACAAAGGCAAGATCATCTCCAGATCCTAGATCAAATGAAGAGTATTCTTCTATTCTAATCTCAGGATGCCCATTAGTGTATCCGTTCACGCAGGGTTCAACCGAAGACAACTTGCGACCTGTGACCGGATCTCTGTCTAATAAAGGAAGCCGAACCTCCCAGCATATACTTTTCATCTCTGAGCTGATAGTTGCAATGTGAACAAGTCGTCCGCCAGGTTGTGTTTCCGGAATGACTATCAGACAAAGGGGTTTGCCTTGTAGGTTGTAATCAAGACGGCTAACTTCGACGGCTACTGGGCCTCTTGTATCCCACAAGGCAATCTGACTGTGGTGTAAAAATACAACAAAACTCCCGTCCTGTAGGAGTGAGGTTCGATGGATGTGCTCAGTAACGTTCACAGTGCTGTGCCGGTGGAGAGTCATGCCATGCTCGGTCGGTCGTTGTACCCACACAATGCATTCGTCCGTTACTGTTCGCGAGACCAATGCTCTCCCGCTCGCTGAGCGATTAACTTTCTTGATGGCATGGGAGTGTCCCGTCCAGACAGCTTTGCGCTCGATTCTTCGTGATTGAACAGGAGAAGGGTCGAAGAAATGGTCCATGCGAGCCTGAAGCCATTCCAACCGTCCATCAAAGTGGTGCGACAAAATCGTGAACACTGAATTCGGGTTATCGTAGCAGAAGGGATAGAATTGAACATTATCCTGCAGGCCACTAGCACCACTGGCAAAGTGTAGGTGCAATCCATCCACATGAGCAATGTTGAATACGTCCGTCAATTTTTTCACTTTGGCACCAATATTCTCAAAACCCCATGCCGACATATTCCCTCTGTCATCCAACACAACGCATGTCTCCGGATTCCGGTTCGCAACCTCAATGAGATGGTTTAGGGCCATCTGGTCCTTCTCTGCTGTAGTAGCTTGCTGTATAGTCCTCTCCGTAGCATGCGTAAAGTATCGGCCGTCGATGAAGAAGGCATATCTCTTCTGCGAGTGCTGATCCAGCGAGCGAGGCTTAATGGATTCCATAAGATCCACCTCATTCCACAGTCCTAGCCCGTCTATGCCATGATGCTCGCTGGTTACCCAGATGCGCACCTTATAGTCGGCACATATTGTGTAGAGCACATTGTCGAAAGTCTGGTCTTTGTGGAAGGGCTTCCGCCAATGCAGCCCGGTGACTACAGATGGATGTGGGAGGTAGTAATAATCGAAGCATTGGTCCGCCGAACCAAACGAGGTACGTCGCCATATCTTCAACAATCGATCGTACTTGCCCGTCGACGCAATCATTTCGGCGTCTGATGAGAACTGCGCGAACTTGACGGGATTGGCAAGCTGCTTTGTCCATGTTTGCTCGGTTGCACCGTGAGTACTAAAGAGTGTCAGAGCTGCGCTGCCAGCAAGCAGCTCATCGGGCATGCCCCAAGATAGCGTTGTTATCGAGTCGTCAGGGTTCGGCAGGGACATGCTCCCTTGAAGCGACCACTACGTCTGTCAGCCTATCCTCTGAACCTGCGGCAGCTACCCCACCTTGACAGCGCCCTCATCTTGCCCGTATGGCTGGTATATGTAGATGTGCTGTGTGGAGCATACGGCGAGCTTTCCTGTGTTTTCATCTAGGGAGACGGCCTCGAGCTCCGACTCTTCATCGATATAGGTGGTCTGGAGGACGTGGTTTGGCGAGTCGAGGATAATGAGAGCATTGCCAGATATGTAGGCCTAGAGTGTATGCGATCAGTACACCAATTTGCGCAGAAGCCACCAAAAGATGCAGACATACAATGATCTGCTGATGGTCCCAGAGTGCATGGGTGACAGCTTGCAGCTTTGCCTGCGGCCGTCCGGGGAGGATGTCGCGCATGAGAAGTGGCGTCCAGACGCTGTTACCGGTTCCGCATGGTCAAAAGAAGCTTCGCTGACGTTGGTAGCTTGAGAAGCACGAAAGAGGGGCTTTGAGCAGCAAAAGTGGTTAATTAGCGTTGCGCATTTGGTATCGAACGCTTCAGATGCGGATGCTCACGCGCTAGGCCCACGTGTGTCGTCAGAGCTTACGGACACTAAAACCACCAGACACTTCAAATGCAACTCCTTCGCTTAGCAGCAGAGGCCAGCACAGACTGGCACCCTCACGAGCAATATCAATCATGCTGGAGATAAGATGTCAACAAAAGCAACTTTGAGTTCTGGAACTTTATGCAAGCCCTCTGCAAGTTTGTCCCAGTTCGGCCTAATCCGCCTGGTCCGGTTCACCTCAATTGTTGGATACCAATCACCTGATGTCAAGTTCATCTTTTGATGTACATCCTTAATCACCGCCCATTGTTCATGCCATTGTCCGCTTGATACTCTCAGATACTGGGCCTTGTGCGCCTTCCGCCTCCCATGCGATCGTTACATCTATTGCCCGGTCATCTCTCCTCATTTTCTTGTATGTTATATTTCCTGTCAGGGTGCTTCCTTCTCTTATAGTCACTTTCCTCTGCTCTTCCGTGAGCATCAGCACCGCCTGGTGCCAGTGCGTAGCTGTGGAATAAGGACCCGTCGAAAATCCGAGCCCTGATTCGCCTTCCTTACCCCATGCTGCGACGTCAATTCCGGTCGCGCCCTTCCCTTTCCCATCAGGCAAGAAAAATGTATCAAACCAAATAGCGAATGCGTCCAAGGAGGTGGAGTTGTCATGTAGCTTTGTCGAGAACGGGACTATGAAATCCAATTCTTTGATCTGGATGCGCTTGAGGTCAAGCTCGTAGAAAGTACATGGGTCTCCCGAAATGGACTTCTCGGAGACATCAAACACACCAATCTCGCGCTCGTTAAGATGGCTTCCGGGTATCATAGAAGAGAAGTCAAACCCATAGACATCCTTCCAGAACTTCTCCCCATTGCTCTCCGCAACCCAGTCCTTGTCCGATACTGGTGCTATTTGGAGTGTGCAATGTGATGGCACCATCAAGCCATCCTCTTTGAGGTACAGGTCTCGCGCACGGAGTACAGAGTCTAGCATGCCTTCGAAAAGCAGTCCGTAGCCCATCCACTCAGAAATGATGATGTCGACCTTATCTTTCCCGATAAGTCTCTGCGTGTGGAAGTCCTCTACTCTGCCCTGTATTACTTCGATCCTATCCTGGTATCCATTGCGAGTAACGTTCTCTCGTGCGCGTTTGGCGATATCTGAGTTGTCGACCGCCAACACCCTTTTCGCGCCAGCTCTTGCGCAGAATAGTGAAAGGATGCCGGTCCCGCAACCTACATCTAACACCGTTTTGCCCACAAAAAGATTGGCATTCTTCTCAATAAAATCCCGGTAGCCCATCGTTCGCACACGGTCCTCAATCATCTCACGATGAATTGCATTGCCCTTGTACGACTCGAAGTAGCTGGTATCGCGGTCGTCACTCAGGCTGATCTTCTCCACATTGCCTTCAACATTCTTCTGTAGCGCAGCTTCATATTCGTCATAGTCGACAACTTTTGAATCCGGGTCTGGCATGAAATCACCCAATTCGAAGAGCAGAGCGTCGTCTGGAAACGTGGGCTGTAGGTATTTGTTCTCTGCCAGTGTCTCAATGTCTACCTTCAAGCCCTTTGGGTCAGCACCCTTCTGTGCTTCGAGTCGTAGGTAATTTATTAACTTGATAATGGTCAACTCATCCACATCTTAACCACGTGATTAGTATACAATTTAGGAAAGGTGCAATCAATAGCTGACCTTGTCCCAGCTTCCTGATAGTATCTTCGACATCGAAGCCATGCTCAGACCTGCAGTGTGCAAACATGTCTGGAACGCGGCTCCATTGTTCCTCGCAGAACAAACATTTGAAAGTATTGGTGTCAGGCTCACTAGCATCCTCAATGATGCTGCCAATCGAGCTTGCAGTATCGGATTCGGTGTCAGACATGGCAGTTGTTTCCCACTAAGTCTGCTTTAATGAGCTGCAATGAATACGGCAAGCAGCACGAGTCGAAAAACGAGGCAGGCCGCGTTGAGAGTCGTGCTTTGGCGAGTGCTAAAAGCGAAGTTTATTTGTGGGGTGACAAGCTGCGGGGCTGGCAGTTGTTGCCTTCCGTAAAATTTCTGCGCCTCCTCCGTCGTCGGTCCACGAACCTCGATTCACTCGCCGTCATTAAGATTGTTCAATGTCTTCCCACAAACCAGAGTTTTCCAATCACTGAAAGATGCTTCGTCGCAATTCACTATGTTTTCATCGATGGTGTTGGGCTCGGGCTTGGCAATACATTAACGAATTCACGCATATTCAAAGGAATTAGAGGTTAAATTAAGATGTGCATTGCTACATACGTAACCTTAGCTTTCGCCTTCATCAGTTACATGAGTAATTTCTTCAACCGTTTGTCGAAGGTAAGTCAGCATCGTGTTCCCAGCGACACACTGTAGATACTTCCTGTTCACGTGTACTTGTACTGTTTGTTTTAATCGGATCATACACCATTGTGTGCTACGACTGCAATACAAGACGTCCAATAAAGACATGCCATGCCTCACATGCGTCGTTGTTCGTGTATGTGAAGCGCCATCTCATCGCTTCGGTAAGACACCTACGGGTGGAAGAGAAGGCACGAGTCAATCAGCGAGAGCCATGCTGATCGCCGACGCCGCCATCATCAGTAACACCATCCTCGTTAGTATCGTACTTAGAAGCAGTGCCCATGTTCTCTTTGTCAACATCAGTAGTGACGGCCTTAACGTGGACTGGCTCTTGCGGCGGTCCGGCTATTGAACGAAAGTGTCAGAGAGTGTGTTCGCAAGCATATTCTCTCCGCGCGCGGTGTTGTCACTAACCTTGAGTATTGCGTCTCATTCTCTCGAGGCTATTCAGGTTCAAGCTATTTGTCTTGACAGTAACAGATACAGCTGAAAGAGGGTCTTTAAAGACTTCATCGTCGATACCAGTATTCAAGATGTAGTTCAGTTTCGCTTTGCTCAAAGTGGCCGACATTGGAGAATCTATGGTTGTCTTCGTCAGTGAATAGGTCTGAGCATAGTGTCAGAATGTTTCTCACTGTCGTTGTCGGAGCCACTGCTGATTGTACTGCTGGTGCTGCCCCGGCGGTGGTGGCGAAAGCCGTCAGTCTGAGTAGTATTCTGTAGTGCAGATGTGAAGGACTTGGACGACTCTCTAGGCTCTAAACCATGTGGAACAAGCTTTGATGATGGTAGAAGAGCGACGCTCAGAAAGCTCGGCGAGGTCGGTGGCTCAGACAACTCGCTGTCGCTATCGGCATCGCTGTGCGCAGTCTGAGACTTTCCCTCCAGCTTTGTGTCATCTGGGTTGGTGTTTGCCATGGCTGACATCTCATTCTTGCTCATTTCAGAAGGCATGGACGTCTCCCGACGCTCTGCCATGTCTTTGTGCTCCGGTAAGCTCTCAAGAAACTCGCGGCAACGAACAGCATCGACGTCGTTGACCTTCTCATCGTAGATCTTATTCCAAGGAATCACAAGCGAAGACTCTGAGCCTAAATCTTCCAAATCCTTCTTGAGTTCCTGGTATTTCAGAAGCATATCACTAGTAATATTAACGTGGAAGTAGTCACCAGACTTTCCTCGCGTGATCTCGAAAAAATAGTTCTTGAGGTGTTGGGTTTTTCGACCCCATTTCGAACTAAATGCATGCTGGCCACGTGACTGATATGTAGTTGTCCCGTCTGTGGCGGATTGTAAGACCTTCTCTTCGAAGAAGCGAGAGAAAGCATGGTACACCTCGCGGACTTGTGGGATCATGGCGACGTCTTGCTCGTTAGCCTCCTTGATGAGCACCTGGCAGTAAAGCTCCATCCAATCCTGTTCATCAATATGCCATGGATGAACTTCCTTGTTTTTCATGCCAGCACGGTTGTAGATTTGATTGCGCCAGCTGTTGATCTGCCTGATGTGGTCTTTGTTGTTCCAGTCGATGAGGCGTGTCAGCATTTTAGTGAACATCAACTCCTTCCTGTCCTTGGTTATAATGTTCTCAACTTCGATTCTAAGCATTGCTTCATCTTTCTCGCCCGCAACGGCCAATTTACGCTTAAAGACAGGCCTCAGATTAG
>Ga0247757_10000851_pt1 | contig 23211 bp, 19 predicted proteins | sample UWRJL126311R4_FD_180929 | JGI IMG/M metagenome (GOLD analysis project Ga0247757, IMG submission 180929) | Plant litter microbial communities from Arlington Agricultural Research Station in Wisconsin, United States - UWRJ-L126-311R-4 | ecosystem: Environmental > Terrestrial > Plant litter >...
AGTTTAGTATACCTGTTTAATGGCAAGTAGCTTACTAGTTGGGGGGAGTTGTGTGTTATTTAAGACTGATTGTTCTAGTTGGAAGCTCGATTGCATAGGCATGATTTCATTGTTATGTGATAGAGAAAAATATAAGTAACAACCAATATATCGACACGTCAAGCAAAGATCGATAGCTGTTTTCACGGCAGTGATAACTGTTCTGGAAATTTGCATAATGAAAAACTTGTGCTGAAAAACTTGTGTTTCTGGTGGGATCAATGAGGTCTATCTGATCTAAAATTTTAAACATTGGATAATCAGGATGGCGACAATTAGCCGTGACTTAGCATGTGGGAGCAAATTAGTACGTCAGATTATTATTGTGGTCTCCATTCCCATCCGCATCCTAAAGGAATCCTGGCCCCGGACTCTAGCAAACCACTTGTTCATCAGGCAAAGTAAGCTGTAGTTGATCGCTGTTGAGAAAGTAGATCTATCGCGTAATATACCATATGCGGCAGGCTACGTAACGTATCTAAGGCGACGAAGCATCTACTTCATCAGCTGATCGATAGCTTTTTTCATCCTGAATAGCAATCTTTGTCTAAATTGAGAATCTCCTTACCAGCTGTTATTCATCTCAAAAGACTGTAGCTTGCGTATGAGACAACCATATAGGCGAATTTCTGGCACCTTTCACACCTTTCGTTTCTAAGAAAAGCGTGAAGCTATCCCAAAGTAAGCTAACCTTTTAGTTTGAAATTTCAAGTCCGCGCCTTCGCGCGTTCCGGAAGAGATAGAAGCCAGACTAACATCCGGCAAGGTTAAAACACTTCTTATTTGGACTTGTTCCATCACAAAGGCGACGTTATCTCCAAGTACGCGTCTAATTTCCCAGTACCTGTCTAATCGTTTGACAGACTTTTAAATCCGAATCTTTGAGCGCCCTTTGGTTGTGTAGCTGAAGAACTTTTCAAAATCAGTTAAATGTATAAGCTAACAGCGCATGCAGGAGATGAGTACTATAGGTTACGAAACAGCACCCTGTGAAACTCATATCCAGCTTTTATGGAGAAAAAGGTTAAATTACCTTTTGTTCCATACGAGTAGCACATGCGAAGCTACGCGATTACGACTGATTTATCAGGTCTGCTATTGACGTAGTACTACAATCTCTGCAGTGGGTCACCTTTAGATTAGCTCTTGAAAACTCTTCTATACTTTCTGAAGACCTCAATGGACTATTGAAAAAAATAGGCGCCAAACGCGAAGCGTAGACGCGCTGTAAATGCATGTCGTCATTATTATCATTTGTCACACTGATATCGCCCCTACCTTTCCCTATCAAGCAAGGTCATACGCCACAAAGATCTCAACTCCGCAACGGTTATTCGATCACGACGATGTTAGAAGTTCATAGCGTAGATGCTAGTGCCCGAAGAAGTGGGTAGTAGTTCAAGGCATGTCACTCACGGTAAGGTATATTACCTTGTCGCGCGACTTGGGTCACCCTGCATACACCCAATATTTCTCGAACTCCAAACTCCCGGACTTTGTTTTTAAGAACTTTGCCATGCTATTTGACCAAACTGACGCCCATGCTAAGCACACAGCTGCTGAGGACGGGGAGCATACGCCGATCGAAAAGAAACTTTCGAGGGTCGAAATTCCAATATACAACGATGTTGAGCGCGTATCGTCCCCAGACCTTTCTTTGGGTGCGATTCTTAAGGGCACTGCCGCAAACCCGCTTACGACCTTCGAGAAAAAGGCCGCACTTATCAACGCTGAGCTAGACAACTTTGGGCTGGGGAGATATCAAATATGCATTTGGTTTCTATGCGGTTTTGGATACTTTCTTGATCTCGCATGGTCTCAGGGCGTAGGCTTGATAGCCTCAGCTGTGTACCAAGAAATGGATGTCCCGGACGCTAGAACAGGAGACATTTGGTCCTTAGCCAACGCAGGGCTTGCAGTTGGCGCACTATCCTTTGGCTTGTTAGTGGATATTATAGGAAGGAAATGGGCTTTCAACTTGACGTGTCTTATAACTTCCATCTTTGGACTTCTCATTGTACGTTTAGGCTTTTCAAGTGTCCAGCTGGACCAAAGCGCTAAAGCTTCCTCAGGCAGCTCCTAGGTACAATTACGAAGCAGTATGCGGCATCTACTTCCTTGCATCGCTAGGGCTTGGAGGCAACATCCCTATCGACGCAACCATCGCTTTGGAATTCCTTCCACAAAGTCGCCGCTCACTCGTTGCTCTTCTCTCCATATGGCAGCCTATTGGTGTTGTGGTAGCTTCAGGTATCGCATATGGCACGGCTGCAAAATGGCGCTGTGATGTCGGCCTCCCCTCTTGCAAGGCTGTTGGAGAAGGAGAAGCGTGCTGCACCGTGTCAAGCAACATGGGGTGGCGCTACGAAGTCATCGTACTAGGATGCATGACTCTTTTCGTCTTCTTTCTCCGCTTCTTCGTCTTCACGTTTCACGAATCACCCAAGTTTCTGCTAAGCAGAGGCAGGGAGGCTGAGGCTATCGAAGTATTGCATAAGATTGCAGCTTTTAATCGCGCGCCGCCACCTACTTTAACTCTAGAAATGTTTGCTACTATCGATGAAACAGATTCAGCGATTTCAGATACAACTCCTGAAGGGCCTAAGTCGGCCGCCCAAACCGCCCAAATTGTATGGAAAAACTTTATTAGGGAGCTTGCACGATTAAAAGGAATTTTCGCAAACAAGCTACAGTTGTTTATCTTTGTGCTTCTAGCTATAGCTTACATGGTAGGTTGTAAACCTCATTATTACTACCGCTTTTACATATGCTGATTGTTTCAGGGTGATTACTGGTCGTTCAATCTTGCAGGATCGTTCCTCCCCATTATCCTTTTGCGGAACAACGTATCAGATGGCCGGAGCTCCGTGTCCGATACCTATCAGCAGTATATCATTATATATGCGCCCGGAATAATCGGCGCTGTCCTTGCTTTAGTCTCTGTTCAAATGCCACTTGTCGGTCGCAAGTGGTCGCTTGTATTCTCTGCTGTCTGCCAGGGTCTAGCTATGGCCATGTACACCCAGGTTAAAAACACAGCTGGTTACGTTGGTCTCAATGCTTTAGAGTATGTTATGCAAACTGTACGTATCACTCCATTCTATTCTTACCATTCGTACCTGCTGACTACTCGACAGTACTTCAACGCCGTGCTGTATGCATCTGCTCCAGAGCTTTTTGATACAAGTTACCGAGGCACTGTTAGCGGCATGCTATCCTGCCTTGGTCGCATATCCGGGATTGTTGCACCATTCGCGGGTGCAAGATATCTTGCCGATGCCAGTTCCGGCATTTTGTGGTTGGGTGCGGGTGGCATTTGGCTTGCGGCATTTGTTATGGTATTCCTTCCTGTGGAGATGCAGAATAGGCAAATGTTTTAGAGACTTGAAGAATGCTTCTATGATCTGCAGTTGAATACCATTCCCAGGTCCCCAAAAGCAGGTCGTTATCTAAAGGTACAATATGGTAGCTCATGTTTTACGAACTCAAAAAAAAAAAAAAACCTTACGCAACAAATTGTTGCTGAATCTTTCCACGCAATAGTAAAGTCGCTATCATGCCATAAAGCATAGATAAAAATTGTGTGTTACTACGCTGATTCGAGACTTGGCTCTTTACGATGTTGCAGAAGCACTCGCGGTCTCCACATCTCCAGTACCAAAGTACCGACGCATCTCGGAGTCTAGCTCATGACCATGCAGCCTTGGCATGTCCCTCGCCATCTTGACAGGGCTGATGCCTTCTGCATATGCCTTTGCAAAGTAGACATCAATCTCTTCCAAGCTGCGCTTTGCGGTCTCTGGGAACCAGAAGTAGACGGTAGGAATGATTGCCGCATTGAAGATGGCAAACATGATATAGGTGCGGTATTCGAGGTTGGCAAAAGCAGGTGGAGTAATCATGACAATAAGAAAATTGGACAACCAGTTGCTGCAAGTTGACAAAGCGTTGGCATGAATACGAATGCGCAGGTTCGTAACCTCAGCAGGATATAGCCAAGTCATACCGAGCCAACCGATAGCGAAAAAAGTGTTGAATACGAAAAGGAACACGACAGCTGTGACCCCAAACGCAGTATTGAGTTGCGGTGCGCCGCTCTCGTCGGCTTCACCTGTAGATGTCGTGCCAGCGAGGACCGCAAATGCAGCCATCATACCAAATGCACCAAAAAGCATAAGCTTGCGGCGCCCGACACGCTCGATTAAAGGAATGGCCACAAGAGATGCAAGGAAGTATTCAGTGCCGTTGGCAGCTGCTAAAAGACGAGACAGGTCAGGCCCAAACCCGAGCGAGTTCTCAAAAATAAACGTCGCATAGTAAGTAACCAAGTTAATACCTAAGAGTTTTAGAAAAGAAATGATTTTGGAGTTGACTTTACTCACCACACATCTGTTGTAGAAACTGCGACAGCATGCCAAGGGCGGTACGCCGTAAGTTTTGTGATGGTCCATTTTGCAGTAGCTCTTGGAACTTAAATCCTCCACCACTATTCTGAGCTTTGAGTGCGGATTCAATTATGTTCATCTCTTGCAAGACTTCAGGGTCATCTTCAGGCTTACCAAGCAGCCTACTAGTGACATTACGCGCCTCAGCGGTTCGGCCGCGCATCAGTAGCCAGCGAGGAGAGTCAGGAAGCCACAGAAGCCCAATCATGACAATAATGGTAAAAAAGGATTGAAACATGACAGGAAACCTCCATCTGACTGACCCCTCGAGAAAGTAAAATCCGTAGGCAACCCAGTACGAAATCATGACGCCTCCGGATATAAGGGCACCCGAAAGAATAATGAGTTTGCCACGTTTTTCTGGGCGTGCACATTCGGACTGCCACGTAGGAATAGTAGACGTTACCATCCCGTTTCCAATACCAGATAATATGCGACCTGCGGAAAATAGACCGTACTCGTGAGAAGCAGCCTGCATGATGGTGGCAATAACCATAATGGATGATCCCCAGAAAGTTGAGGATCTACGTCCCCAGTATTCTCCGTAGAATAGAATGACGATAGCGCCCACGAAGCATCCGATCTGATAGACGGCAACACCAGCGGCTTGAGTATTGGCATCGCCGGTGCAATAGCGATAGTCTCGGTGCGGCGGGCCCTCCTCCGTCCAGCATAAAGAATTGCTAGTTTCTAGGGGCGTCATTAGAGGCAAATCTCTTTGGAACGAATCAAGTGTCAAAAGACCCGACAGTACGCCTTGATCATATCCAAACATGAGAAAGCCTGTGCTCGCGATCAAGGCGATGGCATTGTTCAATTGCTTTCCTTGGAGGAATCTACCGCCAACTTTGAACTCAGGCAGGTTGCCCATTCTCGCCCACATGCGAAAGAACCAATTCTTGGAACCATTGTTGTATTTCGTGTCATGGCTGCTGCTGTCGATTTCGTCTCGGTTCGTAGTCTCCCGCTTCTCGTCCAAGCTCATCGTGAATAAAATAATAAAGAGCAGAGTAGGGATTCAACCATTTATTAAATTATGCAGAGCGTGATTTTGGTAGTATTTATACTTTCCGGCACCATTTATCCACACCGCAACGTCCTTTGGTAAGGGCCAGAGATCAGCAAAAACATTCGCGACGATGACATAGGCCACGGCATCAGCGCCATGGCAGCACTCGGATTTCTTGTGCCACTACATCTCGGACGAACTTAGACATGGCTAAGTATTCTTGTGGTGAGTAAAAAAGTGGTGACTCTGACCCCAAGAAGGTGAAGCGCAGTTGGCATGCTCTTATCTTACGATAGCCAAGTACAGAGTGTACAACAAGTAGTCCGGCTTGGCGCAGAGTTTTTCGGAATTCCCAAAACCGGCTTAGCATACCAGCTTAAGTGTGTGCTATGGGGCGCAAATCCCTATTAACTCCACTATTGACTTGACTCAACGTAGTATCCCAAAAGTGTTAGTGCACCAGTACCTACGTTCAACTTCATGATTGTAATAGTTATATAGCCCAATGCTAATAAACTTCCCGAATCAGAAGCGGATTGTAGCGTTTTGATTTATTGGTCTCATATCCATACTTCAAATGCGCTAGTCCAGGTTATTTGTCAGTTTTGGCACGGCTCTGAATTTTTTTTCTTTGGCCGGCCAATCGAAACACTTCACCAGCTCACAGTCGTTACTGAATCTCGCCGATTATGTAGCTTGGTTATATATTTGTTGACAGTTAGAAACCCAGATTCCTATTCCAACTTTCATAATTGAAAAACAAATTTGCAAAAAATTGTCACCAGCAGGAAGGGTAATGGAAGATATTCCTTCTGGAGCGTCTGGGAACATATAAAGGCAAATAATGAACTGACTCAGAACCTTGTGATTTATCTATAGAGCAGTAAAAAGCCAGATAGCATTTATCAGATAACAGCAATATCTTTTATACTTGAGCGAGTTAAGAGAATGCACACAGGAATTGTGAGGGTGTATACGCGGAAAATGACACAATGGGACTATGATGGTGTTATCCGTTTTTGATGAGCTTCTATTGGTAAGTGGAATTATAATGATGGGATACAATTGCGCTCAGGCTTGAGTGGGCTCTCAAGATATGTGTGGCATAGGTCGCGGTGGATCGAAGAATTAAAGAACATAATTGCGAATGTCATATGAATGGTCTAGTTTAAAGATGGAGGATAACAATGCTTTAACACGCTTCAAAGTAACACCCAATTCCTTCTCAAAGTATGGTTTCACCACAGTAACAGAGAGGCCTGTATAAGTAGGCCCATATATGTAGATAGATTAGCACACTTTACAGGTTATAAGTTCGATTAGAGATACGGCCTGCATACAAAACCATACCCATAACAGTAGGTAAATGGTAGAATAAGGAAGGAATTATAAATGATAGATAATACAACAAGTAGGACAATTAGAATATGTAAGTTGTGTGTCCGCGACTACCGAATAATACCTTGATGCTGCAGATGATGCTCCGACACTCAGTCGGAGCTCAAAGATATACCTCACCGGAGAATCCCCTGGTCCGATCACCTGCCGGCTATCCTACTACACAAAAATAAGTGAATGAATGCCCGGAATATAGTTTGAGCGTAAAAAGTGGCCACAAACACACACACTTAAAAAAAACTAGCATATTTCACTCAAAATAAACAGTGTCAGATATTACATAAACACATCACACTCCACTACCTCTACACTCCACTACCTCTACACTCCACTACCTCTACACTCCACTACCTCTACACTCCACTACCTCTACACTCCACTACCTCTACACTCCACTACTTCTACACTTCACTACTTTTGCATTCTATATGAACACGGCTCACTCCGCTATCTTTACAGTTACACACACCGCAACCAACTCTCAACCCGAAAATGCCGCCTGCCTTAACGCCGACGGACCGCTGCCTCAAACCCTTCAGAGCAAACGACTTGACAGCCAAGAGCTTTGATGTCGTGATCATCGCTAAAACTAGAACTGGATATGACCGATGCGAAATTGAAATCCCTGGCTACATGCTAGCAAAATGCTCCAAGGCTTTCGAGGATGAGTATGGTATTTCACAAGAGTTCAACCCCTTTATCTCACATTTTTATAGCATCAATGAAGAGATCGCCAACGGATACTTCATAACAGATCCGTTGATTGCTGGCCGAAAGATTGAACTTCTATATACCACCCGTAACCCAAAAATCTTCGTAACATTCGAGGAGTGGCTTTACAGTGGCGAGATTAAGCTTCCGTATGAAGATGGACAAGATCAGGACCGCATAGCTCTCGACGTCTACCTTTTCGCCATCGACTACCAGTTGGACGAGATGCGCAACGCAGCTCTGACCGAGCTTTTCCTAATTATCGAAGAGCAAGCACCAGCTATACCATGGGACCTCATTCTTGACGTCTACAATAGCAGGGGAATTGACGCCCAGGATTCCCTTCGCTACATGTTGGCGATTCTCGTACTCGAAACGGTGTCAAAAGATGAAGAGAACAAGTATGCCTGGCAGCTACCTAAAGGTTACTTTCAGGATATGTTACACGTGGCACGCGAAAGCCATAAGGTTCCGTATACAGAACTCGTCAGTGTCAAAGATTGGTGCAGGATTTATAGGCAAACGATCTGCCCAAAATTTCACAAGCACGCGAATCTTGAGCTCCCTACTCTAAGGATCAAGGAGGAGGAAGAGGAAGAGGAGATGAAGGTGGATTAATGTTCCTGTTCAGTCTTCGGTGTGTCTTGGTGTGCTTGCTTGTGGCAGCACTGTATTTGGCTCAAAGACGGTAAGCTTATGAAGCCTCCAGTTATGCAAGATTTTTTCTCAAAAAGTCATACCAAGCCCTAATGAGTATTTCCCTACTCAGCATGTAAACTCCTGAAAGTGGCGTACAATAGCGAGGGGTACTGCAGAGGTGGGATTCAGATGTATGTACTATAGGATAGGAATAATTGCAAATGTCAATTCTCAGCGTGCGCCAGTGTACCTATCAAAAAGAGTTAACCTGGGAGATAGTGACTGTGTGAAGACTTCGAACGATACTCGGTATACGTACCGTTGTAAGTGGCGGCAAAAACTGTTATTGTTCTATCATTTTCTATAAATTTTGCATCTTATTGTTTTCTCAATACACCGGCTTGTACCATACTCAAACAACTTAAGAAATATTTCATATCGAGGATGTGGGCAAGACCGAGACCAGGAAATAGACATCGACTGCTGTCTCTTGATTAGGGCATTGTGCTTTTTGCCATTTGGGCCAGTATTGACGTGCATACCTTGATACTTATGCTGTCGCCACAGGTCAAACCGATGAGCAGATGAGAACTTTCCTTCCAACTATCGATACAAAAATACAGCACCACAGCACGAAATTCCACGTAAGCGGGACACTGAATCGATTGCTACAGTATCACTACTTAATTCACACCCTCTGACGAAGTGCATTGGTGGTACTAAGTCGTTCCTCCGTTGCACGGATGCCATATTCCATTGTAGTTTAAGTCTTTGCAACAATTGCTTATCGTTGGGCCAAAGTAGACTCTGTCACGAAGTATTCAGCCATTGTGCATAAAGGCCGCCGTGCCCCACCGATACCTGACAGAACGCAACCACATTCCCGAAGACTGCGGGGACCCATTAAGCATGACCTGACGATCAATCACTTTCCGAGTTATAAGAGCATTCAGATTTCCACTCCTGCACTAGAATTAGCATGTCTTTGTGGGTCCGCTGATGCGACTAACATCTTGGTCCGCGTTCGTGGAAGAATGAGAATTTGGATGAATGTGAAAATTCTCGCAACATGCATCCAGAAGCAACAGGATGCAGTCGTCATCTTCATTGTTATCTGCAGGCAGACGTCCAGGAACTTTTCCCTTGTCTCGGAACATTGCCAGTAGGTCCATGAGGGCATCTTTGCACATAACATCCGCGACATCTTCCAAGTTGTCAAGATTCCAACTGTAACACAGGATGTATGCGTGAACGGAACGGAGCGTAGAGTTCAGAGGTGTTGCGTCGTACAGTTCCTTAGTGTAGCTGACAAGCTCTTTGGCGTTCTTCATATGCAATGAGTACTGTAGGTACATCTCTACGCAGCGGTTATGAAGCATTGGAATGGCGAAGTAGTCTGCAAATCTGTACATCCCGATAATATCAGAAGGATCGACTCCCTCGCGCCCAAACTCGCCCGTGTTGATCCAGTCGTAGAACATCTGGAACTCGTTGGCGGTGCAAACTGTCACTTCAAGTGCCTTGCAACCGGCCTCTCTAAACTCGCCATTGAGAAGATTTTTGAAGTACTCCGAGTAAAAACAGAGTACACCGTGATAGACCTGAAACGTCTTCTTGGTCGAGTTGTTGAGGATAGACACTGTGATCATTTCGTCGAATGCCTCACTGCTCGTATTAGTTGTGTTTGGAGACGTGGTATTGGTCAGGCAGTACGCTGGAGCTCTCTCTCCATAGTATTCGCAGTCCAGGCAACTCCTGTTCTCCAAGCGTAACTTGGGAAAGGCCTTAAAGGTAGCAGACTGAGATTCCATGGTGGGTGTGTGGGTGAGGAGCAAGTGTTTTGACTGTCGCAGGCGCGTACTTTATTATACTGGTGGTCCGTGCTCGTCTTAGTTCGATGTGATGAGCATGACACTTTGGCTTGTTTCCAAGCATTAAATGGATAGTACTAGACCTACATGTGAGTTCTAACAGCTTTATTGAGTACACTATACAAAAAAAAAAATTTTACAGAAAGCTCTACAGATATCGGTTAACGATCGTTTCGAAGTAGCTTCTCGCCTCGTCAACACCCATCCCAGCGGTGATATGCCCCTTCGATCTATCCACGTCGCCGACCTCCCGTTTCAATGTGCTGCTTAGAGCCTTCATTACCGCGGGCTCATTCGGCTGGTTCGCAACCACCAAACGAAGGCTTTTGCTTGCTAGTTCTTGACGCCCAACGATAATTATGTGGTTGTACTTCTTTATGCGAGCCTCAGCAAACTTCTTTCCAAGAGGTCGATTGCTCGTGTCTATGTCGATAGGGAGATGAATAGTCGACAGTGGTTGTGGCGCTGGCTCGGAGACAGAGGTTTTTAGCCCTGCCGATGCGTGGCCTAGCCCTGATAACACAGACTGTATATGAGATACATGATCAAGGACTTCGGGGTCTTGATTCAATGCGAGAATGATGGCAGGGCGCGGTGAGAGCCAGAATGGATACTTCCCCGCATAGTGCTCAATGAGAAGAGCCATGAACCGTTCTAGTGAACCGTATATGGCACGATGTATAATAACAGGCCGGCGGTTCAAAAGATCAATATCCTTATCCCCTGAAGACTGAACACCAGCCTCTAGCTCCTCGGGTGACGCTTGATATTGCAGATCGAAGCGCTGGGGTAACTGGAAATCTAGCTGAATGGTCGCCGTCTGGTGCTCTTTCCCATTGGCATCCTTCAAGATGATATCAATCTTAGGGCCGTAGAAGGCACCATCCCCCTCGTTGATGGCCCATTCTCTTCCACTGTTATTCAGGGCAACAGTCAGCTGCCCTTCTGCCTGATCCCACTCCTCTATTGTGCCAATAAAATGATCTTTCGGCCTTGTGGAGAGCAGCAACTTGTAAGGTCCAAGCCCAAAAGTATCGTACACCATGCCAACGAACTTCAGTGTCTGTTCAATCTCAGACAAGATCTGGTCCGGGCGACAAAATATATGGGCATCGTCCTGGTGGAAGCGACGAACGCGCGTTAACCCTGTCAGAGCTCCCGATATCTCATTTCGATGCAATGCACTGAAGTCTGCATATCGCACGGGCAAATCCCGGTAGCTTCTTATTTCGTCCCTAAACAACAGACAATGACCAGGGCAATTCATAGGCTTCAACCCGAACTCCTCATCCTGGCCAGTCTCTGCATTCAGCGTCTGTCCCATGGCGCCACGCCCCTGCACACTGAACATGTCCTCGGCGTAATTCTCCCAATGTCCCGAGGTCTCCCATAGTGACTTTTTGTAGATGGTTGGTGTAATAACCTCTTGGTATCCAAACTGGGGGTATTGTGCCCGAAGGAAGGATTGAAGCTTCTGGAAGACGTAGGCGCCATTGGGAAGAAGGAGGGGTGAGCCGGGAGAGTAGGGAGAGGTTATGAACAGATCATGCACCTGCGCAAGAGTGCGATGATCTGTTAAAGGCGTGGGCGGATTGGAGGTAGTGGGGTTGAGCTGTGCATTGTGGTCGGCAGTAAGAATCACGGATTCCTGCAATTGCTGGGGAGCCGAGCATGAGCAGCTCCTATAGAGCACATGTGTATGACTTCGACGGAGTAGAGGCCTTGATGATAAATGTTGGAGAACATTGGAGGCTGAAGGCAGCTGCCGTAGGGGCGGCATCGAGATATCTGGCGAGCTGGAATGCCGCGTCGAAGTTTCAGATGCAGTGCCACACTAGTGTCTTGGCACATCTCAATCCGGTGATGACGTGGGTGCGTATTGTTGAAACATGCATACATTTTACCAACCGCTTCGAACAAAGAAAAAACAGGAGCACATTTAAAGTCAGATACCCCGACAATATGTATCTGGAAAAAATCACATACTTAAACTGATTAGAACCATTCATAGACTGGTAGTTATTATCCAGTGGTGGCATTGGATTCATCGTATCACGTCCTGCAGTCTCTTGGGCCCAACCCCACTCTGACATCTATCATGAATCATTCACACGGTACTCGCTCCAGCCTAGCCGACTCTTGGGGGACCGCAAACTATTTCTTGGAAGACAGCGCCTCTGTGTCGGATACTGCTCAGAGCGACTTTGAAGATGAGGACGATATGGTGACGCCTCAACCACCCAAGGACACACGTACGTCATACATGATGGACAGAACACCTACAAAGGCCCATACCGCTCGTCCTGCTTTGTATAATTCGCAGTTACCGAGCAGCGGGCTTTCTGGGTCGAAACCGAAATCACCAGAGCCGAGCCTTATTATGCCGTCCCTTGGTGGGCCTTCGCACGCCTTCGACGGACAATCGTCCCAGTTTAAAAGCAGGAGGTCAAAGAAATCTGGCATTATAAGCGCAAACGATACAACACCCTCCATCCATCGAGCAACCGGTCGAAGGGCCTCCTCTAAGATTGAACGCATACCATATTCGTCAAGTCAAAGACAGCATCAGAAGAAGACCGATCTATGGTACTACATTAAGCTCTTCTATGTAAAACTACTCTGGCCAGTTTTAGCGTATCTTCTGGAAATCGTTGTCGATGTCCTAGCCTTCGTCAAGCCGCTTCTCGGATTTATCATGTTCATCCTCCTCCTGGTTGGAGCCCTGCACCTCGCATCCGCATATGCAAGGAATGCCTTTCACGCTGTTATGCTGCCTATCTGCAACGTTCCGGGTTCTTCATATATAATCCCTTTCTGTAAATCACCGCCACCCAGCGGTCGACAACCAGACTTTGAGGAACTGGTCAACGTGCAATCCAAATTCGAAGAAGCTCTCACAGCAAATAAGGACTCGTACATTCTTCCAACTAACATGAAGAAGAGTGAGATTGCTATCCGGGACCTGCGAACCAAAGTCAAATACTCGCACTTGCCTTCTCGTGTGGAGCTCGACGTAGAGTTCACTTACTTCATCGAATCAGCAAATGAAGCAGCCGACCAGCTTACTAAATACAATTCCAAGATAGGCTACGTCATGGACAGGGTTATTTCAACCAACGGGTGGACGTTACGGGTACTTCAAGGCATCGCAAATGAACAAGTTAATGTAAGCGTGCTCTCACGCTTAGGCTACCTAAACCCGTTCAGTACCTTTCATGCACCTTCCGAGACTCTCGAGCAGAAGATATTCAATCAATATGTCACACACATAGTCAAAGTCAAGGAAGAGATCCTGAATCTGATCACTGTTTCTAAGGACTTACTTGCGCTGCTGAACAGTCTTGAACTGAGTCTCGACGCCATCGCCGATGTCGCCATGCGAGATGACGCGATTATCACACGCGACCGTGACCTCCTTTTCGCACAGCTCTGGACCAAACTCGGTGGGAACCGATCCTCGAAACTTGCGTCTGATAAATCACTCCAGCTGCTAAATGACATGGTTAAATACAGAACCCTCGCTCTTCAGCACGTCGCCGGCACCATGATGAAGCTCAAGGATATTGCAGCTGGCCTAGATAATTTGAGCAATGGGATTGCAGCTCCTGAGGTTTTTGGTTCGAGCGGAGGTATGCCACTCGAGTGGCATATTGAGGTCATCAGCAAGTGCGTAGAAAGGCTGAGGAATGCCAGGGGCGAGACGTTAGAGATGGAGAAAGCGAGGTACCAGAGGCTCCGAGAAGGACTGGGAATATCAGATACGGAACAATCGACAGAGATACCAACGGTGACGGCGTATCCGAAATCGAGGTCTTAGGTGAGTGTCTTGAGGGTTCAGCTATAGCAAGTTATCGAACTTGCTTCCGTGAGAATGTGGATGCGTATGTGGACATGAGCATGTAACTATCATTGCGGGTTTCTAGGGCATTTTGTTCAGAAGTTAGCACGCTTGGCGCTTTATAATGTTGGTAGTGTTTTATAGATACCCCCAATGCCTCTTAAGCAGGAGCGATGCTTTTTCGACGTCTTTCGTCTTTTGAAGTTAACACATTTGAACCTCACACAAACACCTCCTCACGCCCTGCTCCATCCCCTCGAATTCCATTTCGTACGCCACACATCCTCTCTTCCCACACTCCTCCCTAAATCCATCAACGCTCCCCCCAACACCAAAATACACTCTCTTTGCCGCGACCAATGCCTTCCCACTCTTTACCCTCTTCATTAGGGCCACCATTGCCTCGGTAAACGCCTCGAGACTAGCTGGTGAGTAGATTGTTTCAGAAGCCAATATCAACGTGTTCATGGCTGGGTCGGACGGAACTAAGTCGAGTAGCCTCTGCGTCGGCAGCCACGACCCCGAAAGCAGGGTCACCGTGATGCCCGTCTCCACCATCTGCTTCCTAAAAGCGGCGAGTATCTCCGGGGAAATCCAGAGATCGCCATTCTCGTCGTCTCCGAGCAAGGGGTTCCCCGCCTCCCCAAAAAGCTCGGTGCTGCGCTGCTGGTCGAGCGTGCTCGCCCACGCGAGGACCAGATTCGGCACCGTGACCAGGCGCAGCACGTCGGCGTTGTAGTCGGTCAGCGAGAAGTACAGGCCCAGGCTGTTGCGCAGGGCGTACTGGAAGAGCAGCAGCGAGGGCAGCGCCGTGCCGCAGCCCATTTCGATGACGTGGTTCACGCGCACGAGATCGTCGAGATCTTTGCGAGGCCCGCGGTCCAGAAGGAAGCGTACGAGGTCGATGCTGCATTCCCATGTCTTGTATCCGCCTTCGTAGATGTTGGTACGGACGTCGGTATCCTGGTAAATAGGTGAGTGGAGGACTTGGTAGGTTTTCACAGGAGAAACCTCCTGCAGTGTGTGGCGATTGTAATTGGGGGGTGTGCATACATCTAGACCGGCCAGCAGGTTCGTGGAGGTGCCATCATCCTCGGCCATAAGCTGGAGACGCACATCGAAGAGCTCACGGCGGGGCAGGCGTGCCGTAAAGCCCTTGGGCGAAGTGGTTGTGAAGATAGAATAGGAGATTTTATCGGGCAAGGAAGCAAGCTACCAGCCATCAGACACTGGATCCTTACATCCTCGCGCATAAAATGGTTATGGTGTTTCAAACCTACTATCTCGTTTACGTCATGTGTTTGGGCAGGGATGGGTGGAGGGGTGTTTTCCTCCGCTTGGACTGCTCCCGGGGCATCTGGCTGAGGGGCGTGCTCGGGGTCTTCTTCTATATCATCACCTGCGAAACCGAAGCTGAATGACATGTTGGAAAATCACAGTGGTAGTTTGACCATAGTGGGTATGCCGCTTATAGTTTATTTTCTAGACCTTATCGATAAGGATTCCACTTCTATTCATGTTTATCTCGTAGAAACCAAAAAAGGTCCGATAACACCTCCTTAAGAACTCTCACAAGGGTGTTTCGAATAGGATAAGAGATAGAAATGAATTCTTGTTCGAGCTTTCGAATCGCAACGTTGAAGTTTTGTTTCCAATTTTCATCTTCCGCGAGCCATGTCGCCGTGAAGAACTTCAATTAGCAGGCTACCTCTCACAGAAACGAAAAAGTCGAACATAGCATCCTCGAGGGCGTTTAGGAGAGGGTTTTGGATGAATTCGAAGAGTAAAATATAAGGTTACAAGGGCCCTCTAACAGTGGTCTACAGTATCTTATTTCTGACTATTTTTGCTCTCGTGAGGGTTCTGCCGTGGAGCCTTTTGCAATGACAAGTCTTCAGTACGCAGATCATTGGAAGAAATTTAAGGGTTGGAATACTTTTAGCAATGGTTTTATCCAAATCTTGCTATTCTACCTAGCTATGCCGTTGCAATGATGAACACCATGACCTAGTTCAAGCGTTCAAGCGCTAGATACCAGAGGAGATAGGGTTGTAGTGATCTAAGAGGATAGCTTACGTTCAGCTCGCGTTCCTCGGTATGGTGACGCGTCCTAGCTCCGTCGGTCAAGCGCTCTACACCCTCTGCATAGTATGACCATAGCATGGCCTCCAACTTTTGTTAGGCAGGATGGTTTCCCATTACCTTCCTTTCTTCAACCAGCCGCCGGCGCTCTTCTAATTTTTCCGTTACGTATTGTCCGGGAGCCTTCCGAACTCCGGTTTCCAAGACACGATGTTCGACTTACCAATCGACCATCGAGTCGCTACGTTCTCGCAGGTTGCGTAGTATAATAGCGTCGAGTGTCTTTTCGACGAGGTGCCATAGATAAGCGCACTTGTGTTCATCCACCTGTCCTTCGATGATACCTCTCCGACGTTCATCCAAGACTCTCCGCATGTACTGTGTGATAGCTGTCACGGCATCAGCCTCCCAATTCTGTTTCAGGCCGGGCGGGGTGTCGCCTTCCGGAGTCTGGTGGCGATGCTCAAGTTGGTAGTATGCGTCCACGCGATGGCTAGTTTTCTGCGCCTCAGCTTCGTTGGCTTTGTCCTTCTAGTTCTGCTGGCCTGCATCGACTTGGTCACGATTCTTCTGGGCCTCGCAAGCTTCGACTGTCTGCGGGTCGAGTTCCCAAGAGGTGACGTCCATGCCCTTTTTCTTGGCAGCCATGATGAGATCCTGGCGTTTCTCAATGTGCTTCCGCATCTCCTTCAGTGTGGCCTCCATGACAAGAGCCTCGCTTCTTCCCTGACCAGCCATGCCGGGGACGATGGCGGCGAGACGGTCGTAGCCCTCCCTGATGGCTTCGCGGCGTTTCTGCTCAGAGCGGATATGGTTCTCTTTCTTCTGGGCTTCGGTCAGACGGGGGCGGTCATTGGCGCCGGCGGAAGGGCTGGGGGGCGAGTTCATGGCTGCGTGGCGGGTGACGGGTGATGCGTGATGTGCGATGCGTGGTGTATGTAGTGGGGTTCGAGGTCTATGACTGCTTTGATGCCGGAAGCGTAATTTGCATGTGAATGTCCGAATATCTGAAGATCTGTGCGTGCGGCGTCACGGTGTCCACTGTGTAGTGCTCGGCATGGTGGGCCACGGCAGCGGGTAGCTCTGGCTTGTCTAGGGAGGGAGCGTGTTTCACGGCCCACGGCAGTCAGCCGATGCCTGTGGCTCTGCCTCCCAATTCAGAAACAGGGCCTGTGACGCAGCCCCAACAAGCTCCCACCACCAAAAGCCCCCCCGTCGGGCCCACGTAGCGCGCTGCTGGCCACACTGGCAGGAAAACAGCCACCGCGGTCTGCACCCTCGCACGGCACACGGCACCCGCTTGCTGTAGAAAGAGACTGAGACGGAGACGGAGGACGAGCCTGGGCAGTTTGACCCCAGGAAGCAGCGACGCTTTGCCCGCGAGCAAACAACAGCAGCAGCAGCAACAGCCCACCACACCGCACCGCCCACTACCTGCACGCGCCCACCGCTCACTTACACCACGCTGCACACGCCCTCGCAATCAGCAACCCGCCCTTATTGACATGCGCCTAGCTCCACCCATCCTGCCCACCACCTCCGAGTATCGTACAGTGCGATGAACAGTCGTGTCAACAGCCTCCAGCGGGGCGAGCGCATCGAGCGTCGCGGCTCTGGCTCCCGCCGCAAGCAACCCGCCGTCTCTGCCCAGGACGCCTATTTGTATGCCCTTCGTGTGGCCTATCTCTCATACCTACTGCAACCGCGCCAGAAACGAGTCCAGCATGTTCCCGCCGCCCCACGGCCCATCCAGCGCTCGTCAACCTCCGTTACCGATCTGGTCAAGGACTTCTCTCTGATACGCGATTCCAAGAGCACTCGCTTCCCCCATGGCTTCATGAGCGAGCTAGATAAGCGGATAACCGGTGTATTGGTAGGCAAGGAGCGCATGCCCGAATACAAGGACGCCACGGTGAAACGAACTTTTGCCGTCTTTCTGAACGAGTTCAAGGCGCCCCAGTTCCGAAAGTCCATGGAGAAGGACCGTCGTGTTGAGGATCTCTTGCTCATCTTCTTTTCCAATGCCACCAAAGAGCTGCAGAAAGGAAAGCTGCCAGGTGACGACAGCTGGAAGCTCATGGTAGACCGCCATGTCGCTCTGTTCATCCGCCTCGTCAGTTCTACATTGCGGGACCATGATTGGACACGCGACCGCCCAGAGCTGACGTCGCGTCTGCAAACCATGGAGAAGAAACTGCTGATGCACGACCAAGACTTGGCAGCTGAGGCCCAGCGCAACGGCGGACAGGGAGGTTCAACCATCGAAGTAGAGGTGCCACGCAGCTACGAAGTGAAGGATATGGCTTTGGTTCTGGTTGTCTCCCGTATCTTCGGCGTGTCGTACCAGGATGTGCAGAACGATATCAACCGCTACAAGTCAGTATGGACTGAAAAGGCCGCCCTACAGGACCTGAAGACGTACCAGGCTCATCTTAGTCTGATGAGTAAGAAGACCCTGAATAGCGATGATTTTGATCTGGATGACGCCTATCAAGCTTGGAGGCACCAGGAAGTCCAAGACCTATCACAGATGATCTTGGCCATTGTGCAGTCCAATCCCGAGTTGGCAAAGAGCACGCCTGGCGGCTCCATACCTCAATTCAAGCCAAATGCCTCTGCTGAAACTGCTTACCATGACCCCACACGACGGCAGTCTGACGCTACCCAGGGCGGCTCGTATGTCATCGACCAACCTGTCGATGTAAGTGGTCTCAGTATTCGTGACGATGCAGCGGATGACGATGCCCCTTTTGCTTTTATTCCCTCTGATCCAAGATCATACTACCGTGCTATCCTAAAAGAAGCCTTTACATACGATTTAGCAGACCCTGAGCTGCATCCTTCTGATGCAACAAGCGATATGCCCTCTATGAAGCTTCTTTCAAAGCAATCCACTGAGTTGTTGACTGAGATTGGGCTACGATGGCGGCTTCCGCAGTTTTCAAGACTGGTTCTTTTCTTAGATGTAGTCAAAGAAAAGTATGAGCAGCAAGAGGTTGATTTGGACAGACTGGATGCAGCCTTTAATTTTGTGAAGGAGCCGCCGCCGACAGACAAAAAATCACACCGACTAAGCCAGATGCAAGTCGCTGATTCACTATGGGATCGGTCGAAATGGACCACCCAGGATTATGCACTCAATCAACATATTCTCGCCGTGCTTCACGAGTGTTTGCTGAGGGAGTTGTACGAGACGATGCTTCTCGTGTATGAAACAAAGGCGCCGCCACTCGGCCCCATTATGTATGTGCTGACAACCCACATTTATGAAGATTCTCTCTTCACAGCGAACCCGGAAGATTTGGATCAATACAGCGAGCAGCTACGAAAAGCACTCCGTGAAAGGGCCGCTGAGAAGTACCGCGAGCTGCTCGCTAAGCACATTCCCGAGCACAAGGAGCAATGGGAGTTTTACCATGTCATCGAGCTTGGTCGCAGCGTAGTCAAGCTCTGCGAGAAGATACAGAAGCGCTACAAAAAGAATCCGGAAATTATGGGTGTGAGCCCCATGATGTCCCTTGTCGAGGAAATGTTTCCAGCGTACGCAGCAGACTCGCGGGATCTGGTCTCTCGCATCCTGGACGTTGCTCACGAGAAAGGTGAAGAGGTCCCTGTTGAAGATGGCTTCGAGCTGTACAAAGAGCTTGTTGAAATACGTCGGATTCATGGTGATGCTCTTCCAAATCGTCGATTTGGCTTTCACATAGAAGGGCTACTTCAGGAATTCGTATGGAGATGGATAGAGAGAACGGATGCCAACCTGATTGGCTGGGTCGAGAACGCTTTCAAGGCAGATCAGTTCACGGTTGAATCTCCAAACCCAGTGCCCATGGATGACGAGCGGCACAGTGTTTCCGTGGTGGATATCTTCCGTTCGTTCAATCAAAGCATCGAACAAATCGTCTCTCTGAATTGGGATGATGATTTACAATATGCGAGATTTATGACCGCAATTTCCAAGTCTATTGGGCTAGGGTTGGCGCGATATTGCGAGCTAGTGGAACAAAAATTTACAAGGGAAATGGATCGACTGACGCCTGAACAGGAAGCAGCTGCTCGCCAGACACGACAAGAGAAATGGATATCCATGGCGAAAGATTTGTACAATCAGAAAGAAAAGATCGAACCATTTAACTTCTACCCCGAAGTAAGCTATCATGTATTTGCCTGCTTCTCAACATGCTAACGCTACGTAGTCATTGGTCAAGCTAAACAATATAGAATTTGCAATGCTTCAGCTTGATAAGCTAGAACGCGAGATCAATGTCGATGCTTGCGCTGAGGTCATCAGCAAACATGCGCCTCCTGCCCAGCAAAGACTACGAAACAACAATTATGTGTTCACGATCAAGATTATCGAGGCTGAAGACCTAAAAGCATGCGATATCAACGGCCTTAGTGACCCTTATGTAGTTTTGGGTGACGAATACCAGAAACGTCTTGCGAAGACTCGTGTTATCTACGGAAACCTCAACCCCCGGTGGGACGAGACGATCGACATCACCACCAACGGTCCTTTGAACATCATTGCGACCATCTGGGATTGGGATACATTGGGTGACCACGACTGCGTCGGACGAACATCACTCAAATTAGACCCATCGCATTTCCGGGACTATATGCCTCGCGAATACTGGTTGGATCTGGACACCCAAGGACGACTACTGTTACGCGTAAGCATGGAAGGCGAACGTGATGATATTCAATTCTACTTCGGAAAAGCGTTCAGGACGCTTAAGAGGACTGAGCGCGATATGACGCGCAGGATCACAGATAAGGTAAGTCATAGCATACTAAACAAGGGGCCATGCTAACTCTTTCAGCTTTCTGCATTCATTAACCATTGTCTCTCACGTAGAGCACTCAAAGCCATGCTCAATCGCGGGTTGACTGTGTCAGCCGTGACCAGCTACTTCCGAGCAGCACGCCCGCAGTCGGTTATGCAAGCACCCACTCAACAGGACGTCACTCGCGCTCTCGAACCACTCTTCGATTACTTTAACGAAAATTTCGCAATCATGAAGCAAACACTGACTGACTCCGCTATGATTATGGTCATGACGCGCCTATGGAAAGAAGTGCTGGCTACTATCGAAGCTTTGCTTGTTCCTCCATTGAGTGACAAGTTGAGCCAACAGCGGCCGTTGACACAACAAGAAGTCGACATTGTTTTCAAGTGGCTAAAGCTGCTGTTTGATTTCTTCCATGCCGCAGATGAAGATGGCAACTCAGATGGCGTTCCCATTGACGTTCTAAAATCCCCCAAGTACCACGAGTTGCAGAATCTCAACTTCTTCTACTTTGAGTCAACTGATGACCTCATCCGGACGTCAGAGAGTATGGCGGCTGCCACACAGATTCGTCAACAAGAACAGTCGGCCCGCATGAATCGACTGTCAGCACCCCCAGCTCTGGGTCATCAATTTGGAGGTGCAGCAGGGCTAGTGGGTATGCCATCCAGGAAACACAAGACCATAATGTTGTCACGTAACCTGGGCACCATGCGCAAAGCCAAGGAAGAAAAGAGAAAAGAAGCCCAGGCCGATCCTAGTGATGACATGATTCTGAGAATCTTGAGAATGAGGCCAGAGGCGGAGAGATACCTAAAAGATAGAAGTCGTCAGAAGGTACGTCGCCATTGGCACACAAAGTAACTGAACGGACTTCCTAACTGTGATACAGGAACGACTCGCTGCTGCGCAGGCTGCAGAAATGATTGTGAGACAAAGTCTCAATGCCGGTGGAGGGAGAATGACAGGTGCGGGCATGGGCATCGGAGGTCCGAGACGATAGAATCGCCGACCTACACGGCCGTCAATTGTGTGAACTGTGAACCTGTCTTCGTTGTCGGATGTTTTCCTTGGGAGTGTTTTTCTTCTCAAATCTCTGTCATGCAGGATACCTCTACGTAATTGTCACAGGTCGTAACGGGTCCCTCGTTGGAGGGTTCTAGGGTGGCGTTTGGCATGGTTTCAACATGGGTAATGCTTGTGCTTCGGGCGTTCTGGAAATGGGAAGCACTAGGACTGGTCGATGGAAGTTCAGAACACAGGGTGTGAGTTTCGACGGACTGTTGTTAGCATAACACCCCCAATCTAAACATCGTTTCATCCCCAGGAGGTGGGATATGTAATGAAGTGGATGAATCAGACACTTATTCCATCTACAGAAATCTACATGGTGACTCCAACAGCGATGCTAGCTACCGATGAGATGACCCAGACTGCTGTCAGAAGCCCGAGCCGCGGGAGACAGAACCTATATTCTGTTAGTTGATCCGGACAAAAAGCGTGGACATAGATAGAAACGTACATTTCTGAACTGACACCAATGAAGCCGACCCAAAAGAGCCACTGCGCAACCCAAACCAGAAACAAGCCCAAGAGGGTGACTGCACACCACTTCCCCAATTCCCGTCTCAATTCGTCTTCGGGGCCATAGCTCTGAGCGTGAATCGCGCCATACGTCTTCCCTTTCTTCCCTTTCCCCACAAAGAGCGGCCTTCTTTCGTCTGCCGCGCGGCGCTGCGCCTCCCACCGGTGCTCCAGCTCTTCGCCTAGATACGTGCGCACTTCTTCTACTTGGGCGGACAACCTCGCTGACAGTCTCGCGGCTTCGCGCAGCGGGGCGCTGGGCCGCGCGGGCGGGTCGTCTTCGCGGGGCTCGGCGGCGTGAGCGAGCCCCCGCGCGGCGCGGATGGACCAGATGAGAGCCGTTGTCGCGATGATGAGCCAGGAGAGGGCGCCGAAGTACATGACTTGAGCGAGCTGGCCTTTTTCCAGGTCGGCGAGACGGCCCGAGTAGAAGGAGTGGGAGAAGCCGTATTTCGCGGTGGTGAGGATGTAGTATATCGATAGGGTCTGGAGAATGACTTCTGCGAGGAGGAGGGATCTGATGGCGGAGAAGTTTATTGTGGGGAAAGGGCGCAGGATGAGTAGAAGGAAAGGGACCCAGGAGAGACGAGGTAGGGTGCTCCAGAGGAGGATAAGGTGGGTGGTAGGGATGTGAGTGTAGCCAGGGCTTAGCTGGATAAGAGTGGCATTGAGGAAGTTCGCGAAGAGCTGGATAAAGGTGACCAGAATACCTGTGGAGAACCAGGACGAGGAATCTGGGCGCTGATGAGACTGGTGGACTGCTGGCCCGAATATGCAGAATAGAGCGGTGAGTACATGAACTAAC